>Ga0265342_10000021_pt1 | contig 175239 bp, 160 predicted proteins | sample 4CB327metaG_FD_203125 | JGI IMG/M metagenome (GOLD analysis project Ga0265342, IMG submission 203125) | Rhizosphere microbial communities from Carex aquatilis grown in University of Washington, Seatle, WA, United States - 4-CB3-27 metaG | ecosystem: Host-associated > Plants > Roots >...
AGGGTAACGACTAAGCGGCTTAAACATGTTGAAGACCTTCTTAATGACAGGCCCAGGAAGGCACTAGGCTTTTATACGCCTAGAGAAATATTCACCAAGAGCGTTGCGCTAGAAACTTGAATCTAAGCACACACTTAACTCTATTTCTCCACCGTAAACTCGTACACTAACGGTAACGAGACTTTTTTTATGTTGTCGTGGACCACGGCCTCGAACCGGTATTTTCCAGCAGGGTCTTTGTCTTCGATCACGATCCCCACATCCTGAATGGCGAGTTGTATTTGCCCGGCCGGAGCGGATTTTTTATTTACCCAAGCCTCCATGCCTTTTTGTTCGGCATAAACGCCGCCATTCGGATTCTTTAATAGAAAATCAAAAGTTACGTCGCTCTCGCCTTTTTCGTTGACGCCCGCCGAAGCAAAAAAGATCACGGCAAATACCGGTTTATTGCGTATGGCGGTTTTTATAATATTCATCTTCGGGGTTTCGGGCTTTTTCCACTCTTCAAAAAAGTTCTCGTTCGAAATTACCCACAATTGCGCGCCAAACCCGTTTTGCATCTTAATGTTGTCGCTGTTTTTTACCATTTTGCCGTTTTGGTCGTGCCAGCCTTCCGGCTGGTCGCCGGCAAAAGCGCCCAGAACAAAAAACCCAAAAACCGCTAAACTAAAAACAATTTTCTTGCCCATATTCCTCCTAAAAAAATAGGTTATTGCCGCGTTGCAGAATTAAAGTGCAGATAAACCGATTCTATCACATTTAAACAAATTTTAATATGAAACTAGACATAAGTTACAGCCGGAACGCCCCCTAACCCCCTCTTTAACAAAGAGGGGGGAGAAAAACACAAGCATCACCAAAGAGTTCCGGATGGTCGGCCTTCCCCCGCTTTGCTAAAAAGGGGGAAGGAAAAAGCTTAAAGGGGGAGTTCTGAATAACCCTATTCCCTACTTTTTCCGGCGGCGGATGAAATTATCCACCGAGCGGTCGTAGGTTTTTTCGGTCTCTTTGTCGAAGTAACAGGCCGGGAGACTATCGGTCTCACGATGGTATTTTACGCAGGCACGGCAATTGCCGTGATTATCGCACCCCTGATAGGTACAGGCACAATTAAATTCTTCTTTATTCATAAATTATTATTTACCGTTGTATAAACCCAGGAATAATCGCCGCCGTGGAAGGTGTCGATCGTAAAATAGTGGGTTTCTTTATCCAGCGCCGTTAATTGAGCAAGGTTCATCTTATTTTTATCGTCGATCAAATACGGCACCGGTAAATATTTCGTATCATATTTTACTTTGATCTTTATTGGAATGGGTGAACGCATAAGGTTTATATCCGGAGAGATAGAGATCGTCACCGGCGAACCTATGCCGTCATTTACCTCAAAAGTACTCTTTTTAAAGCTTAAGGTGATTTCCCGCTCTTCTTTTAATGAAGGGATAATAACCCTAATGGTTTCATCGGCGTTTTTGATTATTCCGCCCTTGATGCCGATTTTACTTTTGATGACTTCGCCGTATTGAAAATCTTTTCCCAGCGCGAAAAACTGCGGGCTATCCTTCGCCTCTTCGCCATGAACCAGGTTCGGCATCAAAAGAAAAATTGCTGCCGCCAATAACATTTTTGAATACCGGTTTACAATCGCCATTATCATAACACCTCCCTTCTTAATCCCCGGGCGCAGCGCGCTGCGCCCCTACGTTCAATCAATATACCGCCTTATCTGATCTTCTTCTCCGTTGCATCGGCGCGGTCGCTTAGTTTTAAGCCGTTAAACCGTTCGACGGCTTTTTTATAATAGCTGTTTGCCTTTTCGCGATCATCCTGAGCGGCAGCCAGATCGCCCAGCGACTCTTCGGTCTCGCCCAACCTATCCCACGATTGCGAACGCTCCAGAAGCGAAGAAGCCTGGTCTAATGCGGCCTTGGCTTCGGGAAATTTTTTCATCAGAATGTAAGTCTGCCCCATCGCCAGCTGGGAGATACCGTTACCGGTAGGCGAACCGGAACGCGAAAAAAAGTAAAGTGCGCTGTTTAAATGCTCCAAGGCTTTATCGTACCTGCCCTTGTCTTTGCAGAGAAGGCCTAGATTAAAATGGCAGTTTCCCTGGCCGTGATCGTCTTCGCACTCCTTATAAAGCACCAGAGCTTTTACATAAAACTCCTGGGCTTTGTCGAGATCCGACCCTGACTCGATATTCCCTAGACATTTCAATGCTTCGGCGGCATCGGCCGTCATCTTGTTTTTTTTGTAAACTTCGCAGGCCGCGACCATCAAATCCTGGGCTTTGTCGAGGTTAATGCCTAGCTTAATGTAGGCGTAGCCTAAACCCATCTTGCACTTAGCCGATAATAGTTCGTTGTTAAGAGTCTGCGCGGTTTTGTCGGCTTCCTGATATACCTCCAGGGAATCTTTATACATCCCCAAACGGTAATAGGCTTCACCCAATTCGATCAGCAGGGTAATTTTTATTTTTTCGTCCCGCACCATGTTGCTGTCGACGATGCTTTTTGCCTGCAAAAGATACTCTAGGCCTTTTTGCTGGTCGCCCTTCATGAATTGAGCGAAGGCCAGGGGGAAAAGGGTCGACACTCTCTCCTGGGCATAGGTGCTGCCCGCTACATATTTTAAAGCCAGATTAAAATACTCCTCGGCGCTAGCGATCTTCTTTTGATCCATATTTATAGCGCCTAAAACCAGGGCCCGGCGCCAGGCCTCGAGCGGCGGCAACGCATCCAATTTTGCCGTGAGTTCCGGCCGGCTTAATTTATAAAGGTCGCGCAGTTCGGCCGGGTCGAGTTGTTTTGGGCCTAAGTCTTCGCCGTTAGTTACCGCACCAAAACCTTTGATTGTAAATAAAATACAGATCGCGATGGCGGCGAAAAATACTTTTTTCCTGCTTTGCATCTTTATCCTCCATTAATAAATATCATTACCCTTAAGAAGAAAAATATTGCCCGTTGCAGAATTAAAATGCAGATTTAACAATTTTACCACCCAATAACAACTTAAACACCAACGTTTTGGAACATCGCAATGATAGTATCATATGATACTATCGCTTCACACCGATTTTCCAAATGCCTTTTTCAAGAAAAGCCTCTATGGTCTGACGGTTTGCTTTATTAATCAAATTAGAGTGTGATAATTTATACTTTTTCCCATATTCCGCAAGGGACACTATCTGCGCGCCTTCCAGATAGGCAAGCCGTTTGTAATAACTATTCGTAAGCGCTTTGCCGACTATATCTTCCATGATTTTTGTAGCACCGTTTTTGTCAAACTCCTGAAACGCCGCATAATACAGCTTCCTGTCAATAAATTTAATATTTATCGGCACAAAACCTTCTCGTATCAGTAAATAATTGTTTATCGCTCTACCAATGCGGCCATTACCATCAACAAATGGATGGGTATGTTCGAAGGTAAGGTGTAAAAGCGCGATACGTTTTATAATCTTTTCGCGGCTGCTCGCATTATAGGCAGCAAGCATCTTTCCTAATCTTTCCACTACTTCTTTCGGATCGGGCGCAATATGGTTGCCAACCCTGACCCACTCATCATCTTTACGAAATCTTCCAGCAACATCATCCCGAATATTCGAAATAAGCCTTTTGTGAAGCAGCAAAATAATATCCAGGGTAAGTTCTTGCTCTTTAGCTTTTGTGTCTATATAGGAAACTACCCGCGCGAGGTTTTTGGCTTCAAAAAGCTCTCTCTCGTTTATGTATCGATCCAAATCTATCTGCAAAAGGATTTTTTCGGTTTCTTCGAGCGTAAGGGTGCTGTTCTCGATGGCGTTGGAGTTATATACCTGCTCGGCGACCTCTGTTTCGCTTAATAGTTTTATAAGCGCTTGCTTACCGGCCGCGGCGGCATAATACCGTTCTCTTAACCGGTTGATTGTGTTAAAAACATGCAATACTTTTGCCATGGTAAAAGTATATGATTTTTCACGTTTTTGTCAACAAAAGAGTGAAAATGCGCAAAAAAATAGCTTTTTTCACGGTTTTGGCACAAAGACAGGGTTAGTTATTGGCTGATCGAGGAGTCTTGGGAGGCGTCTTTGATCTTTTGGGACTGGTCCCTCAAGCCGTCGACGCCGGAAATATTCGCATAGGCAGAAAAGTCGGGCGGCGGGGCGACCGGTTGCGAAAATTGGCGTTGATCGACTGCCGCGGCCGCACTGCGCGATTGTTCCGTCGGGTCATCATCGCCGGCATAAGCATGGGTAATATTCTGGGTATTATCTTGGGCGGCGTCCCGGATCTTTTGGGATTGTTCCCTTAAGCCGTCAACGCCGGAAATGGGCGCATAAACCGAAAAGTCCGGCTGGGGGCCCGGGCCCGGGGCAATGTTCATCTGGTTTACCGCCGCAACGGCTACGCGTGATTGTTCAAAATCGCCGGCACTGGGCGCATAAGAAGTATACGCGGGTTGTGCCGTTTGCATATTCTGCACCGCCGGATTATACGCCGGCTGATAAACTTGCGGCTGCTGGTACGCCGCCATCTGGGCCTGCTGGTTCTGCATCTGCTGCATGCTATTGATGTTGTTAAGGTTATTGAGGTTGTTATTGTTAACCGCCGTAGCGGCCGGCTCGCGGCAAGTCATCTGGCCTTGGTTCTCCTGGCATGACGAGCTATACTCATCGGCAAAACCCGCCAGCCCTACCGTACACAATAGGCCAAAAACAAAAATAACCCTCTTCACTTTTTTACCCCCGGGCTTTGCCCTTAAAGATCGTGAGGTCCAAAAACGCCTGTAACCGGCGCGAGCGGCTCGGGTGGCGTAATTTTTTTAAGGCTTTGGCTTCGATCTGGCGGATACGTTCGCGGGTGACGCGAAAGATACTGCCTACCTCTTCGAGCGTCTTGGGTGCGCCGTCTTCTAACCCAAAACGCAAAGTTAAGATCTTTTTCTCGCGCATGGTAAGGCTCTCCATGACCTGGGTCAGCTCTTCCTTAAGCATGGAAAAGACCGTGGCATTGGCGGGAGATACCGCGCGCTTATCTTCTAAGAAATCGCCAAAATAGGTATCGCCATCATCGCCGATCGGGGTATGGATCGAGATCGGCTGCTGGGATACTTTCAAAATATCTTTGATCTTTACGATCGGCAGATGGAGCTCTTTGGCCAGCTCGTCGGTCGTAGGCTCGCGGCCTTTTTCCTGCACAAACAAACGGGAGATCCGGATGATCTTGTTGATCGTCTCGGTCATGTGCACGGGAATGCGGATCGTGCGCGCCTGGTCGGCGATCGCCCGGGTGATCGCCTGGCGGATCCACCAGGTGGCATAAGTCGAAAATTTATAGCCGCGGCGGTATTCGAATTTTTCTACCGCCTTGATCAACCCGATGTTGCCTTCCTGGATAAGGTCTAAAAAGGACAACCCGCGATTTACATATTTTTTCGCGATCGAAACGACTAGCCTCAAGTTCGCTTCGACTAAGGTCTTTTTCGCCTGGTTATAGGCTTTTTGCTTCGTGGCGATCGTGTGGGCGCGCGATTTAAATTCTTCTTCATTTAAACCCAGCGGCTTTAAATGCGCGGTTAATTCGCGCTTTAGGCCCCGGCGTTCGCTCTCCGAGGCTTTGCCCTTGCCTTTGATCCGGTTGATATAACGGTTTAAGCGGTCGCACTCGACCGCCGCCTTCTCGACGCGGGCGATGATCATCTCGCTGATCGTGATCGTAAAATTATATTTACGTAAGACCTTCTGCTGGACTTCGGGATTTTTTATTTTCGCTAAAGTCTGGGCTAATTTTTTAATCCGGACGACTTCCCGTTCTTTGTTGACGATCTCGCCCTTGACAAAATCATCGGGGTTGACTTCGTCGGCAATGATCTTACGCGAAACCTCCAAAAACATATCTTTCGCCAGGCGCAAGCCGAAAATATCGCTGCGCACGATCTCTTCGCGCTCTTCGATCATCTTGGCGAGATCGATCTCTTCATCGCGGGTCAAAAGCGGGATGCGCCCCATTTGCTTTAAATACATCTTTACCGGGTCATCGACCGGCGCGGTGGTACTCTGGATCGGCGCAGCCTTAGCTTTCTCTCTTTCTAACTCTTCGACTTCGTGCGTCTCTAAGACCGTAATATTTTCTTTTTCCAATTGTTCGAAAACGAGCTCCAGATCCTGGTCGGCGTGAATATCCTCGGAAAGAAAATGGTTGATCTCATCATAGGTGAGATAACCTTTTTTCTTGCCCAGCGCGACTAACTGCTCCACGCTTCGCTCGATCGTTTTTTTCTTAACCATTTCTTACCTCGCTATTGATTTTACCGTATTCGTTTATTAACTCTTTTAATCGCGCCTGGTCCCCCCGGGATTCAGCCTCTTTGATGTCGTTTTTAACTTTTTCCTTCAAGCCTATAAGCCGATTTTTTCGCAGCTTTAAAATACAGCCCTTTAAAAGGTCTTTATCCAGCGGCGAATCATCATCGATCAATACTGCCGATACGGCCACGGCCGTTTCCTCATCCAACAGATTTAAAAGCTTGGTACTGGAAAAATCTTTACCCTCATCGTACAGTTTAAATGCCGCCGTAACCACCTTTTTCGCCAAAACCGATTCAAAATCGGCTTCGCTTAAATTTTTACGGATCACTGCCGCCGCATGCCCTTCCAGCAAGAACCGTAAGATCACCTTTTCGGTGATCGCCATCTCCTGGCGCACGGCCCTAGGCGCCGGCGTTTTCATAAACCGGGTTTTTTGCGCCGGGACGGTTTTCTTAAATTCCGCGATCAGGATCTCTTCGCGCACGCCGGCACAGCCGGCAAGTTTTTTAATATACTCGTAACGCTCGACCTCGCTATTTAGCTTGGCCAGGGTGCTTAACATCCCCGCTACGATCTTGGTCTTGCCGTCGATCGTCTTTATATCCAAAGAGCTTTTTAAAAGATCTAATTTAAAGTCGAAAAAATCTTTTTTATGCTCGAGCAATTTCGCAAATTCATCCTTGCCTTCTTTACGCACCATCGTATCCGGGTCAAGCCCTTCGGGCAAAAGCACGGCAAAAACTTTTAAATCACTCTCGACCGCCAGATCGATCGCCCGCAAAGCGGCAGATTGCCCGGCTTTATCCGGGTCAAAAAGCAAAATAACATTTCCGGTATAACGCCGGATCACCCGGATCTGCTCTTCGGTCAACGCCGTCCCTAAGGATGCGGCAACATTGCGGATCCCGCGCATAAACGGCGAGATCATATCCAAATAGCCTTCGACGATGACCAAAGCGTCGGCCTTTACCGCTTCGTCCTTGGAAAAATTCAATCCGTATAAATGATCGCGTTTGGAATAGAGCGGCCCCTCGATCGAATTAATATATTTCGGCCCATCAATATTCTGCCAAAGCCGCGCTCCAAATGCTACCGGCCTTGAGCGTATATCAAAGATCGGGAACATCACCCGGTTACGGAACAAATCACGATAGCCGTCGCCGCGCGAGATCGCCAGCGACGCCTTTTCTAAAATATCCAGGGTATACCCTTTTTCGCGTAAATGCCTGACCAGTGCCTCACCGGAGGCCGGGCTTAAGCCGATCTTAAATTGCTTGATCGTCTCATCACCGATGCCGCGCTCGTTTAAATATTTTTTTACCGCACGGTTTTTCTCTAACGCCAGCTCCGCCTGGAAAAAATCTACCGCCGCGGCGATGGCTTCGAAGAGCTTATTTTTAAAGGTCCCGGATTCGCCGCCGGTCTTGGGCAACGTCATCCCCAGGCGCGAAGCCAATATTTCCAGCGCTTCCACGAAAGTCGTTTTTTCATAGAGCATCACGAACTGTATCGCCCCGCCGCCGGCATTACAACCGAAGCAGTGAAAGATCTGCTTTTGGCTGCTGATCATGAACGACGGCGTCTTCTCACCGTGAAAAGGGCAAAGCGCCCGGAAATTCCTTCCCGCCTTCTTGATGGGTATATAACCGGCGATCACCTCGGCGATGTCGGTACGCGATTGAACCTCATCAATAAAGCTTTGGGGGATCATCTCTTAAACTTTTTTCCGAGATACGCGCTTAAACCCGGAAAACTCGTAAACCTTTATTTTTTCCGACCCGATGATCTTATCCAGTATCCGGTTAACGCCTAAGTTGTCGGAAGCGATATGCGATGCCACGATCACATTGATATTACACTCTTTGCATTTTTTATGGTGTTCTTCCGATTGGTGCATGGCAATGATCGTATCGATGCCGCTCGCGGAGAGTTTTTCATAGATCCCGACCGGGCCTTCGGTGCCGCCGGTGAACTCGATCGCGATCTTAGAGACCCGCGCGGATTTTGAGCCGATCGTGATTGTCGGCGCATTATTGTTTTTCGCTGCATATTGATACTCTTCAATGCCGTAAAGCAGATCTAAGGCCTCACCCAAAGTCTTGGGCTTTTCTTTGTTGATCAAATCGTTAACATACTCGTAAGCGTGATTATCCGCCGGGGTATGTATGCACATAAAATCGATCCCTAAAAGCCGGGCGATATCGACACTGCGTTCATGGTTGGCCGCATGGACCCGGCGCGCGACCTCTTCTTTGCGTGAAAACAAAAGGTTTTCGGCCGTTGCGATCGAAATGCCTTTGCTGAAAAAAGCATCGACCTGCAGGTCCATCACATTATGAAAGTGGCCATAGGCCCTGCCTTCGGGATGATGAGCCAAAGCCAGATCGATCTTTATACCGCGTTTTCTTAAATTATCGATTGCGACCAACTCCGGCGCTTCAACATCGATGCCGGCAATCAGGGAAGTGATATCGCTATCGCCTTCGCCGTTTAAAATACGGGTATCATCAAAAGGGCTGGTTAAAAGATCGCTGTCAAAATATTTTTTTTCTTTATCGGAGAGCGCCTCGTAATCTTTTTTACGCTTGCTTAAAAGTTCGTCAATCGCCTTTTTGCCGCGTAAATCCGCCTCAATACCGGCTTTGACGGCTTTTTGATAAAAATCTTTCAGCTTCATCCAAACCTCCTTATAAATATAGGCGTGATGCGATAGTCCTTAAGATATAACATATTAAATCGCAATTGTCAAGAAAACGCTTACAATTTTATTAACCCTTAAAAATCAAGGGGTTATAAAACCTTTTTCCCTTTACGTAAAACTTCTTGCGCCAACGGCTTAAGTTCCGTAAAATAGATTTCATATGGCAACCCAATTTACCCAAGCTTTTACCGAAAAGACCGGTGAAGACGCGGCGCGTGAACTCTCCATGCGTATTAAAACCATCTGCGGCAGCAACGTAAAATATCTCCTGGTCTTCTTCACGGCACATAACCACCCCATCACCCTAATGCAAAGCCTAAAACGCACCATAAACCCTAAATCTTTGTGGGGCGTAGAGGCGCCGCTTTTGATCTATGAAGACAAAGTCGCGGCCAAGGGCGTTTTAGCGATCGCGATCAACTCCGATGAGGTGGTTTTGAAGCCGATTTTCAACAAAAGCGATGCCTGGGATAGTGTCGAGTCGGTGTTTCGCAAAGAACTTAAAGATTTTGCCGGAGAAAAGAGCTTTTTATTCTCTTCTTTACCCGTAGGGGCAAATTTTGCCAATTACCGCCGCGGCGTGGGAATGGCCATCGGCAAAAACACTAATGCCATCGGCGCCGGATATATGAAACGCTTTGCACAAAAACAATATGTGATCATGGATGACAAGGTCGACGAAGGGACCTTCAGCCTGGTAGGAAAAAACATGCAGCTCGAAACTGTACGGATGGGGGGATTTGTTCCCCTGGGCAAACCCTTTACCATCACCAAATCCCTGCCCGACCACAGCATGCTCATCGAGATCAATAATCGCCCGGCCACCGAGATGTATAAATTTTATTTTGAAGATAAATTTGAGACCTTCAAAAAACACCGTTACTTCCCCTTTTACCCGATCGGCATCCATGAAGGCGGAAAAATCCGCCTGGTAAGCGTAGTCGATGCCTTAAAAGACGGCTCGCTGGTCTGCTTAGGCTCGATCAAAGAGGGCTCGCGCGGCAATTTTACCATCCTCCACCAGCCTTCACTTTTCCAATCGCTTAAAGCGCGCCTGGAGCCGATAAGAAAGCGTGGCGAGGGTTTTGTTTTTATGATAAACTCCTTGATGAGAAAAAAAATATTAATGGATTCTTATTCTGAAGAGATCCACGCGATCAAAACGCACTTGGGCGACAAATTTAAAATATCCGGCATCTATGCCGACTATACGATCTACCCCGACAAACAATTAATGGAAATCGGCATGGAAACCGGTAATTTGTTAGTGTCGCTTTGGGGGTAAAATGAGCAATTCCTCTTTTTTATTTGTCGTGATCGGCCTTACTCTTTTTGTAGGCTTGGTCATATACATTTTTCTGCAATACCAAAATATGCTGGCGCTAAAAGGCTCCGTAACCACCCTGGAAAAAACCGTATCGGAGATGGACAACCAGGCCAAGATCATCTTAAAAAGCGATATGGAGCTTAAGGTTTATCAGGAAGAAGTGGAAGATAAGCTCGACAAACTGACCTTTTTAAAAAATTTAATCATCTCTTCAGTTGCTCTTATGGACCGCGAAGACCTTTACACCCAGATCAACGAAAAAGTCGTTAACGACCTGGGGTTTAAAAAAGGCTTGATCTTTAACTATGATACTCTCGATGAACGCATTTCAGCTGGTTGTACTGAGCAAGAAGCCACGGCACTCAAAGACTTCCTTCTGCACAAAAAGCAACTTTTGACCTCGGTATACCTGCTTTCCTACGACAACGAGCCTTGTTCAAAACTTACTTATACTCTAGGCTACAACGACTACCTGATCGCACCGATCCGCGGCCGCGATACGGTCCATGCCGTATTTTTTGCCGCCAACATGATCGCACCGACCCCGATACGTACTGCGGAACGCGAGATCTTTACTATTGTTTGCATGTATTTAGGCCAGTGCCTGGATAACATCAAACTTTTCGAAGACCTTTACCTGTCTAAAGATGAATTGGAAAAAAAGATCCGCGAGCGCACTAATGAATTAGTAAAAACATTAAAAGAGATGGAGGGCATCAGCAAAGCTAAATCCGACTTTATCTCCAGCGTCTCCCATGAGCTGCGCACGCCGCTTACCTCGGTAAAAGGTTTTTCTTCACTTCTCGTCGCAGAAAAGTTCGGTGCTCTTCCGCCGGAAGCTAAATTACGCTTGGAAAAAATCGACCAGAATGTAAACCGGCTGGTAGACATGGTCAATATGCTTTTAGATATTTCGCGTATCGAGTCCGGCAAAACCGAAATAAAAATCGCTCCGGCAGATATTATCAAATTGATCAAAGATACCAGCGATTTTCTCTCGCCGCAGATGCAGGCCAAAAAAATCACCTTCGAGACGGCTCTGCCCGACGAGCTAACGGTCTTGATGGATAAAAATCTGATTGAGCGCGTTTTAATAAACCTTATCAATAATTCGCTTAAATTTACCCCCGAGGGCGGCAAAATAACGCTTACCTGTGTAAAAGAAAATGAACATGCCAAAATCTCGATCGCCGATACCGGCTGCGGCATACCCAAAGAAGATATGGGTAAACTTTTTAGCGAATTTTATCGCTCCCAGCTTACGAAAGCCCTGCCCGGCACCGGCTTAGGGCTCTCCCTGGTCAAGCGCATCATCGAAACACATAAAGAAAAGATCTGGGTAGAATCGGAAGTCGGCCAGGGCACTACTTTCTTTTTTACTTTGAAACTAGGAGACAAGAACTACGATGTATAAACTAAAAGTCTTATCGGTCGATGATGATCCGGATATCCGTGATGTGATCGCGGCAACACTGGAGGGCGAGTACCATGTTATACAAGCCGCTTGCGGCGTAGAGGCGATCGCCTTAGCGCGTAAAGAAAACCCCGATGTTGTCATTTTGGACTATAACCTGCCTGATATGCAGGGGCCGGATATCTGCAAAGAGCTGCGCCATGATCCATTATTTTTAAATACGCCGATCTTGATGCTTACCGGTAAAGCCGAAACCGGCGACAAGGTAAAAGGGCTCGAGGCCGGCGTCGATGATTATATGATAAAGCCTTTCGACCCGATCGAGCTTATTGCGCGCGTGCGGATGCTGATCCGCCGTTCTTCGATCAACCTTGACTCCAACCCTTTAACACGCCTGCCGGGCAATGTTTCAATATCGCGTGAGTTAGAAGACCGCATCCGCAACAAAGAACCATTCGCGGTCCTGTATTGTGATTTAAATAATTTTAAAGCTTTAAACGACTATTATGGCTTTGACCGCGGGGACCAGATCATCAAAGAAACTGCGCGCATCTTGGTCGGCGCCGCGCAAGCCTGCGGCACTTTAAAAGATTTTGTCGGACACATCGGCGGCGATGATTTTGTCATCATCACCCGCCCGGAAATGGCAGAAAATATGGCGAAAAAGGTTATTACCGATCTCGATAAGGCGGCCCCATCGTTTTTTGACGAAAAAGACCGGGTCAAAGGTTTTATCGAAACGACCGGCCGCGACCGGTTGGTGCAACACTTCCCTTTTCCGGCGATTGCAATCGGCATTATCACGACCGAGACGCGTCAATACTCACACATCGCGGAAGTAAGTTCCGTGGGGGCCGAACTTAAAAAACATGCAAAAAATTTCAAGGTCAGTAAATATGTCCTTGACCGGCGTACGCTTTAGTTTTAACACCTAGTTGTCAAACCACTTAAGGTGTGATATAACTACTGATCGTTTCAGGCTTATTGTGATCACGGATTCGATGTTCGTGGGGTACAGTCCCGCTTAGCGGGACGTCATAGGGGCAAAGCCCCTTGAAGCGCCAGCTGGGCAATACGTTTTAGAATGACCTACGCGCTTTATAAATTAAGCTTTCTTTGATACAATAAATACCGCCTGTTTAGTGCGTAAGCACTCTGGCGCAGCGAGGGTGGCGAAACTGGCAGACGCATTAGCTTGAGGGGCTAACGGCAGCAATGCTATAGGGGTTCAACTCCCCTCCCTCGCACTTTTTGTTTTTGCAAAAAGTGCGCGAGAGGAGAAAGGCGAAAGTAGAAAGGTGCGAAGCCTTTCTTCGAGCGGTCACCTCTCTCCTGTCTCCTTTCATTCTTTTATGCTACATAATAATTCCTTAACCACTAACCGTATCCGTAACTTTTGCCGCTTAAGCAACTTTTCTTTTGCTTTCGGCTTAATTACTCTCGTCAACCTGATCATCTTTGCTCCATCTTTAAAACACTTTTTTTACGGCGACGATTGGGTGTGCTTGCTCCCCACAATCGGTGGGCGAGCAATAACGCCGACCAACGACCCCAATTATCTGCTCTTTTCGCCGCTGTGCCATGCCCTCTTAAGCGTGGAAACCAATCTTTTCGGCACCTGTGCCTGGCCCTGGCACTTATCCGGAATAATTATGCACTTGGCAGTACTTTTTGTATTTTTAAAATTGTTGCGTAAGCTGACTACGCCGGCGGCGGCGTTTTCCCTGGTGCTTATCTTTTCTTCCATAACATTGAACTCACAGGCCGTTACCTGGGCTAATGCCAGCCGGCATATGCTTTTTCTTGCCTGTGTACTCGGACTATTCTATTATTTACACGATTACGCCCAAAACCCAAACCGGCGCGTGGTCATCAAAGCCGTGCTTTGTGCGACCATCGCCTCCTTTTTATACGAACAGGGCATTATTGCCGCCGCCTTATCCGCCCTTTATCTCGGCGCAACGGCCAAAACCCATCAATTGCGGTTTCGTTGGGAAAGGGAAGGGTTGATCTTTTTGCCGCTTGTGATTTACGCTTTGTTTTATCTTCCAAGCCACGTTCCCGGGCTTATGGCGTTTCGGCAATACCCTCACCCTTACCCGGCCCATTCGAACTTTATTGTCGGCTGCATTTTCGCGCCGGTTTTTATGCTTTGGTGGTCTCTGGGGATTTTTTTTCCTTCTTTCGTCCTCTGGGCCATGCCTTCGCCCATCGGACGCCTGGTCGCGACAATACACCAGCCGGCGCTCGTCCCTTTTCTCTTCGACCTTTTTCCCGCAATTATTTTGACGACGGTTTTCCTTTTAGCCATCAATAAAAAAAGCGTCACAGCCAAGGCGCCGATGCTTCTTTTGGCCGGTACCTTAGCCTTTTTATATGCTCTGATCATAGCCATAGGCCGCGTCTCGACTTATGGCTTCAGTTACACTTTTAATTTTGGGGCCTACTATGCGTATATCTTCTGCGGGTATTTGACCGTAATGGCGGCTTGCCTTATCGATCCGGCATCGTTATCGGCAAAAACAAAAACCCTTGTTTGGCCGGTTTTGCTTTTTTTTATTCTTCATAACTCTTTTTATGTGGTTAAGCTTAACTACTACCTTTTAGCCCAAAGCCGGGTTTTACTCCAATATCAGCAGCACATGAAAGCTTTTGTCGCTGCCCACCGGAATGAACCGGATTTTTCCCTGCGCATCGACAATGATATCGATATTTTTTTTATTTCCCCCAAAATCCCGCTGGCAAAGATGCTCTGTGACTACCGATATTTAAATACGTTGAATCCAAAATACACCATAGACCTGCATCAAACCGAATTTTATAAAGCCTACCTGCGGGAACAGAAAGAGGAGCCTCAAGCCTGGTATAGTTTCTAATCTTTGGCCGCGTTACGCCCACCAATAGCCTAATTCTTTTAAGATCCGAGGTTTATTTTGCCAATCTTCTACGATCTTGACCCATAGCTGTAAAAAAACTTTCTTGTCCAGCATCTTTTCCAGGTCTTCCCGGGCCTGGGTGCCGACGGCTTTAAGCGCCTCGCCTTTAGCCCCGATAATGATCCGCTTTTGCGATTCGCGATTAACATAAATATTTACGGAAATATTCGCCAAGGGTTTGCCGCTTTTAGTCTTCGTGTCTTCGATTTTTTCTACCTCGACCGCGATCGAATGTGGGAGTTCCTCTCGAAGCTGAAGAAAAAGTTTCTCCCGTACACAATCGGCTATCCGGTACTCTAGAGGAAAGTCGGTTTGGGTCGCAGTATCATAAAATGCCGGCTGTTCCGGAAGATTAGTAATGATCACTTTCAAGAGTTCATCGATATTTTTCCCTGTTGCCGCCGAGATCGGAAGATAAAAAAGAAGAAAATCTTTTTCCTTTTTGCCTTCGACCTCGCTTTGCCAAAGCGCAATGTAATCATTCAAATATTTCGTATTCAGGTCGATCTTGTTTAAAGCCATGATGACGCGGCTATTTTGCTGGGATAATATTTTAATGACCTCGCGCTCTTCTTGGCCGGGAATACGTGTTACGTCCGCCATATAAATAATCAGGTCGCACCCTTCCAAAGAATGGCGCGCCAGGCCGTTTAAATGGGTAGTCAGAGGATCAGAAAAGCTGTGCACCCCTGGTGTATCCACAAAAACAATTTGGGAGTCGGGAGAATTTAAAATACCCCGGATCTGATGGCGGGTGGTCTGCGGTACCGGGGAAACGATCGAGATCTTGCTTCCTACCAGAGCATTCATCAAGGTAGATTTCCCGGCATTGGGCCGGCCGATGATCGCGACAAAACCGGATTTAAAGTTTGCCATTTTTCTCCCGGTTAAAATTTTTCAGCTCGCGGAAAAATCCGCAAAAATCTTCCTTCCCGCGTAGATTCTCCATGTCCGCGTCTTCCAAAATATAAGCAAAATCATCGTACCCGAAAAATACGGCTTTTTTAAGCTCTTCTTTGGCTTGAGCCACATCCCCGGTAAGAGAAAGGCTGCAGGCAAAATTATAGTGGGCGATCGGGTCTTCAGGTTTAAGGCGCACCAAACGGCGGTCAACATCAAGCCCTTCTTCATAAAATCCACGGCGGGTATAAGCATCACCCAAAGAAACCAAAGCCTGCGTAAAATCCGGGCGTTTTTTTAAAAGCCCTTCGTAAAATTTTATTTCGTAATCTTTTTTACGGATGCGCCGTTTCATATTTTCTCCAAAATCGCTTCTTCCCGTAACAGATAAAAGATCTCTTGCAGCTTTTCTTTGAACGCCGGGTAATCAACATTTTTAACTACTTTTTCTTTCACTATAAACTCCTGAGAAAAATCTAACGCATTATTTTTAACCGCGTAGCTCGCCTTAAAATCAAACCATGGCGTTGAAATCGTTTTGTCGGCCGGTAAATATTTAGCCTTAAACCCCGGGGGAAGGTTTATTGTGACCGTACAATTTTTCTTAAACAAACCGTCAAAATATAGATCAAATTTACGCTTATCTTTCCCGGTGTAGCCGGAATCGATTCCCGCATCGGCGATTGCCGGCAAAATACGTAAATTCCCGGCATGATTTAAGATCTGCCCGGCTTTAAACTTATACAAAAGCTGCGGTGTTTTTGTAAAATCATCCAGGTCTTTGATGCTATAATCTAAAAGCTCGCTCGACGGCGATAAGTCTTTCATCTTTTCTTGAAGCACTTCTTTGATCTGCTCGGGATGAGTATATTTTAAAAAGTAGCGCTGGCTCGCGGCGATCGTACCGTAAGTATTGACCGAACGGCTTACTAGCGCCTCTTCGTTACTATCGATATCGATCGCAGTATGATAAATGATCGCGCTTGTCGTTAAAAGCGGTGTCTTTACTATTTTTCCGGCATCGTCAAAAAAGACCAATACCGACCGGTCCTGATCGCCATCGGGAAGCTCGTCTAAGGCCGAAGTAGACGCGGTCGGGTCCATAAAAATAAGCTTTCCGTCTATTTGCGCACAGCAGATCGCGTGGTTAAAAGTCGTCGAAGGAAAATCTTCTGCCGTATCATAAACCCCTTGCGTTGCGATCAAAACAGGATAAGCTTTAAGCCCGGCTTCGCGTAAAAGCGTGGTCAAGAGGATCGCCTGGTCTTTACAGTCGCCATAGCGGTTTAAAAAAACTTCTTCTGCTTTGTGCGGCTCATAGCCGCCCTGGCCGTACTCGAGAGCGACATAACGGATATTCTGGGCGCAGAAAGCGTGGATCGCCTGCAACTTTTCATAATCACTTTTACAATCTTTAATCAAGCCCGCCAAGAACTTTTTCATCTCCGGAGTCGCTTGCAATTTACCGGCTGAGAGCTCTTTCCACCAATCGTAAATCTCCTGCCACGAGGTAAAACTTGATATTTTGATCGCCGGATTGACCAAAGATAAAGGCGGCATATGTTCTTCGGAGATTATCGGTTCGACATTTTTAAAATCCCAGGTATAGATCTTTCTCCCGCCTTCTTCGCTGACCTTAGGCAAAAGGCTGCCGTCAAAATTTTGTTGGTTGACCTCTTTGAAAAAGACTTTTTTTCCAAGAGGCGTTGTCAAACGAAAGGCTTCGTGGGCGATCGGGTTTTTGTCACGTAATCCATAAACAAACGAAAAGTCATCTTTATGGACCATCTGCGAAGAATAGACTTTCGCTTTGTATTCAATGATCGAACCTATCTCCACCGACGGCATGGAGACGATCAAGGCCCGCGCATTGGAATATAAAGGAAAGTTTAAATACTTACTGACATCGCGGATATTTTGTTTACCCGCATAAACCACTTTGCCGTCAGGAGTGACGGTGCGCGCGAACTCTAATTCGATGCGTTCGTAGGTAGAATCATATTCAAGCTCTACTTCGGCGATTTCTTTACCTTTTTCTTTTAAAACTTTTTGCACAATATGGCTCTTGGTCAACATGGTATTGTTACTATTGACCTCGGTCTCTTCGTCGGCCAAGAGCGTTACCGTCTCTTCGTCCTTGATCTGAGAAAGAAATTGCTGATGCTCCTCGAGAAGCTTTTTGATTTCTGCCGGCACACCTTCTTCCACCTTAATATCTATTGCCTTCAAAGCAGTTTGGGCTTGTTTCTGATATTCTCCCTTTACTTTAGCAAAAAGTTCCGCAGCTTTAGGGTATAAGTTAGAATTTTGTGCGGTTTGGCCATAAAGAAAAAGAGCTTCGTCATCGCTTATCTCCTTCAAGCGCTCAAAGAGCTCCAAGGCCCGGCTTAAATCGCCGCTTTTGGCATAAGCCTTCGCCGATAAAAGCTGAGCTTGATCGCTTTTGCTTTCCTTGAGAAGATCAATGGTTTTATTATATTCGTGAAAACGGTAATAAAATTCCGCAGCTTCAAACTTTAAGGCTTCATCGCCGGGTTGTTTTTTTACTCCTGCCTCATAGCCCTGCGCCTTCTGGCGATAAAGGGCCTCGAGTCGCTCTGTGCCCACGGAACAGGCACAGAAAAAAATCAAAATCAATAAAAGTAATTTTTTCATCTTTTGCTTCGCTTTAGTTTTCAGATTCAGGCAATAAGGGCCAGGACTTCAGAGACCGGCATATCTTTTTTTATTCCCAACTTTTCTGCGGCCAAAGATACTTCCGCAGATTTAGCCTTAAGCACGTCGTCGATCGTAGCGACACCGGTAACCTTAACCGCGACTTCGTTAAATTTATTGGCAGCATCCATGTTCAGGTAACCGCACATGATATAGCCTTTTGATCCGCGCAAAACGATCAGGCTCTTCTCCATTAATTTCATGCAAAGCGTTTCTACGGTATGGCCGTTGACCTTGAGCTCTTTGGTCGTGATCATTTCTTTAGGCCCCCGATATACCTTTCCATACGCACAATCGACTCTTTTAAATTATCGAAAGTATTGGCATAGGACATGCGCAAGTGGTCATCATATGGTTCACCAAAAGCGCTGCCGGGAACGACCGCCACTTTCTCGGCATACAATAAGCCCTTAGCAAAGTCTAACGACTTCATCTTAAAATCTTTGATTGAAGGGAAACAATAAAAGGCCCCTTCGGGCTTGTGGCACTTTAAGCCGATGCGGTTTAACTCTTTGACCATAAAATTGCGCCGCGCCTTATATTCGCTGCGCATCTGCCCTACTTCTTTCTGCGCCTTAAGCGCCTCGACCGACGCGATCTGGGAAATGATCGAAGTACATAATGCCGAATAGGAGTGGATCTTGGTCATCGCGCCAATGATCTTTTCGTTGCCGCAGGCATACCCGGAACGAAACCCGGTCATCGCGTAACTCTTGGAAAAACCATTTAGTAATACGGTCCGCTCTTTTGCCAAAGCATCGAGGCAGGCAAAAGGAATATGCTTGCCATCGTAGCTTAGTTCGTCATAAACCTCATCGCTGATCACAATGATCTCTTTTTTCGACAATACTTTCCAGATCGCTTTAAGCTCTTGCTCGGTATAGCTTACCCCTGTAGGGTTACACGGGTAATTTAAAATAATCGCCTTTGGCCCTTGCTTGACCAACGCGCTCAAGTCCCGGGGGTTGATCTTAAATTGGTCTTTTTCTTTCGTATTTAAAAACAATACCTTGTTGGAGTTGATTTGCGGTAAAGCCGGATAAGCCACATAGTGCGGGCTGACAACAATAATTTTATCGCCGGGGCGAAGCAGCGTTTTTACCGCCAAGTCCAAAGCTTCGCTCACGCCAAAGGTGGTTAGGATCTCGTTCTCGGGTTTGTAATTTAAACCGTATCGCTTGTGAAAGTGTTCGGATAAAGCTTTACGCAAGATCATCAACCCCGAATTAGAGGTATAGCTGGTCTGCCCCTCTTCTAACGCGGTGATCGCTTTTTCCCGCACGCGCCAGGGCGAGATAAAGTCCGGCTCACCGACGCCCAAAGAGATAACATCCGGCATCCCCAAAACCAGGTCAAAAAATTGGCGGATCCCCGATGGCGCAAGTTTTTCAATATGCTTAGCAATCATTTTTTAATACGTAATATTTAGTCTTTTGTTTTTATCGGTCTTCACCATGATCACGCCGTCTTCTTTATATTTTTTCAACATAAAGTGGGTGGTCGTGCCCTTAACGCTGCTTAAGGGCGCCAACTTTTCCGAAACAAAATTGGCTACAGTATTAATATCTTTCCCCTCAACGATCAAAAGCAGGTCATACGTCCCCGACAACAAAAAGCAATTTTTTACTTCGGGAAACTTATAAATGCGCTCTGCTACCATATCAAAGCCCACATCTTTCTGCGGCACGACCTGGACCTCGATCAAAGCCAAAACGCTCTTTGCCCCTTCTAAGCGGTCGCGGTTGATCACAGTCTTATACTTTACGATCACACCACGCTTCTCGTAGCTTTTGATCAGATGGTCGAGCTCCTTAGCATCTTTGCCCGTGAGCTTTGCCAAGTCCTCTAAAGAAATGCGCGCATTTGATTCAAGTATCTCTAAAATATCGTCCATCCTTTACCTCCTTATAATAAACAAACGGTGGATAATTACTTTATTTTAAATAGATAAATTCATATTGTAAAGATGTATTCGAGTGTCAGCAGGAAAGGATTTTTTGGGCGTTGGCAAGATAGTTGCCGTTTTCTAAGATCGGACGGCCCACCACAATAAAATCCGCACCGGCGGAAAAGGCGGCTTGTGCGGTCATTACCCGTTTTTGATCGCCGGCATCACACTCGGGCAAACGAATTCCGGGGGTAACTATTTTTAGCTTGGGCAATACTTCTTTGATCTGTTTTGCTTCCTGAGCTGAGGCGATGACGCCGTCTAACCCACAATCAAAGGCCAGGGCCGCACGGGAAAGCACTTTATCGGTTGTCGTAACTTCGCTGGTAAGGACCGTAACGCCCAAAATCAGCGGTTTTTTAATTTTATTTTTCTTAGCGGCCAGATCGACTTCCTGGCGCACCGCCCTTAACGCCTCTTCTCCCGCACAAATATGCACCGTAAATGACCAGGCACCGAGCTCAGTGATCAGCGCTGCCGCCCGGCGCATCGTATTGGGAATATCGTGTAATTTCAGGTCGACAAAAACATCGGCCCCGCCGGCAATTAATTTTTTAATATACTCCGGGCCGAATTTAATAAAAGGGATGTACCCGATCTTAAATTTTACTCGGTTTGGTTTAAGGGCATTAACCACCGCAGTAATAGTTTTTTTCTCTTCCACGTCCAAAGCTACAATGAGTTTTTGCCAATTTAATTTCATCGTTGTGTGATATTTAATTTTCCTGAAAGTGTTTCGACGCTATCGATCTTTTTCCTCTTTAGGTAATCTTCAATCCCTTTGGTGATCGCCTGCGCGCAATTTGGCTCGATCATATTTTGAGTACCAACGCTTACCGCCTTAGCCCCGGCTAATAAAAATTCTATCGCGTCAAAAGCTGTTTCGATCCCGCCGCCGCCGATCACCGGAATATTTACGGCTCTAGCCGCACGCCAAACCTTATAAACCGCCATGGGCTTGATCGCCGGGCCGGAATAACCCCCGGTAACATTGCCTAAAAACGGCCGTTGAGTTTCGATGTTGATCGCCATCGCAAAATAGGTATTAACCAGAGTGATCGCATCCGCCCCGCCTGCGGCGGCGGCTTGTGCGGTTAAAGAGATATCGCTCACCTCGGGTGTAAGTTTTATCCATAATGGTTTTTTAGTAAGCGCGCGTAATTTTTTGGTAAGAGCAAAGATATGCCCCTCGTCCTGGGCAATGGGGCGCTTTTCCTTGAGATTGGGGCAGGAAAAATTAGCTTCAATGGCAGCAATATCTTCTTTATTTAACGCTTCAGCTAAAGCTTCGTACTCTTCATCGGTAAAACCCCCGATCGAGATGATCGCGGTAGTCTTTAATTTTTTAACTAACGGCAATTTTTCTTTTAAAAATCCATCGAGCCCGGGGTTTTCCAGGCCTACGGCATTGATCACGCCGTGCCCGGCTTCATAGATCCGCGGCGGCGGGTTGCCGGCGCGCGGTGCCAAAGTAATCGTCTTGGTCACCACCGCACCGATCGATGAAAAATCCGCCAGCCCTTTAAGCTCGCTACCGAAGCCAAAAGTCCCCGAAGCGCAGACCACCGGCGTTTTCAGGGTTAACTTCCCAATGTTAACTTTTATCTTTGAAGACATAGCTTTAAGGTACTATAAAATCAAAAGATTATCAAGGGTTTTTGATATAATATAAAAGATTTATGCTAACGCTGCTTAAAACAAAACGCGGGTTATTGGGCCTTCTCTTTTTAGCCTCGGCTTTTCTGTTCTTGCCGGGAAGCAGCGCTGCGGGAGAAGATGGAATTTTTACACAAAGCGCCTTGGGGCCAAAACTTATTGCAAAGATCAAAAATAAATCGTGGAAAACTCCGGCCCCGATAAGTTTAAACGATCTGGCTTGCCTTACAATTACCTATTTCGGCTTTGATGCCAAACCCCATTCCGGCGAAATAATCGTGAATAAAAGAGTTGCAGCGGAAGTTTTAGATATTTTTAAAGAACTTTACCGTGCTAAGTTTCCAATCGCAAAAATGAAGTTGATCGATGAATACAACGCAGATGACGAACGCTCGATGGCCGACAATAACACTTGCGCTTTATGCGTGCGGCCGTTAACCGGCAAAAACCGCGGTTTCTCGCGGCACAGTTACGGCTTGGCCATCGATATCAACCCTTTGCAAAACCCTTACGTTAAAGGTAAGGTGGTCTCGCCGGCAGCGGGAAAAGATTACCTTGATCGTACCAAAACCCGTAAAGGCATGATCGTCAAAAATAATATCTGCTATAACGCTTTTATTAAGCGCGGCTGGGCCTGGGGCGGCGAGTGGAAATCACTTAAAGATTACCAGCATTTCGAAAAATAATCGGATATTGATTCGAAAGGCACAACTGTTATTTTTTTGTCTAACGAATAACGTTGTTTGCCGGGATAAATAACGATAATATGCTCCAGTTTTAAATCGTTTAAAGCTATTTTCAAGGATGGCGTTAAAGCCGGTGCATCGGAGCGCTTGACTTCAACGCCGTACTTGCGGCCGTTTTTTACAAATACTAAATCTATCTCTGCGCCTTGATGGGTTGACCAAAAATATACTTCATCGGGCTCAACCGACCGTATTACCTCTTCGATCACAAACCCCTCCCAAGAAGCACCATGTTTAGGATGAGAAAAAAGTTGTTCCATATTTTTGATGCCTAATAAAAAATGGAGCAAACCGGTATCATAAAAATATATTTTGGGCGATTTGACCTGGCGCTTCTTTATATTGGCATACCACGGCCGTAATTGCCGGACCATAAACACTCCGCTTAAAATGTCTAAATAGCGCTTAACTGTCATTTCGCTAATGCTTAAAGACCGGGCAATTTCGCTGGCATTAAAAATTTGCCCGTGATAATGGGCTAACATTGTCCAATAGCGCAGTATCGTAAGCGGCGGCATCGATATTCCATGCGCCGGCAGATCACGCTCAACAAAGCTTTGGATATATTCTTTGCGCCAGATAAAGCTTTCCTCATTAGTTTTGGCAAGAAAAGACCGCGCCAGGCCTCCCCTTAGCCAAAGCTTATCCCGAAACCCTCTCCCTACCTCGTTCAAAGAAAATCCCCCGATGACAATTCGTTCTATGCGACCGGCCAGAGACTCCGAAGATTGCTTAATCAAATCGGGCGAAGCGCTGCCCAAAATAAGAAATTTTGCCGGCAAAGGTTTGCGGTCGGCTAACACCCGTAAAATCGGAAATAGTTCCGGCTGCCGTTGTACCTCATCGATAACCACAGTTCCTTTTAAGCCCGAAAGGGTGTTTTTGGGTTGGGCCAGCTTTACGTCGTCTACCGGATCTTCTAAATCAAAATATTGCAGCGATCCGGGTTTGGCAAAATGTCTGGCCAAGGTGGTTTTGCCGCATTGACGCGGCCCCAAAAGCGCAACAATCCTGCCCCGTTTTAGAGCGCTTTCGATATCCTGAGTAATTCTTTTGCGCACAATCATACATTAAAATATACCATGAAAAAGTATAGTGTCAAGTTATAAATTCATGGTAGACATGGGGCGGCGATTGGAAATCCTTAAAAGATTACCAGCATTTCGAAAAACCTTAGTCGATCTCCACCTCGACCAAACCGCGCACGGAGTTGCCAACGTAAATTTTATCGGCAGTCTTTAAATCTGCCGGATATAAGATTTTTTCTTGGGCTTGGTGCGTAGAGAGTAAATGCTCGCGCAAGACCCCCGGCAAGAGGCCGCAGGCGACCGGCGGTGTAAAAAGGGCTCCCCGTTCTTCGATAAAAATATTGGTGAAACTTCCTTCGGTAAGCTCGTTTTTCTCGTTAAGGAAAACCGTTTCAAAAAACCCCGCGGCGCGGGCTTTGTGCAAATGCTCATCGTAAAAAGCGCGGTGGCTGGTCTTGTGATATAAAAAAATATCGTTGCTGTCGAAGCGGCTTTCGCACAAAACGATCTTCTGTGGCGGTAAAACATCCTTTTCTTCGCGCGCCTCAAGGGCAATATCCCCATGCGGGTCGATTGCCAGCCGGACACGGATTTTTGCTTCTTTAAACTTACGGGTGATCTTTAAAAGATAACCGCGTATCTCTTTAATATTGTGAAGCCTTGAAAAATACTCGCACGAGCGCTTCAACCGCATTAAATGCAGATCGAATAAAAAATATCCTTTTCCTTTTTCCCAGAGCAGGGTTTCGACTAAATCAAAATGCGGATAATGGCGGGTTAAAAATTTTGCTTTTAAAAGCGCCTCTTTGTACTCTTCCGGCGCTAAGGAATCATAAACAATCCCGCCGCCGACACCCACCTCGCCTTCGCCGCGCTGCAACTCCGCTGTCCGGATGGCTACACTAAAACACATTTTGCTGTCAGGGGCAATATAGCCGATCGCTCCGGTATAGACCCGGCGCGGCGTTTGTTCCAATTCATCGATCAAATGCATGGTTTTGATCTTAGGCGCACCGGTCACGGAACCGGAAGGGAAGATCGCGGTAAAAATATCTTTGAGCCCGGTATTTTTTTTGAGCTTTCCTTCAACGCTTGAGGTCATCTGGAAAAGCGTCGGGTGCTTTTCTACTTCGAACATATTTTTCGTTGTGACCTTGGAGCATATCCGGCCTAAGTCATTGCGTAAAAGATCGACGATCATTAAATTTTCCGATCGGATCTTGGTGTCGGTAGAAAAAGCTTCCAGGTTTTCACTATCTTTTTCGCTATTGTAACCGCGCGGATAAGTGCCCTTCATCGGCTTTACTTCAATTTTTTGTTGGTCGACCTGGAAAAATAATTCGGGAGAAAGCGAGATAACACGGCTTGTTCCGGTATTAATAAAAGCCGCATAGCGCGTGGGTTGAGATCGGCGCAAAGCAAAATAAAAACTTAACGGATCACCCTCGAAAGAAAATTTTTGTTTAAAAGTATAATTGACCTGATAAGTAAGGCCATCCTCAAGAAATTTTTTAATCTTAGTGATTGCTCCGGAGTATTGCCCTTCGCTGGCCTGGGAGATAAAGGCCCCGGTTGCGTAGCTTAAATTCTCCATGTTTTGTGTGATCTTTTGGGGACGCACTCTGCGTGGGGCGTCATAAACACCGATCCAGGCAAGCGGGAAATCAAATTTTTTCCGCAGGTCTTTAAACGCTTCGTCTAAATAAAACCCGAATTCATAGGTAAAGTACCCGGCCAGCCAAAACTTGTTTTTGCGCCGTGTTTCCAGGCGCGCAAAAAAATCCTCGACCGTATCGCCGTCGTGGAAAACTTCTATGCCTTGTGCTTGGGCAAAAAGAAAATTCTGGTCGTGCTTGTGGCGTGAGTCGAGGCTTTCCAGAAAAATATATGGCGGCTTTAAATCTTTTAACTCTTGTTGTATTTGCCCTTCGCCTAACATTCTAATTATACTCTTTTACCGGGAACTTCGTCATCATTCAAAACAACCCCTTTGCGCGCCGCCTCGGCCATAGCTTTTTTGCGCAAAGCCTCAAGCTCTTTGGCGAAAAAGTGCTGTTTTAAAGCAACCTTGACTACTTCGCTGCGCGTAGCATTTTCCATCTTCGCTTCGCTGGTCAGTTTCTTCAGCAAATCGTTGGGCAAGCTGATCGTCACTACATTTCTCATCGTTATATCCTCCTGTATTAAAATGTAATACATTTTTCGTAAAAAGTCAAGGCCGTTCCCAAAATTTTATTTTTGGCAATGGGGGCAGAAGACCGTGCCGCGGCCGGCGGTAGTGATCCGTATAAGCGGCTTTTTACACTTTACGCAAGGCTTGCCGTCGCGCTGATAGACCATCAAATACTGAACATGGGTGCCCTTGGAACCATCGAGCCGATAATAGCTGTCGGCAGAAGTACCACCGTGTTTGATCCCATCTTTTAGGGCTTTGATGGTGCAGTCATATAATCTCTCCAACTCATCTTTCTTTAAAGTGTTGGCTTCGCGCTCAGGGTGAATGCCGGCACAAAAAACCGCTTCCTGCGCATAAATATTGCCGATCCCCGCAATAAAATGCTGGTCCATCAAAAGCGGCTTGATCTTAGTTTTTTTCCCTTCAAATAATTTAATAAATTCTTGCTTGGAAAGCTCCAGCGGTTCCGGGCCCATGGTTTTTACCACGTTCAAGTCCCGCCAATCGTCAACCAGACGCAATTCGCCTAAAACCCGGCCGTCGCAAAAATTAAAAAGGCGCTTATCGCTAAGTTTAAAAATAATCCGGCTGTGCTTACCCTCTTCCTTACCTAACAATAACCATCCGGAAATACGCAGATGAATAATAATAAATTTACCGCTTTGCAATTTTAGAATAATGACTTTGCCGCGGCGTGAGGCTTGGGTAATTTTTTGCCCTACAACTTGTTTTGCAAACTCTTGCGGTTTGATCGCCTTTAAAAGCCGGGCATCTTTAAATATGACTTCTTTGATTGTTTTGCCGGCGACCTCTTGGTTTAATTCGCCGACGATGGTGGTTACTTCAGGTAGTTCCGGCATAGCTTATTTCAGGTTTTGGTAGATACCGTTATAGCTTTCGGTCGTTTCCGTAGGGATAAACATAAGCTGGGCCACGCGGGCATTTTGTTTGATTAAAATCCCGCTGCCGTTATCTACGATCAACAAAAATTCACTTTTGCCGCAAAACCCGGCATCCCAAATACCATGCACCGTGTGCGCGCCCATACGCAAAAGGGTCGTGCGCGTAGAAGCCGTAGCAATTAAATTATTGGGCATATTTACGGTTTCGTTAGTTTTAACTTTATAGGCGCCTTTTTTCAGCTGCCACCAGCCAAAAGTTTCTTTTTCATCATTTTTTATCGGTATTCTTTTGTTGAATTCACACATCACCCGTTCTTTGTTCGAAAAGTCTACTGCTCCCACTCCGGCAAACTCATAAATCTCCGCGGCTGTTAAATCAAAGCCATTAGGCGTTAATTGCGTTTCTAAATCAATATAGCCTTCGATCAGTTTATTTTTTTCAATCAACTTTTTTATCTGGGTTTTGTTAAGCATTGTTTCACCTTTTTTATCGCTTCCTGGGCGGTTTTTACATGGATCATCCCTTTTATTCTCCAGCTTCCGACACCGATCACCGGACGGCCATCGTTAAAAGCAAAAGCGATCTCGGAAAGCGTACCATATTCGCCGGAGATGGCGATTACCGCCTGAGCAGCACGCACCACTAAAAAATTACGGGCATAACCCATGCCGGTGGGGATTTTAATGTCTACGTATTTGTTGGCGTCTTTACCGTCAAGCGTAGGCAAAATACCTACGGTTACGCCGCCGGCAGCCTTCGCGCCGCGGCAAGCCGCTTCCATCACCCCTTCTCTGCCGCCGCAGACTAAGACCCAGCCGTTTTGGGCGATCAAACGGCCGGCCTCCTCGGCAATTTTTAAATATTTTTTGGCGGCCTTATGCCCGCCGATCACGGCGATGTTGATCATAATTTTATCTCTTTATGCGAACAGGTTAATTATACTGAATTTCGAGCATATGTCGAGATAGGTTATGCCCACCATAAAAGGCAGGACATTGCCTTTTTAAACGGTAAGTTTTTTGCCGTTACTCTGCTGCCTTTTTCCCAAAATCAATTGTCTTTTTCCGTATCCCTTTTAATTTAGAAATCTCTCCTGACTCCCCGGCATTCGGTACAAGAAAAGAATAGAATCTCATATCACTGTAAGTAGCTATCAGCTTAAATGATTTCTCAACAATATCTAAGCCTATATCCTCGTAAGCGCTCAATAACAAAACCATAGACTTTCCTCTCATCGGGGATTCAAACGTATTTGTCGTATTATCCCATTTATAAAGCGAAAACATCCTGTCTATGATAAGCTTAAGCTGAGCGCTTGGCCCATAAAAATAAAGCGGGGTCGCAAAAACGATTACATCGGCTTGGGCCATTTTCCGAAGGACTTCTTTTACGTCATCGTTAATAACGCATTGATATTCCTTAAGCTTCTGACATGACCTGCAGGATATACACCCATTGGCTTTAACCTTAAGTGAGGCTGCCCGAATTATTTCAACCTTCCCATGCTTTGAGCGGGCACCCTGCGCAAACCATTCCAAAAGCTTAGTAGTATTTCCGTTCTTTTTCGGACTGCCATTTAGGATTAGGATTTTTTTAGACATATATCCTCCTACACGTGCATATTAGATGTAATTGTACCTCAGATTTGCTATCGCTTCAAGAATACTACAATAACCAAAGACCCCGCTCCGGGATTGGGTTTAGGCCGCCAAGCGATAAAGAGATCGACAAAGGTAAGTATACCGTGCCGGAAGGGTTTACACCTGCTTTTTTAGTTTATCTGCGACTTTATCAATTTTATTTTTAAAAGTACCACGAAGCTCGTCAGCCTTACCTTCGTCTTTTAAACGTTTGTTGTTAGTAAGAGCGCCTGCGGCTTGTTTAATGCGCCCCTTCATTTTATCTATTTGACCATCCATCTCGTTCTCCTGTTTTACCCCGATAGAATACCTATCGAACGTCACGCAAAGAGCGGCCGTCCTCCGGCGATGACCCAGATTGTGAAAATTAAATCACTTTCCGGCCAGTAATGAGCTGAATAACTATAACGATAACGGCAATAACAAGTAAGAGGTGAATAAACCCGCCCATTGTGTACGATGAAACCAACCCTACCAACCAAAGCACAAACAGAATAGCTGCAATTGTGTATAACATCTTTGAACTCCTTTTCATTTTCGGGGATTGATACCAACCCCCACCTTACCTTCTCCTGCCATGACTTGATTCTACAAAGAATCTTCTGGCCTTATGATAATATTATAGAGAGGGAGCCAAAATGAATCAATTGTACCAAGGTATACCTGGCGGATCAAAGATTTAGCGATCTAGGGCGGCGAGGGTTTGCCATGCGGCCGTCCTCGTTAGCGCTGGCCCTTCTTCGCTAAAGCTTCGCAGCGGCGGGCGCGTTAACGCCTAAATACCCACCCCTGCTAAGGTGTGCCCAGCGGTGACTTCGCCTCCGCCCCTAAATCAAAAGCTTTACACATAGATTGGTGAATATCGTTACCAAACAGCCAAAAAGTACAAATTGTTTTAGGGTGCTCTTTTGGGCTAAACTTAATCTTTTCTCCTGTTTTAAATTCTTTTTTAAAATCTGTTAATTTCATAAAAGCATTGCTCTCCGTCTTTGTTCCCACAGTCATAGGCTCATCAATAACAACCTCTTCTCCTCCGTTTACCGACTGGATAGACAATTGAAACGCCCTATATTTTATCTCCAGAACACCTGCTTCGTTGGCATCCATTGCGCCCACAACGCCTCCGCGATGAACTAAGCAGTTTCGGGTTCGGTTAAGACTAAGTATATGCTCTTCTAGTACCGAGCTCACACTGTATTCTTTTCGCAAATAATTTATTTTGTCAGGAAAATTTCTCTTATGAAATTTATCTTTATTTTTCCCATAAATATCTTTTATATTTTCTGCTTTTATTTTATTATTGCTACGCGCCTTTAGCAACTCGCAAACTAAATTACACTCTTCTAAAAATATTCCGCAATGTTCAACAGAATCTCTAAAATTATTGGTCAAACACCATTGATAAAAAAACTCTTTGGCTTGGCATAAATCAAGCTTGGCGGCGGGCGCCACATTAAACTCCATAAAAGTAGAGTACGCATTAAACTGGCTATCATCCACCACCCTCGAGGAAATAGCAGCAATTTTTAAAATATCAGAAAGGTGTTGAAGCCTAACAGACAGGTTACCACGTAAAACATCCAAGTTTATCTCTATCCTTGGGATATCGTCGGGCATGCATTACCCCACCAGCTCATCAATCTTAACCCCTAACGCCTTGGCGAGTTTTTTGAGGGTTTCCATGCGCGGGTCGGCGATAGTTTTTGATTCCAGTCTGGTAATCATATTGGCGGTATTTTAACTCTGGGGGTAGTGCTTGTGCAATAAAAATCAGGAGGCTTCGATCACCCCCGAAATCATCTTGGCAATGGTTTCTAGGTCGTCTTTGAGGATGAGAGGTGAAAGGAGAAAGTTGACGTTCGCAGAAAGTCTCTTCACCTATCTACTCTCGCCTTTCTACTCCCTCGGCAGGATCAGCCCCAAAAGCACGTAGCGTTCTTGCCGTCAAATTCCCGGATACAATCCTCGACCGTGAAGACCGGCTTTTCCGGGACAAAAGGAAACCACTTACCAGAAGAGCGTTTCCAGTATAGATGCCACCGGTTATCGTAGTCAGTATATACCATACGGATAAACTCCGAGGTAGTCCATTTTGAATGATCCATAAAGAAAGGCCGTCTCTCGGCAACGATGATCTTATTGCCCTGGGCTTTTACTAAAAACCCAAACGATAAGCTACCGGCAAAAAAGCCGGTCACTTAAAAACATCTGTCACATTTTCCCAACCCAAAACATGCCCAGTGGTTCTTTTTTGATTTTCATTACCGGCATATACCACATAAGCGCTGCTTGGGGCGGCACCGGAAAGATTACTCCAATAATTTATACCAGAAAAATAATCCTGATTTATCGTGTGCCCGGCCTTGATCTCGATCGGCACAAGACCGCGCGAAGACTCTAAAAGGCAATCGATCTCGTTACCGGTTTTATCGCGCCAGAAATAGCAATTAGGCTCCTCTCCGCGGTTTAGCCGGTATTTCATAATCTCGGAAATAATCAGGTTTTCGAATAATGCCCCGCGTAAATAGTGCGTTGCGACCTCTTTTTGATGGGTTAACCCAAGTAAAAAACAAGCTAATCCGGTATCATAAAAATAAAGCTTGGGCATCTTAATCAACCGTTTATTAAAATTCTTATGGTGCGGCCGCAATAAAAATACAATGTACGTAGCCTCCAATATCGAAATCCAGGCTTTTGCGGTGTTATGCGTCATACCGCAATCATCCGCCAACGAAGAGAGGTTTAAAATCTGGCCGCAGCGCGCCGCGCACATTTTAATAAATTTTTGAAAAATATTTAAATCGCTGATATTTTTTATAAGGCGGATATCGCGCTCAACGTAAGTACGCAAATAATTCGGATACCAGTCAACCGGCTTGATCTTTTTATCGTAAATACGCGGATAAAATCCATTATAAACCGCGCTCTCGACGCTACTTGGCCCAAGCCCGGCTAAACGCAGCTCCTCCATGCTAAAAGGCAACAAGTTTAATATCGCCACTCGGCCGGCTAAGCTCTGGGAAAGTTTTTCGTGCAGCAATATATTCTGCGAGCCGGTTAAAATGTAAATACCTTCTTTTTTACGTTTATCGACAACGGTTTGGATATAAGAAAAAAGCTCAGGCGCTCTTTGCGCTTCATCGATAATCAACTTTTTCTTGAAACGGCCCAAAAACTCTCGCGGGTCGTTTACTGCCTGGCTTCTGGTGTCGAGGTCTTCGAGGGAAACGTAATCGTAACCGGAAAAAACGTCTCGAACAAAAGTGGTTTTACCCGACTGGCGCGGCCCCAAAACCGCCACTACAGGGAATTTACCCGCCAAATATTTTGCCTTAGCTGCCAATATCCGTTTGACCATAAGCCTACTATACCTCCTTTGGACAAATTGTCAATGCTATTTACATTCTGTCCAAAGCCCTTACCCCCCTGCATGCCCTTTCCCAATAGCGCGGTTCGGAAAAAAATCTGCTCTGTCGAAAAATTATTCAACAGATAATTTATTCAAAAGAATCAATCGAAATCCGCATCAAGGTGGGCTTTCCGGAAGGTTCGGACAGCGCGTCCGGAAATGAAAAACCCGGTACGAAAAGCACCGGATTATTTGGTTTGCGTATACAGAAGAGCGTCCCTGGGTGGAATCGAACCACCATCTTTGGCTTCGGAGGCCAGCACCCTATCCGTTGGGCTACAGGGACGAATTAAGTCAAAAGTTAAAAGGCAAAAGTAAAAAGTACCGCACACCGATTTTTTCCGAACATCTACTTTCTAATCAATTCAAAAAGCGGTTTTAATTGTTCGTTCAAATATGCGGCGCGCGTGCACTTATGCCCCGAAACAGATCCGGTAAAGACCACATTGCCGCCCTTTTGTTTTAACACATCTGCCAATTCCTGCAAGGCCTTTTTCGCACCTAAGCCGCTGCCGCAAGTCACGATCGCGGCAACATTCTTATTGCCGATATTATCGACTTTCTTTAACGCGCTGCGTAAGGCCGGGGCAAAGGTAAATGCCCAGACCGGCGAAGCAAAAATCGTAAAGTCGTGCGCTAAGGCATCAAAGGCATATCCTTTTAATTCGGGCTTGATCTTCATGTGCGCATCGCGGCATTGGCCAAGAAAAGCTTTTTCTTCTTTGACTAATTTTAAATCTATAAGCGTAACCTCGTGGCCGGTACAAGACTCCTGAATAAACCGCGCAAGGCCCCTTGTATTCCCGGAATACGAATAAAATACTATGGCAACTTTCATAACCTCTCCTTTTTAACAAAACCTTTTTATCGCTGACTTATAATTATACCATTATCTTTTGTGGTTTTTGCTGTATAATTATTTAAGCCTTCTTGGGCGGGAGTAAACGTTATGGCGCTTAAGCCTGGAATAAAAGATTTTTTTTGGATGGCCGCCGGAGCAGCGATCTTGCTTGCGGTTATCCTTATCGCCTTACACTTTCAAACCAAGCAGAGCCCATCGGAACAGCTCGCCTTCAAGGCTAAGCGCGCAGATCTGGTTGCCCGCATGCGCATCTCTTTAGCCTGCGCCTCGGAAGCAGAAAAAAGCGCGGTTTTAGCCATCACCGACCAGGATTCTCAAATCTTTGCCGGCCAAGCCCGCGCCGCAACAAAAGAGGTGGCGCAAGAAAAAAGACAATTGGAAACCCTCCTGATTAAGGGCACAAGCCGGGAAGAAAAAGCACTCCTTGCTAAATTTTCTAAACTTTTCGCCGATTTTCAGCAGATCGATAACGAACTCCTGGGCCTCGCCGTTAAAAATACGAATATTAAAGCTTACAGCCTGGCGTTTGGCCCGGCAGCCGATGCACTCAAAGAAACCGATGCGGCCCTTTCCCGGATTATCGACAAGAGCACCGCTTCGCCGCAAGACAAAACCATAATGCTCCTTGCTTGCACCGCCCAAACCTCGGCCTTACGCATACAAGCCCTCCTTGCGCCGCATATTGCGCAAGAGCTTGACAAAAAAATGGACGAACTGGAAGCGCGTATGGCGGCGCAAGACCGGAAGGCGCTTAAAGCCTTGGCGGATTTGTCCGCTCTTCCGGAATTTAGCGCCGATCCCGACCTTAAGGCGGCGGTTTCAGGTTACGCCCGGTTTAGCGAGATCAAAAAGCATATCCTTGCCTTGTCGCGGGAAAACACGAATGTTCATTCCCTGGCTATATCCCTGGGACAAAAGCGCGAAACATTCATCCTCTGCCAAGAAATTTTATCTTCTCTGCAGCAGGTTATCATGAAGGAACCTCTTGCCGGGGTTGATTATGGCGAGACGTCCAATCCCCGTGCTCTCTAGATTTTTGCTGATGCTTTAAAAAAGCGTCAGTTGTTCGCCCTTATCCGTGCTGATTGGCCCAACCGGCTTAATGATTTCTTTTTGTTTGCTTAATGTTTTGATCACGCCGTATTCGCCGTCATAGCCGGCTAAAGCTTCGACTTTACCCTCGCGCACATTTTTAACGCCTAAGGCAATTTTCTCGGGGAGTTTTTTAAAAAGCTCTTCTTCCGGCATCTTACCCAAAATATAAAATTCCGGCGCAACCGTCGTCACATATTTAAGGTATTCAGCCGCTACCGCCTTGCTGGTCTTGGCAACGCCTAAGGCCTCGGCAATGATCTCATCGAACGGCACCATGCTTTTATAAGGAATGGCATTTTCCGGCACAAAGCCTAAAGGCCGGTCGGCCAACTCTTCAACGCGGTACATCACCCCTAAGGTCAAGGGCTTTTTGCACTTAGGGCATATCCCGTTATTTTTCTTTGTCGCTTGCGGATCAAGGCGCACGCCGCAAACGCGATGGCCGTCAAAGTGGTATTTGCCCTCTTCCGGAAAAAATTCTACGGTAAATAAAAATTTATTTTTGTCTTTCGTCTCTAAGATCTTTTTGATCTCCCAATAATCCATCTCGCACTCAAAGGCGTTGGCCTCTCGCCCGATCTTTTGCGGCGAGTGGCTATCCGAATTTGAGATCAAAGAAAATCTATCTAATTGCGACAGGCGCCAATTCATCGCCGGGTCGGACGACAAACCGGTTTCCAGCGCGGTGATCTTTCCCGTATACTTGCCATACGCCTCTTCCAAGGAATCGAAGCCCGATGCCGAACCGAAGACCGAAAACCAAGGCGTCCAGATATGTGCAGGAACAAGCATAATATCCGGCGAGATCTTAAACAGTAGCTCCGCCAGCTTAATGCAGCTGATTCCTAAAATCGGCCGGCCGTCAGAAACGATGTTACCGATCGCCCCCAAGGCTTTGTTGACCTCGTCCACCACCTTAAAGCTCGGCGCCATCAACACATTGTGTACACGGTATCCTTTGCCGTTTTGCGTGTAGATGCTCGATACTTCGGCGGTCAAAATAAAGTGCTGCTTTCCTTTATACTGAAGCAGGCCTTTTCCCTCCAAAGGTGTAAGGTGTTTTTTCAATTCCTGCAGCCACAAGTGATGGGTAAAATCCCCGGTACCCATTAAGCCGATGCCTTTATAACCGGCCCAGAGGCTTAGGTTGGGAATATTCATGTTCGGCGAAGTGGCCCGGGAATATTTAGAATGAATATGAAAATCGGCAAGGAATCTCATGTCGCAAGATTTCTCTTGGAGAGGCGGGCCTCGCGCACATCCGCCATGCGCTTGTGGACATAAGCAATAACCCGGCTACGGGCAACGGAGGTAAGGCCGTCAAATTGTATCCCCATGGTCCAAAAGGTTTTCTTACCTTCATCACCAATATACCAATCCAGCGTAGAGTTGACTACCTTCCCCGATAACTCGATCGATCCATCATTAAACGTGGTTTTGATCGCAACCATGGTGTCAACCTTGATGTGCTCCGTAGACATCAATTTCAGCCCGCCGCCGCTCATATCAATAATCAAACCCTTCCCTACAACCTCTTTATTGACTCGCAAATATTGAACTTCACTCTCTAGCCGAGTATCGATGCGGATAAATTTGCGGCTAAATTGTTTATCCGGGTTGACTTCACTCATTGGAAGACGCGCTATAGACAATGCGCCCGTTATGTATAGTTGTCTCTACTACACCGAAAAATTCTTTTCCTAAAAAAGGCGAATTTTTTGACTTCGAAGCGAAAGTTGCTTCGGTTATTGTGCCGGCCCGGCTTAAATCAACGATCACAATATCCGCTTTAAAATTTTTAGCGATCTTCCCGCGCCCCTCAAGCCCCAGGATGCGGGCCGGATTATACGACATCTTTTGCGCTAAGTTTTTAAGGTCCATGATCTTACTCTTTACCAGATTAGTATAGCTTATCGCAAAAGCGGTCTCAAGGCCGACAAAGCCAAAAGGTGCTTCTTCAAAAGGAAGCTCCTTCTCTGCCGGGGAGTGCGGCGCGTGATCGGTTGAGATACAGTCGATCACTCCGTCGCGCAACGCTTTTTTTACCGCCTCGATATCTTTTTTATCTCCCAAAGGCGGATTGACTTTAAAATTACCGCTAAATTGGGCGGCTTCAACGTCATCGACCGTTAAAGAAAAATAGTGGGGACAGGTTTCGCAGCTTACCCTTACACCATCTTTTTTTGCGCGTTTAATTATCTCGATCGAGCGGGCCGTAGAAATATGCATAAGATGAATCCGCGCATCAAGATACCGTGCTAATTCGATATCCCGGGCAACAATCAAACTCTCGGCAATTGCCGGGATCGCGCCAATACCATACTTTGACGAGATATACCCTTCGCGCAGCGAGCCCTTTTGGGTCAAGGCCGTCTCTTCGCAGTGTTCCGCGATCAAAACTTTAGCCATCTTGGAATATTCTAAGGCCCGGCGCAGGATCAAAAGATCCTTAAGCGCATTGCCGTCATCGGTTACCAATATAGCCCCGGCGCGCCTTAAGGCGGTAAATTCTGTAAGCTCTTTACCAGCGCGCTCTTTGGTGATCGCTCCCGCAGGAAAAAGATCGATTAGGTCATCTTTTTGCGCCTCTTCGATCAACCACTTGACTCGCGCTTCGTTGTCGATCGCCGGATTAGTGTTGGGCATGCAACAAATCGTGGTATAGCCGCCGCGCACCGCAGCTTGTGCACCGGAAAGCAGGTCCTCTTCGTCTTCTCTGCCCGGGGTACGAAAGTGCGCGTGCATATCGATAAACCCGGGAAAAACATATTTGCCTTCGGCGTCGATCTCCTTGTCGGCTTTGACGCGGATGCGCTGAGCCAAAGAGACGATCTTCTCTTTCTCGATAAGGATGCTCGCTTTAAATACTTTGTTCGCATTTACGATCGTTGCGTTTTTAATTAAAATTTTCATAAGGTGCGCCTTCTTGTTCCCACCAGAAACAGTGCGGCCATCCGGACCGCCAAACCGTTTTCCGCCTGCTTTAAAATTAAGGGGTGTAATTTTTCTTTGAGCGACGAGCAGATCTCTTCATCCCAGTTGACCGGGCTCGGATGCAAGACAATCACGTTTTTTTTGGCTTTGCGCATCCGTTCCGGGGTAAGGGCAAAAAGCTGCGTATACTCGCGCAAGGTTGGAAAGTATGACATGCCCTGACGCTCTTTTTGCACGCGCAGCATAATGATCACGTCCGCCTTTTCGATCTCTTTGTCCAGCTCGTAACTTATTGTGGCACCGATCTCTTCAAACCCGTAAGGGATCAGGGTCGGCGGCGCGCAAACCGTAACATGCGAACCAAATTTTTCAAACCCAAAAATATCCGAACGCGCAACCCGTGAGTGTAAAATATCCCCCACGACCAAAACGTTTAGCCCCTCAAGGGTGCCCAAAACTTCCTGGGTCGTAAACATATCCAAAAGGGCTTGGGTCGGGTGCTCATTTTGCCCGTCACCGGCATTGACAAAGCTCGCCTTGGTATATTTCGCCAAAACCGGTAAGCTGGCGCTAGACGAGATGCGCACTACAAAAATATCCGGGTGATATGCTTCCAGGGTTTTAATCGTATCGATGATCGTCTCACCTTTGTTCAAGCTGCTAGCCGATGCAGAGAAGTTTAATACGTCGGCACTTAAGCGCTTTGCTGCCAACTCAAAGGATGTCCGCGTCCGGGTAGAGTTTTCAAAAAAAAGATTAACAATAGTTTTGCCGCGCAAAGCCGGAACTTTTTTCACATCGCGGCGCGATATCCCCTTAAACGATTGCGCCAGAGAAAGAATCGTCTCAATCTCGCTGCGGTCGAGGTCTTTTATCCCTAAAATATGTTTTTTGTTCCATTCTTCCATGCTTCACGCCTTTAAGATCACTACCTCGTCTTTTTTGTCGATTTCTTTTAAGCGCACTTCGACAAATTCGTCCTCGGCGGTCGGCAGGTTTTTACCTACGAAATCGGCACGGATCGGTAACTCCCTGTGGCCGCGGTCGGCTAAGACTAAAAGCTCAACTCTTTTGGGGCGGCCAAAATCCATGATCTCGTCTAAAGCCGCACGGATCGTGCGCCCGGTATACAAGACATCGTCGACCAGGATCACCACTTTACCGTTGATGTCAAAATCGATTTTTGTCTCTTTGACCAGAGGGCTGGGGCCGATTGTCGTCAGGTCATCGCGATAAAGAGTAATGTCTAAGGTGCCCAGGGGCAGGTCGACATTTTCGATCTCTTGAATTATTTTACGGATGCGTTTAGCAATGTATACGCCGCGGGTTTGAATCCCCAATAAAACCAGATTTTCTAATTCCGGGGTTTTTTCCACCACTTCGTGGGCCAAACGATAGAGGACACGCTTTAAATCAGCGGCTTCGAGCACCGTTGTTGGTGGGTTCTTCGACATATTTCTCCTTGCCTGCCTCGCGGAGCAAGCTTAAAGGCGTTCCTTAGAATATACCTTACGCACTCCCTGCTGTCAAGGTTTCCGCAGTTTAAAGCTCTTTAAGCATCTTCTTGCACGCTATCTGTATAGCCTTTAATGTTTTTTCGGGAATAATAAAATATAGGCTTCCTTTTACTCTTTTTTCGGCTTCTTCAAAACACGCCTCGACCATGATCACGGTTTCTCTGGGCGCATGAAGCGCGGCATGCAAGCGTAAAATGTCTTGCAAGGGGCCGTTACTTAAAGTCGGGATTGATGGGATCACCGGCTCGCGCAAGATCACGCTCAACGCCCCGGCAAACGCTCCGGTCACAACATTACCGATTTCTTTTAAGGCAGAAAAGCCCATCTCGGTCAAAAGCCCCTGAGCGCCGCCGTCTGCGGGACAACACATTTTTACCAGCTCAAAGGCGCTACTTTCATCATAAACCATAATAATGCTGCCTTGCGTTCCGCTTAAGATCTTTGCTTGAACGCTGACTACAACCTTGTTTAAGTCGTCGTTCTTTTTTTGTTTTTCCATTTCCAGCGCCGCAAGGTTCGGCATGGTCAGGTTGATCCTTTTCCCCAGCATCTCGGAAAGCGCACGGCTGCCATGCGCCGCCGCGATCGAACTGATTTCTCTTAACATATCCATATCGTCACGCATAAAGTTTCCCCCTTTATTCTTTCCGATGGATGATAACGGTAAATTCTCCCCGGGGCTCCTGCCCATTAAAATATTCTATCGCGTTTTGGGTATCGCTTTCAAGGATTTCTTCAAATTTTTTCGTCATCTCCCGGGCAATCGTCAATTTACGTTCTCCCAGAATATCTTTAAGGCTTTGTAAACTTTTAATAAGGCGCTGGGGAGACTCAAAAAAAACCGCCGTTAAGTCCCAGTTTTCCAAGTTCGACAAAAGTTTTTTCCGCTCCCCTTCTTTTTTCGGCAAAAAACCCAAGAATATAAATTTATCACGCGGCGCCGTCGACATCGCCAAGGCGTTGGCTACGCTGGATGGCCCAGGCAAAGATGTAACCAAAACACCTTCTTTTTTGCATTCACGTACCAAACGAAATCCCGGGTCAGAAATTGTCGGAGTACCAGCATCACTGACTAAAGCCGCGGTTTCTCCGGCTTTTAAGCGTTTCGCGATCTGGGCGGCTTTAAAGTGTTCGTTGTGGTCAAAAAAACTCTCCACCGGCTTTGAGATACCAAAATGTTTAAGTAGGGCCACGGTTTTGCGGGTATCTTCGGCCAAGATAAAATCGACCTCTTTCAAAGTCTTTAAAGCCCGCAGCGTAATGTCTTCGAGGTTTCCGATCGGCGTAGCAACAATATATAACACGTTATTCTTGCTTTGGTTTTAGGGCAAACCAATCGACGATTTTCTTCCCGGTAAAATAATAGATCATGATCCCCGGATGTATAGCCTGGCCTACGACCTGCACGACCACCGCAGGTTTAAGGATAACCCCCAAAACCATAAACACCGCAAGAAAAAAGGAGAAGTAGACAAGGGCTTTGCGCGCCCATTCTTTGCGCAATAAGACCCCTACCGCCGTTATAATATAAAAAATTGCGATTCCCCCTTGGGGTAAAATAAGCATTCTCAATTGTTCCGAAGTGAATTTACCGTCGAGCATCTTTTCTGCCCCCATGTTTTTGATCAACTCGGTAAGTTTAGCCGGGTCGGTAAAGATAAGGACAAACAAGGCGAGCGAAAGGAGGCCAGTCACAACAAAGTTGAAAAGGCCGATAAGCTTGACCCCCAACGGAACATCGCTTAAAAAGAAAGGTTTAAGTGCTTGATTATTTGCCGCCGGCTCCATTGTCGTTTCCCCTTCTTTAAAGCGACCCCAGCCGGATTTGAACCGGCGTCATCGCCGTGAAAGGGCGATGTCCTAGACCAGGCTAGACGATGGGGTCGTTATTTTCAACATTAATCTTATAGAATTGTAAAGGGTCTGCGCCTTTTGTCAATCTTTTTTGCCAAAATACGCTTATTCTTTTTTTTCTACGGGAGTGGCTTCGCTCTCGCCGCTGGTTTCTTCGGGCACAATGCGTGCGATCGTAGCTAATTTATCCCCGCTATCAAGGTTGATCACCTTAACACCCTGGGTGGAACGACCGGAAACGCGGATATCCTTGATCTTAGTGCGGATCATCACCCCTTTTTGGGTAATACAGGCGAGCTCATCGGTATTTCTCACCAAGACAAACCCTTTTACTTCCCCGAGCTTGTCAGAAAGTTTGATGTTGGTCACACCTTTGCCGCCGCGCGATTGCGAGCGGTACTCATCACAATCGGAACGCTTAGCAAAACCGTTTTCGGTCGTGGTTAAAAGATAAATGTCTTCTTTTTTCAGGCTTCCCTTGATCAGGGCTGTCCCGGCAACAATATCGTTCTTATCCAAACGTATCCCGCGCACACCCTGTGATTGCCGGCCCGTGGGGCGAACATCATCTAAACGAAAACGGATCGACATCCCTTCCTGCGTCGCCAAAACCACTTCATCTTCTTCGGTGCAAAGCTCAACGCTGATCAGCTTATCACCCTTTTCTAAGGTAATTGCAGCAATGCCGTTTTTCCGGATATTAGAAAAAAGGTCCAACGCCGTGCGTTTAACGACACCTTGTTGTGTCGCCATAAAAATAAAGTTCTTTTCGCCAAACTCTTTGATCGACAATACCGTTGTAACTTTTTCCTGATTGCTTAAGCTCAAAAGGTTAACGATCGCCCGGCCTTTCGAAGTGCGTGAAGCTTGCGGCACTTCGTAGGTCTTGATCGGATAGATCTTCCCTTCGTTGGTAAAAATAAGCAGGGTATCTTTGCTTGAGGCTACAAAAAGATGCTCGACAAAATCTTCATCCGCAGTTCCCATCGCGGTGATCCCCCGGCCACCACGCTTTTGCTGCCGGTAAGTGCTAAGCGGCATGCTTTTAATATAGCCCGAACCGCTGATTGTCACGACCATCTCTTCTTCAACGATCAAATCTTCGACTTCGATCTCCTCTTTTTGCGCTACAATCTCGGTGCGGCGTTCATCGCCTAATTTTTCTTTAAGCTCTTTAAGCTCTTCTTTGATCAAGGCTTCCTGTTTTTTCTCGGAAGCCAAGATCGACCTTAAATACTCAATAAGCTTTAAAAGCTCCAGGTACTCTTCTTCTATCTTTTTGCGCTCTAAAGCGCAAAGCCTTTGTAGTTGCAACTCCAAGATCGCCTGAGCCTGGATATCGGAAAGCTTGAATTTTTTCATCAAGTTTTCTTTAGCTTCAGCTACGTTCTTGGATTTTTTTATTGTTTCGACTACGTCGTCTAAATGGGCCAGGGCGATCTTCAACCCTTCTAGAATGTGCGCCCGGCGTTCGGCTTTATCTAGTTCGAATTGGGTCCGTCGCACGATGACTTCTTTTCTAAAATGAATGTGGTGTTGTAAAAATTCTTTTAAGTTTAAGACCTCCGGCCGCAAGTTAACGATCGCCAAACAGATCGCGCCAAAAGTCGTCTCCATGCTGGTATGTTTATACAGGCGGTTTAAAACAATGTCCGCCTGGGCATCGCGCTTTAATTCAACCACTATGCGCATACCGTCTTTGTCCGATTCGTCGCGTAAATCGGAAATGCCTTCGATCTTTTTTTCGTTGATCAGCGCTACGATCTGCTCCAACAAGGTTGTCTTGATCAGCTGATACGGGATCTCGGTGATCACGATAATATCTTTGGTCTTACCGTGCTCGATGTTAGCCTTGGCCCGGACGGTTAACTTCCCGCGGCCTTCTTTGTACATATTTAATATTTCGCTCTTGCCGCAAATAATACCCCCTGTCGGAAAATCCGGGCCTTTAACATATTTGCATAGGTCTTTTATCTCGGCTTCAGGGTTATCAATCAAATAAGCGATCGCGTCGCAGATCTCATTTAAGTTGTGGGGCGGAATATTGGTTGCCATCCCGACCGCAATACCACTGGCACCATTGATCAACAATGTAGGCAAAACCGAGGGCAAGACCTCCGGCTCAATCGATGAATTATCGTAAGTAGGAAAAAAGTTTACAGTTTTTTTATCAATATCCTGCAAAACATAATCGCTTACCCGGGACATGCGCGCTTCCGAATAACGCATCGCGGCCGGTGGATCACCGTCGATCGAACCAAAGTTTCCCTGGCCATCGATCAAAGGGTAACGCAAAGAAAAATCCTGCGCCATGCGCACTAATGCGTCATATATTGACGAATCGCCGTGAGGATGGTATTTACCCATACAATCACCAACGATACGCGCGCTTTTTTTATGTGGTTGGTTGTGCCGCAGATGCAGCTCTTGCATCGCGTACAGGATCCTGCGTTGTACCGGCTTCAACCCATCCCGGATATCAGGCAAAGCGCGGCCGACAATAACGCTCATCGCGTAAGACAAATAGGACTCTTTCATCTCCGCTTCAAGTTGACAAGTAATGATTTTTTCTGCTACTTGATCGCTCATGGTTTATACGTCCAGATTCTTGACTTCGTGGGCGTTGGCCTGGATAAAATCGCGCCGAGGCTCCGCCAAGTTGCCCATTAATACTGTAAAAATTCTATCCGCCTCAACGGTATCGTTTAACATTACCCTTACAAGCGTTCGTTTTTTTGGGTCCATGGTCGACGTCCATAGCTGTTCCGGGTTCATTTCACCCAAGCCTTTATACCTCTGGATGTGCATCCCCTCGGTTGCCAGCTTTCTTACTTCTGCTAAGACTTTCTTCAAATTGTTCGCGCTTGTTTCTTTGTCTTCATCGTCGAGCACCGTAAATAAATCTTTTTCCTGCGCGATATATTCCTTAAGCGAAAGCCCGACCTTCATCAGCTCTTCGTCGATTTTTTTAATTTGATGGGTTTCAAAAATCTCTACATGGTCCATCTCTTCCGGAGAATCATATTGCCCTAAGCTTTCTTCATCCATAAGAAATATCGGCTTTTGGTTTTCGCTTAATTTGTGCACCGGATACAAACCCTTCTTCTGATTGATCGCCTCAACGTATTCCACAAACGGCACACCTTTGCGCTCTAAGGCTAGTTCGAGCTGCTCGACCATAATAATATTTTTCATGACCTTCTCCAGGTCTTTCGCGTTAAAAATTTCCTGGCCCTTACCCTGCCTCTTAAACTTTGCCACTTTTGTACCAAGGTTTAAAATCATCTCGTTCATCTCTTTTTCGGTATGGATATACTCTTCCCAGCCTTTTTTCTTTACCTGGTATAGCGGTGGCTGCGCAATATAAATAAACCCTTTTTCGATCAACGGTAACATATGCCGATAGAAAAGCGTCAAGATCAGGGTGCGGATATGTGACCCATCGACATCGGCATCGGCCATGATGATAACTTTATGATAACGTAGTTTTTCAATATTAAATTCTTCACCGATCCCCGTACCTAAAGCCGAGATAATCGTGCGCACTTCTTCCGAACTTAAAATTTTATCTAACCGTGCTTTTTCTACGTTTAGAATTTTTCCCTTGATCGGCAAGATCGCCTGAAAATTTCTATCTCTCGCCTGCTTAGCTGAACCGCCGGCCGATTCGCCTTCGACGATATAAACTTCGCAAAACGCGGGATTTCGTTCTGAACAGTCGGCAAGTTTTCCCGGCAGGCTGGCCGAATCCAGCGCCCCTTTGCGCCGCGTTAACTCGCGCGCTTTGCGCGCGGCTTCGCGTGCTTGTGCCGCCACGATCGCTTTTTGTACTATTTTGTTTGCCACCCCGGGGTTTTCTTCGAAAAATCCACACAAGGCCTCAAATGCGATCGAAGAAACAATGCCTTCTACTTCCGGGTTATTTAATTTGCCTTTGGTCTGGCTTTCAAATTGCGGATTGGGCACTTTCACACTTAAAACTGCACACATCCCCTCGCGCGTATCGTCACCAGAAACATTGTTTAAGTCTTTTAACATATTGCGGTTTTTCGCATATTGATTCAAAGACCGCGTCACTGCCGTTTTAAACCCGGAAATGTGCGTACCGCCGTCAACCGTATTAATATTATTGCAGAAAGAGGTCACGCTTTCTGAATAGCTGTCGGTATATTGTATTGCGCCTTCTACCGTCACATCGTCTTTTTCATTTTGGAAATAAATGACCTTATTGTGAATTGCCTCTTTGTTGGTGTTTAAATATTCGATAAAGGAGATCAATCCCCCTTTAAATTGAAAAGTCATCTCCTTCTGCGTGCGTTCATCTTTAAAGTCTATCGAGATGTGCTTATTAAGAAAAGCTAGTTCGCGCAGGCGTTGCGCTAAAGTATCGAAAGAAAATTCAGTAGTTACGTTAAAAATCTCTGCGTCCGGCTTGAAGGTGATTTTTGTGCCGGTAGTCTTTGCTTTACCGATAACCTTAACATCCGCTTCGGGTTTGCCGCGATTATAGGCTTGGTGATAAACCTTCTCATCACGCCGAACCTCAACCTCCATCCATTCACTTAACGCATTAACGCAGCTGGCACCAACACCATGTAAACCACCGCTCGTCTTATAGGCTTGGTGATCAAATTTTCCGCCGGCGTGCAGCGTAGTCAATACAACTTCTAAGGCTGATTTACCGACTTTTTTATGTTTATCTACCGGAATACCGCGACCATTATCTTCCACTGAGCAGCTGCCGTCGGCAAGAATGGTGACTTTTATTTTATCTGCGTGTCCGGCGGTAGCTTCGTCGATCGAGTTGTCAACAATCTCATAAACTAAATGGTGCAGGCCCTTAATATCGGTATCACCGATATACATCGCCGGGCGCTTGCGAACCGCCTCTAATCCCTCCAGGACTTGAATGGTTGTCGCGTCGTATTTCTTGCCCTGCTCTGCTTTTGTTTCTGCTGCCATTTATTTAACCTTAACTTTTATCTCGTCAATATACGGAAACTCCCGTTGGATATCGCGTAACAACTGCGGTTTTTGTAAATTAAAGGTATAAGAAAAACACGAAGCCGTCGCCTGGAAAATAACCGCGTTTTTCTCTACACCGACAAATAAAACATTCCCTTCTACCGACCCCTCCAGGTAAGGCTTTACAATCATATCAAACTTTTTCCGTTTTTCCACTAATTGTTGGGAATTTTTAAAAAATTCACCGATAACTTCTTTTATGTGTGTACTCATAAGGTTAGCATTATATCTTCATTGGTAAAACAAGATAGATATATCCTGCGCGCCGCAAAACCGCCGGTTTATCTGAACCAAAAAATTCTATCATCACTTCCGCGTCGTCAATATTTTTTAAAACATCGATTAAGAAATTTGGGTTTACCCCGATCGTTAAACCCACACCATTATATTTAACCTTAACGCTTTCTTTTACCTCCCCCATTTGCGGGGTTTGTTTAGAAACCAACATACTTTCTTTTTTCAACTCGATCTTAACCCCCTGGTAATCAGATGTCGCTAAAAGCGCTGCCCGGCGCAAAGCTAATAAAAATTCTTTTTTATCTACTATCAACTTCTCTTTACTCTCGGCGGGGATATATTGGGAATAATTGGGAAATTCACCTTCAAGGGGCCGAGCAAGAAATTGCGTATCTTTAAAATCAAAACCAACGCGGTTTTCTTCCACAAAAAGAAAAACATCATCACTACGCTCTTTAATCAACTTATAAATCTCCGTAACCGCCCTTATAGGAAGAATAAAAGTGATTTTTGTTTTTATCTCGGTTTGGCTAGCTGGGAGTTTCTTGCAAGAAAGGGCCAATCTTTTTCCATCGGTCGCTACCATTTTAAATTCATTCCCATAAAGCTCAAATAAAACCCCACCTAAAACATAATTCGCTTCACCACTACCCACACAAAAAGCTGTTAACCGGATCATCTCTTCCAAGTCTTGCGTGTTAAGCTTAATAAGCGCTGTGTGTTTCTTCTCTTCAACTTTTGGAAATTGCTCAGGGTTGATTGTATTTATTTTAAACTCTATATCTTCACAACTTATCAACAGATTATTTCTCTCCATTTCCACAACTACTTCTTTATCGGGAAGTTCACGGAAAATCGAGAGAATTCTCTTCATAGATACAGCGGTTTTCCCTTCTTTTTCAACCCTTGCTTCACGTGAAGAGATAAGGGTAATATCTAAATCTGTAGTAACCATCTTTATTTTATTATTATTTATAGATATTAATAACGTATCTGCAAAGGCTTGTTTTGATGTTGTAGGACCAACAACTCTTTGAAGTTCCTCTAAGAATACTGTTTTACTAATATTAAATTTCATAGCAATAGTATTAGTATACCCTGTCAGTTCTGTTAATCTGGCTTATTTTATCAAACTTAATTAAAAAAACCATATCTTTTTCCTCTTTTTTGTATTCACAAGGAACTGTCTATAACCCTTTAATATCTTGCGTGATAGAATCGATAACTAATTTTAACTTTTCGTCTTTTTTTAAACTTTCTGCCATTTTTTTACAGGAATATAAAATAGTAGTGTGGTGTTTTGCTCCTAAAAAAGAACCAATTTCCGGTAATGATAACTCTGTAAGGGAGCGTATTAGATAGGTTGCGATCTGTCGCGGTAAAACTAAATTCTTGCTCCGCTTATTTTTATGTAACTCTTCTTTTGGGATATTAAAGTATTCTCCGACCGCCTCCACAATAAGTTCAGGGGTGATCCGTTTATAGACTTCTTTCACCATATCTTTTAAAATCTCCCTTGTTAGGGATAAAGTGATAGGTTTATTTTCTATTAAAGAATAAGCCATAATTCTCACCAAAGCCCCTTCCAGTTCTCGGATATTAGTGGAGATGTTTTTTGCAATAAAATGTAAGGCCTCTTCATCTATTTTTACAGGGTCATTTTCAATTTTTTTCTTTAAAATCGCTACACGTGTTTCAAAATCCGGTAGCTGAACATCTACCACAAGGCCCCAGCTAAAACGGGAAACAAGACGTTCTTCTAGTTTTGCGATCTCCTTGGGCGGCCGGTCTGAAGAAAGGACGATTTGTTTGTGGGCATCATATAAAACATTAAAGGTGTTAAAAAATTCTTCCTGCGAAGCTTCTCTACCGGCAAGGAATTGAATATCGTCGATTAATAAAACATCAATTCCGCGATATTTTTGGCGAAACTTTTCTGTAGCGCGAGTTTGAATTGAGTGAATCAACTCGTTAGTAAACCGTTCCGAAGAGATGTATTTTATTTTTGCCGACGGGTTTTTAGTGAAAATAAATTGCGCAATTGATTGCATTAAATGGGTCTTGCCTAAACCAGTGCCGCCGTAAATAAATAAAGGGTTGTAAGATTTTCCCGGATTTTCCCCCACCGCTAACGACGCGGCATGGGCCATCCGGTTGGAAGCGCCGATAATAAAATTATTAAAGCTAAATCGAGGGTTTAGACGAAAAGAATCTTGCGGTTCTTCGCGAAAGCTCTCACCTAAGGTTTTAAAACCGCGGTTTATTTTTGTCTTAAAAAGCCCGGAGTTTACCGCGAAGATAATTTCCCAACTCTTTCCGGTCAGCTCTAAAAGGGTTTGTTTTATTTGGGGTAAGTAATTAGATTCTATCCAATTTTTAAAGAAAGTATCCGGTGCTTCGATGGTAAGCGAGTCACCTTCTGCCCCCTTTAAAGATAAGGGTGCGATCCAGGTGTCATAGGAGATCGCCCCGAGACTTTCCTTTAAATGAGTTTTACAGCTTTGCCAAATTTGTTCCATAAAATATTGGGTAATTCACAAAATCCACAGCTTTTTCACAACCACGCGTTCGATCACTCATTATACGTTGCCCCCTTTTGCTTTGCAACCCAAAATTAAGGTTGACACAAAAAGGACATATGCTAAAATCCATAACTATGAAGTTAAACATAAAAACACCAACAAAAAGAAAAGGCAAGAAGAAGCACGGTTTTCGTGCCCGCATGAAAACACATTGCGGTCGGAACGTGTTAAAACGCCGTAGGGCAAAAGGGCGCAAAAAACTTGTGGTATGAAAACGATAGCCTTATGGCTGATCGATTTTTACCAAAAAGTTTTTTTCTTTCTTCCCAAACAGTGTAAATATATTCCTTCCTGCTCGGAATATGCCAAAGAAGCCTTTAAACGCTATGGGTTTTTAAAGGCTGGGGTGATGACGGCAGCGAGGCTTTTGCGATGTAATCCTTGGGCAAAAGGCGGTTTTGACCCGGTAAAATGATGGAAAAACGATTTTTTTTAGCTTTTTTTCTTACTTTATGTGTAATGGTCCTTTATCTACACGTGGCTGGCCGCTACGCCGCGCCTAAATCCGAAGCAAACACGATAGCCGAAACACAACCCTTGCCTCAAGTAGCAAGTAATGAGCCAAAGAATAGTAATTCTTCGGTAGCGATTCCAGAGAGCCAACAAGTAAAAACCATAACAATAGGGAAATTTGATATAACCTACTCTCCGCGAGGCGGTTACATTAAGAAAATTTATTCAAAAGCGTATGAACAGGACCTTTCTTTTCAAAATATCGGATTTGTGCCGGCACAAAAAGAGATTGAATTTACTGATACTTTTGAGAAAAACCAATTGGTTTTTCAAAATAAAACCTTACGCAAGACATACATTTTTGATGCCAACCGCCTGCAGATCGTTTTTTCTTCTGGTCCGGTAGACTCGGTCGTTCTCTTTTCTAACCCACTGGGCACGAACAGCTTAAATACGCGATATCAAGAATTTTTTTATAAAACCGCGGCTACTATGGAGCGTAAAACCATACAAAATATTATTCCGCAGCCCTCCTTTTTAGGGCGGGTTTTTCAAGGGCAGCTTCCTCCACCAGATATTAGTGTAAGTGGAGCAAAATTTGCCGGGGTGCGTGATCGTTATTTTTGCTTAGCCTTGTTAGAGGGGAATTATAGCCTTAAATGGGCCCAAAACCCTCAAACCAAAGAGACCTTTTTGATTTTGCCGAAAACGGCGACTATCGCGATGTATTTAGGGTTACAAAACAAAGAAGACTTGCAACTTGTTGGCTTGCAAGAAGTTATATACTATGGCTCGTTTCACGGGGTTGGCGTAATCATCTTTAAAATTTTGAACTTTTTCTTTTTTGTAACTCAAAACTGGGGCGTAGCGGTAATTCTTTTTGGTATTTTAACCTATCTTCTCCTCTTTCCTTTTACCAAGAAAAGCACCCAGGCGATGAAAGAGATGCGCGAGTTTCAAGAGGATCACGCCGTAGAGATGAAAAACATACGGGAAAAGCATAAAGATAACCCGCAAAAGATGCACCAGGAGATCATGCGCGTATATCAGCAAAATAACTTTAGCCCGCTAAAGGGGTGCACAAGTGGATGTCTTCCGCTTTTAGTGCAATTGCCGATTATTTGGGCTTTCTGGGCTGTGGCGCCGCGCATTCTTGAATTTAAGAACGCGCATTTTTTATGGATTAGGGATCTCTCTTCTGCGGATCAGCTGTTCCATTTCCCCTTCGTATTGCCTTTAGGCCTTGGTGCAAACTTTAACCTTTTGCCGATAGCTACCGCCGCGTTGATGTTTTTCCAGATGAAAATTACGAATCCTCCGACCGACCCCGAACAGGCCCAGCAACAAAAGATGATGGGGATGATCATGCCTGTTATGCTGATTTTTTTCCTTTATAATCTTCCCGCAGCTCTGTTGCTGTATTGGTTTGTCCAAAGCTTGCTGACCTTTACCTTCCAGTGGAAAACAATGCGCCCCAAAGCAGCATAGTTTACGCCAACCCAACAATACATTATAGGTATAGATTAGATTTTCACGTGGAAATCACCGACACGCTTTTCACGGGGTAGAGACATGTTTTTGACCGATGGTACGGGAAAACGGCGGTACGTTTTCACGTGGAAACGCTTACAATTAAAACCTTGACACGCCTTTGATTCGCGATTACAATTAATTTATATTTTCATGGTTTTCACGTGGAAACCAAAAAGGAGTAAAGCCCATGGGACGAACTATTGGTATTTGTAACCAGAAAGGCGGTACCGGCAAAACTACCACTGCGATTAATCTTGCGTCGTATTTGGCTTTGGCCAACCGGAAGACATTGTTGATTGATATGGACCCGCAAGGTAATGCCACTTCCGGAGTAGGTCTTAATCGGGAAAATAAAAACTCAATCTATGAAGTAATTATGGGGGATGCCAAGATCGAAGAGAGCATCTATCCTACAGAGTGGACCAACCTTTTCTTGACCCCATCTCACATGGCGTTGACCGGAGGAGAGATCGAGCTGGTTAACGAAACTAACCGCGAGGGAAGGCTTAAGCGCGAACTAGAGAAAGTTAAGGGTGACTTTTCTTATATTATCATCGATGCGCCACCCTCGCTAGGATTGCTTACCTTGAATGTTTTATCCGCCGCAGATGGGATCATTGTGCCGGTTCAGTGTGAATATTATGCTTTGGAGGGAGTTTCTAACCTCTTGAACACCATAGGGTTAGTGAAGGAAAGGCTTAACGCAAAGCTAGAGATCGACGGCATTGTTTTAACTATGGGCGATTTTCGTACCAAATTAACATTGCAGGTTATTGAAGAGATTCGTAACTATTTTAAGGAAAAAGCTTTTAACACGGTAATTCCTCGGAATGTTAAGTTGGCAGAAGCGCCAAGTTTTGGCCAGCCGATACATTTTTATGATGCTGAGTGCGTAGGGGCTAAGGCATATCTTGCTCTAGCGCAAGAAGTTATAAAAGAAGGCATTGACCCATTAAAAGTGGAAAACATTTCTAACATATTGATAGCCAATGAGTTACGTAAATAATCAAGGAGGAAGCGCTATGCAGCCAAAACGTGCCCTGGGAAAGGGGCTAGAAGCTTTGATTCCTAAAAAAAGCGAGATGATCTCGGTTAATAACACCGATCACGAAGTGACGATTGAGCGGGTCATGCCTAACCGGTATCAGCCGCGTCAAGATATGGACGAGCAAGAGTTGCGCGAATTGAGCCAATCTTTGAAAGAGAATGGCTTTATACAGCCCCTTTTGGTGCGCAAGGCCGGTGAAAATTATGAATTAGTCGCGGGCGGCCGCAGGCTTGAAGCTGCAAAGATGGCAGGATTTACCCATGTGCCGGTGATCGTTAAAGAGGTGAGCGATAAAGATAGTTTAGTTTTGGCGATTGTAGAAAACCTACAGCGCAAAGATTTAAACGCGATCGAAGAGGCCCAGGCCTTTAAGCGCTTGATGGATGATTTTTCCTTTTCGCTTGATGACCTTTCCCGGTTTGTCAGCAAAGACAAGACCACCGTAGCCAATACCTTGCGGCTTTTGAAGTTGCCACTCGAAGTGCGCCGGGGTTTACAAAAAGGGTTGATTTCTCGCAGCCAAGCGCGTACAATCTTAGGGTTGCCTACGGATATCGAGCAGGTAAAGTTATTTCACGAACTTTTAAACGGCCCGATTACCGTGCGAGATATCGAAGCGCGTACAAAAGCGGCTAAGGTTGCGGCAGGAAGAAAGCGGTCCGATCCGTTTGTGGAGGAGATCGAGAAAAAGTTACAGAATAAATTTGGCACCAAGGTGCAGGTCTTTAATAAAAAAAATAATCGCGGGAAAATCGTGATCGAATATTACAGCTTAGACGATATGGAGCGAATCTTAAGGAGGTTGGGATGAAAAATCAATCAGTTCTGGTTATCATTAAACCCGATGGGCTTAAAAAATCTTTAACCGGGAATATTTTAAGCCGTTTGGCCGAGACCAAACTTAAGATCATTGCCGCCAAGGTAATGAAGGTCAGCAAAGAGATGGCGCAAGAGCATTATCAGCACTTGAAAGATAAACCATTTTTTAACGATTTGATTAAATATATTATGGGTGAACCATACAAAGAAAACCGCGTGATGGCTTTGATCTATTGGGGCCCGGATGCGATCAACAAGATTCGTACGATCGGCGGCGCAACGAATCCGGAACAAGCTGACCCGGTTTCGATCCGCGGCGCTTACGGCAGAATTTTAACCAGCGGGCTTTTTGAAAACGTGATCCATGCTTCGTCGAGCGAAGAAGAAGCGGAGCGCGAAATAAAACTTTGGTTTCAACCGGTAGAATTGGTAATGGATCTTTACCCGACGGAAGTGCAACAGATGCCGGGTTATCGCAGGATGGTGTGGAAATGAAATCAATGACAGCATACGCTCATGTGGTAAAAAAAGCCGGCGCACAAACCGTACAGGTCGTGATGCGCTCTAACAACTTTAAGTATTTAAATGTGACAGTGCATAATTTGCCGGTAGAATATATTGAGCTCGAGGATAAGATTAAAAAAGAGATCGAAATTGCAATGAACCGTGGAAAAGTCGAGGCACACATTTTCCTAAAACATCAGGTGGCGGGAGAAGTGCGCATTAACGAAGAGATCTTGGCTAAATATGTGAATCAGGCAAAAAAACTGGCGAAAAAATACCAACTGAAAGCAGAACTTTCGATCAACGACTTTTTTTCTTTGCCCCAAGTGATCTGGCTGGATGAAAAAAATTCTGATGCCGCTAACTTGGTGATGGCCACCGCGCGTCAGGCAATTAAAGAGCTCCTGGTTTTCAAGGCCAAAGAGGGCGTGGTCATCAGAAACGAAATGTTGAAGAACTTGAAAAAGTTACAAGCCAACGCGGCACAGATGGAAAAAGAAAAACCTTCTCCCGCAGCGGAAGAGAACAACAAGGAAGATATTGACGAGGAGATATCGTTATTAACTTTTTACGCGAAAAAGCTGGAAAAGGAAGTTGCCTCGAAGCAAGATTCTAAGGGCAAGGCCATAGATTTTTTAACGCAAGAAATTCTGCGTGAACTAAATGCCGCCTCCAGTAAGACTAAAAAGCCGGTTTTAGCTTCGTTGATCGTTGAGTCGAAAAGCTATTTGGAGCGGATTCGCGAACAAGCGCAAAATATCGAATAGGATGAAAGAGGCAGCGGTTTTTGTTTTTTCCGGGCCAGGGGGGGTAGGTAAGACCACCTTGGTGGAAAGGCTCTTTAAAAAAAAGTGGGCTAAAGAAAAACTAGTGCGGGCGATTTCGGCTACCACCCGAGCAAAACGGCCGGGAGAAAAAGAGGGGAAAGACTATCTTTTTATTTCCCGGGAAGAGTTTTTGGCTAGGAAAGCCAAAAAATATTTTTTGGAAAGCGAGCAGGTCCTGGAAAACTTTTATGGGACCCCAAAGTTTTTTTACGACAACGCGATAAAAGATAAAAAAAGCCTGGTACTTTGCATTGATGTTAAAGGCGGAATGTATTTGAAAAAACACTTGAAGGGAAGTAGAATAATTACGATTTTTATCTCGGCCCCGAAAAAAGAAGATTTATTGGCGAGGTTAAAAAACCGCAAGGAAGAAACAGCGGTTATAGAGAAAAGAATAAAGTTGGCACAACAAGAGCTAAAATTTGCTAAAGCATACGATTACTTGGTGATTAATAATAAACTAGAAATCGCGCTCAAGGAAATAGAGGCGATTATTTGCAACGAAACGCCAAAAAACAGAGGAGGCCAATAGTGCAGACACAAAAAATACCGTTAGAAGAATTATTGCCATACAGCAATGGCTCGAGGTTCACTCTTGCGCTGTTAGCGGCAAAAAGAGCTTTGGAACTTTCAGACGGGGCAAAAATGCTGGTCGAGCGCACAAGCGAAAAGTGTTTGGATAACGCGATCCAAGAGATTTTTGCCGGGAAGATAAGGGCAAAAAAGACTAAAGAATAAACGCTGCGATTGCGGCGTGGTAGCCAAGTGGTAAGGCAGTGGTCTGCAAAACCACTATACGCCGGTTCAATCCCGGCCCACGCCTTGAAAATTTCACGAAGCGAAATTTTAGAGTTTGGGTAGGCGAACGATAGAGCATTAGACCGAAGCGAATATACGAGTTCATTGAGAAAAGATAAAAAGCGCAGGGATTTTGATAGGAGAAAGGAGAGAGTAGACCGATTAGAAATTCCTTATCCCCTTTCACCTATCGAATTTCTAATCTCTGCGTTTCGACACGACGAAACGCATGCCGGGGTGTTGGAATGGCAGACAACATGGACTTAAAATCCATTACTCCGTAAGGGGTGTGCGGGTTCGAGTCCCGCCCCCGGCATACTTTTGCTTATTTGAATTTTCGGGCAATTAGCTCAGTTGGCTAGAGTACTTCCTTGACATGGAAGGGGTCACAGGTTCAACCCCTGTATTGCCCATTTTTTTCTTTTCGGAAATTTTGATTGACGGATAACAGAACGCTCTATATAATCTGGTAATAATTTTGTCGGGGTTGTCGATTAGCCTGGTTTAAGTCCCCTGCCTGTCACGCAGGTGATCGTGGGTTCAAATCCCATCAACCCCGCCATTTTTCTCACCTTCCCGATTTTTTATTTTCCTGTATAATACCCCCATGGCTGAGAAACCCCGTATTTTAGTAATGGATGATGAAGAAGCGCTTTTACGCACCTTAAAGATCATTTTACCGATGAGCGGCTATGAGATTGAAACCGCCGCCGAGGGGAAAGAGGCAATTGCCCTTTACCAAAAAGCGCAAGCCGCAAATCAACCTTTCACGGCTGTGCTGTTGGACTTAAATGTTCCGTCGGGGATGATGGGCGGCCTTGCCGCGGCCAAAGAGATACAAAAAATCGATCCGCAGGCAAGGCTCGTTGCCTGCAGCGGCGACCCTGCCGACGACACAATGATAAATTATAAAACTCACGGCTTTATAACAGTGATGATAAAGCCTTATGATGTCGAGGAAATAAGAAGAATACTTAAGGAGGTTACCAATGGAGAGTAAGCCAGTGATCAGTTATGATGATTTTGCCAAGATCGAACTTAAAACAGGGAAAATCTTAGAGGCGGCTGCGCACCCTGATGCGGATAAGCTTTTGGTCCTTAAGGTCGATGTGGGTGACAGGCAATTACAGCTGGTCGCCGGGATAAAGGCAACCTACACCCCTGAAAGTTTGATCGGCAAGACGGTGATTGTTTTGACTAATCTTGCGCCGCGCCCCTTGCGTGGTGTCGAGTCGCAGGGGATGGTGTTGGCCGCAACGACCGAGAGCGGGGTAAGAGTTTTGACGGTAGACGGCGATGCTTTGGCCGGCTCTCCGGTTAAATGAAAATAAAGAACCAAAACATACCCTTTTGGTTTTTACCCCAGGCTATTCTTGGGGTAATAACGATCGCGGTTTTATTTATATACTGGGGCCGATGCGGATCATTATTGATCGATACTTTTCGCGATCCGATAGTAGCTTGGAAAATCACTACCGGCCAGGTTTTATACCACGATGTTTTTTACGAATATGGGGTTTTGCCCCCCTACGTATTAGCGCTGTTTATAAAATTTTTTGGGTTTCAATTGAATACCTTTTTAGCGGTCGGGGCAAGCACGTTTATTGCAACCGTTATTCTGATGTATGGAATTGCGAGAAAGTTTTTAAGCTGTTGGTTGGCGATCTTGCCGGCAATAGTTTTTGCAACAGTTTTCGGGGTTAAGCAATATTACCCCGAAGATGTTTTTACCTACCTTTTTCCTTATTCTTTTGCTTCGGTTTTCTTTTCCGTGGCGGGTACGGGCGCGCTGTTAATGTTTTTCTCGGCAGTTGAAGATTTTGATTCCAGAGGTTGGTATTTTTGGGCGATTTGGATGTATATCGCCTTTTTGTGCCGGGCAGAGGCTTCGTTCTTGGTCTGGATAGGGTTTTTTTCCCTTGCGGAAGGCAAAAAAAGGAAAATATTATTTTTACCACCGCTTGTTGCCGTGCTCACTTACGGGGTATTTCTTTTTGTGACCAAAAGTTTTGATAGTTTTTATCTAAGCAACATCAAGCATATTGTGGTTGCGGTTACCGATAAGATTTATTTTACGAATTTGGGCGGCGGGATAACTTTTGGTGACGATATCATAAAGGCGCTGCAGGCGTTTTGTCTCCAGATGTTTTGCGTGGTGGTTTTGGCGCTGGCCAGCCGGTTATGTACAGAAGATACAAAGGGTAAGGCTTGGTGGTTTGTTTGCGCGGCGTTGGCCGGTTGGCTGGCGGCAAAGCACATAAGCGCGATCGATTTTTATCGTAGCCTGCCGCTGGTCTTGGTTTTGGGGATTATTTTAGCTTTCTTAAGGTGCAAGGCCGGCAAGGGTGACAAAACCGCCAAAAAAGAGATCGTTCTTTATTTGATGGGATTGCTTTTTGCGGCGCGTATTCTTTTTTCTACTACCCCGTTGGGCTTAAGTTTTTGTTGTTTACCCGTAGGCATTATTGGGTTTTATTTCTTTTTCTTCCATGCTTTACCCGGAGTTTTGGAAAAAGGCTTTATCAGGGTGAGGCCAAAACCTTTTCTTGCCTTAATGGCGGTTTTATTTATCAGCCTGCATTTTTCAGCTTTAAAGCTTTCCGGATCATGGCTTGGTTCAAGAAATATGCTGGTTAAGTCCTCGCAAGGCAGCATTTATTGTTTCCCTTCGCCGGGTACGGCTCATTTTTGGCAGACGGTTGCCTATTTAAAGCACAATACTATCCCTTCATCTGCGGTTGTGGTGATGCCGGAGGGTTTAGGGATAAATTTTTTCGCTCAACGGAATAATTTATTTAAATATCATACCGTACTTTCACCGACCTTGATGATGATCGGCGAAGATGGGGTAGCCGGCGCGCTAGCCAAAAGTCATCCGGAGTATATCGTGATCACCCCGCGTGATGCCGGTGAGTACGGTAAAGCGCGTTTTGGTATTGATTACGCGCAAAAAATCGATGAGTGGATAAGAAAGAATTATGTTCTAGAAAAAGTTTTTGGGCCATACCCCTTTACTACCACCGAACCGGGATTTGCCATTTGGCACAGGAAAAAAATATGAAAAACACTTTTTTAAAATCAGCGCAAGATACAACTTTTGTTTTTATTGATGTTGAGACTACCGGCCTTTCGGCGAAAAACGGCGATTGTGTCTGCGAGATCGGAGCACTCAAAACACATCAAGGGAAAACCCTTTGCGAATTTCAAACTTTGATCAATCCGCAGATGCCCATGCCCTACGGCGCTTACGCGGTGCATCAAATCTCCGATAAAGAGCTTAAAAGTGCGCCGCTTTTTGGCGATATTGCCTGCGATCTGCTTAGCTTTTTAGATGATTGTGTAATTTGTGCCTACAATGCTAAATTCGATCTTGGTTTTTTAAATAAAGAATTGGTCCGCATTGGAAAAAAACCGTTAGCCAATCCGGCAATCGATGTTTTACTTATGGCGCGAGACCTGGTAACAAGCGATAAATATAACCTGGAGACGGTTGCGAATAATCTGAATATATTTTCTCCTGAAGGGTATCATCGCGCGATCTATGATTGCCGGGTCACGGCCAAGATTTTTTATAAATTAATCAAAGAGATGAGTGATCCTTCGGCTGGCGCGCTTATAGAAAAATACAGCAAAAGTATGATAAAATAAATAAAATATGGCTTTTTGGCGGTTTATCAAAAAGATTTTTCGCGGCTTACGGGGCAAAAAAAAGCCTGTAAAAAGAAAAGCCAGGAAATCCCTTAGCCCCAAACGGAAAAAAACAAAAGCAAAAAGGCCTGTTTTGCGCAAGGCAAAGCGTTTTACTGAAAAGAAAAGCGCTAAGCCGCGGAAAAAGTTAAAATCCCGGAAAATTAAAAAAAAGACTAAAGTTAAAGCTTTGGCCAAGACAGCATTAAAAGAAGTAGGCGTTGTGACGCACTACTTTGACCGCATATCTGTAGCGGTACTTAAGGTGAGTGGGCCGTTAAAGATCGGCGATAGCATCCGTTTCGCTGCGCGCCAAGGTGATTTCGTGCAAATGGTCATCTCGATGCAGATCAACCGTAAAGATATTTTAAAAGCTCCCAAAGGAAGCGAAATCGGCTTAAAGACTTTGCGGCCGGTAAGCGAGGGGGATAAGGTTTTTATGGCAGTTGAGTCATAAAGGACAAAACCCCTTGACTCATATGAAAAATTTGCTAAATTCTTTAATTTCGCATATAATGAGTAATAAAAATCGGGCGGTTGGCGCAGCTGGGAGCGCATCTCGTTTACACCGAGAGGGTCGCGGGTTCAATCCCTGCACCGCCCACCATTTTTTGCTTTGCAAAAAATGAAGAGAGGAGAAAGGTGAAAGCAGAGAGGTGAAAAACCTTTCTCCGAACGGTCTACTTTCTCCTATCTCCTTTCCAGGGAGAAAAAGACTAGGTGCAATGTACCTGATTGCGGCGACAATAGTTGCGATTGTTTTTTTCGCGGGGCTTTATATTAAGACCGTGAAGGAGTTTTTTGCTCTTTTACGCCAGGTTCAGCCGGTAGTGAGCGGAAAATTTAAGTGCGGATTTTTGTACAGCACGATTACGCTCTTTGGCGAATATAAAGGAAGGCAGGTTATTTGCGGTTTAGAACAGCTTAAAGAGAGCAATGCGCTTTTTGTGAAGATCAAGCTGCATGAAGCGCTTCCCGAAAAATCGCCCCGCCCCCAAGAACTTAATGCGAATAAGGTTATGCTTTCAGGCGGGTGGCTTATGCCACGGTTTCATTTTTCTAAAGAACAATTTAACCGAAAAGATTTTACCGACAGTTTAGACCGCCTTTCGTTCGTTTGCGATAGTTTGGAGCGGCAAATGCGCCTTGCAGTAAACACGCAAGAGCGCTCAAGTAAGGTAGCATACAAGGTAGATTAATGGAACTGGATACTTTAAGACACTCATGTTCGCATATTATGGCCGATGCGGTAAAGCGTATTTACCCTAACGCTAAGCTTGCTATCGGCCCGGCGATCGATAATGGTTTTTATTATGATTTCGATATTCCCGGCGGGATCAAGGAGGAAGATCTCCCCAAGATCGAAGCCGAAATGAAAAAGATCGTCAACTCCAACGCCCCTTTTGTTAAAGAAGAGTGGGGTAAAGAGCAGGCCCTAGAATATTTTACAAAAAAGGGCGAAACTTATAAGGTAGAATTGATCAAAGACCTGGGGGATGTCCAGATTACGGTATATAAGCACGGTGAATTTTTAGATCTTTGCCGCGGCCCGCATATCCGATACACCAGCGCGGCTAAGCACTTTAAATTGTTGTCGTTAGCCGGAGCTTATTGGCGGGGTGACGAAAAAAACGCCCAGCTGACACGCATCTATGGTACATGTTTTCCTACCAAAGATGAATTAGAAAAGCATTTAAAAAATATCGAAGAAGCAAAATTGCGCGACCACCGCATTCTTGGGCCGCAATTAGGGCTTATGGACATTTATCATGAAGAAGCCGGTGCAGGATTAGTATTTTATCTGCCTAACGGAGCGCTTTTGCGCCGCACCATCGAAGATTGGGAGATCAAAGAGCACTATAAGCGCGGTTATCAGATGGTTACAACGCCACATATTATGGATAAAAAGCTTTGGCAGACCAGCGGCCACTGGGACTATTACCAGGAAAATATGTATACGATCATCAAAGATAATCAGGAATATGTTTTAAAGCCGATGAATTGCCCGGGCCATATTTTAATTTATAAATCACAGTTGCGTAGTTATCGCGATTTGCCTTTACGGCTTTTTGAATTAGGAACAGTTTACCGTTTTGAAAAAAGCGGAGCGTTGCATGGGTTGCTGCGCGTACGCGGCTTTACCCAGGATGATGCGCACATCTTTTGTAAAAAAGAAGACCAGAGATCTGAGATCGAAGGGGTTCTGGATTTTGTTAAGTATACGATGGATAAATTTGGCTTTAAAGAATATATTGCCGAGCTAAGCACCCGGCCGGAAAAATTTATCGGCGATAAAGAAGATTGGGATTTGGCCGAAAAGATCCTGGAAGATATTTTGAAGGCCAAGGGGATTAATTACCAGATCAATGCCGGCGACGGCGCCTTTTACGGACCTAAGATCGATATCAAGATCAAAGATGCCCTGGGGCGTTCCTGGCAATGCGCCACTGTCCAGCTCGATTATGCTTTGCCTAAACGGTTTAATATGGTTTATCGTGCGGCAAGCGGTGAAGATGTGCAGCCGGTAATGATCCACCGCGTCTTGTTCGGCAGCTTGGAGCGGTTTTTAGCTACCCTGATCGAACACTACGGCGGCAGGTTTCCTTTGTGGCTCGCGCCGGTGCAGATTGCTATTATCACTATCTCGCAAGAGGTCAAAGAGTATGCCCAGCAAATAAAAGAAAATTTGCTCAATGCCGGATTAAGGGTAGAGGCCGACTTACGTGACGAGACAATGCAAAAAAAGATCCGCGATAAAGAAATGCAAAAGATCCCCTATATTTTGGTGGTAGGGAACCGTGAAAAAGAAGAGGGTACTGTTTCTGTGCGTAAGTCCGGTAAGGAAAACTTAGGCAGCATGAAAACAGAAGATTTTATTGGTATGGTGAAAAAGGAGGCTTAAACGCGTGAAGTATCTAAGGCTTAACGACCGGATCGTTGCGAAAACACTAAGGCTTATCGGGCCCGAGGGCGAACAATTAGGAATTTTTACCCGCGACCTGGCGATCAAAAAGGCGCGTGAATATGAATTAGATTTGGTCGAGGTGGCACCCGACGCTCAGCCGCCGGTCTGTCGCGTGATGGATTTCGCTAAATATCTTTACGATATGAAGAAAAAGGACCGCGAAGCCAAAAAACATCAGAAACAAACACAGCTAAAAGAGGTACGCTTAACGCCGCGTATCGATGACCATGATTTTGAGACCAAGCTTAAGCATGTAAAGGAATTTTTAAACAAAAAACATAAGGTAAGGATCCGCGTTGTTTTTCGCGGCCGCGAGTTGGCGCATAAAGAGTTTGCCGACCGCCTTTTGGCCAAGATCTTGCAGGAGACGGCAAACATAGGGAAGATCGACCGGGATGCGCATATGTTGGGGAAAAGCTTACTTTTGATACTTTGCCCGAAATAAGTGGCAGGAAAGAGAAATTGTGATAGAATACTGCCCTATAAAATCGAAAAAGGAGAAAATATGCCGAAGTTAAAAAACAAAAAATCATTGCTGAAAAGGATGAAAATCACCAAAAGTGGGAAAGCCTTGGCGGGAAAGCCCGGCCGCCGTCACTTGGCGGGCTCAAAGAGTGCTAACCGCAAGCGCAGATTGCGCCGCAAAAGTTTGATGTCGGGTGCATACAAGAAAACATTAAAGTTGGCTACGCCTTACGCGTAAGCCTGACGGAAAAAGGAGAAGAAAATGAGGGTTAAACACGCAGTATCGTCAAAGAAAAGGGTAAAAAAGATCTTATCCCAGGCCAAAGGTTTTTGGGGTGAGCGCTCGAAAAGGTTGCGCCGCGCGATCGAAACTTTGCGCCGCGCCTATGTTTATGCTTATGCGCACCGCAGGTTAAAAAAGCGCGAGTTTCGTTCCCTTTGGATCGTACGCTTAAATGCCGCGGCTCGCGAGAGAGGCAGCACTTACGGCCAATTCATCGGCAGCTTGAAAAAGAGCAATGTTCTTTTGTCGCGCGACATTTTAGCGGCAATTGCAGCGGATGAGCCGAAGGTATTTGACGCGATCATGGCTGCCGCCAAGAATTAAAATTCTGCGAAGCCTTGGCGAAGCAGAAGGGAGTCAATGCAACAGGATATCGAACGGTTAAAACAAGAATTTGAAATTGATTGGCAAAGTGCCACTAACGCGCAGGAGATAGAAAACCTGCGCGTTAAATATTTAGGGCGCAAAGCCACGGTCAATGATCTTTTTACCCGTATGACCCAAATGCCCAAAGAGGAACGGGGGTCTTGGGGTAAAGAGTTAAATCAGCTAAAGCAATACCTTACGGCTCGGATCAGCGAAAAAGGAGCAGGCGCCATAAGCCATGAAGCCGCGCTTGATCTTACCTATCCGGCGATCAACTTAAGTGAAGGTTCGCGCCATGTTTTAATGTCGGTAATGGAGACGATTTGCGGGATTTTCGAAAAGCTGGGGTTTATTGTCGCTTCCGGCAGCGAAACCGAAGATGAGTGGCATAACTTCGCCGCGTTAAATTTTCCGCAAGATCACCCGTCACGTGACTCGTTTGATACTTTTTATCTGGATGCGCCGGTAACGAAATTCGGTAAGAGCCTCTTGCGTTGCCATACTTCGCCGTCCCAGCCGCGGATCATGAAAGAATATAAACCGCCTTTGGCGGTTGTTTCTCCGGGCAGGGTCTACCGCCCCGATGAGGTTGATGCTACGCACTCGTTTATGTTTCATCAGATCGAAGGTTTTGCTGTTGCCGAAAATATTAATTTTGCCCAGCTCAAAGGGGTTTTGCTTAGCTTTGCGCGGCAATTTTTTTCTTCGGATGTAAACATTCGCCTTCGGCCGCATTATTTTCCTTTTACCGAGCCCTCCGCCGAAGCCGACATCTCCTGTTTTTTATGTAAGGGCAAAAAAAATCCGGAAAAAAAATGTAGCGTTTGTAAAGATAAAGGCTGGATCGAGATCTTAGGCTGCGGCATGATCCACCCCAATGTTTTGGAAAATTGCTCGATCGATAGTAAAAAGTACCAGGGTTTTGCTTTTGGCATGGGGGTTGAGCGCATCGCCATGCTCAAATACGGTATCACCGATATTCGCTTATTCTACGAAAACGACAAACGCTTCCTCGAACAATTCTAACCGTAGGGGCGAACCTATTTGTTCGCCCGCATTTGAGCAAAAACCCGATAAAATAAATTTGAATATTTCGTAAAAATAAGGTATTACTTGTGTATGGAGAAAGTATTTTTTATTATTTTACTAATAGTTTTCCTACGCATTCCATTTGGAGCATGGTGAGTATTGATTATATGCTGAGGGGGGTATCAAACTTTCCTTACTTCCTTACTTGACATTTTCCTTACAATATGGTATTTTTTAACTGAGGTGAAGTATATGTTATGTAAACGCACGGTAAAAAATCAGGTTACGTTGCCTAAAAAGATCATGGATCGGTTTAAGGGCGTAGAGTACTTTGACGCTGAATCCGAAGGGGAAAAGATCATTCTTATTCCTGTTGAGGTTACTGCTCACAAGAAACACGGTCTCGCCGCTATTCGTAAGAAAATGGCAGATTTAGGGCTTTCGTTGGGCGATGTCGACGAGGCGGTTAATTGGGCGCGTTCAAAATGAAACCGCTTCGTGCCGTTGTCGACACAAATATATTCATTTCAGAGGCTTTGTTTGGCGGGGAGCTGGAAGAAATCGTATCTTTCTGGCAAAAAGAGAAATTTGTTTATCTGCTTTCGCCGCAGATTCTGCAGGAATACATAAAAGTTTTATCTTATCCTAAATTTGAACTTACTGCTGCCGACATTAAGCATATTATCGAAAAAGAACTTATTCTTTTCGTGGAGCCGGTCAAGGTAACCGTGCATGTTAAGGCGGTGAAGAAAGATTCAAGCGATGATAAATTTTTGGCACTAGCTGTTGCCGGCAAGGCCGACGTGATTGTCAGCGGAGATAAACATTTACTGGAGCTAAAAAGCTTCGAAACCATACCAATTATTACCGGAAAAGAGTTTTTACGGCGCCTTTAAAAGCAATTGTCAATTAAGCGCCAGATTGGTATAATCTAGCAGGCAATAAGGAAATTATGAAATTCAGTTATAACTTTATTAAAGAATTGGTGGCAATCGATCTTGACCCGCGGGAGTTAGCGCAGAAGCTGACTATGGCCGGGATGGAGGTCGAGGGCTTAGAGCGGATAGGCGATGATTGGGTTTTTGATATTGAGATCACGACCAACCGTTATGATTGGCTCTCGGTTCTCGGCGTAGCGCGCGAAATGGCCGCCGCAACCGGTAAAAAATTAGATTTAAAATACCCTAAAATTATAAAAACACCGAAATATAGCGAACGTAAAATAGTGATCGAGGATATTAAAGATTGTCCGTTTTATGTTGCCCGCGCAATAAAAAATGTAAGCGTTGCGCCTTCGGATAAAAATTTGAGCACTCACGTGATCAATAGCGGGATCAACTCGATCAATAATATTGTCGATATTACCAATTATGCGATGATGAAGTGGGGCAACCCCCTGCATGCGTTTGATTGCGATAAGATCGATGGCGATATCCATGTGCGCCGGGCGAAGAAAGGCGAAAAGTTCACCGGCATCGATAATAAAGAATATGAATTAACTCAGGATAATCTGGTTATCGCCGACACTAAAAAGGTCATTGCTTTGGCCGGAGTCATGGGCGCCAAGAACACCGAAGTAAGCAATACCACGAAAAATGTTTTGCTGGAAGCTGCGGTCTTTAACCCGCTTACCGTGCGTAAATCGCGCCGGGGCGTGGGGTTAGATACGGATTCGTCTTATCGTTTTGAGCGGCGGGTATCGCAAGATTGTCTGGAATATGCCTCTCAAGAAGCTGCCGGGATGATTGCCGCAACGAATGCTAAGAGCGAAAGCGCTTATTTGCAAGCCGGCAAAAAGAACGAATGTAAACGAAAAACAATTACAATCAGCCTGGCTAAATTAAATAATTATATCGGCCAGGCGGTTCCTGCCGCGCAGGTAAAGAAGATCCTGCAAAATTTAGATTGTATGGTTAAGGCGCAAGGCAAGGATAAGCTTATTGTTATCCCTTCTTTGTTTCGTTTTGATTTAGAGCGCGAAGTCGATCTCTACGAAGAGGTTTTACGCATGTATGGATTTGATAAGATCGTGCCGATCGTGCCTTTTGCCGCGCAACAATATAATCAGGCTTTGCAAAAAGAGTTGGCCGGGGTTATCCGCCGCCAAAACGACGAATATAATTTACGTAAAGCGGCCGAAGAGATCCTGGCGGTATGTGGGTTTAAGCAGATCGTTACCTTTAGTTTGGAGAGCAGTGAAGAGCTCGGTAAGCTCGGGTTTAACGACTTGGTAAAATTAGCCAATCCGCTGCGTTCGCAAGAAAATGTCTTGCGCCCGGCGCTGGTTTTAGGGATGTTACGGGCTATCAAGCATAATTTAAGCCATGGCCAGGAAGAGCTGGCTTTTTTCGAGGTGGCCAATACCTATCAATTAATTGACGGTAAAATTGTCGAGCATGCCGCGCTCAGTTTAGGCGTCTGCTCCGATTGCGATAAAAATTTTGTTTATTTGAAAGGGTCGATCAAAACATTATTGGCGAAATTGGCCATCAATGACATTACTTTTTATGAAGAAAAAGCGCCAAACTGTAACAATGCGCTTACGGTGATGGCCCAAGGGAAAAGATTAGGCTTTTTGGGTAAATTAGATAAGGCCGCCGGCGTAATTGCCGGGGTCAAAGAAGATATCTTTTACGCTCAATTGGAGTTAGCTTCGATTGAAGCGGCGAGAAGCCTAAAGCGCTACGTGCCGATCAGCTACTTTCCCGGTGTTTGGCGCGATCTAAGTATTGCTATCGGCCCGGAACGCAAATTTGCCGAGGTCGAAAAAGTTATAATTGCCCAGGCGCAAGAATTTTTTAACCGCTTGGAGGTCGTTGACCGCTATAAAGGAAAAGATCTGCCGGCCGGGACAAGTGCAATAACTTTACGTATTTGGTATCAAGCTAAAGACCGCACCCTGACTGCGCTCGAAGTGGATAATCTGCATACCAAACTGCGCGAAGAATTAATTAAATTGCCGCAAATTTCTTTACGCTAAACAAGCAAAAAGCTATATCTGCAAAGCACTGTAAACGCTTTTATTCTGAGGCTCGATTGCCTTGTAAACAATTAACCACAGTGGTATATCTTAAGTAGAAGCCCTGCCTGTCTCGTAAAAGGCAAGCGCTGCAGCCAATAAGCAGTCTTAGGGAGCCAAATTTCCTACCGCCGAGGCGGCTTAGGACGCGGTTCCCACCTTAACTGGCAGACTGTATGCGCAGACCTGGTACGGACCCACGGTAGGGTCTTCTTTTTTGCAAAAATACCCACCGGTGATATAATATAAGTAGACCCCTGCTTGTCTCGTAGCGGGCGTTATTGCTATAACTTGTATATAACTAGGGAGCTTAATTCTCCTTGCGCGAAAGCGCCTGGATGCGGCACCCACCTGTGTGAGAAACGGTTGTATGCAAATCCCCGGTACGGACTTATGGTAGGGATTTTTTCTTTTAAAATCCGCTATTACGTGATATGCTTTTTCGATGGAAAGCTTATTTGAAGATACATCTAAAGAGCCGTTGGCTTCGCGCATGCGCGCGCAGAAGCTTGCCGATTTTGTCGGCCAAAAACACCTTTTAGGCGAAGGCAAGATCTTAGACCGCGCCTTAAAAGCCAAGAAAATATCTTCTTTGGTCTTGTGGGGGCCGCCGGGTTGCGGCAAGACGACACTTGGCCTTTTGGTGGCCCAAGAACTTAATGCTCACTTTGAATATTTAAATGCAGCCTTTTGTGCCGTCGCCGATGTAAAAAAAGTTTTAGTTAAAGCGCGGGAACGCAGGAAGACCTTAGGCAGGCAGACCGCGCTTTTTATCGATGAATTGCATCGCTTTAATAAGTTGCAGCAGGAAACTTTGGTGCCGGATACGGAAAACGGCAATGTGATCCTGATCGGTGCGACAATTCACGCTCCTAATTATTATCTGATCCCTTCATTGATTTCGCGTTCGATCGTTGCCGGGTTTAAGCCCTTGGAAAAAGAAGATATCGTAACGCTGCTTAAGCGGGCATTAAAGGATAAGGAAAAAGGCTTAGGCGGATATCCCGTGAAGATCGAAGATACGGCCTTGGCGTATATTGCCATGATGAGCGCCGGTGATGCGCGCACCGCCTTAAACTCTTTGGAGGTCGCGGTTTTGAGCACACCGGAAAAAGATGCCGCGATCAGCCTTGGCTTGGAGGAGCTTAAGGCGGTAGTAAAAAAAAATACGGTCTATGACCGTGGCGATGAGAATCATTATGATACGATTTCGGCGTTCATCAAATCGATGCGCGGCTCGGACCCTGATAGCGCGCTTTATTGGTTGGCGAAGATGCTCAAGGGTGGCGAAGACCCGCGCTTTATTGCCCGCAGGATGGTGATCTTTGCCAGCGAGGATATCGGCAATGCCGATTCGCAGGCTTTGATTTTAGCGACAAGTTGTTTCCAGGCGGTAGAATTTGTGGGAATGCCCGAGGCCCAATTGATCTTGGCTCACGTGGTGACCTATCTCGCCACGGCATTAAAATCGAATAAATCTTACGAGGCCTTAAGCGCGGCCCAGGCCGACATTGAGAACGAAGAGAGCAATCAAGTGCCGGATCATATCAAAACCCATTCCGAGGATTACAAATATCCGCATAGTTTTGGTGGTTATGTGGAACAAGATTACGGCGCTAAAAAACAATATTATTTTCCTTCGGATCTCGGCGAGGAAAAACGCATAAAAGAGTTTCTGGAAAAGTTAAGGAAAAAATAGTATACTTATACTCCTATGATCAAAGAAGTTAATAGTCCGAAGCTGAAAAACCCCATTTTTATCGCCGCATGGCCGGGCATGGGCGAGGTGGCGTACCGGGCTGCACTTTTTTTAAAAGAGGTCATGGGTTTTAAGATGTTTGCTAAGCTTGAAGCCGGGCGCTTTTTTAAGCCCGCGGCCGTGGTCGTAGAAAAGGGTTTGATCAGCTTGCCGGCAGTTCCGGCCGGATTTTTTTATTATGTAAAAGGGAAGAACTTTCCGGATATTATTTTGTTTTTAGGCGAAGCCCAACCGCCGCTCGAGTACGCGGAGTTATTTTCTTCCAGTATTGCGGAATTTGCCCGTAAATATAAAGCCAGTTTTCTTTTAACCTTTGCGGCTAAGCCCGAACCGATCGATCACCATGCCGAGCCGGCAGTCTGGATCGCGGCCACCGACAAAGAGATCTTTGATGAATACGCGCCCCGGCGCCTTAAAATTTTGGTTGATGGCCAGATCAGCGGCTTAAACGGAATTATTTTAGGTGTAGCAAAAAAGAAAAAGATCAAAGGGGCCTGCCTTTTGGCCGAGATCCCGTTTTATACTGTGCAGGTTGAAAACCCGCGCGCGACTTTAGCGGTTTTAAAGGTCATTAATGATCAGTTTAAGCTCAACTTAAGCTTGGCGCCGATGATCGAGCGCAGTAAATTTATCGAAGAAGAGATCGATAAGCTGGTCAATTATCTGAAAGGCGAGCAAGGCCCTCATGGCCCGTCGCCGTTGAGCGAAGAAGATATCGAAAAGATCAAAAAAGATCTGGCAGCCTACTCCAAATTGCCCCAATCTGCGGTAGAGGCGATTGAACGGATGTTCAAAGAAGCACAAACCGATATTGCCAGCGCCGGTAAATTAAAGGCGGAGCTGGATCGTTGGAATATTTATAAAGAGTACGAAGACCGCTTTTTAGACCTCTTTAAGAAGAAAGACGATAAAGGTTCTTCCCAGCAATAATGGCGACTGATTTTCTCAAACTAGCCGTAAAACGCCGGTCGATCCGCCGGTTTCAAAACAAAACTGTCAGCAAAAGCGCCATAGGTAAAATTTTACAATCCGGGCAATGGGCGCCATCAGGTTTAAATAACCAGCCATGGCGGTTTATGGTGCTATCTGGAGAAGAAAAAAACACCTTGGCGCAATTTACTGAGTGCAAAAGTATTATTCGTTCCTGCGACAAGGCGATTTTGGTTTTTTTAGATAAAAAAGTTTCGTATAACGAAGAAAAAGATCTAATGGCGATCGGTGCCTGTATCCAAAATATGCTGCTTGAAGCCAGTGCCCAAAATATAGGCACTTGCTGGTTAGGTGAGATTTTGAACCAACGAGCAGCTTTACAAAAAGTCTTAAAACTTCCGAAGCATTTGCGCTTGGAAGCCGTGGTCGCTTTAGGCTATTCGGCACAAAAATTTTCGTGCGGCAAACGTAAGCCGCTTAAAAAATTGTTGATTAGGTAACAGGCGAAGATTGTAAACAAATATTTACAATTGCATTGATAAAAATTTCGACGTATGGTATACTTTAATTACGGTCAGGAGGTGTTGTAGGTATGTTGGGTAAATTTATTCGTGGGTTGAGGGCAAAAAACAAGCTTACGCAGGAAGATGTTGCGTTAAGGTTGGGGCTTTCACGGCCTACTTATATTGAGATAGAAAACGGAATGCGTGATTTAACAGTAAAAGAAGCTGACCAGTTGGCAGGAATTTTTGGAATTTCTCGAGAGGACTTGCTGGACGAATGCGATAATGCAATTCCAGTAAAGCTAGAAGAAGCTAAAGGAGAGAAAGCGAAACAAACAACACTAAGGATTAGCGTTCCGGCAAAAAATGTCACTAAGTTTAAGGAAGTTTTGTTGTATGTTTTATCGAAAGTTGGAAGCAAGCCGAATGTTGGGGAGACTGTTTTGTATAAGCTTTTATATTTTATTGATTTCGATTTTTATGAAAAATATGAAGAGCAGCTTATTGGCGCTACCTACATAAAAAATCATTACGGGCCTACACCAGTTGAATTTAAGGCGGTTATTGAAGATATGATTAAAAAAGAAGAAGTGGATAAAATAAAAAGTAAATATTTTAACCATGAACAACGGAAATATTTACCGATTCGAGATCCGGATCTGACTAAATTTAGTGCACAAGAATTGCAACATATCGATGAGGTTTTAGGTCGTCTTTCCGATAAAAATGCAAACAAACTAACCGAATACTCCCATGATGATGTGCCATGGATCATTGCTAAGGAGAACAAGGCGATCGATTACGAAGCGGTTTTTTACCGCACACCTAAAACCTCTGTGAGAAATTATGAGCAGCCCGATCAACTATGATGAAACCCCTGAATTTAAGAAAGACCTTAAGAGGCTCGCGAAAAAATTTAGGTCCTTGCCCGAAGACATCGAATTAGTAAAATCTGCCGTTATTGAACTTAACCATATTCTTGGAATAAACAATTTGAGTTCCGTTTTTATCGAAGGGCTATGTTCAGAAGAGATAAAAATTTGTAAAATAAGAAAATTTGCATGCAAAGCCCTGAAAGGCCGAGGCGGCCAAACCGGGATACGCGTTATTTATGCTTATCATATTAAAACCCGCAAGGTGGATTTTATCGAAATATACTTTAAGGCCGATCAGGCAAATGAAGATAAGGAAAGGATAAAAGCCTATCTCAAAAACATAGCGGTTTAGCGTTGCGGCTAAGTGTTAACTTGAGTGCGTGGTAGGGCGGCTATCTAATTTTTTAATTAAAGAGATGTAACGTTTTTTCGCAAAATGTGTTGTTATGAACAATAGTCCTATAAAGAAAGATGTTTGGAATAAGTTTAAACCTTGAATTTCTGCGCATCTTGTCCAACCTTCGCTGGCCGCTTCGGTCTCTTCCAGTAAAGACCCCTTTAATTTCGTTTCAAGCGCAGTTTTTGGTGAGATATTTTTTTGCATTAAAGAATAGCTGTTGTAGAAAGAATTATGTACTTTTGTTGCGACATGGTGCGTTAAAAATATTGCAGCGATGGAAAGAAGAATAAAAAATATTCCGAACCCTAAAAGTATTTTATTTTTCCCCTGACTTTTAGGACTTAGAATTCTTTTTTCAAAGTTTGTTAATTCCATAGGTATAATAGTATCACATAAAAGGCTTGTTGGATTAACTTTGACCATTGCCGCAAGTGATTTGTGTTACAATATTGACCTCATGAACCAAGTTTTATGTAAACATTTCGGTCTTTGCGGGGGATGCAGCTTTCAGGATGTGCCTTATGCCGAGCAATTGGCCGGCAAAGAAAAGCGCATTGCCGATCTGATGCAAAAAGGCGGTTTCGACGCAGAGTTAAAACCGATCCATGCCAGTGAGCCGCACTATTACCGCAACAAAATGGAGTTTTCTTTCGGCGGTAATTTAGAAAAATTGACTTTGGGGATGAATTCGAAAAATAAACAGGGTATATTTGACCTTGAAGAGTGTTTGATCTTTTGCCCTGATGCCGGAACGATTGTGAGTGCGGTGCGTGATTTTTGCCGCGAGAAAAAGTGGGTATCTTTTAACAAATACAATCATAAAGGATTTTTGCGCTACCTGATCGTACGCGAGGCAAAATTTACCCATGAATTGATGGTCGGGGTCGTTGCCACATCTCAAAATGTTTTTGACAAAGAAGGTTTTGTGAAGCTGTTGCGGGAATTAAAGTTACAAGCCAGGATTAAATCGATTTTTTATATTCAAAGTGATTCCTGGTCGGACGCGGTAGTTTTTGAAAACAAAGAGATCTTGTTTGGCGAAGAGTTTATAGTAGAAGAGCTTAATGGCCTTAAATTAAACGTCGGGATCGATTCATTTTTTCAGGTTAATCCCGCGACGATTCAAAAGCTCTATCAGCGCATGGTGGATGTAGCGCAGGTGACAGCAGATGCGCGGGTACTTGATCTTTTTTGCGGCGTCGGTTCGATCGGTCTTTTTTTGGCGGCAAAAGCTAAGTTTGTCTGGGGGGTAGAGGTGTCTGCCCCGATTGCGGCTGCGGCGCGAGCCAATGCGCTTATGAATAATGTTAAAAATATTGAATTTGTTGTTGCCGATGCCCGTGATTTTTTACAGGCTCAAAACGCCTTTTACCGCGGGGTTGACCTTTTGGTGATCAACCCGCCGCGTTGTGGCGTGGCGGCTAAGGCGATCCGGGCTATTTTGCGCTTAGAGCCTAAACAGATCATCTACTCTTCGTGTAACCCCGAAACGATGTTTGGCGATTTGGAGATATTAAAAGAAGCTTACGCGCCGCAATTTTTTGAACCCTTTGATTTTTTTCCTCACACCAAACACATGGAGTGCCTGACCATCTTGGTTAAGAAAACTTCTTGAAACATCCAGGCAAACTTTGAGTGAACTTGCGATGAAGGATATGGCAATCATTAGTTTTATGCGTTATAATCCAGATATATGCCAAAACAAAAAATCCTTGCAGTGGAAGACGACAAAAATATTTCCCGCCTTATCGTTTATAATTTAGAAAAAGCCGGGTTTGATTGTAAGGCTGCCATGTCGGGAGAAGAAGCCTTAAGCATGGCACAAAAAGAGAGCTTTGACCTTATTGTCCTTGATCTGATGCTTCCTAAGCTCGACGGCCTTGAGGTCTGCCGCATCTTAAAGCAAGATAAAGAGTCACAAAAAATACCGGTAGTGATGCTAACCGCCAAGGGCGAAGAGGTTGATCGTGTCGTGGGCTTGGAGCTGGGCGCCGATGATTATATCGTCAAACCTTTTAGCCCGCGGGAATTAGTCTTAAGGGTAAAGGCGATTCTGCGCCGGAATGAGCCCAAGAAAGAAGAAAAGGCCGGAGTTTTAACTACCGAGAACCTTACCGTGGATATTGAACGCCACAAAGTAGTAGCGCAGAAAAAAGAGGTTGAGCTAACCGCTATGGAGTTTCGCCTCCTGGTCACCTTGATGGAACGCCGTGGCCGGGTACAGAGCCGCGACCGCTTGCTTGAAGACGTTTGGGGCATTACCAGCGATATTGATACCCGCACCGTAGATACGCATATTAAACGCCTGCGTTCTAAATTGGGCCGGGCAGGCAACCTGATAAAGACCTTACGCAATGTCGGGTATAAATTCGAAGCTAACGATGAATAAGCGATTATCTCTTAAAATATCCCTGATCGCCGGTGCTTTTGTTTTTTGCGCCGGAGCGGTTTTTTTAAAAATAATTCCGCCGGTACCCGCAGCACTAGCTTTGGCTTTCTGTGTGCTTTTTACTATCGGCCTAGCGGGGTACCTGGCGCAGGAGTTTATTGCCAATCCGTTGAGCGAGATCACCCAGAATTTAAAAAAAGTCGTTGAAGGGGATCCTGCGGCGAGAGTCAAGGCAGGCAGCGATGAGTTGGGGCGATTGGGCCAAGCGGTTAATGACCTGGCGCAAAAATTAAGCAAAGAAAAGAACCAGGCAAACTTAGAACAATCTAAGGTCGATACGGTTTTGTTTAACATGGGCGAGGGCGTGTTGGTGACCAATAAGCGTGGGGATATTGTTCTCTTGAATCCCTCGGCGCAGAAGCTCTTTATGGTCGGCGGCGATTATATAGGAAAGAAACCGATTGAAGTGGTACGCAATAACGCCGTACAGGAAGTGATCGAAGCGGTGATCGCCAACAAAGAAAAAGCTCCCAGCCGGCAGATCAACCTTTTTTCTCCGGAAGAAAAGATCATTAAGATCAGCAGCTCTGCGGTAAAACGTGAGGGAGAATTTGAGGGCGTAGTAGTGGTTTTCCACGATATTACGGAATTACGCCGGCTTGAAAAAATCCGGCAGGATTTTGTGGCAAATGTTTCTCATGAGCTGCGCACGCCGATTGCTTCGATCAAGGGCTATTCCGAAACTTTGCTTGAAGGGGCATTGGATGAAAAAGAAAATGCCCGGGAATTTTTAAAGATCATTCACGAAGACTCTAACCGTTTGGCCAAGTTGATCGATGACCTTTTAGACTTGGCTAAGATCGAATCCGGTAAGATGAAAATGGTTTTGGTGCCGATCGATCCTATGCCTTTTGTCCATCGCGCGATTTCAATCTTAGAAAATACCGCCCGGCAAAAAGGTATTACTATTAAAGAAGATTGTCGCGGGGATATCCCCCAGGTTAAGGCTGATGAAGTAAGGTTTTCTCAGGTCTTGATCAACTTGATCGATAATGCGGTTAAATATACTCCAGAAAACGGTTCAGTAACGGTTAAGGTTTATACGGAAGACGGCCATGTCAGATTTGATATTATTGATACCGGCATTGGTATCAGCAAAGACGACTTATCGCGGGTATTTGAGCGCTTTTACCGCGCGGATAAGGCACGTTCACGCGAAGTTGGTTCTACCGGCCTGGGCTTGTCGATCGTTAAACATATTGTCCAGGCTCATGGCGGCGATGTCCGTGTCGAATCCGAGGTCAACAAAGGTTCGATTTTTTCTTTTTCCCTTCCCCGCGCCTGACCCGATCAACGATTTCCTTTACCAACCATTAAAAGAGCGGTATATTTAAGTTTGATGAAAAATAAAATTTATCCATATTTAGCAGGGATAGCGTTGATTGCAGCTGTAACCTTATTCGGTGCTTTGGCTGGGGCGGCTGTTGCTTCGGCAAACATAATTATTTTTTATCTTTTGATCGTGGTGATGACCGCTCTTTGGTGGGGGCGCGGCCCGGCCGTCACGGTGTCGTTTTTAAGCGTTTTTGCTTTTGACTATTTTTTGGTTTTTCCGCGCTTAAGCTTTGCTGTCGCCGATTTTCAATATATTTTTACCTTTATCGGATTTTTAATTGTCGGGTTGGTGATCAGTGCGCTTACCTCAAAGACGCGCCAGCAGGCGATCAAAGCGCGGGAAAAAGAAGCGCAAGCGACCATGCTTTACCGGCTAAGCAAAGATCTGGCGGTGACCGATTCTTGTGATGAGTTACTGCGTACGATTCGGACCAATGTCGAGCAGATATTCCATTGCCGCAGCGCTATTCTTTTGCCGGCGGGCACCGGGATCGAAGTAAGCAGTTTTAATCCCGAATTTCCGGCAGAAGAACATGAGAAAACCATTGCGGAGTGGGTTTTTAAAAATGGAAAAGAAGCCGGCCGGAGCACCGAGACCTTACCGGCGGCAAAAGCCCGCTATCTTCCGCTTAAAACCTCTCAGGGGGTTTTTGGCGTCTTGGGTATTTTTTTTGAAAGCGAGAAGATAGGCCTTGAGCCTCGAGAAGATAATTTATTGAACGCTTTGGCAAACCAAGCCGCAGTTGCGATCGAGCGCATCCGGTTGTTTGAATTATCGCGCCAGATGGAGCTGGCCCGGGAAACCGAAAAATTGCAAACTGCGCTTTTAAATTCGATTTCGCACGATTTGAGGACGCCGCTGGTCTCGATCACCGGCGCTTTAAGCAGTCTTTTGGATGACGCAGCATCCTTTGACCTTGAAGCGCGTAAGGAACTTTTAACCGGCGCTTACGAAGAGGCGGGAACTTTAAACCGGCTGGTCGGTAATCTTTTGGATATGACCCGGGTTGAAGCCGGGACATTGAAGATCAACGCGAAGCCTTGCGATTTGCACGATCTTGTCGGCGCCTCTTTACATGTCTTGAAGGACAAACTTGAAAAGCGGGAGGTGCGGATCAATATTGCGTCGGATGTTCCGGAAGCCGCGATGGATTTTACCCTTATGTTGAGAGTTTTTGTTAATCTGGTAGATAATGCCGTTAAATACTCTAATTCGGATATGCCGATTGAAATCACGGCCGAATTATCAGGCGATGAAGTGGCGATCAGAGTGAAAGATCAGGGGTTTGGGATACCGGAAGAAGATTTAATGCGTATCTTCGATAAATTTTACCGGGCCGTTAAACCGCGCCAGGTAACCGGTACCGGCCTTGGGCTTTCGATCTGCAAAGGCATCGTGGAGGCGCACGGCGGCCGGATTTTTGCGGAAAATAATTCCGGCAAGGGCGCGACATTGACCGTGATTTTACCTTTGGAGGTAAAAAAAGTATAAATGGCAAATCAAGGTATGCGTATTCTTATTGTTGATGATGAAAAGACTGTCCGGCGGTTTTTGAAGGCGACCCTTATTTCGCACGGATATAATGTTTTTGAAGCGGCTAACGGCGCCGAGGCGCTTGAATCTTCGGTTTCGGCGCATCCGGATGCTATTATTTTAGATCTGGGGTTGCCGGATATGGACGGGATTGAGGTCACACGTAAAATTCGCGAGCGGGCCAAGACCCCGATTATCATTTTGTCGGTCCGGGAAAATGAAGCCGACAAGATCGCGGCGCTGGATGCCGGAGCAGATGATTATTTGACCAAACCGTTTAACGCCGGGGAGATGCTGGCGCGGCTGCGCGCGGTGATGCGCCGGCTTTTGCCGCAAAACGAGCAAGCAATATTTAAGGTAGGTAAATTGTCGATCGATATCGCCAACCATAATGTAGAAGTCAAGGGTAAGACCATCCGCCTTACACCGACCGAATATGATCTTTTGAAAGTGCTGGTCTTAAATGCCGGCAAGATCGTAACCCACGGACAGATCTTAAAAGAGATTTGGAATAAGAGCGAAGATTACGAAGAGGCTCTGCATTTGTTAAGGGTAACAATCAGCAATTTACGCAACAAAATCGAAGCCAACCCCGACCGCCCCGATTACATCTTGACCGAGCCGGGAATCGGCTACCGCCTATCTTCGGAAATTTAATAGTTCGGTTTACGGATTACGTAGTAAATTATGTGTGCCGATTTTGCGCAAGTACGCGGTTTCGCCGATTTTTTGATAAGTAATCCGGTAATTGTCGGATACGCGGAGTTCGTAGATATCGGATTGTCCCGCCATTTTTTTATGTCCCAACGACGGGCGAGAGAGGTTAATACTTAAAAGCTGTAAATTCTTTTTTGCCCGTTCTTTGATCTCCGGCGGTAATTTCTTATAAAGCCGGATAAAAGTGTTGGTTGCTTCTATGTGCATCACTTATCAAGTTCGTCAAAAAGTTCTTTAGTATTTTTGGTTTTAGTCATTTTGCCGTGTTTAATATCTTTATCCGCTTCGGCTTCGTCTTTCTGCCATTCGGGCGTATAAAAATAGGCTTGGGATTTGGGAACCATTACTTGAGGCTCGATGATGATTTTATTATCTTTTATTTCGATATCCAGGTAATCGTTAATGTGCAGATTAAGGCGGGTAGCCAGGGCGCGCGGCAAAGCGATCTGATAGTTAGCCCCAAGTTTTCTTAACATATTATTTACTCCTTAATGAAACTTAGGTTTTTTCAAGTTATAAACGCAGGAAAAACCTGTAGTTGAATTAGGCCCCGTTGGCGAACGCAGTGAGCTTTACGGGCGATTCAAAGATAACATATATATCATATTTTGTCAAGTTACTAAAATATGAAAAACATATTTTAATATTATGATGCCCGAGAAACTTGACGAATTATTGACTCGGTATTTTTAAAAGTGGTTGTAAGATGATTTCAAAGATCGATATAATCTTGTCTCGTTGACGAGACAATAATGTAAAAGAAGCGACGAAGCTCTTCGGGTGCATCGATGCATCAGAAGAGCTTTTTTATTTATATGGGAATAAGGTTAAAGAATTCATTTGCGAAAGAAAGGAGAAGATATGCAGATAAATGAGATTACTCAAATCGTGCTTTTTTTCGGGATCGGTATTGCCTTGACTCCGCTCTTGGGCGGGTTTATGGCGCGTGTATTCAAGGGAGAAAGGACTTTTTTACATCCGGCTTTGCAACCCGTTGAAGATTTGACTTATCGGTTGACCGGTACCAACCCTAATGAAGAAATGTCGTGGCTTAAATATTTCTGGGCGGTAGTTGTTTTTGGTTTCGTCGGTTTTGTTTCGTTAATGGTAATGTTCATGGTGCAACAGTGGCTGCCGCTTAATCCCCAAAAGCTGCCCAATTGCTCTTGGCATTTGGCATTTATGCAGGCCTGGAGCTTTGTCTGTAATGCCGACTGGCAAGCCTATTCAGGTGAATCCACTATGAGTTATTTTTCACAGGTGATTGGGATCATGGTGCATCAGTTTATAAGCGGCGCTACCGGCATGGCGGTGATGGTGGCGGTGGCCCGAGCCTTGAAACGCCAGAGCGCAAAGACAATCGGTAATTTTTGGGTAGATTTAACCCGCGGCCTTATCTACATCGTTCTTCCTCTCTCGATTATTTTGGCTATTCCTCTCGTGTGGCAGGGTGTGCCTCAAACTTGGAAACCGTATCACACCGCAAATTTAGTTGAGCCTTATACTACGCAGGTACCGAAAACCGACGATAAAGGCCACGCAGTAAATGGGCCTGACGGCAAGCCTGGGATGGTGGACCAAAAAGTGGAAACACAAAGTATTCCTATTGGTCCCGTGGCGTCTTTGGAATCGGTTAAACAACTTTTTACCAACGGCGGCGGTTGGTATGGTGTCAACAGCGCGCATCCTTATGAAAATCCTACACCGTTGTCGAATTTTCTCGAAATGCTGGCGATTATCGTGGTTCCGATGGCGCTGGTCTATTTATTCGGCTCACTCATCGGCAACAAGCGCCATGCCTGGTGCATATTTTTTGTGATGTTGACGCTTTATCTGTTCACATTTGGTGTCGCGTGGTGGGCAGAATCACAGCCTAATCCTGTTTTGCACAATATCCAGCCTTTGATGGAAGGGAAAGAGCAGCGGATCGGTGTCATGAATAGCGTTTTATGGGGTGTTTCTTGCACCGCCATTGACAACGGTTCCGTTAATTCCATGCATGATAGCTGGATGCCGCTTGCGGGGCTTGTGCCGATGTGGAATATCATGGTCGGTGAGATTATTTTTGGAGGCATCGGTTGCGGTATGTATTGTATGTTGTTTCATATCTTGATTACCGTTTTTCTCGCGGGGCTGATGATCGGCCGTACTCCCGAATATCTGGGCAAAAAACTTGGGGCGCGCGAAGCTACTTGGGCGGTAATTGGTGTGCTGATTCCAAATGTTATCTGTCTTATTCCGGCGGCCTTTGCCTGTATCTTACCGGCTGGAATTTCAAGTTTAAATAACGGCGGCCCGCATGGTTTAAGCGAGATTCTTTATACCTATGCTCAGGCCGCCAACAACAACGGCAGCGCTTTCGCCGGTTTGAATGCCAATACGCTTTTTTACAACACCACTGTGGCGTTGGGGATTATTGTTGGGCGCTTCATCCCGATAGTGGCGGCGTTGGCGATCGCCGGCAGTCTTGCGTCCAAGAAGACGGTTGAGCCTTCAGCGGGAACTTTGCCGACCCATGGCTGGACGTTCGGCATTACCTTGACTGGGGTTATTGTGATCATCGCGGCGCTGACTTTCTTTCCTGCTCTTTGTTTGGGGCCGATTATCGAACATGGGCTTATGACCGCAGGAAGGGTTTTCTAATTTCTATTAAGGAGATAATATTATGAGCACAAAAATTGAAGTCAAATATTCGCACTTGGCGCGCCAGGCAGTGATCGATGCGTTTAAAAAGTTGAATCCGCGCGACGAGATTAAGAATCTGGTGATGTTTGTTGTCTGGGTTGGTTCTATTTGGACCACCTTTTTTATGTTTTTACCCGGCCAATTTAACCTTTTTAATATTCAGATATGTTTATGGTTGTGGTTTACATGCCTTTTTGCCAATTTCGCCGAAGCCATGGCTGAGGGAAGAGGTAAAGCTCATGCCGATGAATTACGCAAGATGCGCGTTGCTACCATGGCCCGCAAGCTTGCTAACGGAAAAGAAACCTCCGTGCACAGCGCAGAATTAAAAATCGGTGACAAATTTGTTTGTTCGGCAGGAGATATGATCCCGGCGGATGGTGAGATTATGGAAGGCATTGCGACGGTGGATGAATCGGCGATCACCGGCGAATCTGCTCCGGTAGTGCGTGAAGCAGGTGGGGATCGCAGCGCGGTTACCGGCGGCACAAAGGTGATTAGCGACCGGATCGTTGTTCGTGTTACCGTCGAACAGGGCAACTCTTTTCTTGACCGGATGATTTCGATGATTGAGGGCGCCCGGCGTCAGAAAACACCTAACGAAATCGCGCTCAATATTGTGCTGGTGGCTCTTACCGCATTGTTTATTGTGGTTGTTTTCACACTACCTCCCTATGCAAAATACAACGAACTTGCCGCCGGTCAAAACGGCGTGGTATTGACGTCGATTCCGGTATTGTTGTCGTTGATCGTTTGCTTGATTCCCACGACTATCGGCGGATTATTGAGCGCTATCGGTATCGCTGGTATTGACCGCCTTATGCGCCATAATGTGCTGGCTACCAGCGGTCGCGCCGTAGAAGCTGCCGGTGACGTGGATGTATTACTTTTGGACAAGACAGGGACGATCACGCTTGGTAACCGCATGGCGACTGAGTTTATTGCAGCTCCAGGTATTAATATAGGTGAACTTGCTGACGTGGCGCAACTTGCTTCACTGGCCGATGAAACACCGGAAGGCCGTTCAATCGCTGTACTTGCAAAAGAAAAGTATGGGCTTCGAGGGCGTGAAGTTGCTGATCCCCATGCGACCTTTATTCCGTTTAGCGCCCAGACGCGAATGAGTGGTATGGATTTTGGTGACGGAAGCAATCGTATAGTGCGCAGCGTTCGTAAAGGTGCCGCGGAAGCAATTCAAACACTTATTAAATCAAATGGCGGTATCTATCCGAGCGAGGTTACTAAGTCAGTTGAACAAATTTCGCGCGCGGGAGGCACACCGCTTGTGGTAGCCGATGGCAATCGTGTGTTGGGTGTCATCTATTTGAAAGATATTGTCAAGGGCGGTATCAAGGAACGTTTTGCTCAGTTGCGAAGAATGGGGGTAAAAACAGTTATGATCACTGGTGATAATCCGCTAACGGCTGCTTCGATCGCTTCGGAGGCAGGTGTTGATGATTTTATTGCTCAAGCTAAGCCTGAAGATAAGCTTGCCCGTATACATAAAGAACAATCCGGCGGTAAGCTGATCGCGATGATCGGAGATGGTACCAATGACGCTCCGGCATTAGCCCAGGCAGACGTAGGGGTTGCGATGCATACCGGAACGCAAGCCGCGCGCGAAGCCGGTAACATGGTGGATTTGGATTCCAACCCCACAAAGCTTATTGAAGTTGTGGAGATAGGTAAACAGCTTCTTATGACCCGAGGCGCGCTTACGACTTTCAGTATTGCAAATGATGTCTCTAAGTATTTCGCGATTATTCCCGCGATGTTCTGGGCGCTTTATGCGACTACCGCGGGAGGCCGTGGGCCATTGGATCACTTGAATATCATGCATTTGCACTCCCCTCAAAGCGCTATTTTAAGCGCCGTGATCTTTAACGCGCTTATTATTGTGGCGTTAATTCCGCTTGCGTTGCGCGGTGTGAAATATGAGCCGCTTGGCGCGAACATTATTTTACGTAAGAACATGTTGATCTATGGTGTAGGGGGAATTATCGTGCCGTTTATTTTTATAAAGCTGATCGACATATTATTGGTAGCGGCTCATTTGGCCCCGTAAATTAAGGAGAGAAGCAATGAAACTTTTTATTCAGTCAATTAAACAGACGATTTTTTGGACGATTCTGACGGGCGTCCTTTATCCGCTGGCAATCACCGGCATTGCGCAAATTGCCTTCCCTGTTCAAGCCAATGGTAGCTTGATTGAGCGCGATGGGAAAATAGTTGGGTCAGAACTTTTAGCCCAGCAATTTACCGGTGAGAAATACTTTTGGCCCAGGCCTTCGGCCGGTTCTTACGCGACCGTGCCTTCCGGTGCGAGTAACTATGGCCCAACCAGCAAGAAATTGCAGGATACCGTGAATGGTTATGCCGATGCTTTGCGTAAAGCGCATAAACTGCCGGCCAATGCACCAGTACCCGCAGACCTTGTATTTACTTCTGCTAGCGGCCTTGATCCGCATATCAGTCCGGAGGCAGCGAGATTTCAGATCGGCCGTGTGGCTGCCGCACGGGGTTTCAATGAGGATCAGATCAAGACTCTTGTAGAAGCATTTATCGAACTGCCGCAATGGGGCTTTCTTGGTGAGGCGCGCGTTAACGTTTTAAAATTAAATCTTGCCCTTGACAGTATAGGGGCTAAATCTTAATAAAGCGGACCACACGAGATGTGGATTATTGACGAATTATTGACTCGGCTTTTTTTAAATTAGTCGTAGAATATTTTTTGTGGAGCAAGAACAGATTTTAAAACAGGGAGGTTATCATATGAAGGATAAGATTTATTGGTTGGGAGTCGGCGTCTGCGGGTTGTTGATGACCTATTTAGCGTTCGGTCTTTTGGTGCATTTCTAGGTATTACATGGATTCATTGACAATCTTTGGTTTGTTTGCAGTTACGGCAATGTTGGTCTTTTACGCATTAGAGCATAAAGGTCACTGGTTTATTTTGGCGTTTGCTTTTTCGTGTGTGCTGGGATCGATTTACGGGTTCCTCCAAGGAGCTTGGCCCTTCGGTTTAGTGGAGGCGGTTTGGTCGGTTATTGCAGCTAGGCGTTGGTGGATTACGGCTGGTATTAGTAAGAGTTAAAGGAGTAAAAACATGAATAAGCTACGCAAAAATTATAGTGGTATTATGGTTATTGTTAGCATGCTAGGTCTACTTTTGGGATTATATTTTACTACTTTTTGTGTTTTGGCAGATGATGCCAACAATACAACAATAAAGGCGACTCAGGCATCAACCGTGCCAGCTGTTACTACACCTGCGCCGGCGGCTCCGTCGCTTGCACCGTTGATGAGCGCTTTGGATAAGTTAGGGCTGGCCGATCCATTGACTAAAGCCGGTATTAATATTTACGGCTATGTCGAAGGCGGTATCATGCATGATTTTACCGCGCATAGCGGTCCGACTTTCCTTGGGTATAACAATTTCAGGGATAAAGGTATCCTGGATAAGGTCGATTTGAATATCGAGCGTACGGTCGATGCGACAAAAAAACAATTTGATGTGGGTTTCCATTTTGAGACGATCTATGGTGCAGATGCCACACTTATCCACTCTAACGGTATACTGGATAAGGAGAACGGGCGCAACCAGGCAGATCTTCTCCAAGCCTATGCCGATATAGCCCTTCCCAGCCTGCCAATAAAGATCCGCGTGGGTAAATGGATCGAGTTGGCCGGTTTCGAACAGTATAGTGCGAATATCTACGGCGCTTTCGGCGATCCGGCAAAAGGGCTCTATTCTTATAGTTACCAGTTTATGTATGCCGAGCCGGGCACACAGACCGGCGCTTTCGCTACCTATGTAGTGAATCCGCAATGGACCATTGATACCGGTTTTACCCGGGGTTGGAACCAGTCGGTCAAAGATGCTAATGATGCTTTGGATTTTTTAGGCCGCGTAACCTTTACTCCCTGCGATAAAACTACGGTTATCTTTGTCATGACGGAAGGGCCGGAGTTTCCGGCGGGATTTGGCCGCAATCTGCCTTCCGGCGACAATGGCGATTGGTGGACGGCGTTGGATTTGGTCATTACCCAGAAGGTTACTGATAAGTTAAGCCTTGGTTTAGGTTTTGATTATGTTGAAACCCCAAAAATTCCCGGTTTAACCAGCGGCACCAAGCAGTGGGGAGGCGTGGCCGGCTATACCAGTTATGCGTTGAATTCCTATTTAACATTGAACACGCGGTTGGAGTGGTATGAAGACGCTGCTGATGGTTTTTCTACCGGTGCGCCGGTAGGTGCAGACTACTATGCGGCTACGGTGGGTGTGGCGGTTAAACCGTTTCCTAACGCCAAGACCCTATCTCATTTATTATTACGGCCGGAAATTCGTTACGACTATGCTAATCGTGCGGTTTTCAGCAGTAACGAACGTAATCAGGTTACGTTTAGCATGGATGCTCTTTTTACTTTTTAGCAAGACGCCGAAATCTTGACGAATTATTGACTCGTCATTTTTTAAATTGGTTGTAAAATTGTTTTTATGAAGCAAAAAACAAATTTTAAGCAAGAAGGGTATTAATATGAAGGATAAGATTTATTGGTTAGGTGCCGGTATCTGCGGGTTGTTGATGACCTATTTAGCGTTTGGGCTTTTAGTCCGTTTCTAGGAATTTTTGATAGAGGAGTAAAATATGGATTGGTTATTTTCAGGGATTACGCTGGTTCTTTTGGTGGTTTCGATCGGGTTTATTGTTTTATGCGATCGACTTATGAATATAAAGGATAAAGGTGCCCAATGACCATTATTTATTTGGTCGGAGCGATTATTTCCATTTTATTATTCGTTTACCTGCTATTGGCACTGCTTAAGCCGGAGATCTTCTGATGAACACGAATAATTTTATTCAAATATCTATCTACCTGATTGTTTTATTGCTGGCGGTTAAGCCGCTTGGTATTTTCATGGCCCGTATATATGGAGGGAAGCCGGCCGGCATTAATGTCTGGTTTGCCTCTTTTGAAAAGTGGATTTACCGGGTTTGCGGGATTAAGGTTCAGGACGGCATGACCTGGAAGAAATATGCGGTCTGCGTTATGATTTTTAACGTTTTAGGGCTTATTGTTGTTTATGCCCTTCAGCGTTTCCAGGCAATTTTGCCTTTTAATCCCATGGCCATGCCGGCGGTAACGCCCGACTCTTCCTTTAATACCGCGGTCAGTTTCGCCACCAACACCAATTGGCAGGGCTATGGCGGCGAAAGCACCATGAGCTATTTGACACAAATGCTGGCCTTGACCGTGCAGAATTTTCTTTCGGCGGCTACGGGCATGGCGGTTTTAATCGCGCTGATCCGGGGATTTGTGCAAAAGCAGACAAAAACTTTGGGTAATTTCTGGGTCGATATGGTCCGGTCGACGCTCTATATCCTCATGCCGCTAGCAATAATCATGTCTTTGGTTCTGGTATCGCAGGGTGTAGTCCAGACTTTTAGGCCAAGTGCAACCGCAACGCTTCTTCAACCCATGAAAGATAGTGCCGGCAAGGCGGTAACGGAACAGGTGATCGCCGTAGGCCCGGCGGCATCTCAGATTGCGATCAAGCAATTGGGAACCAACGGCGGCGGATTTTTTAACGCTAACTCCGCGCACCCTTATGAGAACCCGACCCCGTTATCCAATTTTTTGGAAGTGTTGGCGATATTGATAATTCCAGCCGCGCTGTGTTATACCTTTGGGTTTATGGTTAAAGATGCCAGACAGGGCTGGATGCTGCTTGGAGCCATGCTGATTATTTTTATCCCCTGCCTTTTAGCTTCGGTACACTTTGAGCAAAAAGGAAATCCTTTGTTTGCATCTTTGGGTATCGATCAAAAGGCCTCTTCGCTTCAAACCGGCGGGAATATGGAGGGCAAAGAGACACGCTTTGGTATCGTAAATTCTTCTCTTTGGGCGGTGGCTACCACTTCCGCTTCTAACGGATCAGTCAACTCCATGCACGATTCCTTTATGCCGTTAAGCGGCATGATTTCGATGTGGTTGCTTCAGCTTGGGGAGGTTATCTTCGGTGGTGTGGGTTCCGGTCTTTACGGCTTGCTTGCCTTTATGATCGTGGCGGTCTTTATTGCCGGATTGATGATCGGACGGACTCCGGAATATTTAGGCAAAAAGATCGAATCCTACGAGATGAAGATGGCGGCTCTGGTCGCGTTAATCCCGCATATTTTTATTCTTATTCCGACTGCATTGGCGGTGCTTATCCCTGCGGGTAAGGTGGGGATGGCTAACCCCGGCGCGCATGGTTTTAGCGAGATCCTTTACGCTTTTTCTTCCGCTGCAGGGAATAACGGCAGCGCTTTCGCCGGGTTGTCGGCGAATACGGTTTTTTATAATATTGCCTTGGGGTTGGCGATGTTTTTTTGCCGCTATTGGCTGATCATTCCGATGTTGGCCATTGCCGGTTCCTTGTCGGCGAAAAAAATCGTTCCTGTAAGTTCCGGCACTTTGCCGACGCATACACCACTGTTTGCATTTTTTCTGGCAATGGTGGTTTTGGTGGTCGGTGCCCTGGCCTTTTTCCCGGCGCTGGCCTTAGGTCCGATCGTCGAGCATTTAATGTTGCATAGTTAAAAGAGGTGCTTATGAATAAATCACATAAAACGAGATCGTTATTTGATCCATCAATTGTCGGGCCGGCAATTATTGAGTCGTTTAAGAAATTAGATCCTCGGCATCAGATTAAAAACCCCGTAATGTTCGTAGTTTTGGTGGTAAGCGTATTGACCACGGGATTATATTTTCAGGCGCTATCAGGGCATGGCGAGGCTGCTCCAAGCTTTATTTTGGCGATAACTTTGTGGTTATGGTTTACGCTGATTTTCGCCAACTTTTCCGAAGCGATGGCTGAAGGCCGGGGCAAAGCTCAGGCCGCCAGCCTTAAAAAAGCCCGGAAAGATACTCCGGCAAAAAAGCTTTCAAAACCGAAATATGGAACAGCTTACAATACTGTTTCCGCGACCACGCTGCGCAAGGGAGATTTTACGCTTGTTGAGGCCGGTGATTTTATTCCCATGGATGGAGAGATCGTTGAGGGGGTGGCCTCGGTGGACGAAAGTGCGATAACCGGCGAAAGCGCGCCGGTGATCCGTGAGGCCGGTGGAGACCGCAATGCGGTTACCGGCGGTACGAGGGTGCTCTCGGATTGGTTGGTAGTGCGCATCAGCTCAAATCCGGGCGAAACCTTTCTGGACCGGATGATTGCCTTGATCGAAGGGGCCAAACGGCAAAAAACCCCCAACGAGATCGCTTTGAGTATTCTATTGGCAGTCTTTACGATTATTTTTCTTTTAGCAACGGTAACGCTTTTGCCCTTTTCGATTTACAGCGTAGTTTCTGCCGGCCATGGTACACCGATCACCGTAACAGTATTGGCGGCGTTGTTGGTATGTCTTATCCCGACTACGATCGGCGGTTTGCTTCCGGCGATCGGCATTGCGGGGATGGACCGGATGATCCAGGCGAATGTTATTGCCACTTCCGGCCGGGCGGTTGAGGCTGCCGGAGATGTTGATGTTTTGCTTTTGGATAAGACCGGCACTATTACTTTGGGTAACCGGCAAGCGGTAGATTTTATCCCGGCGCAATATGTGACGATCGAGTTATTAGCCGACGCGGCGCAGCTTTCTTCGCTTTCAGATGAAACGCCTGAAGGAAGAAGCATTGTTGTGCTGGCAAAAGAGAAATACGGGATCAGAGAGCGCCAGGTGCACGAACTTGAAGCAAAATTTATTCCTTTTACGGCGCAGACGCGCATGAGTGGTGTCGATTTAGGCGATGGTCGGCAAATAAGGAAAGGGGCTGCCGAGGCGATCGAAGAATATGTGAAGCAACTTGGTGGGTATTTTCCGGAAGACTTGAAATTAAATATTCAGGCCATAGCCAAGGATGGAGGCACTCCGTTGGTAGTTGCCGAACACAAAAAGGTTTTGGGTGTTATTCAATTGAAAGATATCGTTAAAGGTGGGATTAAAGAGCGTTTCGCCGAACTGCGCCGGATGGGAATAAAAACCATAATGATCACCGGGGATAATCCTTTAACCGCGGCGGCGATTTCGGCCGAAGCTGGGATGGACGATTTTTTAGCGCAAGCTACCCCTGAAACTAAACTTAAGCTAATTCGCGAAATGCAAGCCGGCGGCAGGCTCGTGGCGATGACCGGTGATGGTACCAATGATGCTCCGGCTTTAGCGCAAGCCGATGTTGCCGTGGCGATGAATACGGGCACGCAGGCTGCGAAAGAAGCGGGTAACCTTATTGATCTTGATTCCAACCCGACAAAATTAATTGAGATCGTAGAGATCGGAAAGCAGCTTTTGATCACCCGCGGTTCGTTAACGACCTTCAGCATCGCCAATGATGTTTCGAAATACTTTGCGATCATTCCCGCGGCTTTTGTCGGGACGTATCCGGCTCTAGGCGCCTTGAACATCATGCATCTGGCGACACCGCAGAGTGCGGTCTTGTCGGCGGTAATCTTTAACGCGATCATTATTATTTTGCTTATTCCTTTGGCATTACGCGGAGTGCCGTACCGCGCGACGAAGGCGAGTCTTCTTCTGCGGGACAATCTGTTGATTTATGGCGTTGGGGGAATTATTGCGCCGTTTATCGGAATTAAGTTGATTGATATGGTACTGGTAGCTTTGCATTTAGTTAACTAGGACATAAAAGAGGCAGCACCCCGCGCTTAATGGAATTGCGCGGGTGTTGTCCTCGTGGACAAGGAGAAGAAAATGTTTAAAGAATATATTAAACCGGCTATATTTTCCTTTTTGTTTCTGACGATCATCACGGGGGTGATCTATCCGCTTTTTATCACGGTGATTGCGCAGGTATTATTGCCTAACCAGGCCAACGGCAGCCTGATACAGCGCAACGGGAAAGTGGTCGGGTCGTCTCTCGTCGGCCAGGCCTTTGATGACCCTAAATATTTGTGGGGACGCATCTCGGCAACCTCACCCCAGTATAATGCATCAAGCTCTTCCGGCTCGAACATCGGACCGTCTAATCCTGCGCTGATCGACGAGATAAATGGCCGCATCAAAGCGCTAAAAACGGTTGATCCCGGCAACACAAACCCTATCCCGGTAGATCTAGTCACCTCTTCAGGCAGCGGACTCGATCCACATGTCAGCCTTGCCGCGGCTTATTATCAAGTTCCCCGGATTGCTAAAAGCAGGGCAATCACGGAAAGCGCCGTAATGGGGGTTATAAAGAAAAATACGAACGGACGGTTTTTAGGCTTGATCGGTGAGCCAGTGGTCAATGTGCTTAAGGTAAATCTGGATTTAGATGATTACGCAAAAAAGTAACCCTGCTTTTGTGATAGAATCCTATTATGGAACAACGTCCCAATCCCGACGAACTTTTAGCCCAGATTAAGGCCGAGGAGAGCAAGCGCGGCCGACTTAAGATATTTTTTGGCGCTGCCGCCGGTGTGGGCAAGACTTACACGATGCTTGAGGCGGCGCGCGAGCGTAAAAAAGAGGGCGTGGATATCGCCATCGGTTATGTCGAGATGCATAAGCGCCCGGAAACCGCCGCCCTTTTAGAAGACCTGGAAATCCTGCCCAACAAAGTTATCGAATATAAAAATGTTGAGTTAAAAGAGTTTGATATCGATGCGGCGATAAAGAGAAATCCTAAGCTGATCATTGTTGATGAATTGGCGCATACTAATGCCCCAGGTTCGCGCCACGCCAAACGCTGGCAGGATATCGAGGAGCTTTTGGATAAAGGCATCGATGTTTACACAACCTTAAACGTGCAGCATTGCGAAACTGCTACCGATATCGTGGCCCAGATCACCGGTATTATTGTACAGGAGACCGTGCCGGACACGGTGATTGAAAAGGCCGACGAGATCGAGCTGGTTGATTTACCTACCGAAGACCTGCTAAAGCGGTTGAAAGAAGGTAAGGTTTATTTAGGCGAACAGGCCGAACGTGCGGCAGCGAATTTTTTTCAGCCGGGCAACCTGATGGCGTTGCGCCAACTCGCGTTACGCTATACTGCGCATAATGTCGATGATAAATTATTATCTTATAAAAAAACCCATTCGATCACTAAGGTTTGGCAAACGCGGGACAGATTCCTGATCTGTATCAGCCCCAGCCCCAGTGCGATAAGTTTGATAAGGGCGGGGAAACGTATTGCTTCGGAGCTGGGGGTGGAGTGGACGGTTGTGTATGTGGAGACCCCGGCTACATTACGCTTAGAAGATAAAAACCGCTTATGCGAGATGCTAACGGCCGCCGAAAAGCTAGGGGCGCAGACCGCTACGCTATCCGGGCAGGATGTGGCTGATACGTTGATCACTTATGCGCGTTCTAAAAATGTGACCAAGATCATTGTGGGTAAGCCGGGCAAGCCCAGGCTTAGTGAGCTTATCAGCGGTTCACTGATCGATAAGCTAGCGCGTAAGTGCGGTGAAATCGATTTGTATCTTATAAGCGGGGAAGGCATAACCAAAACAACAAAAATAAAACCGGCTTCCTTGCCGCCGATCTCCTGGCCTAACCTGGGTTGGACTTTTGGGGTGGTTGTTCTTTCTACCTTGATCGGCCGCCTTTTGTCGCCTTATCTGGTGCCGGTAAACTTACTGATGTTTTATCTTTTGGGAGTGACGGTAGTCGCTTATTGCTATGGCCGCCGGATGTCGATCGTGGCTTCTATTTTGAGTATTTTATTCTTTGACTATTTTTTTGTGCCGCCATATTTTTCTTTTGCGATAGAGGATATGCAGTATTTTTTAACTTTTACCGTAGTCTTGGTGGTCGGGTTTACCATCGCCCATTTAACCGGGCGGTTACGCTGGCAAACGGCGGCAATGGCGGCGCGGGAAGATAAAACCAGTGCTTTATACGCTTTGAGCAGCGATTTAGTCAAAAGTTCTTATCCCGATGAGCTCTTTAAGATCGTTTTAAGGCATGTTCAGGATGTGTTTCGCTGCCGGGCGTTGATTCTTGCTATTGGTGAGGAGAAGAAACTCGCGATACGGTTTGGTGAAGCTGAGAATGCTGCTTTTGACCAAAAGGAGTTTGCTGTGGCCCAATGGGCCTATGAGCACGCGAAAAGTGCGGGCAAGGGCACGGATACTTTGCCCGGCGCAAGCGGACTTTATTTACCTTTTGTCGGTGCAGAAAAAACCGTGGGTGTGATCGGAGTATTCCCCCAAGACGAAAAGCAATTTATCGATCCCGAGCAATTACGGGTATTACAGATGTTTGTAAAGCAGGCGGCTTTGGCGGTAGAAGGTGCGCAACTTGCCGCGGCAGCGCTTGACGCCGAAGCCAAGATCGAGAACGAACGCCTGAAAAACCTCATCCTTACCACCTTTTCTTATGAATTGCCGGAGCCATTAGCCGCGGTATCGCGTAGCGCCCAGGAGCTTTTAAAGCCGGAAAACATGGATGATCCGCAAAAACGTGAGGCTTTGATCGAGAAGATGCGCCAGAACGTGGAGCACTTAAACGACCTTATCTCCGAGCTTCCCGGCATCACCCGGTTCCTAAAATAACCCAAATCTAGCCCTATTCCCCTCAACGCTTAGTTCACCTTAAGTTCACATTGCGTCTATTTTCCTGTCACATCCACACGTTATACTCTAATCAAACAAAAGGGTAAAAGAAAAAAGATGCAAAATGTGCATCAAGAAAAACGAGGAGGTGTGAAATGTTAGTGAAAGAATTTTCGGGAATAAAAAAAGAGTTTATGGCGTGTTCGATCAAGTCACAGGTGCATCGGTTTACGCGTATCTTGGATGTGATCGAAAACGACGAAGTTGTCGATTCCGGCTATATCGACAATTCGCTCAAAGCAATAGAACATAGCTTAAGGAAGATCCGTAAAGAGTTTAACGATAATTAAAGGAGGGTTTGTCATGAGAAGGTTGTGGATTTTTTTGGTCACAGGGACATTGTTGGTAACGGGCAGCCTGAGCGCCCGGGCGGGAGAGATTGATCAGCTCTTACAAAAGCTGGTAGACAAGGGTGTCTTGACTGCCGGCGAAGCGCAGACGATCGCGACCGAAACCAAGGAAGAGATAAAAAAACAAAACGTGCAGGGTAAAAACGAAGCAATTCCGCAGTGGATACAAAACATCAAACTAAGCGGGGATTTTCGTTTGCGCTATCAATATGACCACGCGAAAAAACTTACATCTTCTAAAACACAGACTAACGACGAGAGCCGCGGCCGTATCCGCGCGCGGGTTGGATTGGACGCCAAGGTCAACGATCAAATTACTGTTGGCGTGGGTATAGCTACCGGTAGTACGGATACGACCAGCAAAGATGCGTCGCGTTCCGGCAACGTAACTTTGGCCGGAGGTTTTGCCAAGAAGACGATAGACCTAGATTATGCCTATGTGCAATATGCGCCGACTTCATGGGCTACAATCATTGCCGGCCGCATGAGAAATCCTTTGTGGGAGCCGAGTGATTTTATTTGGGACGGTAATATCCGGCCTGAGGGCGGAGTTGTGAAATTAGACAAAAATATTACCGATAAGACCGAGCTCTTTATGATTGCCGGCGGTTTGATCGTGGATGAGAGCGCTGCCATGGGCGCTGATCCAACAATGATAGTGATCGAATCCGGCGTTAAACAAGCGGTTACAGACAATATCAGCTTTAAGGGCGCTGTTTCTTACTATGGGACCATGAACGCCAGGGGCAAGAAGTTGCCCGGCACTGTGTCTACCAACACGGTTACTAGTGCCGCTACCGGTGCTTTGAAGTATGAATACGATGACTTAGCACCAATGGTCGAGATCGGGTTTAAGGATTTATTTGCGCCGGTTCACCTTGATTTGCCCTATTTTGGCCTTTACGGCGAGTTTGTGGATAATGTTAATAGCGATATTAAGGTGCGTAAGACCGGTTTTATCGTCGGTAACAAATTCGGTGCTGAGAAGATCGACAAGTGGGCCGATTGGCAGGTAGATTTAAATTACGCTATGTTGGGCAAAGACGCGATTTTAGATATCTTGCCTAATGCCGATCGCTACGGCGGTAAGACCGGTATCCGTGCCTATCGGACGTCTTACAATTTCGGTTTAGGCAAAAATAACTGGCTTACGCTTTGTTATTATCACGCAAACCAGCTTCCAGGCAATTTTGGCGTAAAACAGACCAAGCCGGCTTCGGTGGTGCAGGTTGATTGGAACGTAAAATTCTAAGGAGTAAATAAAATGATAAAGAAATTATTGTTTAGTTTAGGATTGATTGCTTTAATGGGATTCCAAGCTCATGCGGAAAAAATTGTAGTCGAAGGTTCGACCACAGTCTTGCCGATCGCCCAAAAAGCCGCGGAAGTGTTTATGGGCAGCCATGCCAGCGCGGATATCTCGGTACGCGGCGGCGGTTCCGGTGTAGGCATTGCTTCGCTTTTAGACAAAGCGTGTAATATCGCCGATGCTTCGCGCGCAATTAAAGATGCCGAGCTTGCCAAAGCAGCCTCTAATGGTGTTGACCCTAAGGCCCATGTCATTGCAATGGATGGTATCGCCGTGATTGTTAATCCGGCCAATAGCGTTAGCGCATTGACCAAGAAACAGATCAAAGATATTTATACCGGCAAGATCTCCAATTGGAGCCAGCTTGGCGGCAGTGATGAAAAGATCGTAGTCGTTTCCCGCGATACCTCAAGCGGCACGTTTGAGGCTTTTGGTGAATTGGCTTTAAGCGGCGGTAAGGTGCGCGCCGACGCTTTGATGCAGGCCTCTAACCAGGCGGTAGCTTCGGTAGTGGAAAAGACCCCGGGTGCTATCGGCTACGTAGGCTTAGGGTATATGGGCAGCAATACAAAGGCCCTTTCGGTCGAGGGCATAATGCCTTCGAAGGATACGGTTTTGACCAACAAGTACCCGATTGGCCGGCCATTATTTATGTACACTAATGGTTCGCCTACCGGCTTGGCAAAAGAGTTTATTGATTTTGTTTTAAGCCCCGAAGGGCAGAAGATCGTCGACCAAGAAGGGTTCGTCGCGTTAAAGTAAGAATAAGTAGAGTTGAGTAGCGCCATATTTCACGGCAGCTCCCCCCTGCTGGGAATATGGCGCGCACAACTTTTATGGGAACCAGATGAAAAGCCAAACCAAAGAAAAGATCTATCACAATATTTTCTGTATCCTGGCCTTTTCATCACTCTTGTTTTTATTAGGTATTGTTGCCGTATTGGTCAAAGAGGCTTTACCGATCTTTAAGGAGGTATCGCTTAAAGATTTTTTGTTGGGGAAAAGTTGGTACCCTACTTCGGTGCCGGCAGAGTTCGGTATCTTGCCGCTATTGCTCGCTTCACTTTGGGTCATGGTGGGAGCGTTGATCGTGGCGATTCCCTTAGGGGTAGGCAGCGCACTTTATATTAATGAGATCGCAAGCCCCAAACAACGGGCGATTTTAAAACCTCTGATCGAAGTCTTAGCTTCGGTGCCTTCGATCGTTTATGGGTTTTTCGGTATTGTTCTGGTTGCGCCATTTTTCCAAAAAATATTTAATTTGCCGGTAGGCTTGTGTGCGCTTACTGCGAGTATTGTTTTAGGGGTCATGGCAACGCCGGTTATTTGTTCGATTGCCGAAGATGCGTTAGGTTGCGTCCCCATCTCTTTTCGTGAAGCATCCTTTGCCTTGGGGGCAAATCGTTGGCAAACTTTGACCCAGGTGGTTGTGCCGGCTGCGGGCTCAGGGATATCTACGGCAATCATTTTAGGGATGAGCCGCGCGGTTGGCGAAACCATGACGGTCTTGATGGTTGCCGGCGGCGCCGCGGCAATTCCCGGATCATTTTTTGATCCGGTGCGCCCGATGACGGCGGCAATCGCCGCGGAGATGGGCGAAGCGCCGGTAGGTGGGGCACACTATCATGCTTTATTTGCCGTGGCCTTGATCCTTTTTGCGATTACTTTTGTTTTTAATATTGTTGCGGAGATAATCAGTCGTCGTTTTCGCGTTAAGCTGGGGTTGGCGGGATGAGAAGAAAGTATTTTCAAGGGTTAGGTTTTTTTCTCTTATTTTTAAGCGTAGCGATCACGCTTTCTTTTTTGGCGGTAATTTTGTTTTTTATCACGGTCCATGGCGCTAAGGCGATTACCTGGGAGTTTTTGACCCAAGTACCGCGCGATTCAATGACCGCCGGCGGCATTGCTCCGGCGATTATCGGAACGTTATACCTTACTTTCGGGGCGGTGGCTTTTGCTTTGCCTTTAGGCTTAGCATGTGCGATTTATCTTTGTGAATATTCTCCTAAAAGCATTATGGTAAATATTATTCGTATCAGCATTAATAACTTAGCCGGTGTACCGTCGGTAGTTTTTGGTTTATTCGGCTTGGCTGTTTTTGTAAAATTTTTTAAATTCGGTATTTCTATCGTTTCCGGCAGCCTTACTTTAGGGATTTTGGCTTTGCCGGTGATGATCTCGGCGTCTCAAGAGGCGATCACGGCAGTGCCGCACTCATTGCGCGAAGCCTCTCTGGCTTTAGGCGCCAGCCGCTGGTCTACGATCAAAAAAATCGTCTTACCGGCAGCCTTACCTGGTATTCTTACCGGTGTAGTTTTAACTATCGGCCGCGTGGCCGGTGAGACTGCGCCGATACTTTTTACTGCTGCGGCCTTTTATGTACGCGGGTTTCCCAAGTCGCCATTTTCCGAAGTGATGGCCCTGCCTTACCATATTTATGCGTTGATGACTGAAGGCACGCACCCTAAAGAACAGACACTGATCGCGTATGGTTGTGCTCTGGTATTGTTATTTTTAGTTTTGTCGTTATCGATTATTGCGGTAGTGATCCGCGAGAAGCAAAGGAGGCTAAGGTGATAAAAAATAATGTTAAGATGCGCGCCGAAGGCGTTAATTTCTTTTACGGTAGCCGCCAGGCATTGAATAATATTAATATGGATATTTTTTCTAATAAGGTTACGGCGGTGATCGGGCCATCCGGCTGTGGAAAGTCTACCTTTATCCGTTTGCTGAACCGGATGAACGAATTAGTCGCGCATACGCGCCTCGAAGGAAAAATATTATTAGAGCAACAGGATATTTTTGATACCGCGATCGATCCGGTAGATATCCGGCGTAAAGTCGGCATGGTTTTTCAAAAGCCCAACCCTTTTCCCAAAAGCATCTTTGATAATATTGCCTATGGCCTCGCAGTTAATGGGATAAAAGATAAAAACTTTATTGAGCAAAAGGTAGAAGAATCCTTAAAGCAAGCCGCGCTTTGGGAAGAGGTAAAAGAGCGTTTGCACGATAATGCGCTAAGGCTTTCCGGCGGCCAGCAGCAACGCCTTTGCATTGCCCGCTGCCTGGCAGTTGAGCCGCAGGTTATCTTGTTCGATGAGCCTTGCGCGAGCCTTGATCCGATCTCGACGGCGAAGATCGAAGAGCTGATCCTGGAGCTTAAGGCAAAATATACGATCGCGATCGTAACGCATAGCATGCAGCAGGCTGCGCGTATTTCCGACCACACGGCTTATTTTCTTTTAGGCGAGTTGATCGAATTTGGTAAGACCCAGGATATTTTTACTGCGCCTAAAGATAAACGTACGGAAGATTATGTAACCGGAAGGTTTGGCTAAAATTAAAATGGAGTGATTTATGCAAAGGCATTTTGATCAGGAATTGGAAGAGTTAAAAAAAGAGTTGTTACGCATGGGTAGCCTTGCCGAAGCGGCGATTAATGAGGCGGTCGAAGCTTTGCGGTCGCTTGATGGCAAGCGCGCCCAAACGGTAATCAATAACGATAGCGTTGTCGATGCCTTAGAGAATACGATCGATGAAAAGTGTTTAGATCTATTGGCTTTGCAGCAGCCAATGGCGGTTGACCTGCGCTTTGTCACCATGGTAATGCAGATTTCTACCGATATCGAGCGGATCGCCGATTTGGCTGTTGATATTGCCCAGAGAGTTTTGGAGCTCGTGGACAAGCCCTTGCTTAAACCCTTGGTAGATATTCCCAGCTTGAGTACGGTAGCGCAAAAAATGGTTAAAGAGGTATTGACTGCTTTTGTTAATAAAGATACAGCCCTGGCCCAGCAGGTTATTGCCTGTGACGCCCAAGCCGATGAATTGCGCAACAAGATCGCGCGCGAGTTGATCGAAGATTATATGATGAAAGATTCACTCACGGCGCCGCGCGCGGTACCGCTTTTGCTTGTTTCCCGCCACTTGGAGCGTATTTGTGACCACGCGACCAATATTGCCGAGGATGTGATCTTTATGGTCTCGGCCCGTGTGGTAAAACATCACGGCGAAAAAGCGGATAACGTGTAAACGCTTTTATTGTCACGTCTATTTTCCCTTTCCGCCATTAACCCGTTACATATATATATTATACTTGAAGCATGAAGATAGATGCGGCGGGAAAAAGATGGTTTAAGCCCGGGCATATATCGTTTAGGGCAATATGCTTTGCGGTTTTGATTTGTTTCTGCTCGGTAATCCTTGCCCGCGACTTTATTTTTATACATAATGCCGAAGGCGCGCTTTTAGATGTGCCGCCGTCGAACAAAGTCCTCACTTTAGGCCGGGTTTATTCTTATCCCACAGTGGAAGGTATACGCTTTGATCCCGTACGCGCCGGAGTCATGTCGTTTTTTATCGACGCTAAAAATGCAAAAGACGTCGGCAGCGAAGAAGCCCAACGGCTTTGCGAATATTTTTTTACTGCTCTGGCGGTGCCGACGCCTGACCTTTGGGTCAATCTTTCCCCTCGCGATGATGAAGAATTTATTGCAAAAAAACTTGATAGTACGGCATTAGGGCGCGATCTTTTAAGCCAGGATTATGTTTTAAAGCAGGCTTTTGCTTCGATGACCGATCCTCGCAGTGCGGTCGGCAAAGAATTTTGGGAGAAAGTTTATTCTGAAATGTCAAGCCGGCTTAAAACCCTTAACGTGGCAGTTAATACTTTCCGGCGCGTGAGGGTCATCCCTGAGCAGGCTTCAGTTTTCGAGGACAGAAACGGAGTATATATTCAACAAAGTTCACTGCAGGTTGTTATTGACGATGATCCGGCCATCGTTGACGGCGACAGGGAAAAGACTTTTATCGAGAAAAAAGCCGACACCATTACTTTAGCCGTTATGCGCGATATTTTGTTGCCGCGTATTAAGGATGAGGTAAATCATGGGAAAAATTTTGCGCTCTTGCGCCAGGCTTATAACTCGATTATCCTGGCGCTTTGGTTTAAACACCATCACAAAGATGGGTCATGCGCAGCCTACGTTGATAGCGGCAATATAGAGGGCGTAGTCATTCATGACACCGGGTTTAAAGAAAGAATCCGGGAAATCTATAAGCAGGCTTATACCAATGGGGTTTATAACTATATTCGCAGCGACTATGATACTTTATCCGGCAAGATGTTGCGCCGGCGTTATTTTTCCGGTGGGATCGATATCGGTGATGACAATTTTATTACTCCCGCCGCCGTAAAGCATACGCCTCCCGCGGTTTTGTTCAGTGCCGAAGTTTCTGTCGGCCGTTCGGAGGCAGAAGAAAGCGATACGTCCGATACGGAGCAAGACTCTAAGAACGATATCGATACTTTTTGGGCACAATTGCTTATGCCTTATGCTTCGGCGGGCATCTATGATGATTTTACCGTTAATCGGGTAGTGTGCCGCCAGGAAAGCCCGGATAATATTCAAGTGCGCGTAGAGCACTCAAACGGGAATCCCAAAAACTACATGGAAAAACGCAAGCGCCTGATGGCAGCGTTACGCGCCGGTTCTTTAAAATTCCATATTTTGAGCTTTGATGCCGGTGGCAAAGAGATCAAAGAAACAATATCTTGGGAGAATGTGAAAATAGATTTTTCCCACCGCACTACGGTTTTTCAGCTAAGGCGCTCGGGTTTAAGCAAACAAAAAAACGTTAAATTGGTGGTGAGCGAAGCGCGTAATTCCGACGGCGTGCTTTCCGGCGCAATTGCGATGCCGATTGAAAACGGGGGTAATTTTGGTGAATGGGACCTGATATTGAGTTCGGCATGGGTCACTGATTACCAACTGCATCGCATTGATATCCTGTTACGTAATTTTTTGCAGGATAATAAAATCATCGGAGCTAATCTGCGCTTTAGCAGCAATAATAAAGGATTTGAGCGTTTGTTTAAGGCTTACTGTAATTTACAGGTATATTTAGGGCGGACGATCGTTAAATTGCAGAAACAGGCGTTGAATACGCGCGACAATTCCGAAAGGGCGATCCTTGACGCAAGAATCGACAATTTGTTGGCGGCCCTGGAAGGGAGCTGCCATGCCCGCCGGATCGCCGATTATTATAAAGTTCTTGATGCGGAGCGGCGTAATTTTTCTTCTCCATTGAAGTTCGTTGAACGCAAACTTTTCGGCGTTTCTTTAAACGATATCAAGCGGCGCATAACGCAGACCGGGCCATTTTATAATGTTGCGAAACGGGTTATACCGGAGAGCGTAACGCAAGCCGCCGCCTGTTTTGACCGGGCCGAACCGGGCCTCTACGGCGATGTCAAGGGCGAGGTCCTGAAGGGGATAAACCAGGCGATCGATGGTTTTGAGATGCCCGACCATGAGATCGTAGGCTGCGGCACCGAAGACGTAGTGCGCGCGCAGCGCTCCTGGCCGGTTTTTTATAAGATATTTAAAGAAGTTTCTGCGCTGGCAGCCGTCAGCTATGCGCTTGTCCAAAACTCGAATACAATTATAACTTATGCCGGTATTGTGGGTTTGGGTTTGAAGTTAGTCGATATGCTTCTTAACCCATCAGGCACATTCAGCGCCCTTTGGAATTATAAAAATTTAGTGGTAGCGGCGGAGATCGATTTCGAATTGGGCAAAGATTTTACGGGTGGTTTTCGAAGCATGCATCAACGTTTAAGAAAATCCGCACCGGATTCGATCGCCGTTTCAGATCGGTTAAGGTTACAGGAATATGAAGACTCTTTTAATAGAGAAAAAGAAGAAAAGCCATTTTATTGGAACAAAGGGCATGTGCTCTGCCGTCGCTTCTTTGCAGTGTTGCGTTTCGTTGCCCGGCACGTTCCTCTTCTTGCTCCCGTGACTAAATGGGATTTTAACGCGATGGTTTCCCATAAAAAATCCGTGGATGACGGAGAGGATAATAAATCACCGAATCAGGAGCTTTATACTAATTGGCAGAAGTTGTTTGATGCTTTTGTGGTGGAACAACAGGACAAGAGCGTAGATTCTATCGATGTGCTTACTAATGGTATTTCTCCGGATGAAATCGATGAAGTGAAGCGTCAGATCAAGATGATTATCCCGCATCCGGTAAATGTGCGGCTGATCTCTACCAATGATTTTCAAAGCAAAGATGAAGCCCGGCCGCTGATACAAGCGCTGGGTGATAAAACGCGCGGCGAACGCCGGATTGTCATCGATGCCAGCTTTGATCACGATAAACTGCGGCGATTATTAAAGGCCAACATGATCCAGGTAGGTAAAAAAAGGAGGCTGCAGCTTAGTATTTTTCAATTGAGCCTTTTTCCCTGCATCGCGGCAACGCGCCAGTGGAAGGACGCCGACTCGGGCGGTTGTGCCGTTGCAGAAGGGTTATTCATCGGCCAAGTCATGGCCGGTGATTCAATTATGGATCACGTAATTTGGGCCAATAAGCACGACGCACAACAAGGGGAGATCCTGGTGGTGCGTGACGGCGCGCATTCTAAGCCATACAGCGAGGCCGATATTAGCGGTGACGATTACGAACATAAGCTCAAGCGTTCGTTTATTGCGCCGGACTTGGATAACGACTCCCGTAGGCAGTTTACCCGTCGCGCCCAGTTTATGACGATCGGCGACGGTGCGCTTGATTTTTTAAATGCTATTTACGCTAAGGTCAACTCTCTTGATCGCGCGGAAGAGGACAAAATGAGGCAAATGAGCGATGAAGAATTCAGGATGCGTTATGGGGTAGAAAAAAATACGATAGAAAAATTAACGAAATTATTGCCGCCGATACCACAGGGCGATGGGTTTTATAAGCCGTTGGTGCGGCTTTTTTCCGGGACGGAACTTGGTAAATACTGGGGCCATTTTTGCGAGCAACAGCCGGATGTTCGCCGGGGGTATTATTCGGATTATGGGCAAGCTATGGGTTTTTCTTTTAACCGGCGTGTACTTCCCTTAGGCCTTAACTTCGGTACATTCATCCCGTCGGTGCAAAGCGCTTATGCGGTGGATTTAAGCGATGCTAATTGGGAGGAGCGCTATATCCGGCTTACGCGGATGATCGGCACTCCTGCCGTAAAGAATGTTGAGCCGGATACGCATAGCGCCCGAAATACGGTGAACAGCGCTATCGCGCGGCCGAAGGTGCGCGCGATACAAAGAGTGCAGCCTAAAGATGAATTGTTATCGTTGGGAAAGGGCCAGTTTGGCTATCGTCCGAAGTAGTACGTAGTTTGCCCAGAGTTCACTTACCTGTAAAATTTCCTTCACATTCATAAGTTATACTCTAAGCGACAATCAGGGGGGAGGCGGCAAAGTGATAACACTATGTTTTTGCGATGCTATGCGCCAAAATGCCTTTTTTCCTGGGTCAAAACTCTTCCGGTGAAGGTTTTTCCCCAGACTTTTGTTGTAAAAAAATTACAGGAGGTTTGTTATGAGTAAAGCTAGGAAGAGATGGTGTTTTAAGGTTATTTCGTTGTGGGTCAGTATATCTTTTTGTTTCACGGCCTTTGCCCAGGAGTTGAAATTACCGCCACCGACGCAAATGGTGGGTATTTCTGCTACGCAATCGCATCCGATCTTGCGAGGGGTAAAAATCAATCCCGACAATCCGTTGCAAATCGAATTCGTGGTGGATAAACAACACGAGAAAAGCATTACTAAGGAGGAAGTTAACCGCCTGGTCAGCTATTTTATGGCGGCGTTGACTATTCCCGAAGAAGACCTCTGGGTCAACCTCTCGCCTTACGAGCAAGACAGGATTATTCCTAATGAGTTAGGGCAGACTGCCTTTGGCGAAGGTTTGCTTGCGCAGGATTATTTTTTAAAACAATTAGCTTCGTCATTGACTTACCCCGAAAGCGTGTCAGGTAAAAATTACTGGCAGATGGTTTTACGCGGACAACCGCAAAAAGCCGTTAATACCTTTAATAAAATATGGATCGTTCCGCAAGCGGCAGAAATTTATGAAAATGGTAATACGGCTTTGATCACTGAGGCTAAACTTAAAGTGATGAGCGAAGGTGATTATTTGGCTCAATCGCAAAGCAAAAGTAAAAACAGCCCAGCAGACCCTAAAGCAGAAGAGGCACTAAGACAGCTGGTGATCCCCCAAATCGAAAAAGAGGTAAACAGCGGCGAGAATTTCAGCGAATTGCGCCAGATCTTTTGTTCCTATATGCTGGCAAAGTGGTTTAAAAACAAGCTTAAGGATTCTCTTTATAAATATTACATCGACCAGAAAAAGATCAAAGGGATTGATTTGACCGACAAGACCATCAAGGAAAAAATTTACAACCAGTACGTTGAGGCGTTTAAAAAAGGTGTCTACAACTATGTGAAAGCTGATCGGGTAGGGACGCGATTTATCGCGTCCGGTGGGAAGATTACCAAGCGCCAATATTTTTCCGGCGGGATCCAGCTTCCCATTACTCCGAGCATTACGCATGATCCAGCCGCTGCGGCTGCGAAAATGAACGAAGACGGGCCGTTCCCAAAAACAGTTTTTGATGCTACCGGTGAAGGTGCTAACTCAGGGAAAAGCCGGCGTGGCGGGCCTTCCGGTACCACCATAGTCAGCACAGCATTGGTTTTAGGTGGGACATTGACAGGAAGTTATTTCGGGGTAACAGTAACGACAGGTTGCGGTAGCGATACCGGCGCAATGCCCATACAACCAGATGCTGCAGCCTCTCAGGTACTTGATGCCGCGGCGCTTAATGACCTTAAAGGGGAGTTGCCGGGGCCATCTGTTGACGGCTCAGGCGTTACGCCGGATGCTGCTGTTCTTCCGGTAGACGTTCCTCCTGCGCCGGTAGACATTTCTCCTGCTTCGACAGATGGTAAAGGTGCGGGCGATGCGCCTCCTTTCCAGCTTTCCGTGGGTGATCGTTTGGCGGCTAATGATTATCTGAAAGACCTCTCGGCCTTGTATGATTATGCTCAGAAAAATTTTAAATCCGGCATAGGCTATCCGGCTAATGATGGGTTTGTTAAGCTGGTTAATGCTTTGATGAATGCCAACCAAACCGCGGCTTATGGTACAGGGATCGTGGACCAAATTCGATCGGTACTGACACAAAATTCTCAAGCTGCCTTGGTGATCCAGTCACAATTTGATCTTTTTTCTCTGGCAGCCTTGGCGATTGAATTGAATAAACAGGCAGGCGATCTCCTAAACGGTTTGTATGATACTATAAATCAGTTAGCCGATTGGAAGAAGAACGCGCCGGCAGGCTATGTTTCTGATTCCGACAAAGAGAAGATTTTGATTGTTTTGGCAACGCAGTACAATGTCAAAATCAGTGCGTTGTTTACTAATTTTCCTCTCTTAGTTACTGATCCCGACTTTCCCTATGTTCTTAGGCTTGCTTTTCAGGTTTTAGGTTATATGCCGATCGCAAGCGATCCCCTTCTGGTTACGCTAGAAGCTGAGTATGAGGCGGCGAAAGCGCAATTGGGCAGCCAATTCACACCGGCCAATGCGATGGCAGTAGTGGCGGCTAAGCATCCTAAAAACGGTGCGGCCATAGATCTTTTTGCCGCATATAGCCCTTTCTCGACTTTTCTTATCGATCAAAACGGGGTGATCATGAATGGTGCGACCGTGATCAGTATCCCCAGCGGCCTTCTTGCCGCAGTTGATTTTACCAGCTCTCTGGTCGATGTGTCAGTTGGCCCTCGCTACACGGTTACGCCGGTTGACGCTGGAGCAGATGGGGTGAAAGGCATTGTTGACGCCGGCGGCGGCAATATGACTCTTGCTGATACCAAGGAAGAACGCGCAAAGATTGCTCAAAGGGCCGATGTTATTGCAGCAAAATTAGCTTGGAAGAAAAGCCTCGCTGCGGGTACATTGCCGGTACAAAATAAAATTGTTGAGCTTCCCGGAGCCGACGGCAAAAATTTAAAAATTTCCGTTTCTGTGGTTTATGTAGACAAAATGCCGCAAGGCTTGCGAGCGACGACAATCCGGTACAGGATAAATTCAGATGGTCCGATAATGCAAGCGATTATTGTTCCCTCCAAGAAAGCTCTTATCGAAGCTCTCGGAACGAACGCTCAAACGATACTTGCCGAGCTTAAAGAGGCCGGGATTACCATCGAAGCCGTGCTTAGCGATCGTGAAGACCATGAGGGCGGTGAGATCCATTTCATGGACCACTCTGTGGCGTGGGGCGCTCAAATTATTAAGCACCGTGGTGAGCTGACCCCGGAACAAGTATTGCAAAGGATAGAACGTAGAAGCGATAAGGAGTGGCAAGCCCGCATGGCAATAGAGGCCAAAGCCGGGCGCGCATACCAGGAAGGCAAGGTAATGGAAGTTTTTGGCGATGACACGATGGTTCAAGGTATGACGGTTCGCGATATGCTCGCAAAGAACAGAGAGTCTTTCGGCGGCGTGAACTTAAAGGCCGAGATCAAAACAACAGGTAATAGCAAAGCTATTGAGCTTAAGCTTACCCCTAAATTGGTCGAACAATTCCAAAGGAACGGGTTACGTTTTGCAATCGTTAAGTTCGGGTATAATATTACCTTACAGGAAATGCTTAATGGCCGGTAAAAATTACGGAAAAACCAGGTTTGTTTTAACCAGTTTACTTATTGCTGCCCTCATAGCCAGTTTGTGGCTATGCGGGCAGTTATTAAGGGAAAGAAAATCTTTGCTGGCGGTTATCAATAGCGATTCTCACAGCATTGATGCCCTTGGCCAGAACAATAAGGAGCTGGCTGATGGCAATCAGGAACTGCTTCGCCGCAATGACGAATTAAAAAGAGAGTTAAGGTATACCCAGGAGAAGATCCGCGGCCAAGGAATCACGATTCAGCGTCAGGAGGGCATGATCAAAAGCCAAGAGGAGAAGATCAAAGGCCAGGAAGAGAAGATCAAGCACCTTGATGAAGATAGCGCTAAGTCTAAGAAAGACCTCGCCGAGCTTAAAGAAGGCCTTTATTTAGCCAAAGGTATAATTGATCAATTAACCGAAAAGGTTGAAAAGTTAAACACTACTGTTACTAAGATGGAAAGCGAAAAAAAATCGCTGGAAGTAAAAAATGTTTTGCCCTAAAATAATTTATTATGCGTAAGCTTTATTTTTTAACTTTCGTGCCGCTGATCTTATCCACGGGGGCAATTTATGCCCAGGAGCAGGTTAGTTCCGTGGATTCTTATTATTATAACGAAGGCGTAAAGTCGGAAAAAGATGGTGATCTGCCCGGCGCCCGGGCAGCGTACCGCGCCCTTGAATTATATGCTCAAAGTGACCGTGAGGCCCAGATCGCTAGAAAGAAAATCGTCGAGATCGATCTTGAGATCGCCGAGAACAACCAAACTGTAGTGGCGGCAAAGCCGGCGGCGGTTAAAAGTGCCACCAGGGCTAGCGTAGCCGCTTTGAATTTTAAAACCTTTTATAATGGCGACGAGCCGTTTTTGCAAAATAACACAAGCGACCTGGCCCGTAAAATACTTAATAATATCAAGGGTATTGAATTAGCCCAGCGCGGTGACATTGTTTCCGCCCGTAAAGCTTTTCAGGAAGCATTAGATATTGACAGCAGTTTTACCCCTGCCCGCGAGAATCTCGAAACCATCGCCAAAATATAATTTAACGGTTATCGAAAAAGAGTATTTTATAATGCACTGCCGGTGTATTTTTAAACGATTCAATCACTTTCGGCGAAACCCAAAAATCTGCCGCTGAATTTCCTTGGGTGGCCACATCTTCGTCAACCAAGTCAATACCGCCGTCGGTCTTCTTAGGCACTGCCTGCAAAGCGTTGCTGATCGCCTTACGCGCATAGGGACTTATTTGTATCTCTATCCCCAAGTTAATAATGGTTTGGCAAAAGGCTGCCTGGTTTACTGTGAACCAAAGCCGGGAGGCATCTTTGCTTAAGAATTGAAGGTTGCGGGAGATATTTTCTTTTGCCTGTAAAAACATACCGATTAACCGCGATGCAAGTCTGCTGTCGTGATTCTCATGGTAAATATCGATAAGCTTTTGTTGGTCAGGAGTGAGCTCTCCCAAGGGTAGCTTGTTGTAAGCGTCAACCATCGCCTGGATTTGCGGCTCGGTTTTCGGCGCTGGAGGAAGGTCCTGGGCCGGTATCGACCTTTCTTCGGCTAACGTTCTAGCGCGGCTTTGTTCACTGCCTGATAGCTGTACTGCCGGTAACTTAGCAAAGGGCATAAAGTCTTTTCTTTGAGCTAGCGCCGCAGCGATTTTGGCCCTTTGTTCAGGATATTCTTTATCAACGATTTTAAGTTCTACCAATTTTCGGCAAAAAGTAGCCTGATTTACTTTAAACCAGATAAGGCGGTTCTTGCCATCGGGGTAATTATCAAAACATTTATTTTCTCTATCCAAGAAGCGTACAATTTCTGAATAGAGCCTCTGCAGCCTTGTTCTAGCCTCTTGGGTGGGGGTTTTTCCCCAGGCAGCAAGGAGGTTACTCTGCTCTTCAGTAAGCTCACCTATGGGCAGCTGTACACTATCACTATAATAGTGGTCGACCATGCTGCGTATCTCGAAATTGGTAGCTGGGGCAGCCCGGCGAGTACCTCGTAAGTGGGCCGGCAAAACAAAGTCATGCTCGGCTGATGGCGCAGGTAAAGAAGCTGGTGTCGCTTCGGGCATAGGTAGAGGCGTTGGCGCAGGAGTGAGGGTATCTTTTGGTGTTAAGGCCTTTTTTATTTCGGTGTAAAGAGTTTGCTGATTAGCCTGGAACCACTTCCGCTCATCAAGGACTAAACCGCCTACGTTTTTGGTTGTATTTTCTAGTGCCTGGGCCGAAAGAGCCTTCAGCCTGGCGGTTAAATCCGGGTTGGGGTTATTTGCATATGCGGCAAGGAGGTTTGTTTGTTCGTGTGTAAGTAGGCCTAAGCTTGTTGTGGGCGAATATTTTCTGATAAAAGAAAGTATTATTGTGGGGTTTGCCGGTGCGATCAAGGCAGCATCAATTTCTGTTGGCGGTAACTCGGAAGAAGTGGCCTCGGCTGCTAAGGCCGGGCTTGGCGCTTCAACCACTGTTTCAGGTCCTGTTTTTCGCGGCGACTTTCTTTTTCGTTGAGGGGCAGCGGGTTTAGTTATATCATCCGAGGTGGGCATTGTTGCCAAAGTTGGTTCAGGCGCCGGTGGCGTAACCGTTTCCTCGGTAGCAGGCGTAGCTGCTGGTGCTGATGGTTCTGGGCCTACAGCAGTGGCTTGTGGCGTATCTATTGGGGCGCTAGGTGTATTTTTGTCAGCAAGCTTTACTTTTAGCCTCAGGGCGGCTTGTAACGTGCTATCTATTATTTTTAATTTAGTTTTATCTTTTAATATTCTTTCTTTTCCGGAAAAAAACTCAAGGCCAAGAATGGTTTGGCAAAATGCAGCCTGATTTGCCTTGATCCATACTCTTTCGTTTTCGTCAGAGATTGTTTGTTTGAATAACCTATCCGCACTACTTAACGCATAATTAAAGGCAAGGGCGATTGCCACTTCTCTTTTTTGTGAGTTTGATTCAGGTTGGCTGCGGCAGGATTCGACAAACTTTATTTGTTCCGGGGTGAGTTCGCTAAAATTTACTTGTTTCGTTCTATAATAAGCATTGAGAAGCCGGATCTCATCGCCGGCGTAATATATGGCTACCGGCAAATTTTTGGATATTGGTTTAGTGAAAGGATGCGGAATCAGTACTATTGGGCTGGCCGGTTGGTCATTCGCTGTATCGGCAACATCTGCAGCGGGCGTTTCAGCTAAAGGTTCAACAATAGGATCTGGTTTTATCTCACCCCTTGTCTTCAAGGCACTATTTATTTCGTTACAAAAGGCTTGTTGGTTAGCTCGAAACCACACCATTTCATCCCGTGTTGTACCATCAATGCGCTCTCTTTTTATGTTGTTCAATGCAGCGGTTAAATAATTGTTTAGTTTTTCTTCTAAAGCAGGATCAGGGCGTTTCGTGTAATTTTCGATAAGGTCTGTTTGGTCTTGGGTGAGCTCGCCGTGTTCGATTGAACCGAAATATCTTCTTATGAAAAAGATCGCTGCTCCGTCACTTATCGGCGCTAGCGGCAGAGGCGGGAGAAGTGTTTTTGTCGGCACCGTAGTTATGGGCAAAGGTTTGGAGCCAGGCTGAGGTTTTTTTAGAGTTGGTTCTTTATCTGCGATAATTTCAGCCGTAGTAATTTCTTCTTCCTCACCTAAACTTACCTGTAGCATTCTTTTTATTATTGTGATTCTTTCTATATCTTCCATGATATATTTCGGTAATGCGAGCGCTTTGGGGGATTGAGCCAATTCAAGCATTGCTACGCAAAAGGCAGCCTGGTTAGCCCGAAACCAATTTAAATCTTCAGCTTCTAAATCAAAAACAGGAATTAAATTGCGTGAGGCTTTGCCAAAAATGGCTTTAAGCTTATCTTGAGTGCAATGAGGACTTTTGTTTTTGTACGCTTGGATAAATCCTGCTTGTTCCGGGGTAAGATCTCCGGTGGCGACAGATGCAGAATATTTTGCTACAAAGTCGTTTACGTGATCACGTTCGGTCGGTATCAAGGCCGTGCGTTTAGGCCTTAAAGCCGATATATCTTTTTCCGGGTCGATATTTTTTTCGTCGGCTGGGGCTCTATCTTGGTCGGTTACGGGATCGTTTTCTTCCGGCGTTGCGGCGCGGACTTCGTTTAGGTTTTGTATTACCGCCTTCCTTTTAGCGATTTCATTTTCCACTGCTTCTTTTAATCTTGTATGCAAAATGGGTAATTTACCCAGTGCAGTGTAAAAAGCTTGCTGATTTTTCCAAAAAAGAAGCCGATCTTTTTCCTCTTTTAAACTATGTTTAGTAACGGTATTTAATCCGGCTTGTAAAAAGATCTCTACCAGATAATTATCCGGCCTCAAGCGGCTTGAAGCCTCGTAAAAATTAATAAAAGCCTCTTGTTCTAAAGTAAGACCGCCTTGATTCACATTTTCTGATTGCAAAGAGCTTGCAAATTGTTTTGTTTGAGTGCCGGTGGGAACCAATTTTTGTGTGTAAAAAACCGGGCTGCCCTTGGCAACGACGGCGTCCAAGCCAAAGAGCGGCGTGTTTAAGGTTTCATCGATCAGGCGGGTTGGAATATCGCGTAAAATTTCCGTAGGCAAAATGGTAAGGGCGATAATTGCCTGGCAAAAAGCGGCTTGATTGGCATGAAACCATGTGCGTTGCCTTTTGCCTAAAGTGTGACCTTCTGTCAGGTTTCTTGCAGCCTGCTCAAAAAGCGAAATAAGTTCGGTTTGCATTTGGGGATTATGACCTTGTGCGTATCGTTGGATAATTTCTTCTTGCTCTATAGTAAGATCGCCAAGATTAATGCTGCGCATATAGTGCGTTACCAGCCGAACTGCCTGCCAATTTGTATTTGGCGCTAAAAACATTTTGTTGGGAGAAGACTCACCAACCGCAGCAGCCTCTTGGTTGGGCTTAAGATCTCGTTCCGTGACAAGCTTTAGTTGCGGTTTAGCCGCTAAAGCCGGTGTTGGCAAAAGAGGGTCAACGGGAAAAGTTTCCGCTGTGTCTTTTTCCGGCACAATGGCCAAGGCTGTATTGGTGGTTCTATTCTCATATGTTCGCGAGCTGGTAAAGGGTAAAATTTGCACAGGTTCATCGCCGTTATCTGCAGGTAATGGTGTTATTGTGGCCATCGGTGGCTTTATAGAAGGCATTGAGGCGACAAGTTTTTCTAAAGCCTGGATAAATAACTTTTGGTTTTGGGTGTAAAAGGCGGCGACTTGAGGGCTTAGGCACGATGTAATTATGCCTTTGCCTTTGTCGCCCAAGGCTTGTTGCAAAAGCGCGTTTGCTTCTTTTGGTTTTCCGGACAATTTTTTTAGCGAGTAATTTTGCCAAGCGGTTAAGTTATTTTGTCCCAGATATGAGGTGACGGAAGCCCGGGCAAGAAGTATGGCCATATCATTTTTTTTGTAGTCATTAAATAGCTTAATAAAGCGGAAAGAAAAAAAGGCAATTTCGTTTAATAAGCCATTTTCATCCGCGGCACAATCCGGGGATACAACCAGAAGGCGGTGGTCGTAAATCGCAAATGAACCATTCGGTAAACTTGGTTCAACCAAATAGGGAATTTCTACATCGAAAGGAGGCCTATTCCTTGCGATAAATTTATTACTATATTTTTTTATTTGGCTGGTGGAATCATCGTTTGCCGCCGCCGTTGCAATGATTTGGGTTGTTTCCGGGGATATTTCGCTTAATTCTTCGGCAGGGGTAAAAAGACTCGAGATCTTTTGAGCGGCAAAAGAGTTTCCCGTTCCGCTTACTAATTCTACCAAACTGCTACGCAAGGGTTGGGCTAAGATATCAACAACTTGTGCTGGAGGGTGTTCGATTTCTATAGAGTCGGATAAAGCGATTCCTCCGGAAAAATAATGCCGGCGGGTGCGTTTAAAATTATTTTGTTCGGTTTTTATATAATCGTAAGCCCCTTTCTTAAAGGCTTCGAGGTATTGGTTATAAACTTTTTCTTTAACATTTTTATCCTCGATATCAATGCCGGCGATCTTTTTCTGGTTAATATAGTATTTATAAATTGAATCTTTTAGTTTTTTCTTAAACCAGGAGGCGAGAATAAATGCATGGTAGATCTGGCGTAATTGAGCAAAATTATTTCCGGCATCGATTTCGTTTTGGAGCAGAGGGAGGATATGCCGGCGAAAGGCGTTGTTTGTGTCATTACGAGGGAGGCTGTTGGCGACCGCGGCAATCTTTTGAGATTGCTTCGCTGCGCTCGCAATGACGGATTGTTGCGCGGCGATGAAATCTTCTTCCATCATCACCTTCAGGCTAGCTTCTTTGATCACGGCAGTATTGGCATGTTCGTAAACTATGGCCTTGTCAGTGGTGATCCAGATGCGGTTGAAATTTGTGGTAGGGGCGGGGTTTCCCCGCCCAGGGCGCGGCGACCGCGCCCCTACCTGCCTGCCGGCAGGCACGGCGCCATTGATTTCATCCCAATATTTTTTCCCTGCCGCAGTTTCCGGATAAGTCAGCCCCGCGGCCAGTTGTTTTAGGGAATAATCCTGCGAAAGCATATTTTTACCCAACTCAGTTTGGGCTAGCTGGTCGGTACAGATCCTTTGCGGTTCATAAGGCGATAAATTTACCCAGAGCTCTTTTTCTGGCAAAGTAAGGGCTGCTAAAAAATATTCTACTTGTTGGGAAAATTCTTTTTGGGTAATCGTACCCTTAGCATCAAAGAGAAATTCAAAAACAAAAGGGTCGGTGGGGTCCAGTCGAATACCTTGTAAGGTTACTTGCGAGAAAGAGGCGGTGGCGCTGCTGTAATTCGGCGGTAAGAGCGTAGTTGCCGCGAAAGCCGCAGAAACAGGATTAAGCAATATCGCGGCAAAAAGGAGAAAAACCGTTGTTTTTTTAAATGGGTTGGGCATAATTTTTGTTTTTGAACCATATTTTCATTCATTTTATTTATGCGATCTAAGGTTGCCTTAAAGTAAGGTAAACCCTTTTGAATTCGCCGGGTTGCCGTAAATTTTACGGCAACCGCCCGCCGTGCAAGACCAGCGGGTTAAAGAAAGAACGATTCGAACACCTTGATTAAACCATATCTGTTTTACTAACGCGTGGCGCAAAGGTGAACTCCGGGTGATTTACGATATTACCTTGAAAACAAAGGGAAAAAACGCGGTTTTAATTCAAAAATTGCCCGATTGTCTTGTTTGAGGTGATTGAGTTGATCACAAATCCCATTGAGCTGATTGTTTTTAAATCCGGGATATTCTCAAAGTAAAAATTACCGGTGCCGTATTTTTCAATCCCCGTAGTTGTCCAAGTTAAACCGCCGTTTTGCGCAGGGTCAGGCACTAAGGCCAGTGCGCCCGGATTTTTCTTTTGGCTGGAGTTACCGCCGTGGCCATTTTCATCTTCTCCTAAAAACTTATTTTCGAGCAACCAACCTATTTCAACTTCTTTTAAAATTCCCGATTCTCGCAGCCTCTGTGCTTTTTCGGTTACTAAACTTTCGCTCAGGCGGGCTTTTAAGATCGCCTCAATTTTATTTTTTGCAGGGTAATTTGCCCACTGGTCGAACCATTGGTCAATGAGATTAACCACATAAAGCTCCTCGAATTTAATGTTGCCACTGCTCATGATTTCGTTTCTTAAGCGCAGCGCTTCTTGCATGTGGCGGGTATAGCCCTTGGGCCGTATTGCGGGATCATGTCCGGCCGCCTGGTCTATCTCGAAGATAAGGTTTAACAATCTAGGGCTTGTTAAAGCGTCTGTACGGTTTCCTTCTTCCCCCAGCCACCCCTGATACATTAGCCAATCGATCTGTTCGCCGTTAAAAAGTTTACTTTTTTTGAGAAAAACTAACATTTGTTTGATTTCTTTAAGGGTGCAATAGGTCACGGCTAAATCGTCAGTATGAACCCGGTAAACCGTCAACTGTCTACCGCCGTAATTTATTTTTTGTCCTGGTTCGTATACTCCGTAGAATTTTTTTTCGTCTTCGGTTAAGCGGTGCCAGCCACGAGACATTGTGGCATGCACATGCCATATCGCGCTACGCTGTTCTTGAGTTAGCGGGTTCCACTTCTTTTTTTCCCCTTCTTTGCGCCAGGCGTCGGTTAACGGCGCTAAATATTCATCGCGCCTTGCCCGGTTTTTTAAAATATTATCGGCTGCCTGAACAACGGCTTGCGCGATATTGCGGGATAATGACTCTTTCCCCAGTTCCTTAGCCGCAGCTTCATTTCGGAGAGATTCTGCGAAGGCGAGAAATTTTTCTTCTACCCGGTTATCCAAATTGCCTAGTCTTATAATTTCTGTAATCAACCAATTTAAAAATTGTCTTTCCTTTAAGTGGGTACTATCGGTTTTAAGAGTGTGAAGGTAAGCGTCGATTTTAATATCCGTGATCAGGTCGATTAATTCTTCTTTGCCGATTCCCAGTTGCTCCAGGCTGGTTTGTAGCGCAGCTTGCAGCTCTTTTTGATCTGCGGGTTGGCTGATTTTACCGCGAATCTGGTCATACATAAAATCGCCGGCAACTTTTTTTAATTCGGAAAAGAGCCGGGGTATTGCTTGCGCGTTACCTAGTTCGCCCAAAGTTTTTATCGCGTCTAACTTTTTATCTAATGACTCGCTGCTTAGCCTTTCCATAGCTTTAATAAGGTTACGCCTGTTGTGCCCACTTCCCAGCCACTGATGCGCAATCAACCATGCGCGTTGGTCGGCGGTGATATCGGGAGCAAGCTCTTTTACGTGTGCCAACTTGCCTTTAACGTCTTGATAGGCGATTTGGTCATGGGCGTGCCATAAGGCAGTCAATTCGGTATCGGTTAAAGCCCTTCCCCAGCGGACTTTCCAAGCCTTGTTTAACATTATGCCCCAAAAAAATTCCCCTACGCTTTTTTGTCCCTGGTGTGTTTTTATGGTAGCCCTTGTCAGGCTTACGACATCATGCAAGCCAATATTGTTTTGATTCTCTCCCACATATCTATTTAACCAGGTGATAGCCGGAGGATATTCTTGGACGAGAGAGGTTAAACGCAGCAGATTTTTGTTGATAACCGCTTGATTTGTCGGGTTTTCTTTGCTTACCTGGGTAAGCGTGTTATATGTCTCTTGCGCACGCTTGGATAAGATAAAACTTTCCACAACACCCTGGGGCACTTTTAATTTTGTTAATGCCTGGGTTATTGCTAAAACTACCTGATCATCAGCAGGGTCGTTTAAATTCACCATAGCCAGGGAAGTTCCCCAGTCGGGAGCATTAACAACGCGAGGGTTTTGCGCTCTAACGCTTAATAGGAAAAATAGTGTACGGATTGCATCGCTATCACCTAGATCGCCTATATTGATAATTGCGCGAATACATCCTTGTTTTGAATTGGCATGCATGACTTTGTCCTCATACTGATTGTATTGCGGACGAGATAATCCCGGCTTAGACAAACCGGGATTTATTTTAGAAGTAAATTCATAAAGCTCGATTTCGTCGGTAAAGGCCTCCTCGTTGGCTACCTTAAGCAAAACATCACTGTCTTCGTTGCCGAGATTGATCAAATAGTTGCCCAAGCGGGGTAAATCATTTTTACCGATTAATAATCTGCGCATTTTGGTTAACGCACGGAAGACCAGCGTTGGGTCAGCCTTATATTTTTTTGTCCCTTTGTAAATTAAATACAACTGCCTGTAACCATACTCTCGGGCAATCGGCGCTAAATCTTTTACATATTCGGCGATTGAATCTTTGGCCAATAAACGGCCGTGATACATTTTTTCTATATAGCCGCCGGTCAAAGTTTCGCTAATGCTAGACAGCCCATTAGGCGTTTCGGTTACATTTACGGATACTACTTTCTGGCCGGTGATCGGGGCGACTTCTTTTCCATCTGTGGTCGCTTCAATCGGGGTAGTGGTATTTAAATTAAATCCCGGTGCCATGCCGCCAGAATAATATTGTCTGCGGGTGATCTTATGGGCATAAAGGTTGTAATCTTTCTTAGCATAGTTGTAGACGCCTTTGGTAAAGGCTTCGACATAGAGGTTGTAGATCTTATCTTTGGCCTGCTTATCCGCAGTATCGATGCCTTTAACGTTATCTTTGTTCAAATAGCTCTTATAAAACGATTCTTTAAACTTATTCTTAAACCACATCCCTAAGATCACGGCATTATAGATCTGTCTTAGATTGGCAAAGTTCTTGCCTTCGTTGATATCTTTTTCGATTTTGGGGAGGATGGTTTGTTTGAAGACGTTGATATTGTTGTTCGGTGTAGGGACGCGATTTATCGCGTCCGATGTTTTACCGGTATTTTTCGATATCGCCAAATAATCCCGATCCATCATCGCATTCAATTTCGAATCAACAATAATTACCGTATTATTCCCCTCATAGACTTTGGCTTTCTTGGCGGTGATCCAGATCTTATTAAAGGAACTCGTAGGGGCAGGGTTTCCCTGCCCAGGGCGCGATGACCGCGCCCCTACGTTATTAATCGTATCCCAATATCTCTTCCCGGTCTCGGTTTCCGGATAGGTGATCGAGGAGGCGACCTGTTTTAAGATATAATCCTGGGCTAGCATATCCGCGCCTAAATCGGTTTGGGACAAGGCCGCAGGAATAATCCGGGTATTCTCGTAGGTCGAGAGGTTAACCCATAAATTCTCTTGAGGGATAGTCAAGGCGGCCAAGAAATACTTGATCAAAAGCGAAGCTTTATCCGAATCTATCTTACCATCCGTGCCGGGATCAATAATAAACTCCATATTCAAGGGGTTCTTGGGGTTGATCTTTAAGCCGCGTAATGTGGGCAAAGAGTAGTTTTGAGATAGTCCCACCAATTGATTAGGTTGGGGCAACATTGCCGCCCAAGCCTGGCTCAGGAGCAAATTAGCGATAAAAACCATTGCTAGCGTAAGTGCAATCACTTTGTTTGGTTTAAGCATCTTTTTCTCCTTCAATTGTCGTGTCATATTTGTTTAACGAACTCGAGGACTCTTAAGATAAACCATTTCTGTTTGGCGAATGTGCGGCGTCAACGTGAACTACGCGTGAAATAGCGCTAAAAAGGGCATTGGCCCCATTGAAACTTTTTAGACTCCGATTAAAATAGGGTTTTATGAATACATGTAGAAGATTTTTTATAGTTGTGATGGCGGTGGTAGCTTCTCTGTGCAGCGTAGCTTATGCGCATGAGCCTAGCGATGTTAAGATAAGCTTTGATAATACCGCCAAAACGCTAAAAGTATATGTTCATCATCCATCTAATACGCTGGATAAACATTATATTGAAAAGGTTCAAATTATCTTTAAAGGGAAAATCATCATCGAACAATTTTTGACGAAGCAAGACGATGAGAAGGGCGTCAAGTTGGCCTATCGCTTGCCGGAGGCAGCTTATGGCGATGCGCTTTCGATCCAAGCCTACTCTACGATCGAGGGCGCAAAACGCTTTGATTTTATTCTTAACAAAGAAGAAAACCCGGTTTCTTCCCCCGCCGACGTGGTAAAATAACGTTAATGAAAAAAGCCCCAAAAGCCTACAACACCGCCAATCCGGCCACGGATCAATTGATCCTCGATCTTGCCGAGAAGGCGAGCTCGACGCAAACCGTTGATTTATTACGCGAAATACTTACTACCATCATCAAGCTAGGTGCTGAGTCGCAGGACAGAAGAGATTTAAAGTTAGTAAACAGCACGCTTAAAGAGCTACGCTATTCTTTCAAAGTCTTTTCTCCATATCGTAATGTTAAAAAAGTGATTATTTTCGGTTCGGCGCGGTCAAAGGCAACATCTGCCGAATATATTATGGCCGAAGAACTTGCGCGTAAATTGACCCAAAAGGGTTACATGATCGTTACCGGCGGCGGACCGGGCGTGATGGAGGCCGGCAACAAGGGCTCCCTGGAAGGAAAAGATTTTGCTTTGAATATTCGTCTGCCTTTTGAGCAAAAGCCTAATCCTTACCTTAACGAAAAAGACCATCTCATAAATTTTAAATACTTTTTTACTCGAAAATTGATTTTCGTTAAAGAGACCGACGCGACTACCCTTTTTCCCGGAGGTTTCGGGACCAACGATGAAGGCTTTGAAATGCTTACTTTGATCCAAACCGGTAAATCTAAGCCCCGGCCGATTGTTTTAATGGAGCCTGAGGGCTCGACTTATTGGCGCGATTGGCGGAATTTTATCGAGGAGCAATTGGTTGGCGGAGGGTTCGCTAAAGCTAAGGACCTTGAGCTTTTTTGTATTAAAAGTAATGTAGATGAGGCTATTCAGTACATTGATAATTTTTATAAGATTTACCACTCAACCCGGTATGTGGACGGTTTGACGGTTTTAAGGCTAAATAAAAATCTTTCCCAACAAACGCTACAAAAGCTTAATCTTGAATTCAAAGATATTTTAATCAGTGGCGAGATCACCGAGTCCGCGCCATTAGAAAAAGAAATCAGAGAGAAAGAATATCTCGACCTGCCTCGCCTGAAGATGCACTTTAACCTGCATGATTATGGGCGGTTATATGAGATGATCAACGTTATTAATAGCAGCACGCAAGCTTAAGCGTTTGATAGCAGGAAAATGATGAAATATTTTCAATTACCATGGCCAGGGTTGCTTAATCCGCGCTGCAAAAATTACCTTTTTTCGGTAGCTATTCTTTTCTTTGCCAGCTGTTTCTGTGGGCTTTGGTTTAAATATTCGCAATTAGCGATTGCCGCAAACGAGCTTATTCCTGTATATCCAATAGCATATTTAATTTATCCTTGCCTGGTATTATTCCTTTTATTTTGTATTTTTTGGGTTTTTGCCGGTGCGGCTTACAAGCTATTTTTTCTAGGCCATGATTTGGCGAGAGTGATGTTTTATGATGCGGTAACGTATTTATTTTTTGCTTTGGCTGCGGCGAACATACCCATTAAAACCTGTTTTTTATTATTTTTAGCGGCTAAGGCGTTATTGATTTTTTTCCTTTTATGCAAGTGCCAGGTAAAAATTAAAACGCGAGCGTATTGGGTAATAGCGGTATTATTTTTTTACGGGATTATTTATACGATATTTATGGGATTTCTCTCTCCTCTTTCGTGGTGGAATCCTTTGGCAGTCTACGGGCATGGTGAGTCGGGGGTGGTTGCGGTAGGCAGTCTTTTGTATAGAATAGGTTATGTTAATGCAAAGCTGTTTGATTTTTCCGGGTTTGATTATTCTTACTGGGGTACGATTTCCCACGGGATCACAACGCTTTTTTCCCAGCCTTTCGCGGCCATCACCCTGCTTTTAGATTTGCCGTCGATCGACGTTGCTTCTTTTCAGCGGTTATTGCAAGTGCTCTATTTTTTTGGCTGCATTGCTTCTTCTTTCGGTTTTTTCTTATTTATCTTGTATGGCTTAAGGTTATCGTTTTTTACCGCGCTTTGGGGCGGCTTGCTTTTGATCTTTTCCAATAGTTTTTTTATTACCGGTTTCACGCTTCATTTTCCGGCTTTTGCCGGAGGTTTTTTAATCCTTCCTTATGTTTTTTTGCTTTTACGTTTAGCGTTTAGAAAAGATAATCTTAATTGTGCCTTTTTTGCCGGCCTTATTTTTGCACTGCAATATTATATTTTTCCCGGCCATCCCGATGCGGCGATCCATAGTTTTATGATGGTTCTTGCTTATGGGATTTTTCATACTTTATTTAATGATGAAGTAAAACCTTTGCGCCGGGCATATATTTTTTTATGTTTAGGCTTAGGGCTGATCGTGGGTTCGGCATTATATCTATGGCCGATAGGCGAAGCCATGGCGCTAAAAGAATTCAGTTGTTGGGGGCATTATGCTAAGGGGTTGGTTTATCCATCGGCGGCAGGATTTTTTATCATGGCCGATCCGGTTTTGCGTATTTACGGGATATTTATCGCCGCGAGCTTTATTTTTTATAAACAAATTTTTAAAAATCGTACGCACGCTTTAGACTTTACCTTTTTTTTAATTGTTTTTGCTTCTTTCCTGATATTGTTTTTGCCCGGCAGGCACGGCTTTTTTAACGATTTAATATTACGTTATTCCAAGGCGCTATATTTTTCTGATCATTATCGCATCTTTACCTATTTTGCTTTTTCCAGCCTTGTTTTTGCGCTTTTTGGCCTGCAATATTTGCTGGAAAATAAAAATCCGAGATATCTTCGAGTATTGATTTTGCTGTTTATTATTATCTTGATGGCGGTTTATTACATAAATGGGGCCCAGGGGGCGGCAAGAAGTGAGATGGTGGTTACCAGCGCGATCTTTTTAGCGGTTATTGCCGGATTTTTTAAATTTTTCCCCGGTAAAGATAAAAAGTATGTGAAGTTTGTGGTATTGGTTGTTACTATTTACATCTTTTCTATTTCTACGGATGTTGCGCGCGTGCGTACCAATATCTTTACGGAAAATCCACACGGGAATAAACCATATATCACTATGCAGGCGCTTTTAAATAATTATAAAAACTTAAAGGAAGACCCAGCTAATGCAAAATATATAAAATCCCGCCTGCTCTCCTTTGAAAACGATTTGGCGATAGCTAAGGGCAAGGATGCTGCCAATTACTACGGGGTTTTAAAGGCCCAAGGGTTTCCGGGCGTTGCCGGTGCCGCTTATGACAAGGCGGTGCAGATCGCCTCTTGTGTTTATCCTTTCGTCGATGAATATTACCTCGATAGCCACAAATTGTACCCGCCGTCGTTTCCAATCGACGGCCATGACCCACGCTGGATCCCGGATTACAACAATGTATCTATTCTTCAGAATCTCGGCAGCCGCTATCAGAGGATTTTAGCCGCTACGGGGACAGATTCTTTTATGGGGGTCGGTGAAGGGTTTTTTATCCATAACGGGACATCTACGATCGACAGCCGGTTTATGTCTGGTAACCGTCCGCTGAATGCGCTTTACCTGATCCCCGGGGAATATTATCAGCGTGCCAGCGAAGATTATGGTAGTTCGCGGGCATGGTCTTTTAATACAGATATTCTTAAAGGCAATGGATCGCGAAAAATATTTAATATTGCCGGTATGGGCGTTTATCTCTTTAATGAAAAAGATTTTAACGGTTTGGCCAAAGCAGACAAGGAAGACCTTGAGGTCGTAGGGTATTTAATGCCTTCTCAGGTCAAACCGCCATTTGTCGTAGTAGAAGACAAAAGATCTTACGGTATGGCTTATTTAGCGAAGAGGATCGCCTATGCCGGGCCTTGGGCGCCTCAACTCGATGATTTTACTCCGCCTTTCTCAGCGCAGAGCCCTTTGGTTTTTGGTGCCTACAAAAAAGAGGTGGATAAATGTCTCTATTCTCTAAGCCGGCTTAGCGGTAAATACGATGCGATCATCGAACGCCGCGAAGAAGGTTTTGGGCCCAAAAGCTCCGGTACTGAAGCGGCTCTCTCGGGGAATAGGATGGAAATCCTTAATATTATAGGAAATAAGGCGATTTTTGCGGTAGATTGCATGCACGAGCCTTGCGCTTTGGTTTTGAATTATGCCGCCATTCATGGTTGGAGAGCTTTTTGCGATCGTAAGCCCGTAAGGATCAATAAGGCTAACTTTGCCTTCATGTCGGTTGATGTCCCTCGGGGAAGACATTTGATCTGGTTTGAGCATCGGCGGTTTTCTGTGATTTGGGGTAGCATCATCACCCTTCTTGGGTATTTGGTGTGCGGGGCAATATTCCTTATATTTGCCGGGTATCCGCGCGATTAAAAATATTCTTGATTTTTTTAAAGTGAGTAGTAAAATTTTACTACTTAAATTTTAGCAGAAAAGGTTATTATGGACTTTAAAAACTTATTATCCCAGCAGGCGGCGATTTATAACAGTAAGCCGGCGCTTATCTTTGAGGGGCAGCCGATCAGCTTTTCGGCGTTGGGCCGCGCTTCGTTCCAGGCCGCGAATTTCCTTTTAAACCAGGGCCTAACTGTCAAGGATAAGGTCGCTTTGTTCATGCCGAACATTCCCGAAACCGTGTTTAGCTTTTTCGGGATTTTTTCCATCGGCGCCGCGGCGGTGCCGCTTGATTTTATGCTTACCGAAGAAGAGATCATCCACTTTATTCACCATAGCGAAGCAGCCGTGCTTATTACTTGTGCGAAGAAAGAGGTCGATCTTGCGCGCGTTAAGGCAAAATGCCCGAGCTTGAAAGCCATTATTACTTGCCGGGAAAAGGTTGAAAATTGCCTTTTGTGGGAAGAAGAGATCGTGCGCAGCTGGGACAAAATCCCGCAAACTCAGCATGACGAAAACGCCTTAGCGGCGATATTTTATACTTCGGGTTCGACCGGCCACCCTAAGGGGGTAATGCTTACTTATAAAAATTTGAATAATCCCGGCAGGCATATCAATAATTTCTTAGCCATCAGCGACCGTGATATTTATTTATGCGGCGGCGTGCCTTTTTCTCATTTGGGAGGCCTGGATTATCTTTTATTCATGTTGGAATTTGGCTCGACCTGCGTTTTGATGATGCGCTTTAACCCGCTCGAATTTTTAAAGGCGATCGAAAAGCACAAAGTTACGATTTTTTGTATTGTTCCGGCGATGTATGTGGCGATCCTTTCGCTTAAAAGCCATGAGGGGTTTGATTTTTCATCGTTGCGTTATGCGGTGGTTTTCGGCGCACCCTCTTCGCCGGCGCTTTTAAAAAGATTTCACGCTCTTTGTCCTAACGCAAAATTATTAAACGGCTGGGGTATGACTGAGACCTCGGCGCCAAATGCTTTTTCGCCCGATGAAGAAAAAATCGATTCGATCGGTAAATTTGATTTTACTACCCCGGCAAGGTTGGTCGATAGCCATGGTAAGGAAGTTGCCGGGCCGGGGCAAGGCGAACTTTTGGTCGGCGGCGAAGGTATCATGGCTGGTTATTATAAGGAAAAGGCGATGACCGCAGAAACTATAGACAAGGGTTGGCTTAGTACGGGAGATGTGGCGCGCCGCGATGAAAACGGCCTTTATTATATTGTCGGACGGATCAAGGAGATGATCAAGGTCGCCGGCGAGATCGTTTTTGCTCCTGAGGTCGAAGAGAAGATCGCTCGGTTTCATAAGGTAGCCGAGGTGGCGGTGGTTGGCGTTGCGGATAAGATGCGCGGCGAAGTGCCCAAGGCATTTGTTGTCGCCAAAGAGGCGACCAGCGAGCAAGAGCTGAGAGATTTTTTAAAAGAACACCTGGCGCACTTTAAGATCCCTCATCACTTTGAATTTTTAAAAGAACTGCCCAAGAACCGGGTAGGGAAGATCGATAAACAAAAATTAAAAGGAGAAGCTTTATGATGCAGCGCGACGTTCATATGGACGCCAAGGGATTGTTGGCTTCGATGCAATTTAAGCCGGGTGATTTTGCCGATGTAGCGATCATCAGCGGCCAGCCGCACCGTGCTAAGATGTGTGCGGAGATGATGAAAGATTCGGTAAAAAACTTTACCTTTTTAGGCTATACTTTTTGGACCGGCACGTATAAAGGTAAGCGGATTACCGTAGGAAACGGCGGCTTTTTTGCCCCGGATTCAGCTTTTGTCACGGAGATATTGTGCACCGGCGGTATTAAGCAATTGATCCGCGTGGGCTCATGCGGCGGGTTAAAGGAAGAGATAAAGATCGGTGACTATATGGTGGTAAATTCGTGTCAACGCGGCGACGGCGTAAGCAACTATTATGTAGATGATAAATTTGTGCCTGTTCCCGACAAGGCTTTGACCGATAAGCTGGCGGTAACTTTCAAAAACGTCGGTAATACTCATGTGGGCGGTTGTTGGTCGACCGATGCGATCTTTCGTGAGACTAAAGAGATCGTTAATTCGTATATCAACAAAGGTTCGATCTCGGTAGATATGGTCACTAATCCGTTTATGATGATCGCTAATTTATTTAAAGCTCAAGCGGCGGCAGTGATGGTGGTTTCCGATAACCTGATCACCGGCGCAATGGGGTTTACTGACCCTAAGTTTTTTGAGGGTGAAGCGAAAATGGTACAAACCGTATTTGATATGGTGGCGGCATGAATAATGAAATAGCTTGGAGCGATAAAGCGAAAGAGATATATGAGCGGGCGACCAATGCGCTTCCGGAGTTTCACCGTACGATCGCCAGGCGCCTGGTAAAAGAGTCTGCCGAGAGCCTGGCCAAAGAGCGCGGATTAAAGAGCGTCGAAGAAAAAGAGATAGTTGAGACTTTTTTTCGTGAAGTGCCGCCGGCATTTAAGACGATGATGATAAGGCTGTTCGAACATTTAAAGATCGAATACAGGAAGTATACCGATGCCTGAAATTATTAGCCAGAAGATTAAAATCAAAGCCGTTTGCCATGATATTTTTCGGGAGCTTATCGCCTGGGGCCAGGCGCCGTGGTGGCCTAAGAACAGCTTGATGAGTATTCAAAATATAAGCGGGACCATAGATGTGGGTACGCGGTATAGGCAGCAGGTTAAAGTGCCTTTCGGCCCAAATTGGTGTACGGTAAATAAAACAATCGATAAAAAAAACCTTTATATCCGGCGTGACTTTTTTGGCAATATGTTCGATGGTTTTGAAGAGCTTACGATCATTCCGGATGAAAATGGCGATGGCGAAGTCGAATATACTTTTGCCGCTGAGCTTAAAGGGGCGATAAGTAAGTTTTTTTGGAAAAATGGAGCTAAAAAGATGCACAGCGATAATATCACGATGATTTTAAGCTCCTTAAGGGAATATTTGGAGAAACGCAGATGAAAATAGCAGTTTTAGGGTGCGGCGCGATCGGCGGGTTGTTTTTAGGCTATTTGCAAAACGAAGACGTAGATATTATTGGGGTGGTGCGGGACTATCAAAAAAGTGCTATCGACAAAGAAGGGTTACTGATCGAAGGCCTGGCCGGCCACCAGAAAATTATGGTTAATACCGTGACGCGTTTAACACAAAAGGTCGATTTAGCGGTTTTTGCCTGTAAGATCAACGATTTAGAGATGATGATCGACGATAATTTGAATTACTTGAAAGATGCGGTTGTGGTTTCAACCCAAAACGGCGTTTATGCCGACCATATTTTAAAAAAATATTTTATTCCCGAGAAGATCATCACCGGTAGCGTAATGTTTGGGGCGACTTTTTATCCGCCGAACAAAGTGGTCCATAATTTTCCCGGCGAGCTTGTGGTGGGAAATATGTTTAATGCGCCGATTGAAGCCTTAACCTCGCAGATCGATGTTTTACGTAAAGTGTTCCGGGTCTCATTGAGCCCAAATATAAAGGGCGCAAAATATTTAAAAGTTTTTGTAAATTTAAATAATTGCCTTCCGGCAATTTTAGGTAAATCTATACAAGAGACTTATGCGGATATAGATATGGCAAGGTTGGCGATTTTGCTTAACCGTGAAGCGTATAGCGTCGTGCAAAAGGCCGGGGTGGTTTTAGAAAATATACCGAATTACCCCAAAGAACGATTGGAAGGCCTTTTGCGTATGACAATCGATGATGCGGCGGCGATTTTAAGTAAGACTATGGTGGGTTTAAGCAAAGAGCCGTTATATGGTTCGATCTTGCAAAGCATCCAGCGCAGCAAAAAGAGCGAGATCGATTACATTAACGGCGAGATCGTGCGCTTAGCGCGGGAAAATGGTTTTAACGCTCCGCTTAATGAGCAGATCGTTGATTTAGTTCATGACGTAGAAGACGCGGGGGCATTCTTGGCTAAAAGAGACCTGGAAGCTATCCTGGAAGGTGAATTATGAGCATTGAGCACCCCACGGTAAAGGTGAAATTTCCCAAGTTGAAATTCACCGTGATCAAGTACGATGGTTATTGCTATCATGGTTATAAGTTAGGCGATGAGTTTATTTTGGACGACTTTACTCACCCGCCCAAGCACTTTTGTTCGGGGTTGATGAAATCGGCATTTCCGGTTTGTTATGCGCTTACTTTCGGCAGCGAATTTAAATTTCGCGAAAATATGAAATCATTAGAAGTGACTTGTCCGGATCAAGGCAAGCTTACTTTTAAGATCGAGCTTTTAGATGATGCCGGTAATGTTGTGGCTTGCCCGCGTAAAGAGATGCCGGCCGGCCCGAACCCTAAAGAGCTGGAGATCGAGGTCGAGGCGGTAAACGGCAAGTGCCACTATGGCTATAAGGTAGGCGATAAGGTTACGGTGAAGGGCTTAAAAACTCCGGAAGGGTTTTGTGGCGCAGCGTATAGTTGCCTTTTCCCGGTTTTGTTCGCGATGAATTTTGGTGCCAGCTTTAGCTTCGAAAAAGACCCCGATTGTAAAACCGGTACAGCTTGCCCCGACAACGGTGCAATTAGATTCAAAGTAAGGAGAAAATCATGAGGCGACGCGTAGTGGTCACCGGCTTAGGCGTTATTACCGCGGCCGGTGAAGATAAGGATACTTTTTATAATAACTTGATTGCCGGCAAATCTTTTGTCGAGCGCGTGGAGAATTTTGACGTCAGCTTGTTTAACTCTAAGATCGCATGCCAGGACCTAGACTTTGATCCGTTAAAATTCGGTATCACGGATCATGTGCGCATGGATCGCTATGTACAATTTGCGATCGCCGCATCAAAACAAGCCCATGATGATGCTAAGCTCGATTTAAATAAACTTAACCGTTACCGTTGCGGTATTGCTTTAGCCAATGCGATCTGCGGTACGCGTTACATGGAAGAAGAATTTTTGTTAGTTACGGATTGGGGCAAAAAACCGATTGATTCCCGCAAGGGCCGCCCTTATCTTTACGATGCCGCGATGTTTAATACGCCTTCATCGGAGGTTTCCGGCCTTTACGGGTTGAAGGGGATGAATACTACGGTTTCAACCGGGTGTACTGCCGGCAGCGATTCCGTAGGTTTTTGTTACGAATTGATCCGCGACGGCCGTCAGGAGGTAATGTTCGCCGGAGCCTCGGAAGCTCCGATCACGCCGATAACCTTCGGCGCCTTCGATGTCATCAATGCGCTGGCGACAAATAATGATAATCCGCATGAAGCGAGCTGTCCTTTTGATAACCGCAGAAAAGGGTTTGTGATCTCTGAAGCCGCAGGTGTCGTGGTGATGGAAGAGCTCGAACATGCGAAGGCGCGCGGCGCGGATATTTATTTTGAAGTGGTCGGTTTTGGTACGAGTTGCAATGCTTATCACATGACTGATTTGCCTCCCGACGGCAAAGCCATGGAGCAGTGCATTGAGTATTCGTTTAAAGACGCGGGTATTAAAAAAGAGCAGATCGATTATATTAATACTCATGGCAGCTCTACCCGGCAAAATGATACCTTTGAGACTGCGGCTTATAAGGCAGTCTTCGGTGATTATGCTTATAAGGTCCCGATCAGCTCGATCAAGTCGATGTTGGGGCATCCTTTGGCGGCAGCCAACGCCATGGAGACGGTTGCCTGTGGCATGATCTTTAAGAAGAATATCTTGCCGCCGACGATCAATCAAAAAGAAAAAGATCCGACTTGCGATTTGGATTACATCCCCAATAAAGCGCGCGAGAAAAAGGTTAATTATATTTTAAAGACTTCCAGCGGCTTTTCGGGAATTCACTCAAGCCTTATTTTCAAACGTTGGGAGGGCCGTTAAGATGGAAAACAAAATTGCCATTACCGGGATGGGTGTTGTTTCGCCCGCCGGGATGAAAAAAAATACTTTTTGGGCGAATTTAAAGAGCGGCCGCTCCTTTGTCGATGAGATCACTCGTTTTGATTCGTCGCTTTACCAGTCACGCGTCGCCGGACAAGTACACGATCTGGACGCATACTGTAGTTTGTCCAGCCGTTTGACCAAGCGCATCGATGTCTTTGCCCAGATGGCATTAATGGCCAGCGATGAAGCGCTTAAAGATTCTGCTTTCGACCTGAGTCAGGCGGATAAAACCCGCATGGGTGTATTTATGGGTAACGCCATCGGAGGTTGGCTTTTTGCCGAGACGGAATTGCGCGATCTTTATATCGAGGGACGCGAAGGCGTATCGCCTTATATGGCTAGTGCCTGGTTTCCGGCCGCTCCCCAAGGACAGGTTACGATTTACTATGGTTTAAAAGGGTATAGCAAAACCGTAGTCTCTGACCGTGCTTCATCGGCTTTAGCGCTTTGGTATGCGGCTAAGACGATCCGCGATGGGAACAATGATTATTGTTTGGCTGGCGGTATGGAGGCGCCGATCACGCCTTATTCGCTTTTGTGTGCCAATACTCAGGACCGCTTGACCAAGAATAATTTAAACCCGCGTAAGGCGTATCGGCCTTATGATTTACACCGCGATGGGTTTGCTTTAGGCGAGGGCTCAGGGATCGTGCTTTTAGAAAAGGAAGATGCGGCTAAAAAACGCGGTGCCAATATTAATGCTTATTTGAAAGGCATTGGTTTTTCTTGTGATGGCTATCATCGCAGCGAATATGCGTTGAACCCCGAGGCTTTGGAATATGCGATTGCCGAGTGCATTAAAGATAGCGGATGGAAAAAAGACGAGATCGATTATGTTTGCCTAGACGCCGAGGGTACAGTTTTGGGCGATATACTGGAAGCCCAGGCGATTAAAAATGTTTTTGGTGCGCATTTAAAAAAGATGGCATTAAGCGCGCCGAAGTCGATGTATGGCAATCTGCTCGGGGCGCAGACCAGCCTTGATCTTATTGCGACGGTTATGGCGATGCAGAATAACCTGGTGCCGCCGACAATTAACTTTTCCGATTGTGATCCTCGTTGTGAGATCGATTGTACGCCCAATAAAGCCCGGGAGCATAAGATCAATAAAGCAATTATTGTCGCCCGTGGCCGCGGCGGGATCAATATGGTTTTAGGCGTAGAGAAAGCATAAATAAATGGAGGTTTACATGAGCGTGAGAGAAGAAGTGATTTCAATTATTGCAAAAACATTGGATTTAGAACCCAGCGAATTAAGCGACGACGTAAGTTTATATTCAGGTGTAGGGGTTGATTCGACCGAAATGGTGGAAGTAACCGTTGCTCTTTCCAAGGCGCTGGGCGTTAAGCTGGTTCAGGGGGATATTTCCAATAAAGTGCCGTTAAAAGATATCGTCGCCGCGATCGAAAAGAAAAAACAATAATGAAGATCGTTGATTTAAGTTTAGCGATCGACGACAAAGCTTTTGAGGTACATCATGTTGAGATCGAACGTACCGATTGGCATCAAGGCATTGAAAAGCTTAACCGCGTTTTGTTATCAAGAGAAAAGCTTGGGTGGCTTAAGTATTTATTGGGTAAACGTTTTGTAAAAAAAGACGATCTTCCCGATGAAGAATTTCTTTCTTTAGAGGTAGTAACCGCTCCGGTGCATGTCGGTACCCATCTAGATTATACTTTTCACTACGGTTCTAAAAGCGAAAATAAGCCTGCCAAAACCGCTGAAGAAATACCTTTGGATTACTGTTACCGCGACGGCGTAAAGCTTAATTTCTGCAATAAAAAACCTAATGAAGTTATTAATGCGCAAGATGTGGCGGCAGCCCTTGAGAAGATCAAGTATACATTAAAACCATTAGATATTGTCTTGTTTTTTACCGGGGCAGATAAGCTCTTTGGTTCTCCCAAATATTTTTCCGATTATCCCGGGGTAGACGTTTCAGCCGTGGATTATCTTTTAGACCGCGGAATCAAGATTTTTGGCGTGGATACAATGGGCATTGACCGGCCGTACCGCTTTATGATGAAAGAATTTTTGGACACTAAAAATCGTAAGGCTTTATGGCCTACGCATTTTCATGGTAGAAACCGTGAGTTTATTCATATCGAGCGGTTAGCGAACTTGGATGCCCTGCCAGACTTTGGTTTTAAGGTTGCCTGTTTTCCGGTAAAAATTAAAAATACCGGCGGCGCCTGGTCGCGGGTAGTTGCTTTTGTATAAGGAAATTATTTAAAAGGAGGCTTATGGATCAAAGAAGTTTAACGCCGCCTACGCCTTTCATGCGCGCAATCGATGCGTTGAGAATAACCGGGGCGATTGTTTTACTTTTGTTGGCAAGTTTTCCGCTTACTCTTGTTTTAACGGATATCATGGGAATTATTCTCAAGGCAGGCGGCAACCTGACTGGCATGGGCTTAATGATTGGTATCATCCCTGCCGCACTAGGGCTAAGCATCTCATTGCTGCTTATGCCAGGAAGGTGGCGAGACGGTTTTTTAGTAGCTTTTTTTCTTGTTGTTTTTATTGCAGGGGCAGTTTCGGTTAAGAGCGTGATAAAAGAGAAAAACCAATCAGTGTACGGAAATCGAATAAATGGTGCGAAATAATCAATGGCAAAAAAAAGGTAACAACCGATTTTTATTCGCGGGTGAAAGAAATTTTAGAGACTGCGCGGGCTTCTGCGCATAGAATAGGTGGAAAAGTCTATGAAAAATAATTATTCAATTCTTGTAAATGACATAGCCGCGCTTATCGAACAAGGGCGTAAAACCGCCGCGCGGTACATAAATACCACGCTGGTTGTTACCTATTGGATGGTGGGTAGAAGGATTGTTGAGTTTGAGCAAAAAGGCGAACATCGTGCAGGATATGGCCAGGGATTATTGAAAAAAATCGCCAAGGATTTGGCGCCGCAATTTGGGAGGGGTTTTGTGGAAAGAAATCTCGAGTATATGCGGCAGTTTTATATTGTTTATCCGGAAAAATCGAACACACTGTGTTCGGATTCGATGGGTAAGGGAAATAACAAAGCGAACACAACGTGTTCGCAATTGCCGTTGCAATCTTGTAATATGCAGGAATTTATTCTTTCTTGGTCGCATTATCGGCTCCTTATGCGCTTGGGAGAAGATGATAAGCGTAAATTTTATGAAGTTGAATGCGTCACAGGTAATTGGTCAGTACGTCAATTAGACAGGCAAATACAATCGATGCTGTATGATCGCGTGTCTTTATCTAAGCGTAAACAAACCGTGATCGAGAAAGCTAACGCTAAACCAATCACCTTAAAGCCGGAAGATGAAATAAAAGATCCATATGTTTTAGAATTTTTGGGTTTAAAAGATGAGTATTCGGAATCGCAGCTGGAAGAGGCATTGATAAAATATTTAGAACATTTTTTGTTGGAAATGGGGGTAGGGTTTACTTTTGTTGCTCGCCAAAAACGAATCACCTTGGAAGGAAGCCATTATCGGCTTGATTTGCTTTTATACCACAGAGTATTAAAATGCTTGGTAGCCATCGATTTAAAAATCGGGGAATTTACGCACGCCGATGCCGGGCAAATGAATCTTTACGTTAATTATTTAAAGCATAAAGAAAAATTAGCGGACGAGAACGACCCGATTGGCATTATTCTTTGTACCGATAAGAAGAAAACAGTTGCTGAATATGCTTTGGGCGGGATGAATAATAAAATATTTGCATCGCAATATCGCTTAAAGCTTCCCGATGTAAAAGTTTTACAAAAGAAAATAGAGACGGAAAAGAACAGGTTGTTAGAAAGTAAACCGTTGGGGTAATTTATCACGCAGTGAGTGAGGAATTCGCCTGCAGCGCGGAGCGAATTAAAAGAGTAAGAATATAAGGAGGAAATTTATGGCACATACGGTAAATTCGATCGTGATCAACGCACCTTATGACAAAGTTTTTGAAGCGAGTAACGATATCAACCGCTGGAAAGAATTTTTTGCCGAGTATACCGGATCCGAAGTAACAGAGCACAAAGGCGACAAGATCACCTTTAAGTTGACTCATCAAAACGGTACCAGTTGGACATCGTACCGCTTATTATTTAAGGAAGATAGGTTTTGTTACGCCGCGCGCGTCGCCCCCATGGCGCCGTTTGAATTTATGAAGATCATTTGGCTTTACCGCGAAGTGCCGCAAGGCATTGAAATGACCTGGATCCAGGATTTCAAGATGGGCGCCGGGGCGAAATTTACCGACCAACAAGCCGAAGATGCGATCAACAAGCATTCGGTAGAAAATTTAAAGCGGTTTAAAGAAATTATTGAGAAAGAAGCCAACACAAAATGATTAAGACAATTACAGCGTCTAAATTTTTGAATCGATGCATTCCTGCCGCAACCCGCTGCGGCTCGCCAGCGTCTCGCCTCGCTTGCAGCGCGTTTTCGCTCTCCCGCCTGCGGCGGGAACCGTGCCCGCTCAAACGTCTTAGCGGTTGCTTTAGGAACGCAGCTCATAAAAATTTAGACGTATTATTAAGTGTAGTTTAATGGATAAAAAGATTTTCTATTTATTTTGTCTGGCATTTGTGAGTGTATCATTTGGGTTTTTGGCGTCCTTTTCGTTAGTTTCGCGGATAGCTTACACTTTGGACGCGAATGTTGCGAAATGGCTCCATTTTAATTGGTTTTGTATATTTCTCGATGGTTTAGCTGTTCTTGCGTGGGCGTTATTGGCGAAGATAGCGAGCGTGCGCGATCTTTTTATCGCCAATTGTTTTGGGTTTTCCTTCTCTTCGCTTTTGTTCAGCGTGGCCAGTACCTTTCAGGTTGCTTGTGCGACGCAGCTTTTAACCGGTATTTTTGCATCTAGCTTTATACCTTTGGCTATGATCGTTATCGGAAACGAAGTGCCGGCAAAAGAAAAGGGTAAATGTTCAGGGATTCTTCTGGGCCTTTCTTGTTTGTCGGCGCTGCTGGGGGCGGGTTTAGGTGTATTTTTATTTTGGCGTAAGCTTTACCTTATTCCGTCGTGCCTTGGGGCGGTTACATTTTTTCTCGCCCTTAAGCAGTTTAAGGAATATGATTATCGCAAGTTAGGTGCGCGATTAATAAAGCATTAAAACCTTAATCTATAAGGAGGGCGTTATGGCTTCGTTGAATGGAAAAGTTTGTATTATGACCGGAGCATCGGGCGGTATCGGCAAGGCGATGGTGGAGAAATTATCCAAAGAAGGCGCAATCTTGGTTTTAGCGGCGCGCCGGCTTAATGTCTTGGAAGATCTTAAAAAAGAGATGGGTGCAAAAGCGAAGATCACTTGCGTGGAGTGCGATGTCACCGAGCAAAAAGATTTGGAAAATCTGGTAGCGGTCACGATCAAAGAGCATAAAAAAATCGATGTGGTGATCAATGGCGCCGGCGTATCCAGCCAGCACCCGTTTTGGGAGCAGCCATTAGAAGATATTGAAAAGGTGATGTATACCAACTTTTTCAGCTATGTCATGCTTTCGCGTTTGGTCGTCAACCACATGAAAGAAAATGGAGGCGGACACATTGTAAATATTACCAGCGGTTCGGTAATGGTCGATCCGCCGCCGCGTAATTTTATTGTTTACACTTCGCTTAAAGTCGGCTTGCGGGCTTTTGCCAAGGGCCTGTTTTGGGAAATGCGTGACTTTGGGATCAAAGTCACATCGATTTTTCCCGGCGTGACGCGTACACCGCTGACTCATAAATTAAAAGATGTATCCGAAGAGGGTGATTTGTTGATGGAGCCCGAAGCGATCGCCGATACGGTGGTGTTTGCCTTAAACCAGCCGGCTAATGTTAACCCCATGGAGCTGGCAGTAATTAACCAGAAAACTCCCTGGACCAAACCGGTGATCCCATTTAAGCAAGATCACCCGAAGAAATAAGGAGATAAAATGAAGATATTGTTTGTTAATCCACCGGTTGGCGCATGGAGTACCCACGGTAACCATTTAGCGCCGAATCAATTTCATGCCCAGCTTATTGCCTATGTGCGGGAAAAAAAGTTAGCCGAAGTCGCGGCAATAGACGCCCGCGGCGAGAAGCTTGATTTCGACCAGACGATCATGAAGATGCAGCTGATGAAGCCGGATTTTATTTTTTTGGGGGAAATTTTGCACTCGACCGGCGGCTTTGCGCCGATCTGGTATTTTTTAGAGACGGCACGCCGCATAAAAGAACTTTTACCAAATGTTAAAATTGCTGTAGGCGGCTTGTGGTTTTCGGCGATGTGGAAAGAAACATTAGAAGAACATAAGGCGGTAGATTTTGTGATCTTAGGCGAAGCCGAACTTACCTTAGAAGATGTCCTTAAAGGGTTAGCAGCCGGGAAAACCGATTTTAGTGCCGTAGCCGGCCTGGCTTCGCGTAAAGGCAATGAGATTGTCTTGGGTCCGCACCGCGCGCTTATACCAGATTTAAATATTTTACCGACTCCGGCCTACGATCTTTTTCCTATGGACAAATATGTCGGGCATACCTATTGGAAGCCCTTTGCCGAGCTCATGACTTCCCGCGGCTGTCCGGGTGGCTGTACGTTTTGCTATGAGTGGTCGCAATATGATGCCCGCAGCCCAAAAGATTTTGTTTCCTGGCGTATTAAATCGGCGGAGAATATTTTAAACGAACTTGAGGTTTTAAATAAAACCTACGGTACTAAGGTCATTGTTTTCCAGGATGACGCCTTTAACGTCAACAAGGCCACGGTTGAAGCCGTTTGCCGCGGCATGATTAAACGCAAGATCGACATGAATTGGGTTATTTTAGGCCGCGCTGATGATTGGACGCGGCAGCTGGATATTATTCCGTTGATGAAAGAAGCCGGGATGTTTATGGGCCTTTTGGGGGTTGAGGTCGGTTCCGATGCGGAACTTAAAAAGATCGGTAAAAATGTTAATACCCATCAGATCGTCGAGACGATCCAGGCCCTGCGTAAGCATGGCATCATGAGCGTGGGTACGTTTATGGTGGGCTTTGAAGATGATGACGAGGCCGGCGTTAAACAGCGTTTTGAATTTGCCGATAATGCCGATCCGGATATTTTTGCTTTACAGTTTTTTACCCCGGTGCCGGGTTCGCCGTTTTGGAAAAAATATATCGAACGCGGCTGGATCAATCCCAAGACGATCGATTTGCGTAAATGGGATTTTCAGCACCCAGTCGTGCCGACCAACAAATTATCCATGGACGATGTGGGCCGCTTAGGTGCCTGGTGCGTACGCGAATTTTTTGGTAAACCCGAACGGGCCGAGCGCTTGTTTACCGGTAACTATCATGAATTAGCCAAGTTGTGCGTTAAAGATTACATGGCTAACGTGGGTAATTTCGAAAAAGGTGCGACCGAAGGCCATGCCGGGAAAGAGATCCTTTGGAATGCCGGGGTGCAGGCTAAGTTTAAGCAGGCTTTGGAAAAAATGCCGGTGTTTCAGCGCGGTATGGCGGAAAAGATGATCACCAAAAAAGCTTTTGAGCTGGCGAAAGAGGCCAATGCTTTTGAAGTATCGGAAAAAGAGCTGGTCTGTGCCTTTTTTGCCGAAACACCGGGGCCGTTTAAAGGGATCATGAAAAACATGCTCAAAGAGATCAATATCGATTATACCAAGTATGTAAAAGAATAAATAAGTTGATCGACAACAGCTAAGGCGGGAGGAACTATTCCTCCCGCCTTTTGTTTAAGCGCATTTGATATAATAGCCAATATGCTCAACGAACAACTTATTCACGTTAAAACTATGCAGGATAGCCGTGTACCGCTTTTAGAATTTAAAAACGTTTCGCTGCAACGCGGTAACCGTTATATTTTAAACCGGGTGACCTTTAGTGTCCGCGCAGGCGAGGATGTTGCTATTTTAGGGCCTAACGGTGCAGGCAAATCGTCATTGATTAAATTGATTACGCGCGAATACTACCCCATGGCCGGCCAGAAAGATTCTTTCTTAAAGATTATGGGTAAAGAACAATGGAACCTTTTTGAGCTGCGTGCGCTTTTAGGTATTGTTTCTAACGACCTGCAATTTTTGTGCTCCCGGCCGGTTTGCGGAGAAGATATTATCTTGTCGGGATTTTTTGGCGCCATCGGTTTATGCAACCAGCGCGTCAGCGCCGCGATGAAAAAACAAACCCAGGCGGTTATGGAATTTTTAGAGATCCGCCACCTTAAGTGCCGGCGCATGGATGAGATGTCGTCGGGTGAAGCGCGGCGCTTTTTGATCGCCCGTGCCCTGGCCCATAAGCCTAAGGCGCTGATTTTGGATGAGCCTATGACCAGCCTTGATCTACATGCAACGATAAAATTTTCCGACAGCCTGCGGAAAATATCCCGTGCAGGTATCGGTATTATTCTGGTGACACATAATCTTCAGGAGATCATTCCCGAAATCACCCGCGTGATCATGATGAAAGATGCCGCTATCCATAAAGATGAAGCCAAGCCCGGCGCCATTACCAGCCGCAATATCAGCGATCTTTTCAACTCACCGGTTACGGTTTGCTGCCGCCAGGGTTATTATCACTGGCGCCGCCGCTAACGCTTAATATTGGTTCTTGACCAAAGGCGCCTTTCTGCTAAAATACTAAAAATACTAAATTAGTATTTTTAGAATAGAAAGGAGGATAAGATGAAGGTTTTATTCGTTACCCCAAAATTAGGTTCGTGGGCTACGCATGGCCACCATGTGGCGCCCAATCAGATGCATGCCGGCTGGGCGGCCTATGCCCGGGATAAGGGGTCGATCATCCCCGAGGTATTAGATTGCAAGGCTTTAGGCATTGAGTTTGACGCGATGCTTGCGCTGATCAAAGAAAAAAATCCTCAAGTCGTGGTTTTGGGCGATATTTTACACTCATACGGCGGGTTTGCGGTGCAGCACTATTTTAATGAGACCGCACGGGCGATTAAAAAGATCCTGCCCGGCGTAAAAATTGTCGTGGGCGGGCTATGGTATTCGTTTTTCGGCAAAGAGACCCTGGAGAAAAATTCGGCGATTGATTTTGTGGTGATGGGTGAAGGCGAGATAACGTTTAATGAGTTGATGGAAGCGTTAAATAAAAATGTGACCGATTTTTCACCGATCGCCGGACTTTCTTCGCGCAAAGGTGGGCAGGCAGTTTTTGGTCCGGTGCGCCCGTTGATCGAAGATCTCGATAGCCTGCCAATGCCGGCCTACGACTTATTTCCCATGGAAAAATATGTTGGGCATACCTATTGGAAGCCCTTTGCCGAGATCGTGACTTCGCGCGGTTGTACCCACGGCTGTACCTTTTGTTATGAGTGGAGCGAGCATGACCCCCGGTCGTTAACCCACTTCAATAAGTGGCGCGCGAAATCCGCGCAAAAGGTAGTGGAGGAGGTGGAAATCCTGGAAAAGGAGTTTGGTGTAAAAGTAGTAGTGATCCAGGAAGATAATTTTAACTTAAACCCCAAGCGCGTGCGTGAATTTTGTGAAGAGAAGATCAAGCGTAACTTAAAAATGAAGTGGGTGAGCTTAGGTTGTGCCAGCGATTGGGTAAAACTGGAAAAAGATATACCCTTGATGAAAAAAGCCGGGTTGTTTATGGCGGTTTTTGGCATTGAAGTGGCGAGCGATGATGAATTACGCAAACTAGAAAAGGGTATTACTGTAGAGCAGATCTATAAGACCATTGAGATCTTGCGCAAAAACGATATTGCCATCGTTGGGGATATCATGATCGGGTTTGATTATGATACCGAGGCGATCATTAAGCGCCGGTTTGAATTTGCCGACCAAGTAGATCCTGATGTGATGTGGGTGGGTTACTTAACGCCGCCGCCGGGCTCGCCGATCTGGACCGACTATATTAAGCGTGGTTGGATAAATCCGGATAAGCTCGATATGCTGCAATGGGATTTTTTACATCCGGTTGTGCCCACCAATCATTTAACCACAGAAGATTTGGGCCGTTTGGGCGCTTGGGGTATGCGTGAATTTTATTCCAAGCCCGGGCGCATACAGCGCATCATGGGGAGCAATTTTGATGAATTGGGCAAACTGTGCTTTAAAGATGTGATGGACGGGGTGAGTAAGTGGGAAGCGGCAGCGGTCAAAGGCGAAAAGCATATTTAAGTTTGTCGTAAGCCTTCTTTCCTGCTAAAATACTACAAATACGAAATTGGTATTTTGGCTAAAGGAGGCACAACGTGCAAAAACCCGACCCGGTAAAGCAAAAAATATTAACAGCGGCTGCAGCGCGCATGCTTAAATTCGGTTATCGTAAGGTCACCATGGATGAGATCGCCGCGGACCTTGTGATGAGCAAAAATACCATCTATAAGCACTTTCGTTCTAAAGAGGATCTGGCTAAGGCTTTGGTTGTTAATCTGCAAACCGAGATCGACTCAAGATTGAGTACAATCGAAAAAAATCAATCTGATCCGCTAAAAATATTTTCCGAAAGTATTCTTGTGCTGCGCAAACAATTAGGTCCATGGTTTGAGCACTTTTTTAAAGAGCTGGCGGTTGAACTGCCCGGGCTTTGGGAAGAGTTTTTGCGATACCGTAACGGTAAGATATTAAGCATCCGTACTTTAGTCGAGAAAGGCATTAAAAAAGGTACTTTTCGTAAGGTTAACGCCACGATTGCCGTGGAGGCGTATTTAGGTGCAGTCAAGGCTGTGATCAACCATAAATTTTTGGAAGAAGAAAAAATCAGTTTCGATGCTGCCTTAGAAGCAGTTTTAGATATTTGGGCAAAGGGGATCTTGAATGTTCGTTGACGCCACCGGGGGCTTTGATAAAATGAGGGCTTATGGCACTGCCGCAATTTGATTATTACACACCAAAAACTGTTGAAGAGGCTAAAAAACTAGTTTCGACCTTGGATCATGCCGAAATCCTGGCCGGCGGCACCTGGCTTTTAAACTTGCTTAAAAAATCATCTTCGATTAAGCATGTTATCAGCCTTAAACATGTTGCGGGGTTAAAAGGGGCGTCGATTGAGGGCGACAGTTTGTATCTTGGTGCGGCAGAAAACCTAGATGATTTAAGCCGCAATAAGTTGGTAGGCGAACACTTTATTGTTTTGCAAAAAGCGATTAATAAGCTGGCTACGCCGCAAATCCGTAACATGGCGACGATCGGTGGCAACTTATGCACCTGCTTGCCGTGGGCAGATTTAGCTTGCGTGCTGCTTGCGTTAAATGCGGAGCTTGATTTTGCGGTTAAAGGCAAAGTACACTGTGTTGATTTCGTAGCCACACCCAAAAAATATTGTACCAAAGATATTCTGGTTGGCATTACCTTGCCCTTAGCGAAGGCCGATCAATATAAATTTTTACGTTTGCCGCTACGCAACGAAACCGATATTCCTTTTGCGGCATTATGCTTGGTAGAGACCAAAAAGGGCAAGGCGCTCAGTGTTAATTTAGGCAATAGTTACCCGGTTTTATTCAATAAAACCGCTGCGGCCTTAAGCGATAAAATTAAAGCCGTAGAAGCTTTTGCCCGAGAGCTTAAAGAGTATCAGAAAGATGCATCGCGCTTAGAGATTATGCAGGGTTTATTTAAAGAATTCATAGCGGACTTATGAAAACCATCGATATTAAAATTAAAGTTAATGGTGTTGAGCGCAATTTGTCGGTTGCATCGAACCAGCTCTTGGTCAATCTCTTGCGCGGCGAATTAAATTTAATCGGCACCAAAGATGCTTGCGGCAGCGGCGAATGCGGTGCCTGCACGGTGATCGTTAACGGCAAGAGTGTCTTGTCGTGTTTGACCTTAGCTTGTGAGTGCGATGGTGCGGTGATTACGACCATTGAAGGCTTAGCGTCTGAAGAGAATAAATTGCATCCGATACAAGAGGCATTTATGGAGGCCGGGGCAGTACAGTGCGGGTTTTGTACCCCGGGCATGATCTTGTCGGCCAAATATTTGTTAGACACGACACCAAGCCCAAGCGAAGAGCAGATACAAGAAGGGTTGGCGGGAAATATTTGCCGCTGCACCGGATATAAAAAAATTTTTGATGCCGTAAAAATTGCGGCCAAGGCGTTAGACAACAAATGAAAGAATTTACCGGAATCGGTCAAAATGCCCCGCATATCGAGGCTAAAGATAAGGTCTTAGGCCGGGCGATCTATGCTTATGATTTTAAACTAGCCGGGATGCTGGTGGGCAGATTTTTGCGTTCGCCCCATGCCCATGCCAAGATCATTAAGATCGATACCACAAAAGCGCAGGCGCTAAAAGGCGTATATGCGGTGATCACCCGTGAAGATACCTTTAAGATCAAATATGGTTCTAATTCTTATTTTTTCCCTTTTACGGATGATCAATATCCTTTGGCTACGGATAAAGTGCGTTATCTTGGCGAAGAGGTAGCCGCAGTAGCTGCCGAGAGTGAAGAGATTGCCGAGGCTGCGATAAAATTAATAGAGGTAGAATACGAAGTGTTGCCGGCAGTTTTTGATGCCGAAGAAGCGATGAAGCCCGGCGCGCCGATGATCCAAAATAAGCGCAACAACGTTGCGATCATGATCCCCGCGGTTTTTGGTGATGCCGAAAAGGCGTTTGCGGAATCAGATCATATTGTCGAAGCGGAATTTCGTTTACCGTCACAAGCGCATGTCTGTTTAGAGCCGCATGTCGCGGTGGCCAAGTACGAAGAAGGCAAATATACCTTATGGGCTTCAACCCAAGCCCCGTTTCGTATACGTGAAAATTTAGCGAAAACTTTAAAGGTAGAACAGAAAGATATCCGTGTGATCAAACTGCAGGTCGGCGGCGGCTTTGGCGGAAAGCTCGAGATGCTGCCTTTAGATTATTGTGCCTGTGTTTTGGCAAAAAAAGCCAACCGGCCGGTTAAATTTTCTTTGTCGCGCGAAGAAGAATTTATTTATACCCGCAGGAAACATCCGATGGTATTTAAACTTAAGGGCGGTGCGAAAAAAGATGGCACCTTAACGGCGTTAGCCGGCAGCGTAATCGCCGACGGCGGCGCTTATTGCAGTTATGGCCCGACGGTTGTCGCGGCCTCGATCATGCGCATCGGTATGTCGTATAAATTTCAACATTGTCAGATCTATGGTTATCGTGTCTATACCAATAATCCTATTAGCGGTGCGATCCGCGGCTTTGGCGGTGTGCAAAGCGGCTTTGCTTTTGAGTCGCTGATGGATTTGTTGGCACAAAAAGTGGGGATGGATCCGGTAGAGTTTCACTTAAAAAATGCGACTGACCCGAATTTTACCGCGGCCAACGGCATGGAGATCACGACCAATGGCTTGAAAGATTGTATCCGTATTGCCAGTGAACGCATTAATTGGAAAAAACTAAAATACGAAAAGCGTGAAGGGTATGGCATTGGTATCGGTATCGCTGCCGATGTTATGGGTTCGAAGATGTATAAGTCGCATGAGTCGGCGGGTACGATCATCCGTGTCGAAGAAGACGGCTCGGTGATTTTGCTTACCGGCGCGGCGGACACCGGCCAGGGTTCAGACACGACCATGGCGCAAATCGCCGCACAGGAATTAGGAATAAATTTATCGCGTATCCGCGTGATCGCGGCCGACACCGAAAATACACCATTTGATACCGGGAGTTTCGCCTCACGGGTTACCTTTATCAGCGGCAATGCCACCAAGCGCGCCGCGGTAGATGCCCGCGAACAGATCGATGCCATTGTCGCGAAAAAATGGAACATTCCGGTAACGCAATTGCGCCGTGAGGGAGAAATGATTTTCGATAAAGAAAATGATTATAACCGCATGACTTTTATGGAGGCGGTAAAACTTTGCTATTCGTTCGATGTGGGTAAGATGATCTTGGGGCGAGGGGTTTATAATCCGCCCACTAAGCCGGTTGATCTGCGTAACGGCCAGGGTAATGTTTCGGCCGGGTACAGCTTTGAGGCCCAGATCGTTTATTTAAGAGTGAACAAAGATACCGGGCGGGTAAAGATCTTAAAGATCGTCGATGCCCACGATATCGGCAAGGCCATTAACCCCATGGCGGTCGAGGGCCAGATCGAAGGCTCGGTGGTGATGGGTTTAGGCTATAGTTTTTATGAAGATCTAAAATTTAAAGACGGTAAAGGCTTAAACCCTAATTTAACTAATTACCGTGTACCGCATTCCACGGATATCCCCCAGATGGAGTCGATCTTATTCGAGACTAATGATAAAGAAGGGCCATATGGTGCCAAGGGTATGGCCGAATCAGCGTTATTGCCTACCGCAGCAGCTATTGCCAACGCGATCTATGATGCCGTAGGTGTACGCTTGACCGAAGTGCCGTTTACTCCGGAAAAGATTCTTAAGGCGTTGAAAGAAAAAAGTCAGGCGTCGTGAGGCGTATTGATATTTTTTAAAATATTTGCATCATCAACATTGACGAATAGAGTTTCTTTCGCAAGTTTTTGGTTAATGGTATAAAGCGGTTCATTGTAATTAAGAGCTAAGATATCCGGAATAATTTTTGCCGCATAGATCGGCGGGTGGCCCTTGTGGTTATTGTAAACCGGTATGGCGATCAGGGCCTTATTTGTTTTAAATTGTGTAGCTAGGGCGGCAATAGTTTGCTGGCCGACTAAAGCACAATCCACCGGCAGGATAAATACTCCGGTGCTGGCAGAAGAAACTTTTTTCAGGCCGCAGTGGATCGATGAAGTCTGGCCGTTTTGAAAAATTTCATTAACGGCGATTGTGATATTTTTAGGGATAACAGGCGCGATCAACTCGCGATGTGCGCCTAAGACTACGATGATCTGATCGATTTTGGCTTGCGTAAACGCATTGATTGCAGTTTCGATCAAGGTTTTATTGTTGATTTTATAAAGTTGTTTGGGTGAGCCGAAACGCTTCGATTCACCGGCAGCTAAAATAATAGCACTGAGCATAAGGCGATTATAACAAAATGAATATTTTAAGTAAAGTTGAGGAATATCTTAAAGCGAAGAAAGAATTTGCGCTTGTGTCGGTGGTGGAGATTGTTGGCAGTGTGCCGCAGATCGTGGGGGCGAAAATGATCGTTTTTAAAGATAAATCAATTGAAGGTACGGTCGGTGGCGGCAAGGTGGAAAAACAAGCGATCGATGATGCTGTTGGATTTATTGCGCGCCGGCTCAAGGGGTTAAAAGAATACGCTTTGGATAAATCTGCCGGAATGTTGTGCGGAGGGAAGATGAAATTATTTTTTGAGACCTTTAATCCGGAGAAAAAATTAATTATTACCGGTGGCGGGCATGTGGGTTTAGCTCTTTATCAAATTGCTTTAGTCTTAGGGTTTAATATTGTAGTAATTGATAATCGTAAAGAATATGCGAACAAAAAACGCTTTCCCCGGGCGGTAACCAAGACCGGAGATTACGCCAAGCTATTAGCCAAAGAGCCGATCGATAATAATACCTATATCGCAATTGCTACGCACGGACATATTTTTGATTTGATTGCCTTGCGGGCAGTGGTTAGTTCTAAAGCGAAATATATTGGTATGATCGGTTCGCAGAACAAAGTACGGGAACATTTTGCGCTTCTTGCCAAAGAAGGAGTAAGTAAAAAAATACTCCAATCAATATATGCCCCAATTGGTTTGAAATTAGGCGGAGCTAGTCCGCAAGAGATCGCGCTGGCGATTTTAGCACAAATGCAGGCAGTGGAATACGGGGTAAGTAACGATTTACAGTTTAAGAAGATAATATAGATGTAGGGGCAGACCTGCGTGTCTGCCCGAAACTATCAGGAGGTCCCTATGAGTTATGAGCAGGTAAAAGAGATCGTGAAAGATTCAGGGTTAGGTTATTTAGCTACGGTTGATGGCAGTGAGCCAAGGGTACGCCCGGTGATGCCGGCGATTTTTCATGACGGAGTGATTTTAGCCGCAACAAGCAAAGATTCGCCAAAGGTGCTGCAGGCGCAAAAGAATAATAATTTTGAGATCTGCTTTGTGGATAAAAAATTAAGCCAGGTGCGTTTTCGCGGCAAGATCACAATCACCAGCGATATCAAAAAGAAAGCCTGGCTAGCCAATGCCGTGCCCATGCTGCGGGCTTATTTTCCTACGGATGATGACCCGAATTTTATTATTATGGAATTAAAGCCGGAAAAGATCTTGTTGATCAATGTCGGTGAAGCCGAGTATACCGAGGTTACAGCATAAGTGGAAAAAGATATTACCTTTACTAAGGCGCGAGCCTTGGTGCAAGGCTTGGTTGCGGTTCCGGGCTCGGTGCGCGTGCCCTTAACTCAAGCATTGGGTAAGGTTTTACGCGAAGATCTTTATGCTAGGGTTGACGTTCCGGCTTTTGACCGTGCGACCATGGATGGTTATGCCTGCCGCCGAGCAGATTTAAAAAATCCGCTCGCCGTGATCGAGCTTATTAACGCCGGTAAAGTACCGCAGAAAAAAATCAGCAAAAATCAATGCGCTAAGGTTATGACCGGGGCACCTATCCCGCAAGGTACGGATTGTGTTGTGCCCATCGAGCAGGTAAAAAATTTAAACCCCGGCATTATTTTTTGCGGCGCAAGACTTAAGGCTAAAAACATTCAGTATGCCGGTACCGATATTAAAAAAGGTGCGCTGCTTTTGGCTCGAGGAAAAGCTTTGTCTGCGCAAGACATTGGTATTCTGGCTGCAACCGGTAATTTTAAACCTTTGGTCGTTGGGCCGATGCGCGTAGGTGTCGTCTCGACCGGTACCGAACTGGTCGAGCCTTTTGGCAAGCTCAGCAAAGCTAAGATATTTAACAGTAACGCTTATCAACTTTATGCTCAGGCGCAGAGCTTGAGGTGCAAGGTTGAATATTATGGTATTGTCACCGACGACCTAAAAGCCATTATGGCGGTTATCAACCGCGCGAAAAAAGAAAACGATCTGCTTTTGATCTGTGGCGGGGTTTCGACGGGCGATTATGATCTTGTGCCGCGGGCGCTGATCGCCGAAAATTTTAAAATCATATTCCATAAGGTAAAGATGCGCCCGGGCAAGCCGGTATTGTTTGCAAAGAGTAAAAAATGTTTTTGTTTTGGTGTGCCGGGTAATCCGGTATCGGCCTTTGTTGCCTTTGAGGTGCTGGTAAAAGAATTTATTTTAAAGTGCCAGGGGGTGGTTGATAACAAAAATATGATGACAATGAGGCTGGCCAAAACAATTACCCGCCAAAGCAATGGACGTTTAGGCTGGGTGCCGGTTGCCTTTGATAAAAAACGATCTGTCGCGGTGCTTAAGTACCATGGTTCCGGTAATTTAAGCGTGTTATTAAAAACCCAAGGGTTATTACTTTTTCCTCAAGGCGTATCCAGGTTAAAGAGGGGCGTAAAAGCCGATGTACGACCAATATAATCGACAAATCAATTATTTAAGAGTCTCGGTCACCGATAGGTGTAACCTGCGCTGTAACTATTGCATGCCTCAAGAAGGAATAAAATTGCTGCGGCATGAGGAGATTTTAAGTTTCGAAGAGATTTTTGATCTGGTAAAGATTGCCGTTGAAGAATTTGGTTTTGCTAAGGTGCGTTTAACCGGCGGTGAGCCCTTGTTGCGTAAGGATATTATGGTTTTGGTAAAGCGTTTAGGGGAAATTAACGCGATAAAAGACTATACGCTTACCACTAACGGCATCTTGCTGACTCAATACGCGCGAGAGTTGAAAGCTGCAGGCATTAAGCGCATCAACATTAGCCTAGACACGCTCGACCAGGAGCGTTATACGAGGCTTACTTGCGGCGGCAAGATCACGGGCGCATTGGGTGGGATCGAAGCGGCGATCAGTGCCGGCTTTAACCCCATTAAGATCAATTGTGTGGTGGAAGATAATCACCACGAGCCAGATGCACAAGCCGTGGCAGAGTTTGCCCATAAACGCGGTTTAAGTGTGCGCTATATTAAAAAAATGGATTTGGGCCGGGGGATTTTTGGCGTAGTCAACGGTGGCACGGGCGGAGATTGCCAGGCATGCAATCGATTGCGGCTATCCAGCGATGGAAATATCTACCCGTGTTTGTTCAACAGCCTTTGTTTTTCGGTGCGCGAATTAGGTTCGCGCGAGGCGTTACGCCGGGCAATAGCGGCAAAACCCTTAAGGGGTGAATCGAGTAAGCATAATGCCTTTTATCGTTTAGGAGGATAAGATGAAAAAAGGAAAACTAACTTTATCGCATATTGATAAACAAGATCGTCCTCAGATGGTGGATGTCTCCGGTAAGCCGGATTCATTGCGTGCCGCCGGCGCGCAAGGATTTATCACGCTTAATGCCGCCACCGTGGAGTTGATCGGCCAAAACAAGATCCGCAAAGGGAATGTCCTAAGAACGGCAGAGTTAGCCGGGATCATGGCGGCAAAGAAAACCTCGGACGCTATACCTTTGTGCCACCCGCTGAAAATTTCTAAGGTAGGAGTACAGGCTGAGGTTATTAAGGGAAAAGGGGTGATGGTAAGATCTGCGGTTACTTGCATTGGGCCAACCGGGGTTGAGATGGAGGCCTTACACGCAGTAGCCGTGGCATTATTGACAGTTTATGATATGTGTAAAGCCGTAGATAAAAAAATGATCATCAAAGATATAAAATTAGTTGAAAAAACAAAAACCAGTTTATAGGTTCGCGTAGGGGCGGGTCATGACCCGCCCGTTAAGAATAATTTATGGCAAAAATTGTATCAATAAATATTTCTAAGACCAAAGGCACAAAAAAAATCCCTGTGCAGCAAGCGGCGGTGACGATGTCGGGCCTTAAAGGTGATGCCCATGCCGGTAAGCATCATCGCCAAGTAAGCTTGCTGGGCAAAGAGCAGATATCAACGTTTGCTAAAAAGCATAAACAAAGGTTAGCGTGGGGTGATTTTGGCGAAAACCTGACGGTTGAGGGTTTAGATTTTTCCTCCATCAAAGTGGGCGGCCAAATAAAGATCAAAGATGTCCTCTTAGAGGTCACCCAGATCGGCAAAAGCTGTCATGGTAAAAAATGTAATATTTTCCATCGGGTTGGTGTTTGTGTGATGCCCAAAGCCGGGGTCTTTGCCCGGGTTTTACAGGCAGGTACAATAGAGCCGGATGACAGGGTTGAATATCTTGGGCAACTTTTACGCGTGGGGGTCATTACTGCCAGCGATCGGGCTGCCCGGGGGGAATATTCGGATATAAGCGGCCCGCTAGTAAAAAGCATTATGGAAAATTTTTGTAAGGAGAATAATTTAAAATTAGCCTGTGATGTGATAGTGGTGCCTGACGAGGATACCACGTTGTGCGAGGCTATTAAAAAACAGCTCGATAAAAAATGCGATGTGCTGATCACAACCGGCGGCACGGGCTTAGGCCCACGCGACGTTACAGCGGACGTGGTAAAGCAGTTTTTAGATAAAGAGATTCCCGGAGTGATTGAGTTTATTCGCGTAAAATATGGTGCGCAAAACCCCAAGGCATTATTAAGTTGCTCGGTGGCGGGCGTGGCCGGGAAAAGCCTGGTTTTTACCTTGCCCGGCAGCCCTAAGGCCGTAAAAGAATATATGGTTGAGATCAATAAGGTTTTGTTGCATGCCTTAGCGATGTTGCGCGGGTGCGGGCACTAACTAAATAATTTCCCAAGGGAGTGTTAAAAGTATATAATTAGCTTATGTTGTGTGATTGCCACATTCACTTTATTCCGCAGGAGTTGGGGTCAAAGACTACCTTTTATAAGGGCGTCTGGACCGACAAGGCTAAGCTTCACGATTTTTTAGATCAAAATAAGATCGATAAGGCTTTTTTAGTTTATCCTTCGACCGATGCCACCGCCAAGATGACCGAACAGGAAGAAATGATTATTTACAATCAGGCGGCAGCGGAGTTAATGCGCGAAAATAAAAAGATCATTGCGGCCGGGATCCTTGATTTTAATGATGAAGAAAATTTAAACGAACAAGTTACGGTTTTGGCCGAAAATGGATTTAAAGCGGTATCTGTTGCTTCGAGCCATAAGGGTGCATTTATTTTGTCTAAACTGACTAACCTTTTTGAGGCCTGCGCCAAGCAAAAGCTTGCGATCTTTGTCCACCCACAAGCGATCAACCCCATCGGCTTTGACCGCGTCAAGGACCCGCTTTTAATGCCGGTTTTAGAGTATAGCCTGGATGTAAGCATGTGCCTGGGGCTCTTGATGATGGAAGGCATCTTAGAAAAGTATGATGTGAATTTTATCTTTGCCTCTTTAGGCGGGGTGGTGCCTTTTTTAAAGGACCGCTTTGACCGGGTCTACCCCATGCTCTTAGCCCGCGGCATGGTGAAGGACTTAGGAAGGCCGCCATCAGAGATATTAAAAAAAGTTTATGTCGATACCTCCGGGGGTAGCTTAAAGAATATCGAATTAGCCATTGAGCTTTTTGGCGAAGATAAGATCTTGTGGGGTTCGGATTATCCGGTCAATCCACCGGTCGAGCAGAATTTAAAGATGCTCGATGGTTTGCCTGCCGGAGTGAAGCCTAAGGTTACGGCGCATAATTTCCAAAAATTGTTCGCGCTGTAACGTGTTACAGGACAAAAAAAGCCATAACTTCTTTGCATCCAATAACTTGCCGATAATGTAAGCGCTTACAATTTATTTGATTTAACCTTGACACACCATTAGGGTGTATGGTATATATAGATAATTTGATTTTTTGCCTGGGGAGGCATTTTGGTAACGGACGTGATTAATCGCGTCCCTACGCAGAGTGCCTCCCTTTTATTATGAAACAATGTAAACAGGAGGTTTATGATGATGTTGAGTAACCGGGCTTCGAAACGAATTTCTTCTTTAGCAATTTTGTCTTTCTTCGTTGTTTCTTTGTTTTCTCCCCGCGGTGGTTTTTGTAATGTTCTTCCCGGCAAGGCCGAGGGGGCAAGCCACTTGGTGGCGTTATCGGCACCCCAAGCCGCGCCAACCTTGGTGGGGTTAAAGCTTCACCCGGATAATCCGCAAAAAATTGATTTTATTTTTGATACGGCAAATAATGGTAAGCTTGATCAAGCCCAAGCCAAGCGCATGATCAACTACTTTTTGGCCGGATTAACTATCCCGACCAAAGATCTCTGGGTCAACCTCTCTCCTTATGAACAATCGCGCATTGTTCCCCAAGCTTTAGGCGTGACTGATTTGGGTAAAGATATGCTCGCCCAGGATTATTTTTTAAAACAGCTTAGCGCTTCTTTGACTTATCCGGAAACGGAATTAGGAAAGAAATATTGGGAATCAGTAAACGGCGTAGGGGCGAATAATCATTCGCCCGTTAACACCTTTAGCAAAATCTGGATCACCCCCGGTAAAGCCGAGGTTTATGAAGGCAACAATACGGTTTTGATCACCAAATCTTCCTTAAAGGCGATGTTGGAGAGTGATTACCTCGCGCTAAGTCAAAATTCAAAAGGCAAAAGTCAAAACAATGGTAGCACTAATAACGCCGCAACCACGGCCATGCGCGAGAAGATCTTACCGCAGATCGAAAACGATATTAACGGCGGTTCCAACTTTGCCACTTTGCGCCAGGCTTATAATTCCATGATCTTGGCGGTATGGTTTAAGGAAAAGTTCGAACAATCCTTTTTTAAATATTACCTTAATCAAGCTAAGATCAAAGGTATTGATTTAGCCGACAAGAATGTAAAAGAGAAGATTTGGGCACAATACGTTGCGGCTTTTAAGGCCGGTGCTTACGATTATATTAAATCTGAACGCGTAGGGGCGAATAATTATTCGCCCGCAAGTAAGATCACCCGCCGCCACTACTTTTCCGGCGGCGCCACGGCCGCACCCTATGCCAACCCCGGTGCAATCGTAGCAACCAGTGATCCTGCTGTTGCGGCTCAAGCCTTAGGAGGTCATGAGTTGGTAGTGAGCGAGAGTAGGGTAAGTGGTTTTGACCTCGACGCGCACCCTGTTTCGGGAACGTCTTCCGACAGCACGGTTTCCAGAGGCGACAATAGGCCTACGCCTTTTGGCCTTGATCTTCTTGATCAGGCTAATATTCCTCCTAACAGCGGCAAAAGTGCTTTGCCCGTTCACGGCATCGAATTTAAGCCGAGTAAAATAAATTATGATCTTAGAGCCGGCAAGGAACCGATCGCTGCCGGTTATTTTAAGCAATTTGCTACACGTACGCCGGAGCAGGCGCGTGTGTTGCTGGCTAAAGCAAAGGCCGAAAACGTTGAACTTTCTATTTCCGGTTATGCCCGCGGCGTTGACGGCGGCGGTACCTCTTTGGATCTGCCTTTATGGCAGGATATCCTTACGCTTCTTGGTGTAACGAGTTTAGCAGATCTGCCGGCGACTTCGACTACGACGACAAACTTTCCGATTAAATTAAGATTTGAGCCGCTTGGGCCGGGGCACGAGGATGAGGTGGTTTATGTAGCGCCTAGCTATGGCATTACCGAAGATAAACCGATAGTTGTGAAAGGCGATGTAGTGCTTAAGGATGGTAAAACCAACCAGGCTCATGCACCGGCCTATATTTTCGCTAATTTGTTCGGTTTGCGCGGAGTCAAGATTATATGCGAAGAGATCAACCCCATGGTAATCGCCGGCGGTTTGGAATCTTCCAACGTCGTGAATATGGCTTTGATCGCGGCCGCGAGTATGTTAAGCGGTGCGAATTTATCTTATGCGGATATTTTTGCTGCCGCCGTACGCATTGAAAATAACGATTTAGGCGGGTTAACCGGCGGCCAGGGCCACGGCAGTGTTGTCTTAGGCGGCGCAAACATGTTGATCTGGACCTCAGGAATAAAAAATGCCGAGGGTCAGCTGGTAAACCCTTATTCTTTTGTGGCTGTACCGCTCTTGGATGAGGCCGGGATCAAGGCCTTTGAAAATCATGTAATGTTGGTGCAGGCCGGCAAGACCTTTGTCGATGGCAATGCGGTAGTTCCGCGCACGGCCGAGATGGTCAACAATATGTGGACCTTTGTTTTGGCTGAAGCCACGAAAGACCCGGCATTAATGCCGCTCTTTACTGAACAGGTAGAGCTTTTAAAGAAGTGGCGTAAAGCTATGCACGATTCGGATTATGAGGCCTTAGGCCAGGTGGTTGCCCGGATCGTCGAATTGCGCGATCAGGTAGAGCGGACGTTCGTCGGGCTGGCATTAGATCATAAGAACGGTAAAGAAGGCCTGCCGGCTTATGCCAAAACCTTTCATGATTTGATTTTTGATCATAATTTTGCCATCGATGGTAAAACTTATTACGACAGTTTTAAGGCCTTTCGCGATTCTTATTTTGACGCGAATAAAGGTGAGGCGTGGCTACGCGCGCACACCATGTATGATTTAGAGCCGATCGCGCCGCTGGCCGAAGCCGCCAAAAAAGAGGGCATTTACATGATGGCTTTAGGCGCGGGCGGCCCGGGGGCAAACCTGGTGGCAATTTCTGCCAAAGGAATCGAACATATCAAGGCGTTTTTACAAGCGCATGGCATGGGCGAGATCGACGCCGAAGCCGCTAAGCATATGATCGTTAACGATCCGGAGTATTCCGCAAGGCAATATGTGGAACAGGCGAAGCGAATGAAAGCATTACACAAAGACGGTATTTTTGCCGAGCAAGATTGGGTCAACATGCTAACACAGGCGATTGAGCATGGCCGCGGCGAAATCAGCAAAAGCGATAGCAATCACGTCTCGATTAAGCTTATCGCTACGCGTGTATATGACACTAAAGACAAAAATAGGCCGTTAGCGCAGCAAGATCTTAGCGTTGTGGTTGCGCAAGAGGTGAATGGCAGAGTGGTAGGCGCAGGATGGCGGCTTGATGCCGGCCTTACCATGCGCGGGTATATGCCGCTTAAGATCGGCCGCGAAGGGATGAAGGCAAATGGTTTTCAAGAGATGAAGATGGCTTTGCCGGCCGGCGGCCAGCAAGTCAATGTGGCTACGGTGGTTAAGCATGCGGGAAGTCCGGTCGCCAATGTACCGGTGCGCGGCAATATCGTAGTGCAAAATGATAAGGTAAAGATCGGGATTGATAACGCTGCGGGTTTTTCGCCGCGCGATGTTATGGTCGAGTTAAATGGTAAGGTTTATAATTTGTTAACTGAAGAGCCAGGCGTAAGCGATCCGGCTTTTACCATGTTTCCTACGAATAACCGCTTAGACTTGGAAGGTGAATGGATTGCCCCGGATGGAACGCACTATCCTTATAAGCTGACAATGGAGCAAGCCAAAGAGATACAGGCTAAAGGGTATATGCTGGTTTTGCCGGGCGAGCCTGGGCCGATCCACGGTTTACGGGCTTGGAAGAATTGGCAGGTAACACATAACCCCGATGGGAGCGTCACCGGCGTAGCCGGTACGGATATCGAAGGCGTACCGGAACTTTTCCAAGGATTAGAAGTCGCTGAGACCCATGCCGCTAAAGGCAATAAATGGGTTATTTTGGATAGAGTTACGAACAAGGGCAATACAGTTAAGCCATTTGGTACCGGTATACACTTTTGGTGGGGTCAAAATCCCAATGGGGAAACTGCTGAAGCCGCGAAGGTTGCCGATCGTGCTAAGGTTAAAGTGCAATTTTCTGCAGACTTTGCCTATGCTACAGATCCGAATAAGAAGGGCCGTTGGCCCACAGGCGAAATTATTCCCATAGGAAGCGCCGCCGCCAAAGAAAAGCGCTTTGGTTTTGATAAGGGCCAAGTTATCGGCGATATCACGCCGGAGACGATCTTTGATGATGTTTTCCATCTGCAAGCATTGCCGGAGGGGATTGATTACCAATATGTAACGATCTATGATCCGATTACCAATACGACCAAGATCATTAAGGCGTCTCGACAATATAATCACGTAGTGGTTTTTACGCCTTTCTGGCCGGGCGCTAATGGTGCCTTGTGCGTTGAGGTGCAGACTGATGCCACCAACAAATTTTATCTGCAGAAATTAGCTCGCGAGCGCGGCGATCAGAGATTAGCCGATGCCGTTAAAGGTTTAGTTTTAGAGCCGGGCGCGGAAGAGAATTTAGAGATGGAGTCCTGGATCGAGGAGGGAGAAGTTACGGTAGAAAAGCTCCAAGCGCGTGAGCGTGCAGCCAAGGCCGAGGGAAGCGCAGAAGGTACAAGCACAGTTGAAGGCACTGTTGCCACGAGCGCAGGCGATACAGGTGTAGCCCCGGTAACCCCCGCAGGCACACCTGAAGGCGGTGTCAGCTGGAATAAGTTAAAAGTAAGTTTAAATGCAAAAAGCGGGCAATTTTACTTTAAGCGCGGGTTTTTAACCGGCCGCGAACAGGGCTTGGTAGTTGATTTAAACGGGCAACGTAGCCAAAAGACGATCAAGCAGATCATTCAAGAAGACGGGTTGGTTAATTAGGAGGTTTTTTAAATGAAGCGATTGGTTAATTTATTTATTTTGGTCGTGTTTTGCTTTTCGCATTTAAGCGGATATGCGGCGAGCATGAACTTGCCGCAACCTGGCACTTTGTTATCAGTAAGCGAACAATTTGCTCCGGTGACTTTAAAGGGTTTGAAATTTGACCGGCAAAATCCGTTTAAGCTTTCCTTTATATTGGATGAAGGCAGCACTAAATTAACCGACGCGCAATTGAAAGAAACCAGCAAAACCTTGATTCGCTACTTTTTAGCGGCATTAACCACGCCTGGCCAGGATATGTGGGTCAACCTTTCGCCTTACGAACAAGATAGAGTTTTGCCCGATAGTTTTGCTGCAACCGATTTGGGCAACGACATGTTGGCGCAGGATTATTTGTTAAAGCAATTAGCCAGTTCATTAACTTACCCGGAAACGGAATTGGGGAAGAAATATTGGGATGTGGTCAATGGCACGGGCGGTTCGCGAACCGCCCCTACAAATTCGTTTAATAAGGTTTGGATCACCCCCAACGAAACCCAGGTTTATGAGACCGGGGATAAAGTATTTATTACAAAAAGCAGCGTAAAGATTTTAAGCGATGAGGATTACTTGGCCCGTGGCAACGCCGAAGGCGGCGCTTTACGGGCTTTGGCGATGCAGAAGAACAGTGTAGGGGCGAATAATCATTCGCCCGCAGACCAGGCATTTAAAACCCTGATTGTTCCCGCGATCGAGAAAGAAGTTAATACCGGAAAAAACTTTGCTAATTTCCGTCAGCTGCATTCGGCAGTGATTTTAGCCGCGTGGTTTAAGAACCGCTTAAAAGATTCGATCTATCAACAGCTCTACATTGATAAGAACAAAACCGCCGGTATTGATGCTAATGACCCTCAGGCCAAAGAAAAGATCTTTAATCAGTATGTTGAAGCCTTTAAAAAGGGAGCATATAATTACGTAAAAAAAGAAGCTGTAGGGGCGAATGATTATTCGCCCGCGAAGAAGATCAACAAGCGTGCCTATTTCTCCGGCGGCGCAGTAGAAACGCCGATCACTGAGCCTGGCAATTGGCGCGCCACAACTCTTCCTAGTCAAACTGTTCCCGCTGGTACTGCTGAAGCGGTGACGGCTGATTCTCAAACCGCTCAGAAAGCTTTGGGTGATGGAACGACCGAAGTTCCAGTGACGATCAAAATTAGTTCTATCGGCAGCCGCCTGGTATCGCGCACAGAAAATAACAAAATGCACGAAGCGCTTAAGCTAAAACCGGTTTTAGACGCTATTGCGGAAACGATTAAGATCAAACTTAATGGCAACGAGGCTGATTTCCGCCAATTTTTAATCCGACAAGGTACACCAGGCAAGTGGCCGGGTATAAAATTCAGTTATACCGGCATTATTGATTTAGGGGCTAATCAAGGCCAGGATGGGTTTTTGGCAACGCGCCTTGGGTTATCTGAAAGAGAAATTCCTGCGGCCATGAAATGGTTTACCCTGGAGTTGACCGACGACGGTATTTTAACTATCCAATCGCCGTTATTCGGTGGTGGCCATGCGGGGTTAAACCGTTTGGCGGTTTATGGCCGCAACCCAACCGAAATCCAGCACGAGCTTTATGAATTAAGAAAATTGATAAAGTTTGCCCGAGCGCTTAGCGCACAAGAGCTGGTGCATTACGCGCCTGGCGTACCCTTGGGTGATTGTTTGCGCAATTTTCTTAAAGATTTGGTTGGGAAGAAACAGCTTGATGGCGACTTGATAAGGAAATTAGACAACGCCATAAGCGCTGCGGACGTTAATATCATAGGGATAAAAAAGGATATGGAGAAAAAGTTTAGTAACGCGGGTGGGGTTTCGCACGGAGAGGAATCTACCGGCCAAGCGCAGCTATACAAAATAGATCTATTTCTTCAAGCGCTACACGCCGATGCACAAAAATTTTTTCCGGTAAAGGACGAACCGGCCGATGATGCTCAAACAATTTTCCTTGCCAGCGGCCCAGGTACAGCCGCTACCGCAAACACACGAAAGAAACCCCTGCCCGACCTTATTACTGATGTGCGCACAGCGCTGAGCCAGGAAGCCATCTTTGAAAGCGATGCCGTAGCGCAGGTAGAAGCGGCCTTGTTAAAAGGTGCGTCGTTTTCTAGCTTGGTTAAGAAAATTTATCGATTAATTCAATCCAACCAGGTTGATTTAGAAAAAGATAGCTTTGTTGCTGTAGCTATTGTCAATGCGCTGGTGACGGCTGCCCGGCACGAGAACCTCGACTTGACGCTGCCTGCAGAATTATCCCGGTTACAGCGCATAGCGCGTACGGATAAGGGTGTCGATGAAGTAACGGGAAGTATTAGCGTTAGCGATGTTCTTGATGTTTTAAAGCCAGCAGATATCCGGGGGCAAACCGCTTTTTATGAATTTTGTAAAACCATTGCTGCCGTAGCGAAAGGTAAAAGGGCAGCCAGCGCCAAAGTGTTCCAAAAGGCAGCGATAGCGGCGGTTAAAAAAGCCGGCGCAGCTTTACAGGGGAAAGCCGCAAGCGCCGCTCCTTCCGTTCCCGGCGGCGATTCGCAAAAAAAAGCCAAAGTATTCGCGGATCAAGTGATTTTTGATGCCTGGATTGGTTGGCAAGGTAAAAGAATCGATCAACGTACTGCCGCGCAACAAGTTGTAATTGCGCTCAGCCAAGACACCGGAGAATATTTTTTCGCTAATTTTGCCAAAGCTATTGAGATTTTCCAATTAGACGGCCGAGGCAAAAAAAGTAAGGATGCTTTTGCCGCTGCGTGCGCAGCAATTTCGGTGTATCTGGATAAGGCTGAGCATCTAGAGGATGGCCTTAGCCGTAAAGACGATCGGGCGTATCGGCAAGCATTAAGGGCAGCGATGAGGCTTGTTACGTTAGCACAAGAGAAAACCCTGCCCGACCTTATTACTGATGTGCGCACAGCGCTGAGCCAGGGATTTGCTTTTAACGGTGATGCCGTAGCCCATGTAAAAGAAGCCTTGTTACAAGCAGATACCTTTGATGCTTTGACGGGTGAAATCTACCAGTTGCTTATCTCTGGTAAGGTCGATATTAAAAAAGATGATTTTGTTGCTCAGGCAATTGTCGAGGCCCTTGCCGCAAAGGGCGTGGAGGATGATTTCGTCTTACCACAAGAGTTAAGACGATTAGTCGACGCGGCGCGTTCGGCCCCGAGTGTCGATGAGGTATCACCCGCCATTGATTCAAGAGCAGTTATTAAGGCTTTAAAACCTCAGGCGATCAAAGACCAGAAAGCTTTTGCCGGTTTTTGTAGAACCATTGCCGCCATGGCGCATGAGAACAAAGACAGCGCCAGCGCGCTATCCCTTAAAAGGGAAGCGGTAGAAGCCGTGCAACAAGCCGCAGTTGCCTTGGGGCAGAAAGTCACTACCCGATCCGGTACGCGCCGCGATGCGAGAACCGGCAAATTTAGAAATCATCCCGGCAAAAGTCCGCAAGATGCGGCGAGATTGATTGTAAAAGCCGGATTAACCAGCTTTACCTTAGGAGATTTTTTAACGGCTTATGTGGATCATGGCCAAGGTCTAAATTATGAAGCGTTAGCGGAAAATCCGGAAACTACCGCCAGAGAGGATTTAAACGGTTTAGTCGAGAAAGGGATATTGAGGGTTGTTTTTAACACGAGAGAGAATGTGTATACAGTTGTTGACCAGGATGCTTTGCAAAGTTACGGCGGTATCAATGAAAAAGAATTAGAAAACAGCCTGACCATTAAAGTCGAAGGTAACGGCGTGCGGGTGCCGATGTGGAAGAACATCCCTTTAAAGCCCGAAGATGTGCCGGGTTTTGATTTTACGATCGACGGCTTAAAGCGTAACCAGACTGCCGCGCAGGTAGTTTTTTAAAATAACGCCCGGTTTATTTTGCCCCGTTTCGCCTTTAATGGCGGGACGGGGCATTTTTATGCCCAGCGAATAATTAATGACAGCCCAGCGATTTTCATTTACAATAATCCATAATGAAAGTTTATCTTAATGGCGATTTTCGGGAAAAAGAGGAGCTAAGCGAGGTCTTAGAGCCCGGCTTCTTGTTCGGTTGGGGGGTCTTTGAACCGTTACGGGTTTATAGCGGCAAGATCGCTTTTTTGAATGAACATCGCACTCGCCTTAAAAACAGTTGTAAGCTTTTGGGGCTTACCTTCCCGGATGTTTCCTGGGAAGCGAAGATCGAGGAAGCGCTAAAGATCAACGATCTCAAAGACGCTTATGTGCGCTTGACGGTTTATAAAAAACGCCAGAATGTCGGTGTAATGATCTATGCCGATGATTTTAAATATTACGCTTCCGATGCTTATTCTAACGGCTTTACCGCATTGGTCTCGGCGATCCGGCGTAACGAAAACGATCTTTCCTGTTGCGTGAAAACGATCAGTTATTTAAATAACCGTTTAGCCTGGGCCGAGGCGCAGGCTAAGGGCAAAGACGAGGCGCTAATGCTTAATTTGAAAGGCAACGTGGCCGGAGGGGCGCGCAGTAACCTTTTTATCGTGAAGAAAAATACAGCGGTTACTCCTTCGCTCAAAGAAGGAGCCTTTTGCGGCATTACCCGTTTAAAGGTGATCAAGCTCTTGCAACAATTGGATTTTAAGGTGAAAGAGGATGAGGTAAGTAAAAACGATTGTTTAAAAGCCGACGAAGCCTTTTTGACCAGCTCTCTCCTTGAGGCGATGCCGTTAGTTACCTGTGACAATCACAAGATCGGCGATGGTTTGCCGGGCAAAGTTGCTTTGATCGTGCGCGAACAATACCGCCAGCTTTTATGATGGAGAGCCCTTTACTTTTTCCTGTAAAATTAAAAGATGATACGATTTTTGTCCTCGATGAGACTTTGTTGCCGTTTAAAGAAGAGTATATCCGGGTAAGCCATATTGAAGAGGCGTTGGCAGTGTTGCGCGAGATGAAGACGCGCTCTTTAGGCCAGGTGCTTTTGTATTTTTACAGTTGCGCGTTGTTTAAAGGGCAGATCTCGTTTGATGAAATAGCGCAAAAATTTCTTGCTGCCCGCCCGACCTTTGATTTTTCCATGTTGGCTTATATTATGCACCAAGGTGTCTCTAAGGGCGCACGGCCGCAAGATGTAGCGCAAGGGTTTGTAAAAACTTTTGATGCAGCGCGTAAACGCCGGGCCGTGTACCTGGCTTCGATCTTGCCTGGCCCGGCGAATATTTTGACGATCTGTAACGTTAACGGTGAACTCTTATATCTCTATGATGAATTAAAAAAGCTTAATAAAGAAGGGATTTTTTACGTCTGTGAGACACGCCCATATTTGCAGGGAACACGCCAGACTTTCTGGGAGTTGGATAAAAACCAGATCACCGCGAAAGTGATCTGCGACAATCAAGCCGCAAGTTTGATGGCCAAGGGCTTGGTAAATTGTGTCGTGACGGGTGCGGACCGGGCCACAACCAATGGCGATATCGTTAACAAGGTGGGCACCTATGCTCTGGCACGCCTCGCGCAATATTTTAAGATCCCCTTTTATCCATTAACGCAATATCCGCGTAATATCGATATTGATAAGATCACGATCGAAGAGCGCCCGAAAGATGAGGCTTTTATGTTTTTGTCTAGCCCGGCCGATATGGATGCTTTTTATCCGGCGTTTGACCCCGTAAAGAGTGAATTCGTGACTAAGCCGATTATGTTGGAGATGGCATGACTTTAGATGGGATCGATAAGGCTTTGTTGATCTGGGGGCCGATGCCGGATGAGGCTTTGTCCTATATTCGTTCGGTGGGGTGGCTTGTGATCGTCCCTGAGGGCCGGCCCTTTATGACCGGCTTAAAGCAGAACGCGCAAAAATTGAAAAAAGCGGGGATAAAATTTGTTTATGTTAATGATAACACTTTAGGTATTTTGTTTAATAAAGGTAAAATTTTTCGCACTATAATCTTTTATAAAGAAAAAAATGATACAGGGATCATAGGTTTTTGCGGTACAATGTATGTGACGATTTTAAGCCGCCTGCATAATGTGAAGATCGAGCTTTTTGCGGCACAGGCGCTGCAACTTGCAGGAAGCGTTGATCTTCTGGGCGGAAAGAAGTATATCTTAAAGGATAATGTAAGAGATTTTATCGTAGAGGCCTCTGACGAGGCGGTAAGCTTTAAGGAATTGCAATGAATTTTACGCAAAACAAAAAAGAGATCATCTACTGGGCACACCTTTTAAACCATAAAGGCTTGGTCACGGCGCGTAGCGGCAATATCTCATCTAAGGCCCAAGCCGCGGTGGTTATCACCGCGCATAATACTTATTTAGGCCAGCTCGAAGAGAATGACTTCGCGGTTTTAAACCTGGAAGGAGATCTTTTAGAAGGCAATACTCCATCGAGCGAAAGCGCGATGCATTTGGCAATCCATAACCGCTTTAAAGATATTAACGTCGTGATTCATTCACATTCGCCGTATTCTACGGCTTTTTTTCACTATTTCGATAAGCTGGATATCTTTTCTTTTGAGGCTAAATTTTATTTAGGGACGGTGCCGGTAATCTCGCAAAAGACTCCGACCGTGACCGATGTTGCGCCGGTGATCCGGGCTCTTGAGAGTAGCAATATCGTGGTTTTAGGCAATCACGGCGTTGTCGCCATGGGCAAAGATTTTAAAGAAGCTTTCAGCTTTTTGGAGCTTTTAGAAGAGCAAGCCAAGATCAGCTTTGCGGCCCGCTCCGCCCGCCTTGTTGCCTTGCATCCGATCGAGATCGAGAGCGACCATAAAAAAAGCCAGCGGCCGTCGTATAAACTATTATCGGTTGAACATATCAAAAGCCTGACTGATTTGGTCAATGCGGATAAGGATATCCGTGCTATGGGCGAACAGCTTAATCTAACTTGTACCTTGGCGGTGAACAATGAAAGTACCGGCGAGTGCGTGTGTTTTTATTACGAAAAAGGCAAGATCGCCAAAACCGATAATAATTTAAATGCCGAGTTTGTGATCAACGGCAGCGAAGAGGTATTAAAAAAAGTTTTTAACCGCGAGATCGACCCTTTTGTCGCTTCAACTCAGGGTAAGATCAAGATGAAAGGCGATTTTGCGCGCCTGAGCCGCTGGTACCCGGTGATGGTCAAGACCTTTGCGCTCTGGGGGAAGGTAGAGGTGTTTTAATGCGCGAAGAGATCTTTCGTTTGCCTAATAATTTTTTGCAAAAGCTGAAAAAGCTTTATCCTGATCGCTTTGAAGCGATCGTTTCGACTTTTTTAAGCCGAAAGCAACAATCCTTTCGCATTAATTATTTAAAGACCGACTTGGTGACTTTACGCGAGAAACTGCGTTTAAATCATATCCGGGCTGAAGAATTGCAATACCCTAAAGGGGCATTTATATTAAAAAGCGAGATGCGGCAATTGCAGAATACCGATATTTATTCAAACGGCTTGATCTATGTGCAGAATGTCTCGAGCATGTTGCCGCCGATCATCTTAGACCCTAAAGATGGCGAAAAAATATTAGATCTCTGTGGCGCGCCAGGAGCGAAAACTACGCAATTATTTTCGCTTTGCCCCAAGATCGATCTGCAGGTAATCGAAAAAAACCGCGTGCGTTTTTATAAATTATTAACTAATATCAAGCAGCAGGGGATGGGCAACGATATTAAGTTGCATTTGATCGATGGGATCTGGGTGCGTAAAAAGTTCCCCGAATATTTTGATAAGATCTTAGTCGATGCGCCTTGTTCGACTGAAGGCCGCTTTTTAGTCGAGGACCATAAGACCTTCAAATATTGGAAAGACCAGAAGGTAAAAGAGATGACCTCGACCCAGAAAAAACTGATGCATTCGGCGTTCTTTGCCCTTAAAGAGGGTGGAGAGTTGGTTTACTCGACCTGCACGATCTCGCCGGAAGAGAACGAGGGGATCGTGACTTGGTTTTTGGATAAGTTTCACGACAAGCTGGAGTTAATGCCGGTCGATATCCCCTTAGATAATGCGGAAAAGGGGTTTAAGCGCTGGGATGATGAACGTTTTGATGACCAGATCGAATTAACCCGGCGTATCCTGCCTAACGAATATATGGAAGCTTTCTTCGTCGCGAAATTCAAAAAAATAGCCTGTTGATCGACGCATCAATGTAGGGGCAGGGCTTGCCTCTGCCCTTTTTGCAATGGGCGACCGCCAGGGTCGCCCCTACACAGAAACAGACGCGATAAATCACGTCTCTACACCAACCCGAAATAATTATTATACCGAATTATAATTTACAAGGAAAAGCCAAAGGGTATTTACATCGAGAGTTCTTGCGTATTGCCGTTTTTACGCAGGATGACTTTGGTGGCGCTGATCGATTCGACGGTCGCGTCGTTTATCGTCTCGCCGGGTTTTACCACTTTGCCGTTGATGATCGCTATAGGCTTGGCCTCATCGTAGATGATCCCTTCAAGGGCCAGGGATGAGGAAGAGTAATTTTTAACGACCGGCGCCGGTGCCGGGCGCGATTCGTGTTTTGTGCCGGAAGATTTGGCGGCTGACGAATATTTTGAATGGTTTCCTTTGTGGTTATTTTTGCCGGTAACTATCGGATAGCCGAAGAAGCCTATTATTAGGACAAAAACAATAGGCAGTAAAAGTTTTTTCTTATCAAAAGGTTTTTGAAGCTTCGGCGTTGACGGTAAAGGCGAATCGGCAGATAGTACAGTTTTACGTTCCCGTTCGGGGTTGTCACCGGATTTTTTTAAGGCGTCATAAATAATGCTCACTGTAACTCCTTAATGCATTCGGTAAAGATCTCGTGGGTTAATTGTTTTGTGCCCTTGGCAAAGCCGCAAAGCATCGCCCGGTCGCATAGCGTATTAACCAGGCGGGGGATGCCCTCAGAGAAAGAAAAGATCGTGTCAAAGCTTTGGGCCGTGATCTCTAGATCGGTTTTTCCTGCTTTGTCCAGGCGATGGCGCACATATTGTTCGATCTCATCTTTTTTAAGGGGGGAAAGCGAGCACTTGATGGCAATACGCTGTTTTAATTGGCGTAGATTGTGTTTAGCGAGTTTTTGTTCAAGCTCGGGTTGGCCCGAGAGGACTACTTGCAAAAGCTTATCCTGTGCGGTCTCTAAGTTTGAAAGTAAGCGTATCTGTTCCAATTGTTGGGTAGAAAGGTTTTGTGCCTCATCGATCACCAAAACTGCCGCGACACCCGAAGCGTTACTCTCGATCAAAAAACTATTTAACTGATTGACTAAGGCGAGCTTGCTTTTTGCCCCGATCGGCATTACGCCAAAGTCCTGCAACGCGGCCTCCAGGAGCTGGTTTTGGTTGAAAAAAGGATTTAAGATCAACGAGGTCTTGGCTTTGCCGCTTAAGCGGTTTAAAAGCGCTTTGCACACAGTAGTCTTTCCGGTGCCGACCTCGCCGGTCAAAGACATGATCCCCTTGCGTTCACTGATCCCGTACAAAAGCGTGCTTAAGGCGTCTTCGTGCGAACGGCTCTCGTAGAAAAAATCGGGATTAGCCGTAATATTAAAGGGAAACGCCTTTAAACCGTAGTGCGCCAGGTACATCTTTAGCGTGGCGTTGTTACCGCAGTTGTTGTGCTGGTCATTTCCGGTTTTTCCTGCGCCTTTTCCTGTGCCTTTGATATCGTAGCCGGTACATCTATTGTTGCGCCGACACCGACGCCGACCGAGGTTTCCTGTTTTTCTTTTAACTCTCTAGCCGCACCTTGTTCGATCGCGGCGGCAATTGAGCCGTTGCTGGATTTACTGGAATCGACGATCTGCACCGTAATAAAAATAATCAAATCGACCTTTTCGACGCTGTGAGTTTTACGCTGAAACAATTTTCCCAACCAGGGAATGTCGCCTAAAATCGGGGTTTTGATTACGCTATCGCTGGAAACATCTTTCAAAAGGCCGCCGATGGCGATGGTCTCGCCGTTATTAAGCAGCACTTGGGTTTGGGTTTCGCGTACGTCGATGATCGGATAAGTATCATCAGAGGTTGCTGTGCCGATTTGGGACGTAGCGGTAATATCGCTGGAAGATGATGTTACCGAGGGATAAATGATCAAGTTTACATAGTTGTTGTTGCAAATCTGCGGTACCACATTTAATTCAATGCCTAAATTCTGGTAGTAGCTTAAGTTTTTGTTGATGCCTACGGAGCTTTCGCCGGTGCTGCCTGACGATGAGATTGTAGAAGAGATAATCGGGCGTTTTGTCCCGACCATAATGTAAGCTTCTTGTCCGTCTAAGGTTAAGATGCTTGGTTCGGAGAGGGTGTTGGTTTTTACATCCTCTTCCAAAGCGTGCATAATGACTTCAAATTGCGTGCCGGTATATTTTTGAAAAGCGAATTGCGAACCGGCATTAAAAAAGCCTACTGGGCCGGTGCCTGCGGCAGTAGAAAAGGTTTTGCCAATATTGGTGCTCTGTGATGTAAAAGACGAGGGAGAAACATCTCCGCCAAGAGACGTAGCCGTGGCAGTCTTGGTGTTCGCGCCATTTAAATTTATGCCGGTAGGGTTTGTTACCCCGTTGGCGCCGGTACCATAATCAAAGCCGATATCTTTTAGGCGGTTGCGGTTGACTTCGACAATTTTAGCCTTGATCAAAATTTGTCTAGGTAAAATATCGATTAATTTGATTGCTTCCAAGAGGCTGCGAAGATTGGATTTAGTATCGCTAAGGATAAGTGTATTAGTGCGCGGCTTGGCGCCAGCCTCGCGTTCGGCACGGCCAAAATCACCGGTAGCGGTTGATGACGCAGAAGATCCCGCCGTTGATCCGCTAGAAAATCCACCACGCGCTTTCCAACCCTTTTGCGGTTCGGTTTCCAGAACGGTGATCTTACCGCGGGCCGTAAGCTGGGGCTTTAACATCTTTTCTACATCATGCGCGTCTAAAAATAAGAGTTTTACCGAAGCGGTTTCCATGGGTTCCTGCTGGGCGGCTAATGTCTCTTTTTCCCGTTTTTCCGCCAGACGCTCTAAGGTTGTGATCATTAAGATATCCGCGCCGATCCACTCGTAGCTATAATCATAAATCTTTAATACTGCATCAAGGGCGGTAAGCCAGGGGACGTCTTTTAGGTCGATTGTGACCGTGCCTTGGACTTCCGGAGCAATGACGATATTGATCTTTTTGCCGTTTTTTGTAGCTTTTTGGGCGATCGCCTGCAAGACGATATTGATATCCGCTTCTTTAAATTTAAGTGAAGAGATCATGCCGTCATCGGAAACCGCGGTCGCCGCTGCATCTTGTGTCGGTGCCGGGGTTTGCGCGCTGGGTTCTTGTGCTTTAGAGTAAAGGAAAATCATCCCTACGAAAACCAGAAAAATGAAAAAAACTTTAAATCTCATTGGCCCTCCCATTTTATAAAATATTCCTGCCCACTACTTTCTATAATTACTCCGTTAGGTTCGATTTTTTTAATTTTATGTTTTCCGACAAAATCTCCGGCGCGGTATATCTCGTTATTGATAACTACAGTGCTTGAATCGGGGGAATACATAATGCCCTGTAAAACAATATCGTTGATGCCGGTATCTTCGTGGATCACGACATCGCCGCGGTCGTTGACCAAGGGGGTAAAAGGATCGCGTTCGCCCGGGGTGTAGGGGTATTTAAAGTCTTCGGCAAATAAGATAAACCCGCAGGCTAAAAAAACCATCAAAATTAAAATTTTTTTCATAAGCTTATCCGCGCGCAATTGCGACGATCGTTAAAGTTATTCCCAGCTGCGGCTTGCTATAGGTAATGTTTAAGCGTTTTACCTCCAGGCAATATTCGCCGCCTTCTATTTTAGCAATAAAATTACCAAGATTGTGAAAATTTCCTTTTGCCGTTACGCTGATCGGTATTTGCACAAAAGATGTAGTGCCGATTTTTTTGTATACGGTCGGCGGAGCTGACCCGGTTTCAATGATCTCTAAATTGTTTTCTTTGGCGGTTTGTGAAATATAGGCTTGCAGCGTTGAGACATTCTGCATGCTGATGATCTTGCTCTGTAATTCGACCACCGCGGCTTTTACCTTTTCCGTATCGGCGGCGATTTTAGGGCGGGTGCCGATGTCGTCCTGGGTTTTAGCGATTTTACCGCGCAGGTCGGTTACTTTTTTATTCAAGACGATGATATTTTTTACCTGCATGGGGGTTATAACAAAAGCTACCGCCAGCGTCGCCAGGATGATCCCAAGGTAAATGAGGGTTCTTTTATCAATATTCATAATTTAATGTATGCACTCGATTACAAAATCTATGGTCTCAGTATTTTGCACTTTACCTTTACGGTAATCCTTAACATTGGCATTTTTAAATTGTGAAACAAAGTAATCTTTTTTATTAAGGTCTTTAATGAATTTGTCTAATGAGGCCATTTGTTCTTCTTTCCATTTTACGACCGTACCCTCCAAAGCTAAAGTATCCCGGTCAAAAGAAAAAGAGCGTAACCAGATATTTTTCGGCATTGAGCCATAGACTTCTGCCATGATACGGGTTGCCTGGATACGTGTTGTGGATATTGATTGGTAATCTTTCTTTTCTTTTATCTGTGCCTCCAGGGCATCTTTTAATTCCTGAATATCTTTTATCGAAGGAGCAAGGTTTTTATTGGTGTTTTCCAGCGATGCCCGAGACATCTCAAAAATATTCGCCAGGGCAAAAGCTCCAATGTTAACAATGATGAGGAGGATAAGTACCAAAATAACCGCTGGAATATAGTGTGCCAGCGTTTTGTTGAGCGGTGGTTCATCGGCTTGCTGAAAAGGATAGAGGTTGATAGTAATTTTTTTCATAAGACAAGCCCCATGACTGCCGAGAACATATCCGGCGGCAGACTTTTATCGGGTAGCGGGATATTTAATTTTTCCCAGGGTTTCCAGGGTTTTGCTTCAAGGCCGAGCGAGTTGGCCAGGAGCGTATCTGCCCCGGGCAAATAAGAAAAACCACCGGTAAGGTATAATGTATTTATTTGTTCCCCCGTATTCATCTCAAAGTAATCTAAGGAACTGCGTATTTCCTCGGCAATCCCTAAGAAAATCTCTTCGTTGATCTCAGCGATCTCAGCCGGGTTTTGTTGGGCAACGAGTATTTTTTCGGCTTCAGTTGAATCGCAACTTTTTATCGAGGAGATCTTTTTTAGCAATGATTTGCCGGAAATCTTGATCTCGCGGCTTAAGTAAGGCATAGTTTTTCTGATCAGGCTAAGTGATGTCGAGCCGTAACCAATATCGATGATCGCGCAATTATCTGCAGGGGTCTGCCAGCTTAGGAATACGTTGATCAACGAGAGAGGAGATAAAGTTATTGTAGAAATATTTATTTTTTCTTTTGCCGCCTCTTCGATGATGGGGGTCAAGACATCTTTCTTTACCGCCGCCAAAAGGACCAGCGATTCGGTTTTAGAGAACTCTTCCTCGATGACACAAACATCGAAGTATACGGTTTCTGCGGGGAAGGGGATGTGCTTGCTTAATTCAAAGCTAAAGGATTGTTTTAAGCCTTTTTTTTCCATACGGGGAAAAGGGATATAGCGCATGATCGCATCCGGGCTTTTAATGCAAAGATTTACTCCTGCTGATAGCAGGTGATATTTTTTTAAAATATTGACGATATCCTTAGCGTGGTCCGATGTCGCCTCTTCGATAAAAACATTTTTAATCGTTTTTTGTTCTTTGGTGACACCTTTTATGTAGCGTGCCCCCAGGTCGAGGAAAACGGTCTCTTTCTCCTTGCTTTCGAAGAGGGAATTTATTTTATTTAAAGATTGTTTTAAATCCATAATTTTATATTATATCACATGGAAATCATGTTGCGCTATCTTGCCACCAGGCTATTTGCTGTATCTCGACGGCAAAGGGCGTAAAGGGCGGCAAATTAGCACTATTATTAAAGCGTGTATCATAACTCCAGACACGCGTAGGCGCATTATAAACCGGGCTGCCATAGAGCCATGTAGCGGTTGCAATCTGCGATGGCCAAAGTTCGACAAACGACCCCTTGATTGTAAGAGTTGTGCCGCTCCAGTTTTCCGACAAGCGGGGATAATTTTCCAACCCGCCGCTGTAAGTGCCGCCGCCGGTCGGTGTCGGCACACTGCCGGCGATAAAAGCGCTGTCGACTTCAGTCGCTGTGGGGTTACGGTTGGTTAAATCTTTGGTACTGTTAGCATCGCTCCAGGCGTTGGAGAGGATATTGACGGCATCACAGATCACCGACGCACCGTGTGTATTCACGGTATTGTAGTCGCCCTGGATATAGACCGGGTCGTTGGAAACAACCGTTAAACCGCCATTAAGCGTACTGCCGTTGGTCAGGCGTACGCCATTGGGCTGGGTGGCGGTTGCATCTTGTCTTGTTACATAAAGTAAGCCATTAGACGGAAAATATCCCGAAGAGTTAAGTTTAGCGATATTGATATCGATCGTGGTTACATTTTTACCGGCGCGGTTATCTTTAAAAGTATTTTCAGTGATTGTGCCGGCAGGAAAAGAGCCTATTGGTACGCTTGTTCCCCCGGAAGTTATGGTCCATCCTCCGGCCGAGGTTTTAGTGATGTTTAAACCGGCATTGGTAGAATAATAGCCGGTAGGCTGGATTGAGCCCACTGCCGGTGCGGCCAGGGTAGTTACTCCATTGGCGCCATCCTGCACGGTGCCGCTCCAGCGTGCCTGGGCGTCAGCTACCCAGGTAGGGTCAGTAGCATCGATATAGGTACCGCTGTTTAAAGGGGAAGCATAAACTGCCGGAGAAGAGCCGTTCACCTGGATTATGACATCGCCGGCTGAGCGGGCCCCGGTGTCTTTACGCTCATCAAGGAATTGCCCGGCGGTATGTAAATAATTTGTCGTTAGAGTCAAAAGCGCACCATCGGAGCCGGCATAAATATTTTGATTGCAATGTATTCTGCCGGATAGGGTCATGTTGCCGCCGGGAAGCATTTCCAGGTCGTCGTTGTAAAATACCGCATCTTGAAAAGTATATGTTTTTATACGGTTGATCCGCTGCTTTACGGTAACGGCGGTATCGTAGGTATTGCTTTTGGCGGTAGCGCTGATCTCATATAATAATCTTTTAGCCAGTGCACCCTGGGCATTGGTAAAAGCCTGCTCGGTGCCGATGATCTGGCAGGTATAGGTCATCGTGAAATCGGAGGGTAAAACTCCGGCCGGCGGTTTCCAGTAAGGCAGCGTGCTTAAGGCTTTGGGCGCGGCGGCAAGGACGCTGCCGGTCGCTTCATTCTCAAAGTTGGCAATGGATTGGGCCAGATTGTAATCTACGGCGCGTAATGCCCCTTCGCCGGCGTATAGGGCAGTAGCGGAAAGACGGGCACGTCGTGAAAGATTTAAATTGCTTATTCCCTGGGCGATCGTGATCCCGCCAAAAACCAATAAAGTTAAGATAATCGTATATCCTAAGTATAGCGCAATGGCATTTCTTTTCTTTTTTAGCATGGTCAATTCCTCATATTTATTACGGTGGTCGAATTGTAATTCAATGTGCGGTTGCCAAAGCTTGTGGCTTGAAAGCCTAAAGCGATCTTTAACTCGCTTAGGGGTAATTGAGGGATATTGTTGATATCGTTAAAGGTTATATACTTTACATTACGGGCTAAGATGGTAGTGCCGCTGGCGTCGGTTCGGATGAGGTTACCGGCGTTATTGGCGTCAAGCAAGACTACAATACTGTTGGAGTCCCACAGGAGCACGCCGTTACTGACGCTGGGGGTATTGTTGGCGTCTAAAAGGGGTAAGTGATAGGTCAGCTTGTCACAGCCGGCCGAAGGGATATTTTTTTGGATTGCGATCTGCGTGAGCGTGGTGCGGCGAAGGTCTTTTGCGATTTTAATGATCGCGATTCGGGCGTCATTTTGAAAATTATTGATGACTTTGCTGGTTTGCAGGATCGAATAATTTTGCGTTAAGCCTACCACCATGATCAAGACCAGAACCGCCATGATCGCGGCGCCGACAATAAGTTCGGCCATGGTAAAAGCGGAAGTTTTTTCTTTCATTATATTTATGTCCTCGTCGCGACGGTTGAGAGTACAACAGGGGGCGCATTTCCGCTATTGCTATGCTGGCGGCCATCTCTGCCGGTCCAGCTGACTGTAACGTTTATTCCTAAAGGGTCGCCGGCGGTACCGGCGGGATAGTTAATGTCTACCCGTTCATTGTTAAGTACCATTTCATTGGCAGGCACGATATCTGCCGCACCGGGGCAAGCAGCAGCAACGCCGCAGGCACCGGCAACGCCCACGCAGCAATTGTTGGGAAATTTAGCCACCAGCGAAGCAAAATCTACTGTGCCGATTTTTTCCATCATGCTTGAGGCGTCTCTCGCCGCAGTATTAAATTCTTTTGCTTTTCCGGAGATAGTCAGGGAGTAATTGTGTAGCTGTAACAAACCCACAAAGGCAATCGCCATTAAAAACGCCGCCATAACGATCTCGGCGATCGAGAAGCTTTTAACGGTTTTTTGCGCAGTTTGGTTTAACATCCGTTCGCGGTAAATCCGCCCCCATTAGTTACGGTAAATTTTTGCGAGCCGCTGCCGCCGCAGGATACAGGAGTGGCGGTCAGGGAATATCCTGTCGTTTGAAAGGTGCAAGTATAGCTATAGCCTTGGTTGTTTAAGCCGCAATAAGCTTTAGGTAAGTAAGGAGGGTTGGCGCCGGTTAAGTTTGCTTCTGCACTCGGGTAATTGTTTGTGGTCGCAACATAGTTTTCGATCGCGGCCGAGATTATTTTGAGATTAGCTTGCGCCGCGCTTTCATTGCCGGTCCGATAGGCTTGAGTTATTTTAGGAAATCCGATCGCCGCCAGAACGCCGATAATCACGATTACAGTGACCAACTCGATAAGTGTAAAACCTTTTTTCACAATAAGCCTCCTTAAATCGAAAATTAACCGCTATGCGCTACGATCTGCGAGATCTCGATGATCGGCAAAAAGAGTGCGATAACGATTGCGCCGACGACAAAACCTAAAAAAACGATCAATAACGGTTCGATGATCGAGGCTAATCCCGCAATCATTGAATCGGTCTGTTCTTCATAAAATTGAGCGATTTTACCCAGCATAAATTCGAGTTTTCCCGAGCGTTCACCGACTGCGACCATTTTTACGACCATCGGTGGGAAAAGGCCGCAATCTTCCATGGGTTTAGAGATGGGGACGCCTTCTTGGATCGATTTTTTTGCCGAGATAACAGCTTCTTCGATCAATTTATTACCGCTGGTCTTAGCGACGATCTCTAAGGTAGAGGTGATCGGTACGCCGCTTTTTACTAAGGTGGCGAAAGTGCGGGAAAATTTAGCGATGCTTACTTTTAAAAATATGTCTCCTAAGACAGGTAATTTTAAAAGGAGCGTATGGTATTGTTTTTTTCCTTTAGGGGTCTCAATATATTTTTTTAAACTGACAACGCCGAAAAAGATCGCACCGGCGATAAGGAGCAAGTAGCGTTTTAATACTTCGGAAATAGCGATCAATATTTGTGTGGGTAAGGGGAGGCTTGCCCCCAGAGAGCTGTAAAGGTCTTTAAAGGTCGGTACGATTTTTAAGAGAAGAAAGCTGGACATGGTCATGGTCATGATCAAAACAATTGCCGGGTAGATCATGCTGGCAATGATCTTTTTCTTTAAACCGCTTGATTTTTCAAGGTATATTGATACGCGGTCTAAAATTTGCGGCAAGCTGCCGGAACTTTCCGCAGCTTCGACCATGCTGATATAAATTTCCGGAAATACCTTAGAATGCTTAGCCAGCGCCGCGGCAAAAGGCGTACCGCCTTTTAAGTCACGCGAAATTGCGCTTAAGACATTTTTAAAATAAGGATTGGTGGTCTGGTCGACCAGGATGTCCATGGCACCGACAACCGGGATACTGCTTTCGATCAAAGTGGTTAACTGGCGAGAAAAAATTACCAGCTCATCGGTCTTGACTGATCCATGGCGGGAAGAGCCGCGCTTGCCTTTGGTCTCGGCGAGAGACAAGATGATCCCGCCTTGGGCGTGTAAAAACTCCAAAGCCTTGTCTTTAGAGTCAGCTTCGAGCGTACCTTTGGTAGTTTTTCCGTCAGCCGCTTTGACGGTATATGCAAATATTGCCATAAACCTCCCCAGGTTATATAAAGTTATTATGCCCTAAATAAAGAGTTAGTTCAATGTTTTTTTAATGATTGGATTTTTCGGTATGCAAGCCGCGAAAATATTTGTATAAGTTGTGCTGCAGGAGTATGATGATTTATGGTTTTGCGCCGCCTGATTTTTCCTTTTCTTTTGGTGTTGTTTGTTATTGTCGGCTTGGAGGCCGGAGTACGGTTTTTAAAAATTGCGCCGCCTTTGCAGAAAAATAGTTGGTGGGTACAAGATGCCTATGTGCCGTATAAAGCTGTGGCCAATAGCGAATTTCGGCACGTAACAGATGAGTTTAGCGTAAGGTACAAGATAAATAGTATGGGATTTCGTGATGTAGAGCATAGCCTTTTTAAGCCGGAAGGCGTCTTACGGATCGTAGCCATTGGCGATAGCTTTACCTGGGGGCAGGGCGCTGATCGTGAAAGCACCTACCCTTATCAATTGGAAGTAATGCTCAATAACCGCACCGGCAAACATCCGCGCGTTGAAGTTATTAATTTAGGTATCTGTAACTATTTTACTGAACCGGAGCGGTTATCTCTGGAGCATTATGGAAAACAATTTAAACCGGATATTGTTTTGGTGGGCTTTGAGCGCAATGACGTTATCCAGGCAGGGCAGGGGATCGATGCTTATAAAGTCTCTCGTGATGGCTATTTAATGACGCGTGAAGGCTCACAGTTGGGTAATATAGGAAGCTGGTTATACATCCACTCGCATGCTTGTAGAATAGTGCTGCGAAAATACGTGTTGGCTGTTATGGAGAGCCGCCATCCTGAAAGATGGGACCAATTGTGTGTGCCCGAAGGTTCCCACGAGGCCGATTGGTTAAAGGTGGAAGGAGAATTAAGCCGGATCAACGATATCTGTAAAAAAATTAATTCTCGTATGGTTGTGGTTAATATACCGGAGCCGAATTATCAATATTGCCTTTATGCGCCATGGCGTATTAATAAATGGTGTGGTGCCAACGGGGTGGATTTTCTTGATTCAGCCTATGCGATCAATATAGCCGAAAAAAGCGGCTCACTCTTTTGGGAGCACGACCCGCATCTTAAGCCGCAAGGATACCATATCCTGGCCCAGGCGATATTTGATGATTTGGTTGGAAACAATATAGCCGGTTGAGCGCGCAACTTATCCCGCGACGCGTAAAACTTCTTCCAGGGTGGTGGTGCCTTCGGTACACTTGGAAAAGCCGTCTTCTTTAAGATAGGTGAATTTTCGGTTTTTTATTACATACTGGGCAATATCTTCTTCGCTGGAGCGTTTTATAATCATCTGTTTAACCGTATCGTCGATCGATAAGACTTCCATTAACGCTACGCGGCCGCGGTAGCCGGTACGGTTACATTGCGGGCAGCCGATGGCGCGGTAAAATTCGCGTGTTTTATCGGCAGGGAATTTCATTTTTTGTAATATTATCGGGTCGATTTCGTATTTTTCTTTACAATTGGAGCAGAGCTTACGTACCAGCCGCTGGGCGGTCGCCGCGATTAAAGAAGAGGCGATTAGAAATGGTTCAATGCCCATATCCGCTAAACGGGTTATGGCGCCGATCGAGTTGTTGGTGTGTAAGGTAGAAAAGATAAATTGGCCGGTGAGCGAAGCTTTGATCGCGATGTCGGCGGTTTCGGAATCGCGGATCTCACCGACCATGATGATATCCGGCGATTGGCGCAAAACCGAGCGTAAACTGGTAGCAAAGGTTAATTGGATCTCCGGATGGACTTGTATCTGGGTAATGCCCTCGAGCTGGTACTCGACCGGGTCTTCGATCGTGATAATATTTTTGTCGGGCTGATTAATACGTGAGATGATCGAGTAAAGAGTGGTGGATTTGCCGCTTCCGGTCGGCCCGGTGACCAGGATGATCCCAAAGGGGGCTTTCAGGGATTCTTCAAAGACTTCCAGCGGCATGTGCGAAAAGCCTAAGTGCTCTAAGCCAAAGGAAAGGCTTTTCCTGTCTAAGACGCGCAAGACGATTTTTTCGCCGAAATTAGCCGGCAGGCATGAAACGCGAAAGTCGATCTCCCGGTCTTCGAATTTTATTTTAAACCGGCCATCTTGTGGTACGCGAAATTCCGTGATATTCATCCCGGACATGATCTTTAAGCGTGCGAGGATGGCGCTTTGGTTTACTTTGGGTAAGCTTAAGCCATGGTGCAAAACACCATCGATGCGATAACGGACTGTCAGGTCTTTTGCGGTCGGTTCGATATGCAGATCCGAGGCGCGGCGCTTTAAGCCTTCATAAACGATCAAGTCGACGACGCGCACGATTGGAGAGCGCTTGCTCTCTTTCATGATCTCTTCTAAGCTGTAATCGCTTTTATGGACGATTTCCTGCACGCCCATTTCTTTTGCGTCTTCCTGTTCGACAAAGGCGGGCAGTTCTTTATCGGAATAAAGGAGGTTTATAGATTTAATGATCTTGGTTTCGTTGGCTAAGACTAGGTCGATCTTTTTGAAGGAGCAGGTTATTTTAATATCATCGATCGCGATGATGTCGAGGGGGTTTGAGGTCGCGATCGTTAAGACTTCGCCGATGCGCGATATCGGCAGGATCTTGTATTTTAAGGCGATATCTTTGGGCAAATAGCTCTTATTTTCCGGCGAGAGGCGGTATTTATCCAGGTCGAAGTAAGGTATTTTATATTCGCGGGCAAGGATCAGCAAAATATCTTCTTCGGCTACCGCGCATTTTTCAATCAGATTTTTTTTAAGGTCGGCAAAACCTTTGGATTCGCGCCCGGCCGTTATGAGTAGTTTTTTATCGAGGTTATCTTTTCTGGAAAGGGCGGCAATGATTTTGTCTTTTAGTGATTCCATAATTAATCCTGGTCTTCCATGGTGGTGCGCAAAATCTCTTCGATCGAGGTCAACCCTTGCTCCATTTTAGTAATTGCGTTTTCACGCAAAGTCTGCATTCCGTGCGTGCGTGCAGTTTTTTTAATTGAATGTTCGTCGGCGCTTTCATTGATCATCCGGCGTACATCCGGGGTCAAGTGCAGATATTCGCCGATCGCGACACGGCCTTTATAGCCTTGGTTAGCACAGAGCTTACAGCCTTTGGGTTTATAAATCACAGCTTGCGGGCTGACTCGGTATTTTTCACGCAAGCTTGTATCCATTTCGTAAACCTGGCGGCAATGGGGGCAAAGCCGGCGCACGAGCCTTTGGGCCATTACGCCGAGCAGGGTCGATGAAAGCAAAAACGGTTCTACGCCCATATTGACCAGCCGGGTGATTGAGCCGCAGGCCGTCGTAGTATGTAAGGTCGATAAGACCAAATGCCCGGTAAGCGCGGCCTTGATGGCAATATCGACGGTATCATAGTCCCGGATCTCACCGACCATGATGATGTCCGGGTCTTGGCGCAAGATCGAGCGCAGTGCCGCAGCGAAGGTAAGGCCGACTTCATAGTTTACACTTACCTGATTGATGCCTTCGAGCTGATACTCAAGGGGGTCTTCGACGGTGATAATGTTTTTTTCCGGGCTATAGATATGGCGCAATACCGAGTAGAGCGTCGTGGTTTTTCCGCAGCCGGTCGGGCCGCAGGATAAGATCATGCCGTAAGAAGCGTCGGCATCTTCTTTTAAGTGGGGGGTTATTTTTTCTCCAAAACCTAGGTTATCCAGTTCGACTAAACTTTGTGATTGGTCTAAAACGCGCAAAGCTACTTTTTCGCCGATGCAGGTAGGGATCACCGAAACACGAAAATCTATTTCGCGTTCCAAAACGCTCATGCGAAAACGCCCGTCTTGCGGCAGGCGGTGTTCGGTGATATTTAAGTTGGCGATGACCTTGATGCGCGAGATAACAAAATCAAGCATTTTGTGCGAAAAAGTCTGCACTTCGCGCAATACTCCATCGATACGGTAACGTACGCGCGCTGACTTAGGCAGCGGTTCGATCAATACGTCGGAGGTGGATTCTTCAACTGCCTGACGCAGGATAAAATTAGTAAGCTTAATGACCGGAGCATCTTCGACCGAGCGCATGATCTCATCATCTTTTATGATTTCCTGGTCGTCTTTGAGGATTTCGATCGAGCCTACCTCGCTATCCTTGATGATCTGGTCGACGCGGTCCATGATCGATTTTTTGTAGCGATTTTCGATGGTTTGTTTTAATTCGCCGCGCAGCCCGATCACCGGGTTTACCTGGTGATGGGTGATGCGCTCAAGGTCATCGAGCCAGACGATATTCAAAGGGTCACTCATGACCACAGTTAAAACATTGCCGATCTTGCTGATGGGCAAGGCTTGGTATTTGGCGGCGATCTCTTGCGGGACGATCTTTAAAATTTCTTCGGGGATATTCAAATCGCCAACCTTGATCGGCGGAATTGAAAGGTAGGTCGACAGCAAAAGTAAAAGTTGCTTATCGTCGAGGTATTTTAAATCTAAAAAAGCTTCGCTTAAGGTGCAGCCGTGCTCTTTTTGGAAATCGAGCGCTTCTTTAAGCTGCCCCGAATCGATAATGTCTTTTTCGAGTAAAAACTGGCCGAAATTTTTTCTGACGTCACTCGCCATAATATTTTTTTATCGCATTACGGATATCGGTTGAAGTCGCTACGAAGACCTGGATCTCTAAAGAGGTTAAATCTTCGATATCTTCGATCGCTTCGGTATTTAACGGGTTAGCCATAGCGACGGTCAGTGAATTTTCTATTTTATCCAGCGGCATCAAGCAGTAGTGTGAGACTACATTTTTGGGGATCAAAGCCGTGACTTCCTTGGAGACTTCATAATTTTCTAAAGGCAAAAAAGCAAAGCCGAATTGATGTGCCAGGCATTGGGCGATCGATTCTTCGGTGGCAAAAGTTAACGAGACGATCACCTCGCCGATAAGCCCGCCGTGTTCAGCCTGATGGTCAAGGGCTTTTTGCAATTGTTCTTTTTGTATGATGCCCTTGTCTACCAGGATCTCTCCCAGCATCTTGGACGTTTTGGGTTTTTTCATGCTTTGCTTAAATTAGAAATCGTATGATTTAAAAGTTCTTCGGCGCTTTGGCCGTCGATCGGCGTCTCGCCTACGGCAAATTTAAACTCCAGTTTGCACTCGCTGTTTTTAAAATGCTCTTCAAAGACTTCCTGTACTTTTTTGGCTACCGTCTGGCACTGGCGGCGGTTACGTTCGATCAAGATCGCAGCCAATTGATTTTCCTGGGTCCGTGCCGGGATATCGATCGGGCGCAGGGTGTCTTTTAAGATCTTGGCAGCCTGCTTTAAAACTTTTTCGGTTTCGATCACGCCGCATCTTTCTTTTATGGCAGGAAGATTAGTAATCCCAGCCAGCAAAAGGCCGCAAGGGCGTTGGTAGAGGATGGCACGTTTTATCTCTTCTTCCAGGCGGAGCTCAACATGTTTTTTATTGTACAGGCCGGTCAGAGAGTCGTAGATCTCGAGGCCCTCTACGGCATGGGATAATTTTTTATGTTCCCATAAGAGGATAATGTTTTTTGAAAAAATATTGATCAAATCCAGGTCTTCGCGGGAAAAAGAGAAGTCATCCAGGTTATTGCCGCCGACAAGAAAGCCCACTACATCATCGCGTAATTCCAGCGGCGTTACAAAAATATTTTGCGCTTTGATGACCGCTTTCAAAAAATCTACACTGCGGTCATTGTTGCGCGAGTCGATCAAGGCGGTTTTGGTAAGCTGTCCCATCATCGATAATTCAGTTTTTGATATATCTCGCGGCATGGTGCGGCCGTCTTCTTGCGCGGTCAACGCAAAGCCGAAGTTTTTAGCCTCCCCTTCTAAGATCAATTCTACCTTGGTGAGTTTAAGCATTTCACGCATTTTTGCGAGGATAAATTTGAATATTTCTTCTTCTTTCTTTCCTGAAGTATATATTTCGTGGATTTGCATGATCGTAAGCAGGGTATTCATCTTTTTTGCCAACTCGGTATTTAAAAGTTCGATCTTGGAACTCATTCCTTTTAATTCTTCAAAGCTTTCTTTGACTCGGGACGAAAGGGTGGTGAAAACAGTCTCTAAGCTTTCCACACCGCTTTTGATGTGGGGTTCTTCGAGCATTCCCTTTTCCTGCATTTTTTCCAGCGCGGCTTGGGATTTTACGTGTATTTTGAGCATATGCAGTAAAATAAGATCAAGCATAACAACCCAGCCCATAACAATAATTGTGCCCGAGGTCAAAAGCACTTCTGTGGGCACTTGATTGTGAGCGTTGTAATTAAATAAATATAAAAATGCCACCAGGGGCATTACCGTCATAAGCGCGATAACGGTACGGATCATGCGGCGTAATTGATTGGATTTGCTGGTTTTGGCCGATTTCATTTTTTTCTCCCGCAATTTTAAAACAACAGGATATAAGAACCCAATAGTATCATAAAAGAATAGCCCTTACTTTTCAACTACTTTAATAAAGCTTAGCCTTTTGAAACGCGTAGGCGCGCGCAAAAGGCTTTAGCTGAATTACATTGTAACCGTTTCCAAACCATCCTTTCCGTACCCTGTTTTTCGGTAAATATAAATGTTATATCTATCTAATAGGGCAATATGTGGAAAAACTTTAAAAAGTCTATTGTTTTTAAGGGTATGGCGGTGTTCGTGGCTGTGCTTTTGCTGATGCCTAGCCATTTGGTGTGGGCGCAAACGCAAAATAATAATATCGTA
>Ga0265342_10000022_pt1 | contig 173053 bp, 136 predicted proteins | sample 4CB327metaG_FD_203125 | JGI IMG/M metagenome (GOLD analysis project Ga0265342, IMG submission 203125) | Rhizosphere microbial communities from Carex aquatilis grown in University of Washington, Seatle, WA, United States - 4-CB3-27 metaG | ecosystem: Host-associated > Plants > Roots >...
GGCCGCCGGCGGCGCCGACGTCATCGTGTCCACGACCAACTCCGCGGCGCAGATCTCGAAGGCCTTGTCGGGCCTCCGGATCGAGGGGCGCCTGGTCAACGTCGGCGCTCCCGACGGACCCATCCAGCTCAACGCGATGCAGCAGTTTTTGATGCAGACGAGCCTCATGGGAAGCACAATGGGCCCCCGGCGCGATCTCCTGGACGTGCTCGACCTGGCCGTCGCCGGGAAAGTGCGTGCGACCGTGGAGACCTATCCGCTCGATCGCGTGAACGACGTTCGCGAACGGCTCGAAGCGGGAAAAATGCGCTACCGGGCCGTGCTCACGCTGCATTGAAGGGGTCGAAGCTCGAGACTTTGATCGGCAGACGGCGCGCGGCCGAGGAATCCGCGCGTGTGCGCGGGCGTCGGCCTGCGCAATCGGTGGCCATCACGCCGAGACGATAGGAGACGTCGAGGTAGTCGCCCAGAAGCCAAGCCCTACCGGAAAAACCCGACCAGCGGTCCGTCCGGCGCGACGAGGTGCCTTTCGCTGCCCGCTCGCCGGTGCTTCGCTCCCTGGCGCTTACCTTTCGACGCGCCCGCCATGTTGGACCGATCGGCTTCGCTAGCTCACCTGCAGGCCCTCGTCACCTTCGGTGTCGTCGCAAGCTTCGTGACCTCGACGGTGGTCGTCGCACACCACGCGGCGTCCATAGGCCGCGACGCGGACTCCATCGCTGGCAACGCGCTCCCGAGCGTACAGTTCTTGTCGGCCGCGCGCGGAGCCGTCCATAGGCTCGACGCGGCCGTGCACGACTGCCTAGATGCGGCGCTGCGAGGCGAGGAGCCGCCGCTCGACTCGCTTGGACCCTACGTCGACGAGATCGAGACCGCGGTGTCCCGCTACCGGGCTCTCCCCGAGTTTCCGCAAGAGGGGGCACTGTTCGGCGGGGCGCGTCCGGTCATCTCCGCGACGGAGTCGAACGCCCGGCGGGTCGCCGACTCGTTGCGAGGCCACGACGTGAATGCGGCGAGGTTGGCCCTGGCCGACGAGCGGCGCGAGGCAGTCCTCGCCGACGAGCGGCTCGGGAATCTGGCTGCCTTCAACACGAGCCAAGCGGAGGGCCTGGCCTGCGATATCGGGGTCGTCCGCCGCTCGACGCGCCACATCGCCCTCGCCCTCGACGCGCTCTCGGCCACCCTCGCAGGCCTGGCGACCGCGCTGTCCATCGTGACGCTCCGCCGTGTGGTCAGGGCTCTCCAACAGGCAAGTGACCAGGCAGAACGCAAGTCCACGGAGCTCGATCGCTTCGCCGGACGGGTGGCACACGACATCTTGAGCCCCTTGGGGGCGGTCCACCTCGCTCTCGCGCGCGTGGCTCCGCGCGTGAGCGGAGACGAAGGCGCGGAGAATGCTCTCCGGCGCGCCTCGAGAAGCGTGACACGCGTCAAGAATCTCGTCGACGGCCTCCTTCGTTATGCGCGCGCGGCGGCCCGGCCGAATGCGTCGGACAGCGTCGAGGTGACCTCGGTGATTCGCGACGTGCTCGACGAGATGCAATGCGAGGCGCAGGAACGGGGGGTCCAACTCGAGGTCGAGCAGGCTGAGAGCGCGTACGTCAAGAGCTCGGTCGGCGTGTTGACCAGCCTCGTATCCAACCTGATCCAGAATGCGATCAAGTACATGGGCGATCGACCAAGGCGCCTGATCTTCGTTCGCATCTGCTCGCACGACGAGCGGGTGCGCATCGAGGTCGAGGACACGGGCCCCGGCGTTCCCCCGAATGTCGTCGAATCGATCTTCGAGCCGTTCGTACGCGGCGTCTCGGACAACGCGGGGATCGGGTTGGGCCTCGCCACGGTTCGTCAGTTGGTGCGCGCCCACGGAGGAGAGGTTTCGCTGAGGTCCCGCCCCGGAGACGGAAGCCTGTTCTGGTTCGAGCTGCCGCGGGCGGCGAGCCCCGAGACGTCCCGTGACGCTGAATCGAATCCCTCGGACCTAGGCCGTTCCTCCGGCCGGCGCCTCTCTGCGACTGCGCCCACGCCAGGTGCTGGGGGTCCCGGCTGGCGCGGATGAGTGAAGCCGAATGGCTCCTCGGGCAAGAGGCGCCGCTACTCCTTGCGGTAGAAGGGATGCGCCCTTCCGTGGCGAACGTCCTCCGCGCGGACCATGAAGATGACCTCTTCGGCCACGTTGGTCGCATGGTCCGCGATGCGTTCGAGGTACTTGGTCACGCGAATCACGCGGAGGCCGGCCAACACCTCGCCCGGTTGCTCCGCCATATGCACCGTCATCGCAGAAATGATGGCCGCGCAACTCCGGTCCACGGCGTCGTCGCAGCCGAGGACGCTGTGGGCGCCGCTGTCGTCCCAGCGCACGAAAGCCTCGAGCGCACCGTGCAGCATGTCGAGCGCCGCCAGCGCCATCGAGGACAGCGCCCCGCTGACGAGCCCTTTGGCTCCGCCGTCCTCCCGCACGGTGCGTTCCGTGATGTTGACCGCCTCGTCCCCGATGCGCTCGAGATCCGTGATGAGCCGCAGGGCCGCTGCCAGGAATCGAAGGTCGTCGGCGACGGGCTGCCTCAGCGCGAGAATTCGCAAAATGAGCGCATGAAGCTCGACCTCGTCGCGATCGATTCGCTCGTCGAGTGCCTCGACGTCTCCGGCGACGTCGGGATCCCCACGGCGGAATGCGTCGAACGCCAACCCGACGATTCGCTCGCAGCGAGCGCCCATCGCGAGCAGCTGCGCATGAAGCTCGCGGAGCTCGGTCTCGAAGTCCCGGCTGCTGTGCGCTGACGTTGCCCTCGGCACGACGGAAAGCATGCCACGATCCACGGACAACAACGACGCCCACGTCGCGCTCGCGGTCCCGAGCGCCTCGGGGCGGGGACCGATCGGGCGCGCTGGCTCTGCGACCGTCCCGATGGGATCATCGGGATAAGGAGAGGCCTGAGGTCGCAGCATGAATCCCGCCAACGTGGTTCGGTTCCGGCTCCACGCGCAGCGCATCTCCGCGACGACGCACACGCGTCCGAGCGAGGTCGTCGCCTGGCTGGGCGCGCTGCAGGCACAGGACTATTTGGGGGCTTTGTGGGGCGTCGGGCTCCGTCTGGCAGGGGCACGTGAGAGCGACATCGAGGCCGCCCTGGCCGAGGGGAGCATCGTGCGGACGTGGCCCCTGCGGGGGACGCTCCATTTCGTCGCGGCGGCCGACGCGCGCTGGATGATCGACCTGCTCGGACCGAGGGTCGTGGCGCGCGCCGCCGGCCGGCTTCGCGCGTTGGACATCGACGACGCGACCCTGTCGCGCGCGAGGCGCGCGTTGGAAAGGAGCCTCGCGGGGGGAACCCGCCTCACCCGTGCAGCGGCCTACGACGTGCTCGAGCGTGCGAAGGTTTCGGTGGCGGGGCAGCGTGGGATCCACATCCTGTGGCGTCTGGCGCACGAGTGTTTCATCTGCTTCGGACCGCGCCAGGGCAAGCAGCAGACATTCTCGCTTTTCGAAGAGTGGCTGCCTGGAGCGAAGCGTATGCCGCGCGACGAGGCTCTTGGCGAGCTCGCGCACCGGTACTTCTGCGGGCACGGTCCCGCGACGGTGGCCGACTTTGCGTGGTGGTCGGGGCTCAGCGTCTCCGATGCGCGCCACGCCGTGCATCTCGCCAAGGAGCGGCTCGTCGAGGACACCGGCGACGGAGTGAGGCACTGGTCTTCGGGGGCTGCCTCGCCTTCGCCGGCGCCGCGCGCTCGGGGATACCTCTTGCCGGCCTTCGATGAATTCGTAGTCGCATACGCCGATCGCAGCGCGGCGATCGAGCGGGCCCACATGGTGCGCGTGAACGCAGGCGGCGGCATCCTCAACCCGACCATCGTGGTCGACGGGCGAATCGTCGGGACCTGGAGGCGGCGTTTGGCTCGCCGCGCCGTGGTCTTCCTCCCCGCCCCGTTCGCGGCGCTCGCCAAGGCGAAGACGCGCGCGGTCGAAGACGCGCTCCGGCGCTACGCCGAGTTCTTGGGGGTGGACGTTTCCGCCCACGCGTGGCCCTGATTTATCTGTGGATGCGAATGGCGTGGGGCGTCGGGCTCTCCTCCGCGACAGACCGAGTCGTCCGGCCTTTTCATTCTTCTTTCGCCGTGACGCAGCGCGAAGAGCTATTCGTCCGTGACCGGTCGTCCGCGATACATGCGCACATGACGACCGCTCAGCGGCGGGGCGGATTCACCCTCCTCCCATGGGACGCTGGCCGGCGGCTCGGGTGGATGGCTGACCGGGCGGACGGTGGGAGCGAGCGGTGTGGGCAGCTTCGCGACAGGCGCTGGCGGTGCCGGAGGCGGAAGGGTGGGCCGCAGGGACGGGACCACCTCGGGATCGACCCGCCGAATGACCAGGTTGACGACCATCCGCAGGGCAGGTTGATTCACGGCTCCCGCCGAAAGAACTCCGATGAGCCCCCACGCCATCGTGCGCAGGTAGAGCTTGTGCTCCGCGTAACGGAGCACGCAACCGTCCAGCTCTTCGCCGCCGCTGCGGAACGTCTCCCAGAGCCGGATGATTCTCGGTCCCACGTCGTCAAAGAGATCGGCGTCGAATATCGCGGGCAAATCGCTCGCGACGAGCCCGCCGGTGCGCGCGATCACGAACCCACCGTACACGCCCTCGACATCCCGGAGCGCGCGCAGTGTTTCTTCGATCTTTCCCATGGGAGGGCCCTGCTCAGAGCCCCAACAAAGAGCCGATGACATACGAATCTGCCCCCGGCCGTGGCCTGAGCGCGACCACGTCCCCACCGCTTTCGCGTACGATGAAGCATCGCCCGCTCTTGAACGTGCACTCCATCGCGACGAACTGCTCCGCCCCGACGCGGGCGCCGATTAAGTCGCTCAATCGACACGCATATGCGACGACATCGGCGAAGTCCTGGGAAGCACCGTGATTCAGAGTGACCGCACCGTCGGCGTTGAGTCGGAGGATGAGCTCGAAGTCTTCTCGCCTGACGACGTGTCCCGCGACTTCGATCGGCGTTGCGTCGAGCTCCATACTCTCTCCCAAGGGAGGCTTCCCCGGCTTGCCTCGCAGATCTCCCCGCAGGCTCACGACCGTTTGCGCGTGCCGTTCGTCACGCATCTGCGCAGCCCGGAGGAGCAAGCTTTGCCATGTGCACGAGATGCTCTCCTTGATCGGCCATTCTCGGTCGACCGGTTCGAACGAGCCGTCGTTCCAAAGGAGCACCTCGAACGCCGCGGCTTCGCCCACGGCGGAGCGCGCGATCGCGTGGACGACGGCCCCGCCTCGAAAGAAAAGGTACCCCACGTTGTTCCCGGACGCGACGCGCACGATGCGCCGCGAGCCCGCGAGGCATTCCATCTGAACGAGATCCGCAAGGCTGGCACCGTGCAGGTGCGCTTGGAATCCGGGCCTCGACTCGCTCGGTGGATCCCCGCGTCCGGAAGGAGTCTTGGACGTCACGACGGGCCCGCGACTCCTCGATCACCGAAGTTGGGAGGCACCCCGGTTGGGTCGAAGCGGCCCGCGACTCCGTTCATTTCGCCCACCTCCTCCACACCAACTACTCCCTCGAGGGTTTCGCACACGTATCCTCATGGTTGCGATTGCGAAACTGCGGACATGCGAGAGGCGAGACGCCAGACGGGCCCGATCAACGCAATTCGACTCGGGCAAAGAGGCCGCTCCCCACCCAGTCGCGAAACCATCCCAGCACGCTCTCCGCGGCCTGCTGCTCCTCGATGGGGCCGAAGCCCTGCTCCGCCCGCGAGAGCGACATCGAGAGCGTCTCGCCGTCGACGAGCGCCGAGAGGACCTCGAACATCGGCACCGTGAGATCCATCCGCCAGACCGTCGGACCGCTTCGATAGACGACGGTCGCCGACCGCTGCGGCGATGGTACGACCGGGCTCCGGCCTTCGCGGACGGCCTGAAAGTAGCCGTTGACCGGATTCTCGAAGGACCTGAGTCGGAATGCCGAGGTCGGGACCAGGCGCGCCTCCGCCCAGGCGCCCATCGGCACGTCACGAAGGCCGTCGAGCGTCAGCGGGTCCGAGCTGGGCGCGTGAATCACTTCGACGATCGCCCATTCGAGAGCGGCCAGGTCCGAGGCAAATGGACGCAGCGGGAACGGAGAAAGAACTTCGTCTCGGCAGAACCTCTCCAGGTGCCGACCGAAGAAATTGAGATTCGGGCCCTCGGACGGGTGGCGCGCGATGTAACCGCGGCACATATCCTCGAACGCCGTTTCGCCGAGCGCACCCTTGAGCACCGGATAGTCGTCCGCGAGGCACTCGACGAGCCTCGAGTGATAGCTCCTCCGGTAAATCTCGAGGCGATCGAGCGCGCGCAGTCGCGGCCCGTCCGTCAGCTCGCGGCTCGCTTCGTCATCGCTCACCGCGGGGTCGCCGGTCTCCGGCGTCATGACGGCGCGGGCGAACCATTGCTGCCGCTGCCGCAGATCCCCGAGGGGGGGATCGCGCCTCGCGTGGGCCGCATCGGCGCGGGAGATCGGTGCGCGGCGGGGATCGGGGAATACGTCGCGGACGGCCTGGGTTGGCCTCGCCCCGAGATCGGCCGGGGTCGCGCTCGCTCGCTCGCGAACGAGGTCGACGTCCACGACGTGTCGGTTCACGCAGCCCTCCCGATGAACTCTCGCGCGCGCAGCGCTTCGGCGTGCGTCTCGTCGAATCCCGGGATTTCCGCGTCCCACTCGAGCAGCACCGACGCCCCGTCGGCGCGCCGCCACGCTTCACCGAGGAGCCGCCAGACGTCATCTTCGACGGGGCCGATGTGCGTGTCGACGATGTGCGTTCCGTGGTGGGTATGACCGGCCACGTGAATCTGAACGACCCGATCGAAGGGGACCGCGTCCAAGTACGTTTGCGGGTCAAAGCCGTGGTTGTAAGCGGAGACGAAGACGTTGTTCACGTCGAGCAAGAGGGCGCAGTCCGCCTCGTCGGCCAGCCGCGCGAGAAACTCCCACTCGCGCATCGCCTTTCCGGCGAACTCCACATACGTCGACGGATTCTCGAGCGCGAGCGGCGCGCCGAGGAAGTCCTGCACGGCACGCACGCGGCCGACGACGTGCTCGAGCGCCTCCTCCGTGTAAGGCATCGGCAGGAGGTCATGGGTGTTCTTTCCCGCGACGCCGGTCCAGCAGAGGTGATCCGAGACCCAGCGGGCCCCCGTGCGGTCGCGCAGCGACCGAAGCTCGGAGAGGTACGCGCGGTCGATGGGATCGGTAGACCCGATCGAGAGCGACACGCCATGCATCGCAACCGGATACCGGTCTGCGATCGCGTCGAGATAGTGAAGCGGTCGGCCGGCGGTCTGCATGTAGTTTTCACTGATGATCTCGAACCAGTCCACGTTTGGTCGCGCTTCGAGAATGCGCGCATAGTGGACCGTACGCAGCCCGAGCCCTACGCCCAGGTCGGGGATGCCGAATCGATTGGCCATCGCCCAGCTCGCGGGAGCTCGCCGAAGAAACCGACCCGCCCCGCGCATGCGAGCGGGGTGCGCTCATGCGAGGGCGGGTCGATGCACCGGGAGCCTCTCAGCCTTTGCAGCCGCCCTGGCCCTTGCAGTCGTTCTGGCCTTTGCAGGCGTGCTTCTCTGTCTTGCAGCCGCCCTGCCCTTTGCAGTCGTTCTGGCCTTTGCAGGCGTGCTTGGCTGCGGGCATTGCGCCGGCTGCCGCGGGCGCGGCCGCCGCGGGCGCGGCGTTGTCGGGCGACGCGGCCGGCGGGGTCGACTCGGCACAGCCCCCGGCGCCCATCAAGATTCCACCTACTGCTGCTGCGATCATCGTGCTTGTCAGGTTCATGGGGTCCTCTCGTTTGCACGGACATTACGTCGCTCACGGCGACCTGTTTCAAAAAAAGTGGACTGGGGCTGGTATCGCACTCTTTGCGGCGGGCTCGGTAATCGATCGGCGGACGGCCGCCAAGGGTGCCCGGTCGTCGAATGGCACGCGGTGGTCGCTCGATCGCCCCACACCAAGTCGCGACCAGAGCGCGGGCAGATCGACCGTCTCCGGGGCGAGCGCCATCTTCGCGTAGAGCTCGTGCAGAACGCGCGTGCCGGTGGCTCGATCGCCCGCGTCGAGGAACTGCTCGATCGTCCAGGTTTGCTCGACCGTCGCTCCGGACGCCGCGATGGCTCGAAGCACGTCGTCCAGCGAGCGCGTGTTCTGCGTTCGCTCGCGCACCGTGACATCCGCGACGAAGAAGAAGAGGGCGCCGCCCCAATACGTACGCCCCCATGTGTGGGTCCGATCGAGACCCTCGTCGCCGGCCTCCGGGAGCCCTTGGGGCAGCCCGTCGACGAGGTCGCCCCAGAACTTCTCGGCCGTGATCTGTCCATCGCGGACCCGGGCCAGAGGCTCGACGTACGTGGGGATTCCTTCGTTGAGCCACGTCTGCTCTCGCGGCAACGTGGGGAGGCTCACGTGCAAGAGCTCGTGGGTCATGACCCAGTCGTCGCGTGTCTTGGCGGCGTCGACCCCCTCGCCCACCCGAATGAGAACCGCGGGGCCGCCGTCGCCGAGGGTCTCTCCTCGGGTGGGGCCCTTGATCCCCGTCGCGACGATCACGAGGGTCCGCGCCGCGGGAAACCTGCCCAGGTACGCGCGGATGGCGCGAACCGCGCGCTCGACCCAGCGGGTGACGTCCAGGTCCGAAAGAGCCAACCCTTGCGGCGCGATCGCGACAACGACCCTCGACCCGTCGCCGTGGACTTCCGCTTCATGAAAGCGCCCGAAGGCCGCGAAGCTCGATTGGTCCAGCGCGGCCGCGCTCGCCTCGAAGGTGTCGGCGGCGCCGTCGAGGGCGGGCCGCGTTCCTGCGGTGAAGCGGGTCGGGGCATCGCAGCTCACGTGAAAGCGGAAGCGACCTCGGACGGCGTCGGCGGCCGGGCGCAAGAGCCAGGTCGATGGCGGCGCAACGACGACGTCGCCGGACGCGATCGCCGTGTCGACGTCGTTCAACGTCGTCGCGGCGCTTCGCAAGACAAAGCGGTAGCGCACGCGACACCCCGATGGGCCGCACGGGACCGCCCAGCCAGAGCTGGTGGCCGCAGCCGCGACCCAGCGCGGGCCGGACGCGTACGCGACGTCGCGCACAAACGCCGACGACGCCTGGTCCACGCGAAACTCGCCCTCGCTTCCGGGGCCAAAGCGCGCATCGACCGTGAGGTCGTCGATCCCCGCCCGGCCGGCGCGCACTTCGTATTGCCAGAGGACGCCCGCCATTTCCGGCGCCACCGCGCGTGTCCCCTCGGGCGAACGTGGCGCGCATGCCGCGAAAGCGACCGCTGGAGCCAACCGACGGACGAAAGCCCGAAGCATCACGTACCGACGCAGTAACTTCTTCCGTCGCAAACCGTACATGGCAACGTCTGCGACCTGAGGGAGAAGCTCATGATGGACCTTGTCTCGACCGCCCGCTCGCGTGCACTCGCGATCATGGATCGTCTTCGCTGGTTGGCCCCGCTGATCGGACGCCTGGCCGTGGGGTTGCTCTTCGTGTCCACAGGCTGGGGAAAGGTAAACGACATCCCGAAGGTCGTGCACTTCTTCGAGCAGCTCGGGATCCCCGCGCCGGGATTTCAAGCGCCGCTCGTGGCGTACAGCGAGCTCATTTGCGGCTCGCTCCTGGTCCTCGGCCTCTTGACCCGGCTGGCCACCGTCCCGCTCATCGTCAGCATGGTCGTGGCCATTCTCACCGCGAAGCGGGGCGACCTCCATGGCCTCTTCGACCTCGTGGGCTTCGACGAGTTCACCTATCTGTGCGTGCTCGTCATGATCGCGATCATCGGGCCTGGCGCCGTTTCGCTGGATCGAGTGGTCACCCGACAGCTCGGTTGGCAGACCGACGGCGTGGCGCGGTGAGCTCGTTTCCATCCGTCGCGAGAACACGATTCCCACGTGAACGAAACTCCGACGAGGCCGGGAGCAGGTGGGAATAGCCGTGCAAGAGTGAGCCAGGCCGCGACACGAATATCGCAGGCAAGCGCCATTTTATTGACCAAATGGCCGTCCGAGCGCTCTTCTCACCGGCAAGGGAGACTCAACGATGGCGAAATCGAATACGGCGAAGAAGAAACCCCTCTCGAAGAGCGCGATCCTCCAGGCAGTCACCGACGCGATCGGCGAAGAGATTTCACGCAAGCAAGTCAAGCAGGTGGTCGAGACTTTGGTGGATGTCGGTCACAAGGAGCTGAAGAAGAACGGCATCTTCGTGGTGCCCGGCTTCGCGAAGTTCGTGGTGGTGAAGAAGCCCGCGCGGCCCGCGCGCGAAGGCATCAATCCCTTCACCAAGGAGAAGCAGAAGTTCGCGGCGAAGCCCGCGAGCAAGGGCGTACGCGCAAGGCCCGTCAAAGCAGTCAAAGACGCGGTGATCTGAGCGATGCCCCGTCCGGCCGGTACGTGCGTGCCCGTCAAGTACGCACGTGGCTGGCTATGATGCTCAGGAGCTCGGCGCCGTACCTTCGGGCCAGCCCCGGGCCGATGCCGGCGACGCGTAGCAACGATCCTTCGTCGCTCGGCGCCTCCGTGGCGACGCCGAGCAAGGTGCGATCGTTGACGATGCGAAACGCCGGGAGGCCCGTTCTCCTCGCCTCGGCGAGTCTCCATGCGCGCAGCGCTTCAAAGAGGGCGCCCGCGCCGTCCGAAGCGTTCGGCTTGGACAGCCGCCGGGCCGAATCGGCGGACGTACGAGCGTTGGCCGGCGCTCGATGGCGCTTGCCCTTGGCGGCGCCCTTTCCCTTCTTCGGCCCGCGCGCCTCGCCCGGCATCCGGAACTGCGGGTCGCCCGCCGCCGCCTGCGCGAGCGCGGCGGTCGTCAGGCGCGCACGCTGGAACGTGATCACGGTCCCGTCCTTCACGAACGAGTCGTCCTCCAAGCGAACCCACTTCGCGCGCACCAACCCTGCGAGGACGTGCTCCAGAGCCCGGCGCTCGAAATCGCCCGAGCCGAAGAGCTCGCGGTGCATCTGCCCCACGGTTTGCCCGTCTCGATCGACGAGCGCGCGCAGAATCCGGGCGGCCGCATCCTTCTCCACGTTGCTCGGCTCGCGGTGAACCTGGGCGACGCACGCGTTCGGGGCGCACACGTCGCATTGGCCGCAGGGCGTTCCAGGATCGTTCTTGTCGCCGAAATGCTCGACCAGAAGGAGCATCCGGCACGCGCTTTTCTCGGCGAAGCGCCGCATGCGCGCGACTTGCTCCAGACGATGCGCGACTTGCCGCTCGTACGACTGGGCGTAGCTCGGCTCGCCGCGGCGGATGGACTCGTCGGGATCGATGCGGGCCCCTCCGTGTAGCCAGAGTTTCTCGAGCGCGGTCTCGAAGACGGCCGGCGGCAGCGCGGCGTCGGCGGCGAGAGCCTCTTTTCCAACTGGCCTATTTCCCAGCTTCTCGAAGATCGACTGCAACGACTTCACGTCGGGATAGTCCCGTTCGTGAAAGAACTGGTGGGTCTTGCTGTCGACGAACGAATGAAACAGCACTGCGCGCGAAGGGGCTCCGTCACGGCCTGCACGGCCGATTTCCTGGTAGTACCCCTCGAGGGTCGCGGGCAGCGCGGTGTGGATCACCGTCCGGACGTTCGGCTTGTCGATCCCCATCCCGAAGGCGATCGTGGCGACGACGACCTCGATGTCCCCGTTCAAGAAGGCGTGCTGCGCCTCGCTGCGCGCAGCCGACGTCATCCCGGCGTGGTACGCGACCGCGCGCACGTCGGCGGAGAGCGATTGCGCGAGCGCTTCGGCCTCGCGCCGCGTGGGCGCATAGACGATCGCGGGCCTGCGCTCTCGCTCGGCGAGAAGAGCGGTCACGGCGTCCGCGCGGTCCGCCGGTCCCTTTTCGACGACTTCGACGGCGATGTTCGTTCGTCGGAAGCCGTGGATGAAGCGCTCGGCGCGCTGAAGGCGGAGCTGCGCGACGATGTCGTCTTGGACGCTCGGCGTCGCGGTCGCCGTGAGCGCGATCACCGGCGCAGGACGCAAGAGCGGTAGCCTCTCGCCAAGCATCCGGTATTCAGGGCGAAAGTCGTGGCCCCACTGCGATATGCAGTGCGCCTCGTCGACGGCGACCAGGGTGGGCGGTCTCCGCGCGAGCATCTCCGGGAAGCCGGGGATCTTCAGGCGCTCGGGGGCGATGAAGAGGTAGTCGAGGCGCCCATCGAGATACGCGCGACAAGCCGCGCGGGAGGCCTCACGGCCCCTGCCCGAATGAATCCGCTCCGCCGCGAGACCATGCTGCGTGAGCTTGGCGACTTGATCCTCCATGAGCGCGATGAGCGGGCTCACGACGAGGGTCGTGCCGCCGCGCGCCAGTCCCGGCAGCTGGTAGCAGAGGGACTTTCCTGCGCCTGTCGGCATCACCAGCAGCACATCGCGTCCGGCGGCAGCCGCGCGGCAGACCTCTTCTTGGTAGGGTTTGTACGACGAGAAGCCGAACCTTTCGTGTAGCAGTGACGAAAGACCCTCGGCACCTACCGCTTGGCGCGGTGCACGGGGCTCGCGCGAAGCGTGGGGTTCGCCCGATGCGGGGGCCTCGCGCGAAGCATGGGATTCGCGCGCAAGCGGCGCGACGGATGCGCTTGCGCCAGCACCCGCGACGCGCGCGACGACGTCGCGCACGTATCCCTCGATCCCGCGCATGAACGCGTCGAAGTCCGCGGTGTCCCGCTCGATCTTGCCGAGCTTCGCCTCCCACTCTCCCGTCATGGCCGGCGTCTTGACGTTCGGGTGGACGACGTCGACGAGCGCGATTCCTTTGTCGGTGGCTTTGAGCGCCTTGCCGTCGCGAACGACGTAGTCGCGTTTCAACAGGACCTCGATCGTGGCGGCGCGCGTCGCCGGCGTGCCCAGGCCGCACTCGCGCATGGCGTCCGCGATCTCCTTTTCCGCCACCTCCCGCCCGGCGGTCTCCATCGCGGTGAGCAGGGTGGCATCCGTGAAGTGCGGAGGAGGACGCGTCTGCTTGGCCAGTGCTTTGGCGTCGACCACTTCTTGGGCGTCGCCCTCGGAGAGCCCGCCCGGCAGCGCCGATCCGCGCGCGCCAGCCTTGTGGGTGTCGATGTCGAGCGCTTTCCATCCAAGGCGTTCGACGGTCGTACCCGAGCTCGCGAACCGATCGACTTCGGTCGACGTGACGCCGACCACGACTTTGGTCACCGCGTAGAGATGATCGTCGTGCCACGCCGAGAGCAAGCGGCGGCAGACCAGGTCGTAGATGCGGCGCTCGTCCTCCTTCAGGTCGTCGGGGGCGCGGGTCGTCGTCGGAATGATGGCGTGATGATCGGTCACTTGAGCGTCGTCTACGAAGCGGGGACCCAGGGGGCGCTCGCCGGTTCCGGCCGCGAGCTGAGCGAGGTACGGGCCAGCGATGGCGCGCACGACGCCGGGCAGGGTCTCGGCGACGGACCGCGAGAGCCTGCGGCTATCGGTCCGCGGGTAGCTGAGAAGCTTTCTCTGCTCGTAGAGGGCCTGTGCGACGTCGAGTGTGCGCTGGGCGCTCATGCCGAAGAGCCGGTTCGCGTGCCGCTGAAGCTCCGTTAGGTCGTAGAGAAAGGGCGGCGCCAGGGCGCGCACCTCTCGCTCGACCGACTCGATTCGCGCCTTGCCGCTCCGCGCGCGCTCCGCGATTCGGTTCGCCTCTTCGCCGTCGCGCAGGCGGCGCGACTCACCGCGAAACCAGGTGCCCGCGAACGTCTCCGTCGAGCCGTTCGCGCGAAACGTGCCAACGACTTCGAAGTAGTCCTCGGGGACGAACGCACGAATTTCGAGCTCGCGGAGGACCACCATCGCCAGCGTCGGCGTCTGCACACGTCCCACCGAGAACGCCTGATCGTGAACGATGCTGTAGGCGCGCGACAGGTTCATTCCCACGAGCCAATCTGCGCGGCTGCGCGCACGCGCCGCGCGCGCGAGGGCCTCGTAATGTCGCCCGTCTTTGAGCTCTCGGAAGCCTTTCGCGATCGCGTCGGGCGTCAGCGACGAGATCCACAGCCGCCGAACGGGCTTGCGGCACCGCGTCGCCTCGTAGAGGTAGCGGAAGATGAGCTCACCCTCGCGCCCGGCATCGGTCGCGCAGATGACCTCGGTCACGTCAGCGGCGTTGATGACGCGGCTCACGTTCGCGAACTGATCGCGCGTCGCCTCCGGGACCACCAGACGCCAGTCCTGCGGGAGGATCGGCAGATCCACCAGCCGCCATTCCTTCCAGCGCGGGTTGAGCTCGTGCGGCTCGGCGAGCACGACGAGGTGCCCAATCGCCCAGGTCACGGCGTAGCCGGCGCCGCGCAGGCACCCCTCCCCGCGCTCGCGGGCTCCCAGCACGAGCGCGATGTCGCGAGCGACGGAGGGTTTCTCGGCAACGACGGCGAGGGTCATGGGGACAGCGCCACTCTCTTATGCCATGTCGGCCCAGGCGGGCGCCTGGTTGTCCCAAAATCTTGCGACCGCGTGCTACCGATCCGTCCGTGGTCTCCGTTTCGTTCGTGTCCGGCACGATCGAGGTCCGCGCCTGGCCGGCGGGCGTCGCGTTGCCGCCGAACTGTGCGTGGGATGAGCGCACGGGGTGCCATCGCGCGCCGGGGCTTGCGTACGCGGAGGTGGTCCGCGCGCTCGTGGCGTCGAAAACGCCGTACGAAGACGCCGCCCGCCGCTACTCGGAGCTCGCGGGCGGCGCGCGCGTGCACCGGGAGCCACGGCCCTACCAGAGCGAAGCGCTGTCGGCGTGGAGCGCCCAACGCGGCCGCGGCGTGGTCGTTCTGCCCACGGGCGCGGGCAAGAGCCACGTCGCGATCCTCGCGATCGACGCAAAGAAGCGCAGCACGCTCGTCGTGGCCCCTACGCTCGATCTCGTGCGCCAATGGTTCGACCTGCTCGGGGCGACCTTCGGCACGGGCGTCGGCCTCGTGGGCGGCGGCGAGCACGACGTTCAGCCGCTCACGGTCACGACGTACGACTCGGCGTTTCTCCACATGGAACACCTCGGCGCGCGGTTCGGGCTCATCGTCTTCGACGAGTGCCACCACTTGCCGAGCTCCGCGTACGCGCTAGCCGCCCGGGCCAGCCTCGCGCCTTATCGGCTCGGGCTCACGGCGACGCCCGAGCGCACCGACGGCCGGGAGGCGGACCTGGCAAGTCTCATCGGTCCCATCGTGTACCGCAAAGACATCGTGGAGCTCTCGGGGGACTACCTAGCGGAGTATGACGTCGAGAGGGTGTCGATCGAGCTGTCACCGGACGAGCGCGCCGAGCACGACGCGGAGCGCAGCATCTACCGCGACTTCGTGCGACGCTGCGGCATCCGCATGGGCGATCCTTCCGGGTGGGGGCAGTTCATCATCCAGGCGTCGCAGAGCGCAGAGGGACGGCGCGCGATGAGCGCGTATCGACGCCAGCGCGAGCTCGCGTTCGCCCCGGCTGCGAAGCTCGAATACCTCGAGCACCTGTTGCATGGGCACCGCAAAGACCGGGCGATCTTGTTCACGCAAGACAACGCCACGGCCTACGCGATCGCCCGTCGATTCCTGGTCCCCGTCATCACCCATCAGACCAAAGTGCGCGAGCGGAGCGCCATTCTCGCCGGCCTCGCGGAAGGCACCTACCGCGCCGTGGCCACTTCGAAGGTCCTCAACGAGGGGGTCGACGTGCCGGACGCGAACGTCGCCGTCATCCTCTCGGGGAGCAGCTCGGTCCGCGAGCACGTGCAACGCCTGGGGCGAATCTTGCGCAAGAAGGGGGACAAGCGGGCCGTGCTCTACGAGCTCGTGACCCAGGCGACGACCGAGACGTACACCAGCGATCGCCGCAGGGAGCACAGTGCTTACCGCTGATCTCGTGAGCGCACGCCGTCGGGGCGGCGAGCTACACCTCGTGCCTTTGGACGCCGCGGCCCGGTTGCGTGCGCGTGTGCTCGCCGAGGCGCTCGTCGCCACGACCGCGGCGTGCGTCGGGCGGCCACGTGAGGAGCTTTCTGTCGGGCTTTCGGCCATCGACGTGGGCCCCCGGGAGTATCGCTTGCGCGACGGGCTCGTGAAGCTCATCGAAGACCGCTGCGAATTCGACGCGGCGGGCGATGCCGATCCGGCGGCCGTCCGCCACGACGTGTTCACGCTCGCGAGCGAAGTGCGCGCCGGCCTGGGTGCCGTCGATCGCTTCGACCGAAGCGCGATTGTCGCGGAGGTCGCCCGGCGGCGGGGTACCACGGACGAAGTCATCGAGCGCACGCTCTTCGCGGACCTGCGTGGCGCACACCGGCTGGTCGCGTTCGAGGCGCCTTCGGCCGAGGCGCTCGTCGCGTCGTACGAGCAGGCCCAGGCCCAGGCGGTGCTTCTCCGCGCCGTCAGGGTCACGGTGGACGTGCGCTGCGCCTCGGTCGGAGCGCTCCGCGCGTTCTTTCGACGACTGAAGTTTTTGCGGCTGCTCCACACGATCGCGAAAACGAAAGGCGGACATCGCGTCGTCATCGACGGCCCGTTCAGCCTCTTCGAGTCAGTGACCAAGTACGGACTGCAGCTCGCGCTCGTTCTTCCTGCCCTCGCTGCGTGCGACGCGTGGCGACTCGAGGCGGACGTCCACTGGGGAAAGGAGCGCGTCCCGCTCGTCTTTCGCCTCTCGGGCGAGGGATCGGGACATGTCGAGCCCCCGCCACTGCCCGACGAAGTGCAAGAGGTCGTTCGGAGCTTCAAGGCATTGGGCACGTCCTGGCGCGTGTCGTCGAATACGGAGGTCCTCGCGCTTCCGGGCGTGGGCCTTTCGGTGCCCGACCTCGTCTTCGAGCGCCGCGGCGGCACCGCGCGCGATCGGATCTACTTCGAAGTGATGGGCTACTGGAGCCGCGCCGCCGTGTGGAAGCGCGTGGAGCTCGTGCAGGCGGGCCTCGCCAAACGGATCCTCTTCGCCGTAAGCTCCCGCCTCCGCGTCAGCGAGGACGTTCTCGATGGGGAGCTCCCGGGCGCGCTTTACATCTACAAGCAGGCGATGAGCGCCCGCGCGATCGCCGAACGACTCGAGCAGCTCGCGACGCGAGCCCCGACGAGCGACCGAATGGAGGCGTCATGCGACAGGTCTGGATAACGCGAGCGGGTCCGCCCGAAGTGCTGCAAGTGCGCGAGGCGCCGGATCCCCAAGCCGCCCGAGGGCAGGTTCGAATCCGGGTTCGGGCGGCCGGGATCAACTTCGCCGATCTGATGGCGCGCGTCGGCCTTTACCCCGATGCGCCGAAAATCCCTTGTGTGGTCGGCTACGAGGTCTCGGGGACGATCGATCAGGTTGGAGAGGGAGTGGCCGAACACCGCTCGGGCGACCGCGTATTGGCGATGCCGAGGTTCGGCGGATACACGGACACGCTCGTTGTGCCGGCCGCGCAAGTGTTTCCGATGCCTGGGACGATGACGTTCGAAGAAGGGGCAGCGCTGCCGGTCGTGTACATCACGGCGCACCACATGATGCTGTTCACCGGGGCGCTGCATCCCGGTTCGACCGTGCTCGTTCACTCCGCCGCGGGCGGCGTGGGACTCGCCGCGATCCAGCTCGCAAAGACACGCGGCTGCACGATCTTCGGGGCTGCGTCGGCAAACAAGCACGCGTTCTTGCGCGAGCAAGGCGTGCATCATCCGGTGGATTCCCACGGCGATTACGCCGCGCAAGTGCGAAAGGTCGTCGGCGATCGCGGCGTCGATTTGATCCTCGACCCGGTCGGAGGCAAATCGTGGACGGTGGGCTACGATCTCCTCGGGGCGTGCGGCCGCCTCGTGGCCTTCGGGTTCTCGGCGGCCGCGGCAGGCGAGAAGCGCAATCTGATTCACGCCGGCTTGCAGCTCATGAAAGTGAAGAAGTTCAGCCCCATGAGCCTGATGGGCGACAACAAGACCGTGAGCGGAACCAACATGGGTCACCTGTTCGACCGCCCAGACCTCTTGCGTCCGCAATTCGCCGCTCTGCTGGAGATGTACGAGGCCGGCGCCATCAGGCCGCACGTGGACCGCTCATTTTCGTTCGACGACGCCCCGGCCGCTCATCAGCGGATTCACGACCGGAAGTCGACGGGCAAGGTCTTGCTCGTGCCTGGCTGAGCGGCCTGACCGGGCACGACGGCTACTCTCTTGCGTACTCGGCGATTGCGTCGAAGTGGAGCACTCGCCCGCAGGCCCCCAGCCCCACCGAACCGGTGCACTCGTCGGTTCCCTGGAAGGAAGTTTGACGCGCGCGAAGCGCCCGCATCACCGTCGCCGTGAGGTCGTGCTCACCGTCGACGCATCGTGGATCCCCACATGGAACGAGGAAAAGAGCCGGCGCGCGATCGACAACGAAGCGTCGAATGTGCTTGGGCTGCGTGCCGGCGACTCCCGATCGCTCTTCGATTTCGAGCCGCAGGCTGCGAAGGTCGGGCACTTCGTCGGAGAGGCGGGGCGCATCGTCTTCCCGGCGCCGCCGTTCCGCGAACCTCGCGGCCGCGGCGCCGTGCTTGCGATAGTTCATCACGTTCGTCAGCTAGAAAGGTAGCACGCGTTCCCACTTGCCGCCCCCGGCTGTCCGAGCCCATGCGCGGCAACCTTTCTTCGCGGCCCGCGATGTGCTGTTCTGGTGGCAATAACAATGGGGTACATGCTGCCGATCGTCCACGGTGCCGTCGCCGTGTGCGCTGAAACCAACCATGACGCCTGAGCAAAAGCGCGCAGCTCTGGGCGAGGCGGCTTCGAAGCTCATCGACGCAGCGTGGGCGCAAGTGCGGAGACGAGGCAAAACTCCACGCGACGCGCTCGTGCTCGTGCTGGATCTCGCCGATGCCGACGCGCGCGAAATCATGGCTGAGCGTCCCCACGATCAGCTCGAAGTCCTGCATGTCGAAAGCGACAAGGGAGTTTGGGACATCGCGCTCGCGGTCGCCCCGAGGGAGCGCGCGGTGACAAACCTCCCCGAGCTCGCCACACGGCCGGAAGTGTCCGTCGTGATTGTGAGCGGCGGCGGCTGGCTGGGAAGCGCGCCCACGGTCGACGCAAACTGACGCGATCGGCGCGAGTTGCAGCGGATACGCTACACCTTGCCTTCGCATCGCGCGGGGCGCGGGGCGCGGGGTTGGGGAGGCGCCGATGATGCGACGCGGAGCGGGCGATGCAACGGCTCGTGAGGCCGTGAGGCCTGGCGCCGCGGGCAGATGCTCGCGAGCTCGGCCAATTCGGCGAGCGCGGAAAGCGGCCGTCCTCTGCCGCGAATCTACGAGACAAGGTGCCGATCTTCAGATACCACTGTGGGGTTCACGTCGACGGCGTAGGAAAGAAGAGTAGAGAAAATGGCAACTGGCACCGTGAAATGGTTCAACGAGTCTAAGGGTTTCGGGTTCATCGCGCCGGACGGCGGGGGCAAGGACGTTTTTTGCCACCAGTCGGCGATCCAGGCGACGGGCTTTCGCTCGCTCGCCGAGGGGCAGAAGGTCGAGTTCGACGTGAAGCAGGGGCCGAAGGGCCCGCAGGCGGAAAACGTTCGCGTCATCGCCTGACGCTTCGGCGTCCCGCGCGTGACCTTGGGGTTCGGTACCCCGGGAAAACGCGTCCGCATAGATACGATCGCGGATCGAGTTGAGCTCGGGTCCTCCGACGGGGGCCCGAACCAGCTTCGACACGCGAGATAGTTCCATTCGGTCGGTCGCGAACACGAGCTTGCGTGTTCTCTATCGGCGGATGAGGGAAGCCCTCAACTCTTCGGTCGGCCCTTGGTAGAGTGCGCGTCCCATGACGACTCCCCGGCCGCCTACTCCCATCGCCTTGTGGCTCGCCTTCGTTGCCGGCTGCGCATCCTCGAATGCCGCGGCTCCGTCGTTACCGGCAGCCCCGGCTGTTACCGGAGCGACAGCCAGCGCTACGCCGCCGAGCGCGATGAGCGTTCCCCCTGCGTCCAACGCCGACGCGGAAGCAGCGGCCAAGGTGCCGGCGCGGGCCAAAGGGAAGAACCCGTTCGCGGGTCTTCGCTTCTACATCAACGACTACAGCCCGGCTGCGATGGCCGCGCAGAGCATCAGAACCAGCCGCGCCAACGACGCCAAGCTGCTCGAGAAGATCGCCTCCCAGCCGACCGCCCAGTGGGTTGGCGAGTGGAGCGGGGACGTCGAGACGACGGTGCACAATCTCGGGAAGGCCACGAACGCCAACGGTACCGTCCCGGTGATCGTCGCGTACAACCTCCCCAACCGCGATTGCGGGCAGTACTCGGCGGGCGGTGTGACGTCGGCCGATCTTTACCGCAAGTGGATCCACGAATTCGCGAAGGCTGCCGGGCCGTTCCGCATGATCGTGGTGCTCGAGCCGGACGCGCTGGGCCAGTTGACGACATGCCTCTCGCCCGCCGATCAGCAGGTCCGGCTCGGCCTCCTGAAAGAGGCGATCGACGCCCTGTCGGCGACGGCGGGGATCTCGGTCTATTTGGATGCCGGTCATGCCAAGTGGATTCCCGCGCCGGAAATGGCCAAACGCCTCGTCGCCGCAGGAATCGCCAATGCCGACGGGTTCTCGCTCAACGTCTCGAACTACGTCACCACCGACGAGAACATCGCGTACGGCCGCGCAATCTCGGCGGCGACGGGCGGCAAGCACTTCATCATCGACACCAGTCGCAACGGCAACGGGCCCACGACCGACGCCCAGTGGTGCAACCCCGAGGGCCGCGCGCTCGGCCCCGCTCCGACGACGAACACCGGTGACCCGCTCGCGGACGCGTTCTTCTGGGTCAAGCCCCCGGGCGAGTCCGATGGGACCTGCAACGGCGGCCCCAAGGCGGGGGAGTTCTGGACGGACGTGGCGCTGGGGATGGCGAAGCGCGCGAAGTGGTAGCGGGGATCGATAGTCGGCTGCACGCCCGAATCGTTGGCCGGGCTTTGTCTACGCTCTGCTGGTCTACCACCCTTTTATAGATTGTTGGGTTGAGGAAACGGGGGGCCGGGCCTTGCGTAGAAGTAGCCCTGGAGCAGGGTGCATCCGAAGCCGTGCACCATGTCTCTCTCCTCTTCGACTTCGATGCCCTCCGCGACAACCGCCATCCCCATGTCTTTGCAAAGCGACGCCATCGACCTGACCACCCGCTGGCGGATGGCCGAGTTGTGAACGTTTCGAACGAGCGACATATCGAGCTTGACGATGTCCGGCTCGAGCGCCGCGAAGCTCGACAAACCGGCGTAGCCAGCGCCGAGGTCGTCGATGGCGATGCGAAACCCCAACGACCGAAGCTGGCTCACGTTTGCTTTGACGTCACACACGTCTTCGATCGCGGCCCGCTCGGTGATCTCCAGAACGACCCGCTCGGCGATCTTGCTGAGCGGGGCGTCCGCGCGGTAGAGGCCGGGGTCAAGTAGATCGTGGGCGTGCAGATTGACGAAGAGAATCTCGTCGGGGCGCGCTCGTTCGAACCCGCTCGCCGCCAGGGCGCGAATGTGGCCTCCCAGCTCAGCCACTCTCCCAAGCCTTTCCGCTGCTCCGAGGATCGCGCCGGGGTGCGGCAACGACGGCTCTTCCGAGCGCAGGAGGGCTTCGTAACCAAAGACGCGACGGCGGTCGACGTCCACGATGGGCTGAAAGACCAGCGAAGTCGTCTGGATCGCGCGGTCGAAGCACGACTGGAGCCCGGCGCGGTCGCCCGCCAGCCCGTCGTCCTGACCGAGGAGCTTCAACGCGGCGCGCTTCATCCGCGCGACCCGATGGAGCTGGCAGGCGCGCTCGACGGCGTCGACCAGCACCTGGTTCGATATCGGTTTTGCGAAGTATTGCAGGGCGCCGAGCGATACCGCTTCCATTGCGGTCTCGATCGTCGGCGCGGCCGTCAAGAGGATGACCGGAACGTCGAGGTCGTGCTTCCGAACGTGGCCGAGGAGCTCCACCCCGGACATTTCGGGCATCCGGATGTCGCTCACGATCGCCCCGAACGGACGAGTCGCGACGGCCTCGGCCGCCGCGGCGCCGTTGTGGACCGTCGTGACTTCGAAGCCCGACGCGTTGAGCACGCGAACGACGGCGCGGGCAAAGGGCAAGTCGTCGTCCACCAAGAGGACAGACTTGCGCGAGGTTTCGAACCGGTCGGACACGCGGTCCGACTGTTCATCCCTGGGTGCTCCGTCGCCTGCCACTTTCCCTCCTCCACGTGTCGGCATGTCCCCTTCGCCCCCACGGTAACCAGGGGGACGACAGGGCCGCTTGGCCCCTCTTCAAGCTCCGATGCGCGCAATTGCCGCCCGGTCGTCAAGAAACTTGGTACCCCTCGAGGCGGGAGGATGCAACGCGAAACTCCCCCAGGTTTCGTGTACGCATTGGTGCGCTAAGACTTTGCGCTAAGACTTGAGGATCTGCGTGAGCGGGCCAGCGCACAAGGTAAGCGTCTTGCCTGTGTAGCGTGACGGCGTGCCCGTCGGCGTGCCGAAGGTGCTCATGGATACCCCCATCACTTGAGCGAGCGTGATGAGAAGGTCGTTGTGGAACCGATTGCCCGTGGGGTCGGTATTGCCAGAACCATACGCAAGGTTCAGCGGAAACATCACAAGCTGCCCGGGGTTCAACTTACCCCCCCCGCCACCAATGAGGACGAAGGGCGTATCGTCGTGGTTGTGGGGCTGGCCTTGGTCCAGCTCACTTCCCCAGCAAATCACCGATTGCGCCAATAGATTGGCCCCGCTCGCGGTTTGCAGGTTGTTCAGCTTTTGGGCCAGATACGCGATCTGGTTCGTGTACCAGAGGTCGACCTTGGCGAGCTGGGGATCGTAGGACGGCGGCCCCGGCGGATTGTACGTGGCCGTGTTGTAGAAGTCGGGCCCGAAGGCCCCGAGATATGCCGGACCTGAGTGCGAGTGCTGGTGATGCGTGCCCGTGTCGGTCGGGTCGATCCAAGTGTGGGTGACGTTACTCGTGGCCGTCGAGAACTGAAGCGTGATTACACGAGTGAGATCGCAAGCCAGCGCCAGCGCGAGCAAGTCCATCTGGGCCTTCGCAGCGGCGGGGAAATCGAGCGCGCCCGAGAGCGCGCCTGGGGGCGTGCACGAGGCCGCAGCCTTCTTGGCCGTGGCGAGTTGCTGATCGAGCTCGTTCCATGCCGCCTGGATATTCTGAAGCTGCGTACGGTCTTCGGTGCAGAGTCTCCCCTGAATCGCCGTCATCTCGGTGTTGAGTTGACTGAAGATGACCTGGCGGATGGCGGATTTCTTGTCTGGCCCGGAAGTGCCCGCGTCCGTCGTCGCAGCGCCTGGAAAGATCGTGCTCCGCGCCACGACGGGGTCGTCGTATGGATCGACAAAATCGGTCGCATTGTAGAGCATGCGTGTTTTCACGGAGCGCTCGGGGAAATCGCCCGCCCCGCGGACCATCAGGGGAATCGAGTCGAACGGTCGACCTGACTTGAGCTGCTGCGCGATCGCCTGGTCGATGCTCAAGCCTTTGCCGGCCACTCCGTTTCCGGGTCCCGAGTTGAGAATGCCGGTCCACAGTGCAGCCATCCCCGCCTCGTGCGACCCGTCCGCGGTGGCCGCGTTGAGTCCGTCCAGCAGGATCACTTGACTCGTCAGGTCATTCACCGACGTGAGACCCGACTTCAAATCGGACAATGTCGGCCCAGTGGCGAGCGGCGCGAGCGTCTGGCGAAACGCGCCCGCTCCGGACGCGCCGGTCAATGGGCTCGTGATGATGCCGGTTCCCCCTCTTGGAGCGCCCTGCGCGCCCCACAAGTAACGAACCACCCCGCAAGGGGTGAAGACGAGCACCAGATATTGCGGCGCGGTCGCCTGCTGCGCAAAGCTCGGAAGGGCGCGCAAGAACGGGTAGGTGAGCGCCGTCGCCCCCACCGCCTTCAAGAAGCGCCGCCGGTCGACCTTCGTTCGGTTCATTGGCAAGCGCTCCCCGGATTCTCGACGGTGCGATACCGGAATGCATCGCTCTGCACGATCGCGAGCAGCAGCTGTTGGATGTTGAGCTGGCTGGACGAAAAGGCCTGCTCGATCTGTTTCAGCGAGCACGCGTCCACTGGGTTCTCGACTCTGCTGAGTGCGTACCGGAACTCTTGCAAAGCGAAGCACTGCTGCACCTGGGGTGCATTCGCGAGCTTGGTGATCAAGTCGACCGGACCGGTGAACGAGGTCGTGAACTCGCCCGTTCCCCCGCTTTGAACCAAGCCGGACGGATCGATCGACGAGAAGGGGCCGCCGGTTTGACCGTCCACCTCCGTCGTCTGATAAATCCCCGTGGCGTCGTAGACGCCAAATCCGTCCCCGATCTTGTCCATCATCGAATGGCAACCGCTGCACACGGTGTTGACCTGTTCGTGCGCGGCATACTTGTCCTTGATCGTCTGATTGGCTGCGACGCTCGTCGGTGGCGGGGGAATATTCAACCCGGCCGGAGGCGGATACACCGGATCGCAGAGGAGCTGCTCGCGAACGAGCTTTCCGCGTAGGGTCGGCGACGGGAACGTCGTGTGGGATTGCGCCGCCAGGACGATCGGCTGCGTCAGGATGCCGGCACGAGGGTTCGACGCGCTGTTGACCATCTGTTTCTTGAAGCACGCCCCCTCGATCGAGGTGTCCGTGCAGCCTTGCACCGACAGCATGCTCGCCGGAGGCGTCGTGTAAAAGGTCATCACGTCGTTGTTCACGTACGACTGAGGCGATGTCAGGAGCGCGGTGAGCGAGCCGTTATCTTGCAGAACCGTCGAGTGGAACGTCGCCAGCGTTTCGCCACGGAGCTCGCTCGAGAGGCCTGTAGCCCCGTTCCACGCCTTGTACTGGCTGTCCCGCGTGATTGATCCCGCGTTCTCGAGCTCCATCCATTGGGTCACGAAGTCGTCGAGCGCGCCCTGCGCCTCGATGTGACCGGTGGGGTCCTTCACCGTGAGCATGCGAACCGCCTGCGCCCTGATCTGATCGGGCGTGGAAAGCTGGTTGTTCGCCGCCGCCTGCAACAGCGGGTCGTCGGGCAGGGAACGCCACAAGAACAGCGACAACCGCGTGGCCAGCTCGTACGGCGAGAGCGCGACGACCTTGCCGCTGGCGTTCGTCTGGCCGAACTCGAGCACGTACAGAAACCGCGGTGATGTCAGCACCGACGTGATCACAGCTTGGATCCCCGTCGCGAAGTCGAATTGCGTCTGGATGGGCGAGTACACGTTCTTGAAGAGGCTCGTCCCCTCGGTAGCGTCGAATTGGCCGCGGAACGCCCGGTTGGCGAACGCGCTAACGAACGCCTGGGCACACGCGTCGCCTTGCGTCGCGCAAGCCGCGTTGACGCCGCTTCGTGCGAGCAAGTTGCTCAGCGAATTGGTGTCGGCGACGGCAGCCTGCGCCAGCGCCTCGGCCGCTTCGAGGTACTGCTGGGGGATGTACGTATCGCTCGCGCCGACGCCCGTGCACGTGTTGGCCAGGAAGTTCACGCCGATGGCCAGCGGGGATTCGGAAACGAACTTACCGGCCGGCTGCGTCGAATCGCCCAAGAGGTCGCGCACCATATTGTTGTATTCGGCGCGCGAGATGCGTCGCATCGGCGACCAATTGACGGTGGGCGCACCGGCGTTGCACGCCGCGTTGAAGACGGACGTGCCCAGGCCGACGGTGGGACAAGGGGGCGCCAGCGCCTGGCCTGCATCGACCGCCCCACCGCCGCTGCTCCCCGAGCCACCCCCGCTGCCGCTCCCACTGCCTCCGCCCGACCCACCACCGGCGCCGCCCCCGTCGTCGCCGGGCACGTCACCATGGTGCCCGGGCTGCGCGCACCCTACGCCGGGGCCGCCGCCGAAGGCGACCGTTGCGAGCGCGCCCAGAAGCGGGATCGCCCCGACGCTAGCCCGGCGACTTCGCCTACACCGCATGGCGAGCCGCTGGAAACCCCCGCGCAATACTCCTGCAACCGACAAATGCCGCCACGTTGACGTCCCTCTTTTCGAGCTCCCACCAGTATAGGAGCGTGCAGCCGCGCCGCCCGCCGTTTTCCCCGGCGTCCGCCACGGGTGCAACTTTCTCCGTCTCCTACAGCTGCGCGAGCGACACGCGGCGGCTCACCGGGTCGCGTCATCTTTCCCGCGACACATCGGGAGGCGCAGCTGGCGGAGGCGGCGCAGGACCGTCCCGGGCCTACTTCAAGCGGCCGTCGAGCGCGATCGCCGCGTTGGCCATCATCGCGGCCTCGCGGAGCAAGAGCAGCGCGGCGGTCTGGTCGCGCGACGGCGGCGTGTGCGAGAGGATGATTTCCGCGAACCGCTTGGCGCCCTCGTGAACCGCGTCGTGGTGGACGATCTTTTCGGGCGTCTGGGTGTGGTGGCTGAAGACGTAATTGGGATCGAAGTCCGGATGTTTCATCGAAGTTTCTTGCGCTCCTTTCTTTGCGATGGCTTGCGCTGGCGTGCGCTGACCGGCCTTTCTATCTCCTGAGCGGCCCGGGCGCCATACGGCTCCGCTTGCGCGAAACTGGCTTGTTCGTCCGGGCGGTGACAGGATCGCCGTCGTGCGTCTCGGTATCGATTTCGGAACGACCCGCACGGTGGTCGCTTGCTCTGATCGCGGCAACCACCCGGTGGTGGGGTTCGCCGACCTCGCGGGCGACGCCGCGGAGTGGATCCCGTCGATCGTGGCGGAACGCGACGGCGAGCTTCGGTTCGGGTTCGACGCGGCCGCCGTCGCCGATGACGCGTCGTTCACGGTCGTACGCTCGTTCAAGCGACTGCTTTCCCGTCCGGACGCGGGGCCCTCGCAGACCGTCGCGGTCGGCAGCACCGTTCTGCCGCTCGGGGATCTCCTGGTGCGGTTTCTCGCGTACGTGAGAGGAGCGCTCGTCGACTGCTCCGACGTCCGGCGTTCCCTCGCGCGCAGCCGTGAGCTCGACGCGGCGATCGCTGTGCCGGCGAATTCGTTCGGCGCGCAGCGATTCATGACGCTCGACGCGTTCCGTCGCGCGGGTTTCCACGTCACGGCAATGCTCAACGAGCCATCGGCGGCGGGGTTCGAGTACACGCACCGGCACCGCGACACGATCTCGTCGCGCCGCGATCAGGTCGTCGTCTACGACCTCGGCGGCGGCACCTTCGACGCGTCCGTCGTGCGAATGACCGGCCGTCGCCACGACGTGCTCGCGACCGCCGGCGTCGCCCAACTCGGAGGCGACGACTTCGACGACGCACTCGCGTCCGTGGTCCTCGCACGCGCAGGTCTCGAGCGGAGCGCCCTCCCGGCGAGAGCCGCGGAGCATCTCCTCGACCAGTGCCGCGCGGCCAAAGAGGGGCTCCGCCCGACGTCGCGCAAGATCACGCTCGATCTCGAGGCGGCCCTCGGGAAAAACACGCCGCACCCGGAGATCACCGTGGCGGTGAGCGACTTTTACGACGCGTGCATGCCGCTCGTCGAACGATCGATCGACGCCATGGCGCCGCTGATGTCGCGTGCCGACGACGACTCCTCCGGGGGGCTCGCCGAGATCGCCGGGCTCTACGTGGTCGGCGGGGCGAGCGAGCTGCCGATCATCGCGCGCGCCTTGCGCCAGCGGTTCGGACGGCGCGTTCACCGGTCGCCGTACCCGTCGGCGGCCGTGGCCATCGGCCTCTCGATCGCCGCCGATGGCGCCGCGGGGTTGGAGGTCGTCGATCGGTACGCCCGCACGTTCGGTGTGTTCCGCGAGGGCGCGGCCGGTCGCGAGATCACCTTCGACCCCATCTTCGCGCCGGAGACCGAGCTGCCGCCGGCCGCCGGCGGTCCGTTCATGAGCACGCGCCTCTATCGCGCAGCGCACAACGTGGGCCACTTTCGGTTCTTCGAGTGCAGCGCGGTCGACGAAGGCGGGCGGCCCCGCGGCGATATGGCGCTCTTCGGAGACGTGTACTTCCCGTTCGACCCGACCCTCAGCCGGGCGGACGATCTCGCTTCCGTCCCGGTCGAACGACGCTTCGACGAAGGGCCGCGGATCTTCGAGCAATACTCCCTCGACGAGAACGGAATCGTCGATGTCCTCATTCGCAACGTGGATTCCGGCTACGAGCGATCCTACCGATTGGGGCGGGCGTAGCGATGCCAGCGTGAGCCAGCCCGCGACACCGATGTCGCGGTTTTTCAGCCACCACGGGCCATTTCTTCGCGCTAGTCTCGTTGGCCGAGCGTTTGCGTAGACGGGGGATTGCCATGAACGCATTGAACCGGGTGGGCGGACTGGCGGTCGTGTTGGCGCTGGCTGCCGGTGGGTGCAGCTCGGGATCTTTCCCCACCAGCGCCAGCGACAATGGCGGAGCCGCCGGCACCGGCTTCGGGGGGGGTGCCGCCGGCAACGGCGGCGGCACGGGCTCGAACGCTGACAGCGACGCGTCCGCTGGGGAGACCGCCGCCGGCATCCCCGCCTTGCCGCCCGAGGTGAAAGCCGAAACCGACTACCAGTCGCCGGTCGCTACCGGAAAGATCGTGTGGACCGCGAATCCGACGAGCGGGCGCGTCGCCTACGTCGACGCCACGTCGTTCGTCGTGCAAACGGTGCAGGCGGGCGACGGCCCCACGTATCTCGCGGGCGTGCCCAACCCCGATCCCACGTCGAAGAGCGAAGCGGCCATCGTCATCAATGTCCGGTCGCAGAACGCCACCCTCCTTCGCAACGACACGGCGGGCGGCGCGCCCTCGGCCACGACGTTCCCGTCGACCGCCGACGCGAACACGTGGGCGATGTCGGCGAGCGGACGGTGGGCGATCGCCTGGACGGACGCGACGCGCATCGCGAACGTCGATCCGACCCAGGGCTTCCAAGACCTGGCCGTGCTCGATCTCGCGACCGCGAGCCCCCGGCCGCCTACGATCCTCGCGGTCGGGTATCGGCCCTCCCAGGTGGTCTTCTCGCAGGACGAGACGCGCGCGTTCGCGGTCACCCAAGACGGAATCTCGGTGATCGATCTGCTCGGCGGACAGGAGCCCGCGGTCACGCAGAACTTCGCGCTTTCGGCGCCCATCGCCATCGCCGACGCCTCCGCACCCGAAGCCTCCGCGCCCGAAGCGTTGGCTCCAGAGGCGTCCACGACCGACGCGGCCATGACCGATGCGCCCGTGTCCGACGCGATCGCGAAGGAGGCGTCTGCCCCGCCGACCGCCGGCGACGCGGGCACCGCCATGCTGCCCGCGCCGCAGGGCCCGACCGGCGGGATGCCCGACGTATCGTTCACCCCCGACGGATCGTTCGCCCTCGTGCGTCAGAATGGCGTGGCTGCGATCAGCGTCATCTCGCTCAAGGACGGAACCCCGACCCGCGTCGCCCTGCCGGAGGCGCCCACAGATCTGACGGTGTCCCCCGACGGAACGTTCGCCATCGCCGTGCTCCGTGGAATGGCGGCGGTCGCGAGGCTGCCCCTGCCGGGAATCGCAAACGATCCGAGCTCGCTGACGCTGACGACGGTTTCCGGCGAGATCATCGGGCGCGCCATCGTGGCCCAGAACCAGGCGACCAAGCAGACCAGCGTGCTCCTCTTCACGACCGCCGCGCCCGTCGAGCGGCTGACCGTCCTCACGCTCGCGCCGACCCTGAGCGTGCGGACCATCGTTCTGCACGCCCCAGTGTTCGCCGTGTTCCCGACCAGCGACGCGCAGAACGCGATCGTCTTGCACAGCATCACGCCGGCGCCCGGCTCGGCGGTGATGGGGGCGTTCAGCGTCGTACCGATCGCGCAGGACCTGCCGGCGAAGATCGTGTCGCTCACCGCGCCGCCGATCGCGGTCGCCCTGGCTCCGACGAGCGACCGCGCGCTCGTGATGGTGAGCGACCAGAAGTCGATCTTCGGGGTCGAGCTCGTCATGATGCCTTCCCTCGAAGTGCGCGACTACACGCTTCCGAGCCCGCCGACGGCGGTGGGGATCGCGGCGGCCGCGGGCAACGGCTTCGTCGCACAAAACTATGCGGACGGCCGCATCACGTTCATCGACCTTGCCGGGGGGGCGGCGCGCACGATCACCGGCTTCGAGCTGAGCGCGCGCGTCGTCCAAGGGAGCGACCAATGACGAATCCGCGAACCGTTCTCACCGCCGTAGCCGTTGCCTGCGCGGTCAGCGCGTGCGGCAGTCGGTCGCCGTACTGGGACACGAGCGTCGCCGCGGGAGGGGGCTCGTTCGGCCTCGCCAACGGCGTTGCGCTCGTCGACGACGTGGATCACCGCGTCGTGCTCGTCACCGCGCTGGCCAACCAGCAACTGTCGACGCACGCGATCCCGGTCGGGCACAACGTCATCGGCCAGGCGACCGCGATCTCGCCCGACGGCTCGCGACTCTTCGTGCTGTCGGCCGGCGATACACCGCGGCGCACCGCAAAGGACCAGTACCCCTCGCTCACCGTCGTCGACGCGTCGAGCTTCACGGCCCAGTCGAAGATGTACCCAACGACCGTCGCGCTCCCGAACCTGGCGATTGATCCGCTCGGCGACTGGGCCGTTGCGTACACGGGGCCTGGCGCCCCGGCGTCGTTCGTTCAGAACGCGAACGAGATCGTCATCTTCGATCTGACGAAGCCACCGTCGATGACGAACCCGATATCGCACACGATCCGGAGCCAAGGCGGGACACCGCAACGACTCACGTTCACGCCGGAGATGAATCTCCCCAAAGTGACGGGGAACGGGCGGCTGCTGATCGTCGAGACCGACATCGACGTGACGCTCCTCGAGCTCGACCATCCTTCGTCGGACGTGACGGTGTCGCTCACGAGCGGCACCAACGCGCAGCAGGTCACGCCCGCGGGCGCCGTCGTCGACAGCGGCTTCGATCCGACCAACGCGAAGGCCGTGCCCGGCCCTCCGCGCATCGCCTTGCGAGCGATGAACAACCGGAACGTGTTCACGTTCACGCTCGGCGCGTCCGACACGAACGACTTCACGCCCATCATCAACGTGGTCGACGTGGGAGGCACGCCGACGGACATCGCGTTCGTGCGCGCCGACCAGGACGTGCTGCGCGTCGCAGCGCTCGTCCCCAGCCTGACGAGCGCCGTGCTCGTCGACGCCGACACGAGCATCACGACGCAGGTCGCGCTGCCGGCGCCCTATTCCAGGCTCTCGCTCGTGACCAACGTCGTCGGGAGCGCAACGGGAACCGACGTGGCGATGCTCTGGAGCGGCTCGGCGTCCGGGGTCGCCCTCTGGGCTCTGGGGAACACCGTCGGCCAGCCCTACCACAGCATCGAAGTGCTCCCGATCACCCAGCAGGTGCAGACCGTCGACGAAGTGACCAAGCAGGCCCAGCTCAAAGTGCTGGAAACGGCAGACGCGAGCAACGCGAACGGCTTTCTCGTGCTCGACCTGCTCAAGCGCACGGCCTCGCCGCTGCAGACGATGGGCAAAGCCACGCTGGCGATCGCGCCCGACGGCTTGCGCATGTGGGCGTTCGCGCAGGGGGGGACCGACCTGGCGAAGCTCGATTTCGGCGGTCCCGACGCGCTGAACCCCGTGCCATTGACGACGGACAAGGCGATCGACGCGGTCTACGACGTGGCGCGGCCACCCGCATCCGGCGGCGGCGACGGCGGCCGGTCGCTCATCGCGATTCACAACCAGGGGACCGTCGGGGCAACGGTCTTCGACGCGCTCAATCCCGACACCGCGACGGCGCGCATTGTCCCCGCGCTGCTCTTGGAGGGGCCGTGAAACTTCGCACAACCATCCTCGCCGTGTCTTCGATTGTCCTGGCGGCGCAAGCGGCGCAGGCGCAAGAGCCCCGCGCGTCGCTACCATTCCCTGAAACGATCGAGCCCGCGCGCGGAGTCGATCGCCTAAAAGAGATGTGGCGCTTCGAGTTGGGGTACCGGGGCAACTTCATCACCGACGCCGGGCTCAATCCGTTCTCGACACAAGACTACTTCGGCCAAGTATCGATGGTCGCCTCGCGAACCATCGTTGCACGCGGGCGGTTTTCGTTCGCGCCCGGAATCGGCTGGGACTACGGAAAGTCGGGCGCCACGGCACGCGGAGACGTCACATCGCTCGAAGTGCACCGGATCGTGGTGCCGCTCGAGGGGCGGATGCATTTCGGTGGGTGGGGCTACGCCTTCGTGCGCGCTGCGCCGGGGATCGCGGTGGAGAACGCGGAGGTCAACGACCCGACGGCCATTTGCGCGCAAACCGCCTCCCTGGAAGGTTGTGCGGCACCGCTGACCAAGAGCCGGTGGCTTTTCGCGACCGACATCAGCGCAGGGTACGCCTATCCCGTGTGGGCACGTAAAGACGTCTCGGAGCTCGCGCCCCGTATCTGGCTGCAAGCGGACGGTGGCTACGGCTGGATCGTCGGCCAGCGGCTCGCTCTTGCGACCGACCTCGCGTCCGGAGATCCTCGCCTCGCGAGCGGAGTGGACCTCGGAACGTTGACGATGCGCGGAGCGTTCTTCCGCGCGACGGCTGCGGTGAGCTTCTGAATCGCGCTCGAGGGGAGCCCCTTTTGCTCCCCTCGACCTTTCGGATTGCGCGACGGCTTAGCGGCTGCTCATGCCACCTTCCCACGCGGCTCCGTTCGAGCTCGCGGTGGGGCTCTGCTTGGAGCTCGAGTCGGTGTCCGCGGCAGCCTGTGCGCGGTTCACCCCGGCCTCGTAGCCGGGGGACGTGGTGCTCAAGCCACCGTCGTAGCCGGCCGCGCTGGCGACGCCGCCGTCGTAGCCCCTTGCGGCGCTTCGGGCGCTGTAGCCCAAGAGAATGAGAGACGGGACACACACGGCGCCAATACCCAATAGAATGATGCGTTTCATCGAATCCTCCCTTTGCGCGCTGGTTCGCGCGTTTGCCTTCCAGTAAGGCAGCGGCCATGCCCGGTCGCAGCGCGAGCGTTAGTCCCGGTCGATCCGGCCGGCCGCAACCGTGGCGTGCGCGCCTCGGGGCGTCGCCCTCGACGCCTCCGCAAGCGCACGACCCGCCAGCGCGCCGAAGAGCGCCGCAATCCACGTCGCGACGACCAACTTGAGTGACGACGGTAGGCGCATGACGGCTGATCCCTCGCAACGGCTGGACCAGCGCAGCGCCTCAGGCGACGGCGAGAACGACACGCCTGCGGCCCCCTGCCACAACGGCGGGGCTCGCGGAAGGGGGATAGCGGGCACGGCGGGCGCGCGGACGCTTGCTCGCGCTCGGGCGCGCGGGCGAGTCCGGTTGGCGCGCGTCGCGTGGTACACGGTACGGACGAACGTCGGATCCCGTCCGCCCATCGTGAGCCTGGCGCTCCTCGCGACGTGCTTCGTCGCCGGCTGCGGCGGACCGACTCGCTCGCGCGACGTGCGGTTATCGTCAGCCGTCCCTGGGCCATCGACGCCGCGGGGGTCCACTGTGCACAGCAACGTGACGCGTGAGGACTACGCGGGCTCAGCGGCGTGCGCACTTTGCCACGCGGAAATCGCCGCGGCCTGGGAGAAGTCGCCCATGCATCGGATGACGCGCGACGCGCGCGGCGCCGACGTGCGTGCCCCGTTCGACGGCACCGCGTGGCACTTCAAGGGGGATACCGCCGTGCTGGAGAAGCACGGCGAAGACCGGTTCATCCGGGTCGAGCCCGCGGGCGGCGTGGCGAGGACCTTTCGCGTCACCCGCGTCATCGGGGGACGAACACGCGAGGACTTCGCCGGCGTGGACGTGAAGAGCGGCGAGCGCGGCTCGCCGCTCGACGAAGTCGTGCTCCCCGTGTCGTTCGTCTTCGCGACCGGAGCCCTTCGCTACAAGGGCTACTCGGTGATGGTGCACGAGCGCGAGACATTGACCGCCGGCCCCGTTTGGAATCGAACCTGCGTGTTCTGTCACAACACCGTCCCCGAAGTTGACCGCCTGCTCGGCGCGATCGCCGGCCCCGAAGCGCGCGCGTTCCAGGGGGAGACCGTCGATCCATGGCTGCCGGCCGGTCGGCGGGCGCACATTCGCGTGACCGACGGGCATGCGTTCGCCCGGGCGGTGGACCAAGAGACCGCGCTACTCGGAGGGCAGCCGCTCGATCGCGAGGACGACGCTCGCGAGACGGCGCATCACGCCGTGGACGTCGTTCGAGCGGGGTTCGATGGCCGAACGCTCGTGGAAGTCGGGATCGGCTGCGAGGCGTGCCACGGCGGCGCGCGAGAGCATGCTCGCGCTCCGGGACTCCACACGTCGTTCGTCCCCGTCGCTCCCTGGCTCGACGTCGGGCTTCCGGGCGGCACGGCGCAGGGAATCAACCGCGTGTGCGCGCGATGCCATCAAGTGCTCTTCTCAGGCTACCCGTTCACGTGGGAGGGGGGGCGGCGCGATGCCACCGCCGGCGGCAGCCATATCAACTCGGGTGAAGCGCGCGACTTTCTCCTCGGGGCATGCGCCTCGGCCATGTCGTGCACGACCTGCCACGACCCGCACGGCTCGGGCGACAGCGAGAAGCTGCGCCTCCTCGCCACGCCGGTCGGCAACACGACCTGCACGGCGTGCCACAGCGCACTGGGCGACCGCGCTCGCCTGCGCGCGCACGCGCATCACGACCCGGACGGCGCCGGCGCGGCGTGCGTGTCGTGCCATATGCCGCGCAAGAACATGGGACTCGGCGGGACGCTGACGCGCTACCACCGCATCGGCTCGCCGACGGACTCTGCGCGCGTGCTCGGGGATCGACCGCTCGAGTGCGCGCTCTGTCACGCCGACCGAAGCGTCCGTGACTTGGTCGGCGCGATGGAGGCGTGGTGGCCGGTCCGTTACCCACGCCAGCGGCTCGAGGAGCTCTACGGCGGGCTGGACGCAAACGTGATGCGCGCGACCCTCGAGCTCGGAAAGCCCCACGAGCGCGTCGTCGCGATCGCCACCCTGGGCGAGGCGGGCGCAACCGATGCGGCGCCGCTCATCGAGCGCGAGCTCTCGAGCGAGTACCCACTTGTGCGAGAGTGGGCAAAAAGAGCCTTGGACGGGCTTGGGGCTTGGCGGGACCCGTGACGAACTTGGCAGTCTTGGTGCCAAATAGGGCCAGGTCATGAATCGTGCCCCGACGAAAGCTATCCTCGGGCGCGCCCCCATGACAACCTTGCACGCCAAGGCATTCCACGAGCTAACGCCGCTCGAAGTCTATCGCATCCTTCAGCTCCGATCGGCGATCTTCGTCGTCGAGCAGGCGTGCGCTTTTCAAGACATCGACGACCACGACCTGCTTGCGGTGCACGTGCTCACGGACGCGCGCCGGGACGCGGCCCTGGAAGGGTGCGTGCGGGTCTTCGGCCCCGGCGTGACCTTTCCTGAGGCGTCGTTCGGGCGACTGGCTACCGCCTCGTCTGCACGGGGCTCGGGACTGGGCCGGGCGCTCGTTGCAAGGGCGCTGGGCTGGATCGAATCTCATACTCCCGGGCCCGTCAGGATTGCCGCACAGTCCCATCTCGAAGCGTTCTACCGGGCCTTCGGCTTCGGGCCGGTCGGAGAGCCGTACGTCGAGGACGGGATCCCGCACGTGCACATGGTGCGTGCGCGATGACCCTGCCCGTCCCGCCGGGGCACGAGGTCGTCAGTCGTGACCCGCGGCGTCATCCGGCACGCTCGGAGCGTCGTTGGGAGCGCCGCCGTCGTCGCCTGAATCCGCCAGGGTCGCGTCTTGGCCGACAGTTGCATCCGCGAGGACACCTGATCCCGCTTCCGCGGGAATCGACTGGTCCGCGACGACCGCGTCGGCCACCGCTCCATCGCTTCGGCTTTGGACCGAGGAATCGCCGCTCGCCCCGTCCACGGGGCCCGCATCTAGAGCGCTTATCGGGGAAGGCATGTGCTGTATCCAAGCCACCACCTGGGCGACGTCCGCGGAGTCGACCACCCGCGACGCGATGGGCGGCATCTGCAGCGCGCCGCGCATGCTGATAAGCTGCACGATCGCGCTCGCCGCGGGATCGCCGGGCAAAATGCGCGGCTCTCCCGCGACGCTCCCCGAGACGCACGGAACGCCGATCGTCGTGGTCAACGGCTGCCACCCCGAAGTCGCGGCCGAGCCGTCGAGCGAGGCGGGATCGAGCCGCAATACCATCTTCGCGCCATAAGCCTGCGCATTCTCGTTCGAATTGTGACAGGTCACTCCGCAGTTGACGTGCAGCCACGCGAGCGCGGGAGCCGCGAGCCCTGTGCCGTCGTCGCCAATCGTCAATCTCACCTGGGCCGGAGCAGGGGTGACGAGACCTTGCGCCACCAGCTGAGACAGGGTGAGCCCCGTCGCGCCCGCCAAACCCAGCGAAACCTCTTCGAAGCCGAGGATGCGATCCAATCTGCCCCCGTGGCACGAATCGCAGTCCTGGGGCGTCGGAATCACCCAGTTGCCACCATCGGCGTCCACCGGGACCGTTTCGCCGTACGAGATCGTCGTCGCCGTTTGGTCCGCGGTCCAAGCGTACGTCGCGCGCACCCACCGATTGGCTCCGGCCTTTTGGAATAGGCGCGTTTCGACGCGCCGGCCGCCCACCGTAAACTGCTTGAATAGCTTCGTCCCGACTGGGAAGGTCCATTCGTTTGGATTGCTGACGTCGATCTGCGTGCCTGGTGGAAGCTCGATCCAGCGCTCCTTCGCGGCGCCGTCGGACCAGAGGGGAACCGCCGGCGAATACGGCTGCGCCGCGGGCGAGATCGTCTGCGTCGCAAAGTCGGCATAGAGGCCCGTGCATTCGAGCGTCGACGGGGGCACGCCGGCGTCGGCACACGGATCCGGGCCGGCGTCGGCGGCATCGACCGCAGCCGCCGCCTCCGCGTCCCCATCGGAAGGGGCATCGACAAGATCGGCCGCGTCGAGATCGGATGCCTCGGTACCGGAATCGACCGATGAAGGGGAGGACGGTCCGCCGGACCCGTCCTCCACGTCTTTCGCGACGCGTCCCCCGCACGCGGCCAGCAATCCGAGGAATGCGATTGCGACTCGTTTCATCGGTCACTCGCGCGGCAAATTACTCCGCGGCTGCATCGGCGGCGCCCCGGCCGAACATCCCCATCCCGCCGTCGCCGCGGCGACCCGGGCGACCACCGAAGTTCGACATGCCATTTTGCGACACCGGGGTCAGCGAACGAAGATAGACAATGATGCCCGGGTACTGATCGGACGTGATGTCGGTCCACTGGTGGAAGGAATGCCAGGTCCGATACGCGGTCTGGTAGCAGGTCGAGCTCGGTCCGCCGTCGCACATGGGCGTGATCACGGACGGATCGAAGTAGCCCCCGTCTGGCAAAACACCCATCGTGAAAATGTTAATGAGATCGGTGTCGCTGAAGCCACCCGTCTGCTCCGGCGAGTGGGAGACATTGCGATACGGGCCGCCCGTCGCCGTCGGTCCATGGCAGCTCGTACAGGCGGTGCCCCCGTCCAGCTCGTAGTAGCTCCCTCCATCGCCAAATAGCCCGCCACCCATCATCCTGAAGCCTCCGTCCGGGATCACCCGCCCGCCGTCGCCTCCGCCGCCGCCCATGCCGAACCCGCCGCCGTCGCCCCCGCCGCCGCCCATGCCGAGCCCGCCGCCGTCGCCTCCCCCGGGACGATTCAGCATCAGGACGACGTTGTTGTTGTAACGCGTATTGCCGATTTGCCAATCGTTCTCGGTGCTGGCCGTGATGCTCAGCGTAGCGGAGCCGCACTCGCCGCTCGCCTCCGTGGCGACGACGGTGAGCTGCCCGACGGTGCCTGCGTCGCCGTCGCTTCCTGTGCCCACCCCCGTCACGGTGATGAGCACGCCGGGCAAACCGTCGAACGCTTGCGCCTGCAGGTTTGCCTGGTTCGGATCGGAGACGCTCCACGTGGCGGTGTTGCCGTCTTCGGTAACGGCGGGAATCGAAAAGACGTGTTGGTTGTCTCCGGGGATGAACGCCGAATACATCGGCGAGAAAACGATGGGCACCGTGGGGTTCGGGCAAGAACCAGGCGCCGTAGACGTCGTGTTGCCGTCGACGTTGGCGACGCCGCCATCGCTCTCGCCCGAGCTGCTACCGTCCGGCACGGCAGCGGGCGCGTCGCCGCTCGAGCCGCTGTCGTTGCCTCCCCCCGCCGCGGCGGGGGTCGAACCGCCGCTGGACGAACCGCAGCCACCCGCGGCAAGGCCCGCGCCCAGGGTGCACGCGCCCGCCGTGAGCCCAATTGCCATAATTTGACGGTTCGAGGAAAATTGCATAATGGCCATCCTTTTTATTCGAAGCGATTGCAGCGTAGCCCTGAGCCCATGTGGGTCAACCGGTTCGCACCGTTTCCGACGAGGTGTTGTTGTCTACGCACGAGGGGTGCCCGCTTCGCCACCGAGCCGGTGCAGGTCAGCGGCGTTGGCGAGACAAGCCACTCGATGGGGCAGATCGCCCATCCGGCTGTCGCGGCCCCGCGTGTCTCGTTCCGCGGTCTACGTCCGCACGACGACATGCACTCGCGGATGTCCGGTACCGTGGCGGTTCACCCCCGGGTCTTGGAGATTTCCCGCGTCGCTGCCGCCACGGACCACCGCCCGCGAGGCCTTAGCGCCTATTTCAGCAGGCCTACTACGGCACGATCTGAAGCGAGCAACCGGCGGTGGTCGACATCAAGTAGATGGTCGAAATCGCGATCACCAAGGTGACGAAGCCGAGGCCGATGTACTTCGGGCCGCTCCAGCGCTTGTCTTCTTCGTCGAACCTTTTCGCGGCGATCTCTTCGGCGGTCGACATGGCGGTCTTGTACGCGAGCCGCCTGCTCTTTTCAAGCGCGCCCGGTCGGTCAGAACACGAAGTGCCGCCCCTTTTGCTTGCGACAGAACATGGCGATGGTCGCGGCCGCGGCCCCGACGCCCGTGTTCCCGCTCTCGCCGACGCCGCTCGCTCCGAACTCCTCCCACTCGAGGGCGCTGTCGGTGCCGTCGTTCTCTTTGAGCATCCCGCCCAATGTCCGGCGCGCGCGCGCGAGCTTGACGTCGTCGCGCGTCCAAAGGCTCGTCGCCAGGTCATGCGGATTGACGTCGAGACAGAAGCGGACGAAGTCGTCGAAAATCGGCGTCTCCATCGTCACCAAAATGGGCATGAAGAACTCTGTCGTCGCGAGCGCGATCTCTCGCTCGGCGCCGTCCCAGTCGACTCGCACCCGCGTTGCCTGCGTCACGCGGCCGAGCACGACCGGCGCCACGACTTCGGCATGCTGGGCGTACTCGCCGGTGGTCACTCTTCCGCCCTCGAGCAGCACCTTCACTCCCGCCGCGCGGGCGCTCTCTTGGATGCTGTTCACGGTGCTCGCCTTGTGGACCATGAGCGGGCTGACGATCTTCGTCTCCGAGGGTGCGGCGGCGCGCGGATCGGCGGCCTTCCACGAGGCCATTTCGGCGACGATCTTCGGCTCGATGCGATCGAGCGTCGCCCGGCTCGCGGCGATGCCGTGCAAGCTCGTGCACTTGTGCGATCCCAGCGAGAGCTTGGAGTAGGCGAGCCGCGCGGCGATCCGTTGGAGCTCCGCTTCGGCCAGCCCGTCGTCGATCCAAGCCCAGTTGCAGCCGCCGCCCTCGAAGCGCACCGGGCGCACCCCGCGCGCGGCCTGCAAAGCCTTCGCGGTCTCGGCGCTTCCGGTGACGCTCACGACCGCCACCCGCTCATCGGCGACGATCGGCGACACATCCCCGCCGAACCCCTCGAGCTTGTGCACCGCGCGTGGATCGGCGCCGGCGGCGAGGAGCATCTTGACGAGTGTGGTGCTCGTGATGGCGCTGAACGGGTGACCTTTGAAGATCATCGGCGAGCCGCTCAAGTAACAGCCGACGATCTGAATCCCTGGAATGCCGTAGATGAAGTTCATCGGCGTGATGACCGTGCACACGCCGGCGGGGATGAACGCGTCTTTCCAGTAGGCCTGCCCGGCGATCATCGTCGGAACGAGCTCGCCGGCCATCGCCTTTTCGGCGTTTCCCTCGAGGTGGTCGGCGGCGCGCTTGGCCTCCCAGAAATCCTTGTCCGCTTCGAGGCGCGTCTTGGGGGTCTGCTGCCTCAGCTCGTCGAGACACTCTTCGTAGAAGCGCTCGAGCAAGCGCGACAGGTTCTTGATGACGTGCTTGCGGTACGCCAACCCTTCGCTCGCCCACTCCAGCGACGACCAGTACGCGTGCGCGCGGTCGACGGCGTCGCGGCAGTCTTGTTCGCGCGAACGAGCGAGCTCGAACAGCGTGACCCGGCGGTCGGCGAGCGACTTCATCGCGACGAGCTCTGCAGGGCGGCGCCACGCCCCGTCGACGAGATTCAAGCAGATGAGGGGCTTGTCGCCGGGGCGCCGGGGGATCGGGCGCCCGAACAGATAAGGCCGCAGCGCCTCGCAGTCGGCGTCGCTCAAGTGGAGGGAGAAGAGCGAGTAGGCGGCGCGGCGAGCCGAGTAGAGAGCAGCGACGGGATCGAGTCCTCCACGCTCGTCGATCCCGTCGGAGACGAAGCGCTCGGCAGCCCCGGCCAGCGCAGCGTGAAGGGTCTTCGGATCCATTCGACCTCGCCCCGCGGAGTGTAGCGTCGCGCGCGGTCGCGCGTTCGAGTTCCGCTGTCGCGGCCGGCTGCTTGGGGTCGCAGCTGCCCGGGCGGCTTGCTCACCGACCGGTGGCGGCGCACGTCTGCGCTCGGCGTTGGGCAGAGTCCGCAACGAAATACGAGCCCCACACTCGCCGCTATTGCACGTAGTCTCGGACATCGAGTCCGCTGATTCAGAACCCGGAGGTCGCCTCGTGAAGAGATTCGTGCCGTTTCTCTTGCTCGTCGGAGCCTGCGCACCCGACATCAAGCAGAACCCGCCGCCGGCCGCGACCATCGTCGTCGAATTCGACCCCGCGGCGGCTCCACCCGTCGTTCCGCTACCCAACGATCTCGCGCTGACCAACGGGAAGATCGTCGCCCCGTCGCCGGCGGGCGCCTCCGACGCGCAGAAAGAATTCAACGAGAGCTATCTGGGCACGCTCTCCGGATTTCCGTTCGAATCGACAGCGCAGGTCTTCCTGAGCGGACCACCCGACCCCGCGACCGTCGTCCCGCAGAACTTCCTCGTCCTCGACGTCACCGCCGGGATGCCGGTGAGCCGGCTGCCACCTCCGGTTTTCGACCCGAGCGCGAACGCGATCGACCTCGCGCCGCCCCCGGGCGGATGGACTCGCGCCCACCAGTACGCCGTCGCCGTCATCGCAGGCGCGGGACGGCTGACGGGTCCGGGCGGCGAGCCCGTGATCGGATCGCCCACGTGGCTGCTCGTCTCGAGCCCGAATCCCCTGGTCTCGTGCCAGCGGGAGGTCGCGGGATTGCCCGATCTCGCCTCGTCGTGCACGCCCGCTGTCGACGTGATTCCGTCGACCCAAACGGATCCGGCGGCGAGGCTCCAAGATCAGACGCAAAAGGCGATACAGCTCGAAGAGATACGCCGGGGGTACGCGCCGCTCCTCGCGAAAGTCGTCGCCCTCGAACAGCTGCCGAGCGCCCGTTCCATCCCCATTCTCTGGACGTTCACGATCGTCGACGCGGGCGAGGTGACGTTCGATCCTGCGAGCGGCGTCATTCCGTTTCCGAACGACGTCCTTCGCGCGGGCGGCAAAGTGGCGCTTCCCAACCCCACCACTCTGAAGCCGTTGACGGCGGCGGACTGCGCGGCGGCGGCCGACACGACGACGCAGCTCACGTGCGGGCTCAACACGCTGGACGGCTTCTCGACGATCGCTCCGCCGATCAGCGAAAACGGTGCGACGACCGATGCAGTCGCGCAGGCCCACATCGACCCTATGGCCAGCTCGTTGACGACGACCGCCATCGGATTGATCAAGCTAACCTCGAGCGCCCCGACCGCGGAGCAGACTGCGCCCGCGTACCGTCCGTGCATCAATTGCCTGTCGAGCCCACAAGCCGACGGGGCGCCGCAGATTTCACCGCAGCAGCTCCAGTGGCAGCTCAGCGCGCCGCTCGACGAGAGAACGACCTATCTCGCGTTCGTCACGAGCGACCTGAAGGATGACGCCGGCAAGAGCATCGCCGCCAATCCGGTGTTTGCGCTCGTGCGCTCGAAGAGCCCCATCGCCGTGGACGGCAAGTCCCAGGTGAACATCCTGACCGACGCGCAAGCCACACAGCTCGAGCCGCTGCGGGCGGCGTTGAAGCCGGCGCTCGACGGGCTCGAAGCCCAGGGGGTGCCGCGCGCAAACCTCGTTCTTGCATGGGCGTTCACCACCCAAACGGAGGCGACGGCGCTCGACCAGCTCTATGCCTATGGCAGCTCGGGGGTGCTGCCCACACCCGCGCAAGGCGTCCTCGTCTTCGCGGACGCGACGGCGCAATACACGGCAGCGGCCGGCGCCACGAGCCCGGCGATCCCGATCGGCGCGGTCGGCGCTTTTTACGTCGGCGTGTTCGAGACCCCGGTCGCCGTCACCGGCCCTGGTGGAACACTCGACGTGCTGCACCCGCAGCCAGAGCCGGTCACATTCGCCCTCGCGGTTCCGGCCGCCGCGCCGCCCGCCGGCGGCTACCCGATTACGATCTTCGGCCACGGGTTCACGCGCGACCACAACGATTTCCTGTCGATCGCGAACTCGCTGGCGACCGCAGGGCAAGCGACCATCGCGACGGACGTGCTCTTTCACGGCGAGCGCTCGTCATGCACCGGCTTCGGGGCGGCGCAGGCGGTGCAAGTCTCCGACGACGTCGCGTGCGCCGATTTGCCGACGATGAAGTGCAACGAAGATCCGCTCGTGGGCAGGTGCGTGGCGCGCGATCCTTCGACACGCATCATGTGCCCGGGGCTGGGCGATGCCGCCGGCCCAGACCCGACCGGTAACCTCGGCTGTTTGGCGGCGAAGATGGGCGCGTGCGCGTCCGACGGCAAATGCGAAGGAGGCGACTTCAAGCGCGACGCCGGCGGGCGTCCGGTCATCAGCGGCTGGAACATCTTCAGTCTGTCGAACTTCTTCGCGACACGGGACAACTTCCGCCAGCAGGTCATCGACCTGGCGCAGCTCGTTCACATGCTCCGGGGCACGGGCCCCGCATCGCTCTCGAACCGCATCGCCGCCGCAGGCGGAATGGCAACGTTCGATCTCACCAACATCGGCTACGTCGGACAGAGCCTGAGCGGCATTCTGGGAACGCTCTTCAACGCCGTCTCGCCCGACACGAAGAACGTCGTGCTCAACGTGCCGGGCGGCGACTTGCCGCAGATCATCTTGAACGCGCCGTCGTTCGCCGCCCAAAAGGCGGCGCTCCTCGGGGGGCTCGCCGCACAAGGCATCCTGCCGGGCACGCCGGCGTTCGATCAGTTCATCGGCACCGCGCAGTGGATCCTCGACCCGGCGGACCCCTCGAACATGGGCTGGCGCGTGACCCATCCGGTCACGGTCGCGGGCGGCGTGACAGCACCCAGCGCGAATCGCAAGGCATTCATCCAATTCATCGAGGACGACCAAACGATCCCGAACCTGGCGAGCCTCGCTCTCGTGTCGGCGGCGAATCGATCGTTCACGAACACACCGCCAGGCTTCGGCTGCCTCCCCCCGCTCTTCTGTTACGAGTTCACGGATGCGGCCGACCAATTCGACATGACGAGCGTGCCCCCGGCCGGACGTCATGGCTTCTTGCTCAAGCCTGCGGCGGCGACGACGCAGAGCGTCGCTTTGACCATCAAAGCGCAGACGCAAGCCGCAACGTTCCTCGCGACCGGTACCCTCCCGTGAACAATCGTCCACACGAAAGCGGAGATCCATTCCCATGAAGATGCGCTTTGCGGTGGTGACACTGGCCGGCGCCCTCCTCGTCTTCGCCCGTCCGGCGAGGGGCGCCGGTATTGCTCTCGACGTGCAATCGGGAAGGGGCACCGGCATGGCCGGCGCCGTGACCGCGATGATCGATGACTCGTCGTCGATCTTCTACAATCCCGCGGGAATCGCCCAGGGCAAGATTCTCGACGCGCAGATCGGCGATTCGCTCATCGCTCCGTCGTACCGGTACACGAGCCCGGGCGGCGTCTCGACGAGCAATTCGTTCGGAGTCGTGCCGCCATTTCAGGCGTACGAGGCGGGCGGGATTACCGACGATCTGTCGATCGGCGTCGGCGTTTTCACGCCGTTCGGGCTGACGCTCACATGGCCTTCGGACTGGGCGGGCAAGAGGCTCATCACCGAGTCGGCGTTCGCGACCTACGACTTCAACCCGACCGTGGCCTACCGGTTCGGTCCACTGCGCATCGGCGCGGGCGCACAGCTGGTACGTGCGACCGTCGATCTGAAAAGGAAAATAGAGACCGGCGTCGCCGAAGCGTCCACGGAGCTCGGCGCGGGCTCATGGGGGTTCGGAGGGAACGTCGGCGCACAGCTCGAAGCGATCCCGCAGTACCTTGCGCTCGGGGTTCAGTATCGCAGCGCGGTGAAGTTCGACTTCGACGGCGACGCCCACTTCGACGGCGTGCCGGTCGAGCTCCAGGGAATCCTGCGCGACCAGCGGGTGACCACCTCGATTGTCACTCCGGACGTCTTGCAGATCGGTGCCGCCTCGCACCCGGTCAAGAACCTGGTCGTCGACGTGGACGTCCAGTGGTACGGCTGGGCGAAGTTTCATTCGATCGACATCCATTTCCCGAACGATGCGAGCGGAACACTCAACACCCACGAGCCGAAAAACTGGAGGAACACCGTGAACGTTCACGTCGGTGGCGAACTGGCCATCGACGAGTCGTGGCGCATTCGCGCCGGCGTCCTCTACGATCCCACCCCGTCACCGGGCAGCACGTTGGCGCCCGACGTTCCGGACTCCGACCGGCTGAACCTCGCTCTCGGGGGGAGCTACTATCACCCGTCGGGGCTGCACCTGGACCTCGGCTATCAGTTGCTCCTTGTGTTCAAGAAGACCAGCACGGACCCAGTCTTCCCCGGCGACTACAGCGGAATCGTCAACATCATCGGCGTCTCGATCGGGTACCGGACGCCGCCCAAAGCGAGGTAGGATGGTGGAGAGGCGCGCCCTGCGCCCAAGCCGAGTCCGGGACGACGAGCGGGCGGCACGAGGCGGTGCGACACGGGCGAGCGCCGAACGAAGCTCGGCCGCAGGATCCCCAGCTCTTCCGGGCACATGTACGCGTGCGCCTTGCGCATCCGGCGTTCGGAGAGTATTTACCTCCGCGCAAGCAACGACGTTCACCGTGCACGACGACGCTCTCTCGATTCTGGGATCCGCGAAGTTGCGAGACGGCAACGACACCGAGCTGGAATCGAGAGTAAAATCATGGGCAATCGTCTCTACGTAGGCAACCTTTCGTTTCAATCCAACGCTGACGCGCTTCGCACCACGTTCGCCGCATTTGGCGCGGTGACCGATGTGCACGTCGTCACCGACCGGGAGTCCGGGCAGTCACGCGGCTTCGCGTTCGTGACGATGGGCACGGCACAAGAAGCGGCCAAAGCGATCGCCGAGATGAACGGCACGACGCTCGACGGCCGCGCACTCCGCGTGAACGAGGCCGAAGAGCGCCAGCAGAGCCGTGGCGGCGGTGGCGGCGGCGGCGGTGGGAAGCGCGAGCGTTGGTAAAAGGAGGAGCGGCTATAGATGGCATCGAACACCACCTTTGCCAAACGCCAGAAAGAGCGTGCTCGCCAGGAAAAGCAGCGCGCAAAAGACGCCAAGCGCAAGCAGCGCCGCGCCGAAGGGCCGGCTGACCAGGGGCCCGTCGAGCCTGGGGTCGATCCTGATATCGCTGGGATTGTCCCCGGCCCGCAACCGGTAACGGAAGATTCGTAGAAGGCCCCAGTCGGGGGGTGCGACGGCTTCGCCAGTGGGCGACCCGTCCGACGTCATGAACCCGGCGGCACCGCCGCCGGGTTCGAAGGCCTTGGTCACCCCGTCGTTTGCCGGGAGCTTGGCTCATTTCGCGAACGCGGGCTCGACCTGTGAGCACGAGCTCCTGTGAGCACGAGCGCGATGACGGAGGAGGATCGATAGCGTCTGCGACACTCCCGGTCTTGCGCTTCGGGCTGCCGAGCTGCTTTGAGCGGACGCTCTGGCGACGACCGAAACGCCATCAAATGCGATTTAGCGGCGCGAGGGACCAACCCAGCGCGGCTCCCGTTTGTCTTGTAGACAGAACCAAGTGAAACGCAGTCGACAACCGAAAAGCGGCGCGGGAGGGGGGGCAGGTTTTACCAGACGGTCTGTACACGGTACTTCGCGATCTCCGGATCCCTCGTCACAATCGAAGCCCCCTCTTCCATCGCGTGTGCAATGAGCATCCTGTCGAAAGGGTCGTCGTGATGACACGGCAGCGTCTCGAGCCTGCTTGCTTCCGCGAACCCTAAGCTGCGCCGGAGGAACCCTGCCTCGTCCGTCGCTTGGAGGAGGTCATCGGGCACATTCAGGCGACCAAATGACTTCTTGATCGCGATTTCCCAAGCCGACACTGCGCTGACGAGGACCTCGTTGCCCGTGTCTTCGACTGCACGCCTCGCGGCTTTCGAAAGGCGCGGGCTCCCCTCGAGCGCCCAGATCAAGGCGTGGGTATCGAGCATGAGCTTCACGTGGCGTTCACCGGCGCCCCTCCCATGCCGCGAGCTCCTCGGCCGGTAGCGGCGCGTCGAAGTCGTCCGACATCTGGACCTTGCCCTTCCACCGACCGAGTCGGCGCCGTGCGGACGAACGAATGGGCACGAGCCGCGCGACGGGCTTGCCGGCTCGCGCGAGGATGATCTCCCCACCGGCCTCTACCTCTTCGACGAGACGGGAGAGATTGCTCTTGGCCTCGTGCATGTTGACGACTTTGGACACGGTTGTTTAACCGTTAGCTAGATTAGCTAATGCGTCAAGCCCGGCCGGGCGCCCCGCGGCACCGATCTACGAACGCCTGCTGGCTGCCGTCGCACTCTGGTAGACGCGGGTGATGTCGGCCTCGTCGAGGAGCCCGACGATGCGTCCCTGCTCATCGGTCACGACGATCTCGCGCACGCCGTGAGCGAGGATGGCGTCGAGCGCGCGCCGCAGATCGTCGGTGTCTTTGACACTCACCGGGGGCACCATCAGATCGTGGGCGATCGCGAGGTCGCCGATGTCCGGGTTGGCCGCCATCGTTCGGAGCACGTCGCTGAGGACGACCCCCACGAGCGTCCCGTCCTCGCCGAGCACGGGGAACACGTCCTGCCACGTCGTCGCCGCGGCTCTTTCGATGACCACGCGCGCCGGTGTTCGCGCCTCGAAGCTGGCGTGCACGCGGTCGCGCGCGATGACGTCCCCGACCCGAACCCCAGTCAGCACGTCGAAGATGAGGTCCTCACGGTGCGCCGGCGAGTCGCGCCTCGTCGGCACCTGGGAGAGGTAGAGGGTCCGATGGCGGAGGGCGACGAAGGCAATCCCCTCGGCGAGCATCAGCGGGACGAGCAAGTCGTAGCTTCCCGCGAGCTCGCAGGTCATCACGAGAGACGCTATCGGCACGTGCGCGAGCCCGCCGTAGAATGTCCCCATGCCCACGAGCGCGAAGGCACCGGGCTCGATCCGCGGATCGTGCAGGAGCACTTGCGCCGCCCGCCCGAAGGCGCCTCCGAAGATGCCTCCAATCACGAGCGACGGACCGAAATCTCCCGCGCTTCCGCCGCTTCCCACCGTCAGGCAGGTCGCGACGATCTTGATCACGCCGAGAAGCGCCAATAGCTCGACGCCGCGCCAGCCCAGCGGGAACCAAGCGGCGCCGCTGATGGCGAGCTGCGCGGCGCCGTAGCCGCCCCCCAAGATACCGAGCCCCTGCCCCGTCTGGCCGAGGTGCGGGCCGATGTAGACGATCATGGGCGTCGCGAAGAGCCCGAGCGCCAGCCCCCCGAGCCCGGGCTTGCACCACTCCGGAATGCGAAGGGCGCGCGTCGTGGACTGCACCCGGCGCAGGGTCGACAGAAACGCACCGGCCACCAGCGATATACCCAGGGCGAGAAGGGCGTAGAGCGGCAAGTGCTGCGGCACGAACGGATAGGAAGGCGCGTGCGTGAAGAGGGTCGACTCGCCGAAGAAGGCGATGAATACGGAATACGCGACGACGCTCGCGAGCACGCTCGGCACGAGCGCGTCCGCCTCGAAATCATCGCGGTGGAGCACCTCGACCGCGAGCAGCGCCGCTCCGAGCGGGGTGCGGAAAACGGCGGCCATGCCTGCGGCCGTTCCGGCTACGAGCAAAATGCGCCGCTCCCGATCGGTCACCCGCAAGAGCTGCCCGACCAGCGAGCCGAGGGCGCCCCCCATCTGCATCGTCGGCCCCTCGCGTCCACCCGATCCGCCCGACCCGAGCGTGAGGATGGAAACGAGCCCCTTCACGAAGGCCACGCGCTTGCGCACCATGCCGTCCCGGTGGTGGAACGCCTCGATGATCGCGTCGCTGCCCCCACCGCGCGTCTCGGGCGCGACCCAGAACGAAATCGCGCCGCCGAGCAGCGCGCCGACCGCGGGAATGACCACGAGCAGCCAGGGACGAAACGGTGGGAGCTCCCGCATCTCCCCCAAGATCCGCTCCCCTCCTGCGCGTAAAGGGATGTACCCCGTCCACTTTTCTAGGCAGAGCCGCTGCACGGCCTCGACGCCGGCGAAGAACAATGACCCGAGCAGCCCCGCGGCCGCCCCCACGAGCGCCGAGTGCAAGAGGACGCGCCCCAGAATCTGAAATCCAAGAGGCGCACGCGCCGCGCCCAGCAGTCGGCTGAACGCGACCAGTCGGCGCAGGGCAGGCCGCGCAATGCCAAGACTTGGGGATTCTTCGTCCATGGGGTCGACGACGGGTGAAGGCTACCGCTCGAAGCGGCCCCCGTCCGGTGCGACGCGCATGACCGCCACTCCTGTCGCGTCCTCGTCGGTCGGGTCGAACCCGGCCCGGAAGACGATCGGACCTGCCTTTTCGTGTCCGCGAAGCTTGCGGCGCCACGTTGCCACGTATGTTGCGCCTTCGGCGCGAGCGACCTCCGCCACGCGATCCCACGTGTGCGGGTCGTCCGCCCAGTGGCGGTCGAAGCGACGCCGATCGAGGCCGCTCTCGATCTCGAGGGTCGCGTCGTCGCAGAAGATTGTCGGCGCACCCGACAGCGAGCGCAGATAGGCACCTAATGCGGCGCGCTCGGGCCAGCCGCGTACGATGGACGCCCGCCAGAACCCCATCCACACGTGCAGCTCGACGCCGAGTCCTGCGAGCGAAAGCATGGCGAGCGTCCACGCGAAGATGCGACCCGCTATGAGAGCGCCCCGGTCAGCCTGCAAGAGGCGGCGCGCGACGCGCACTCCCCAGCCCGCCACGACGGCCACTCCCTGGGCGGCGAACGTGGCATAGAGCGGCACCACAGCCACGAAGTGGCGATCGAGCCCGAGCGACGATCGCATGACCCACGTCAGCGACACGAAGCCCAGGCAGGCGACGAACACGATCACGAAGCGCGCGCCTTGCTGGCGCACGGTGCGACGCACGCCGAACGGCGCGAGCCACACCACCGGTCCGAGGACGCGCACGGGGACGACGACGGGGTAGTAGAGGAGGTCAGCCGCCGAGGCCGCGACCCCGTGGACGATGCCGCCGTTCTCGTTCAAAGCGCCGGCCGCGAATTCGTGTGTCTGTCTCAGAAAGCCGAACCATTGTCCGTCGACCGGGCGGCGCAGGACCGCCCACGCCAGGATGAGCAGCACGGGCGCCGCCACCACGCTCCACCGGCGGACGGGACTCCCCGGCTCCGGCGCGAGGCCTCGCCAGCGCCGCCACGACGGCTCGACGACGAGCACGGCCGCGATCGCCGCCAGTACGGCCCAGGCCTCGTATCGCAGCATCACCGCGCAGGCCAGCAGGGCTGCCGCTCCCAGGTAGGCGCGTCGCTCCACCGCGATCGCGACGCCGAGCACGAGCAGTGCGAACAGCGGCTCGGGCTGCGCGGTCGTCCCCATTTGCATGGCAATCGGGCAGGCGCCGCAAATGACCGCGGCCAGGAGGGCCGTCGCGTCCGGGGGCGTCCGAGCCTCGTCGTCGCCGCGAGCGGTTCGCCGCACGTACGAGAAGAGGAGGCATGGCACCGCGGCGGCCAGGACGAGGTTCATCCAGCGGACGTGCATCATCGTGCCCCCCGCAGCGACGAGTGGCACCTGAACGTAGTGAAACAGCGGCAGCCAGACCCAATGCACGGCGAGGTCGCTCGGATCGGCGAGAATCGCCCGCGCGATCATGTGGTGCGCATAGGCGTCGGTGTCGATGTCCGGCCCCGCCACGATGCAGGCCGCCCGCCACGCCGCGAGGCAAGCCATGGCGACGACCAGGGCGACCAACCACGGCGTCCGTGCCCGCATCGGCCGCCGCTATATCACGCGCTACTGGGCGCAGTAGCGACCGACGTCTTCGCGGTCCGTGCGCGCCTCCTTGAGGTGCGTCTTGATGACCCCTTCGGTGCCGTCGGGGGCCGACGGGTCTTCCTTCAGGCGCAGGGTGGTCGCTAGGACCGTGAGCGTATTCTGGTAGTTCGTCGCGTAGATGTGGAGCGGCTGATCCTCGAGGTTCAACGCTTGGACGTCTTGGCGAACGCGATCGACCACTTCGGCGCTCGGCGTCCCCTCGTCGAGTGGCTTCATCGCGGCGAGGAACTTGTCGCACTCCTGCTTTCGCTGGGGGTTGCAGGACGCGGCGCCCGCCGCTCCCACGACGATGACCATCGCGACGGAACGGATTGTGGCCACGGCCGATGTGACTTACACGCGCGGGGCCCGGGTGCGCAAGCCCCAAGGGCCACCTGGCGCTTGGCCAGCAGGGGCCGCCTGGGGTAAACGCCTCGGCGAAGGGTGGCGTTCGCAGAGCAAACCGGGTCATGGCCGCTGCCGGCGCGCCTCGTGGACCATCTTGCCCTCGATTCGCGGCGCGCGACGGTGCTCTATTGGTCGTCGGTCGCCCTCGTCGTCGGCGGCTTGTTCGTCACCCGGCTCCTTCCCTGCGTGGACTATCCGCAGCACCTGGCCCTGAGCAGCGTGGCACGGCGACTGGCGGACCCGATCGCACCCGAGCACGCCGAGTTTCAGCTCAGCTATTTCACCTACAACGGGCTCTTTCACTTCATCGTCGCGACCCTCTCGACCCGCGTGCCGGTCGAGCTCGCGGGCCGGGTCGTCGTCGCCGCGTCGCTTCTGGCGATGTCTGGGGCGGTCGTCGCGCTCGTGCGGGTTCTCCGGCGGCCGGCCGCATACGCCGCGCTCTTTACCCCCATCCTCTTCTCCTTTTCCGTCGGGTGGGGCTTCGTCAACTACGTGCTCGCGACCGCGATCACGGCGTGGGCGCTGGTATTCGTCGCTCGGGCGGCCATCCGGCCGACACTCGGCGCCACAATGAGCGTCGCCCTCCTGGGGCTCGCGTGCGCGTTTGCGCATGTTCTCGCGATGCTCATCCTATGCCTCGCCGGCGCCGCGCTCGCCGTGGAAGCCGCGTGGCGAGCAGCGCCGGCCGAGGGCCCGGGCTGGCGGCGCGCGCTCCGGATCGTCCTATGCGCGAGCGTCGCCGCCGGACCGCTCCTCTTGGGCTGCCTCTACTGCATCGAGGTCTATCAGCGGCAGTACGCCTGGGACCCGCACATGTACCGCGATCCCACGATCGAGGGGAGCGCGCCCCCCCTCGTGGACAAGGCGGTCTACTTCGGAGCGTACGCGACCGACCTTTATCACGATGGCTCCGACCAGATCATTCTGTGGTGCGCGATCGCCGTGATGGCGTGGTCCGCGATGCTCGCGTGGAAGGGACGGCGAGCATGGGACCACCCGCGCGAGGAGTCACCGGCGATCGTGGCTCCGTTCGTGGTGATGACGCTCGCGTACTTCGCGACGCCCATGGTGCTCATCGGCACGCACCTCATCTTCCCGCGACTGGCCCAGTGGGCGGTGCTCGGCGCCCTGCTCGCCACCCCGCGGATTCCCGATGCGGCCAGGGCGGTACGTGCGCACGCATGGATGTTGCGGCTTGGTCTCGCGGCGGGCGTCAACACGCTGGTTCACTGCGCCGTTTACGGGTGGGAGACCAGGGACGCGTCGCGCCTCATCGATGACCTACCGCCGGGGGGCGCGGTGACCGCAGTCATCTGGGACTCGTGGTCACTCGCGTTCCGCAACCCCGCGCTCACGCATCTGGCCGGGTACTACGCCGCCCGAAAGCACGGGCGGTGGGCGTTCGCGTTCGCCCGGTACCTGAGCGTCCCCGTGCGCTTCAAGCCCAACTCCCAGCCGCCATGGCCCGCCCGAGGTTGGGAATTCGACCCCGATGAGTACGACGCCCGCTGCAAGTACGCGCGCGCGTTCCCGCTCGTCCTAGTCAAGGCGCCGGCCGAGGTGCCGCGGGGCCCGAACGGTGAGGATGCCGTGCGTGAGCTCGTTTTCAGCTCGGACATCACTTGCAACGCGCGGTCGTGGCGGGACGCACAGGCAGTGAGACTCCTTTCCCACCACGGACCGTACTGGGCGTTCGACTCGACTGGACTATCGAACGACGGGACCTTCTAGGGATGAAACGGTCTGCACGTCGGCGAGCCCCGCTCGGAGCAATGGGTCGCGATCGTGGGCTGTTTCTAAATAAGCTATTAAAAATGCCGGGTCTGCGCCTGTTTGGCGGCCCCGGAGACTCGACGAGGAGCGCGACGCTCGATAGCGTGCGCAACTCGAAGACCCGGGCGGAGTCCGAGTCAAGGAGAGTTGACCAGATGAAACGCGTTCGTCAAAAGACGCCTCGCTTGGGATGGGTATTGCCCATGGTCCTGGTCGCGATGTCGGTCGCGGCCGTAGTCGGCGTCACGGCCTCCACGGCGTTCGCCCAAACGGCTCATGCCGCGAACGCGGCGCCGCCGGACCTCGCCACGCGCGTCGCCGACTTGGAGGCGTACGTCACGAACGGCACGCCGAAAGCGCTGTCGTCCTCGGGGCCCGGGCACAACGCCTGGATGATGACGTCGACGGCGCTCGTCCTCTTCATGACGTTGCCCGGCCTGGCCCTGTTCTACGGGGGTCTCGTCCGGCGTAAGAACGTACTCTCCGTCATGGCGCAGTGTCTCGGCTGTGCGGGCGTGGTCACGATTCTGTGGTGGCTCGTCGGCTACAGCCTCGTCTTCTCCAACGGCTCGCCCATTTTGGGAGACCTGAAGTTCGCGTTCTTGAAGGGAGTCGGCGCCACGCCCAATGCGGATTACGCGGCGTGGGTCTCCCATAGCGTGTTTTCGATGTATCAGCTCATGTTCGCGATCATCACGCCCGCTCTCATCGTGGGCGCGATCGCGGAGCGGATGAAATACGCCGCGATTGGCGCCTTCGTCATCGCCTGGATGTTCATCGTTTATTTTCCTCTCGCCCACATGGTCTGGGGCATCGACGGAATGATGAACGGCGTTTGGAACGCCAAGGCATCGATCAAAGCCATCGACTTTGCCGGCGGGACGGTCGTCCACATGTCCTCCGGCTGGTCGGCGCTCGTGCTCTGCCTCATCATCGGCAAGCGCGCGGGCTTCGGGCTCAAGGCGTTTTATCCGCATAGCCTGGTGCTCACGATGATCGGTACCGGCATGCTCTGGGTGGGCTGGTACGGATTCAACGCAGGAAGCGCCGTCGCCGCCGACGGCATCGCTGCCGGAGCGTTCATGGCGACGACGCTCGCGACCGCCGTCGCGTCGGTGGTTTGGCCGGCGATCGAATGGGCGACCCGCGGCAAGCCGACCGTCCTCGGGTTCTGCTCGGGAGCGGTCGCGGGGCTCGTCGTCATCACGCCCGCCTCCGGCTTCGTCACGGCCAGTGGGGCCGTGACGATCGGCGTCCTCGCGGGCGTGATCCCCTATCTCGCGTGCACCAAGCTCAAGTCGGCCTTCGGATACGACGACGCCCTCGACACGTTCGGGGTCCACGGCGTCGGGGGCACGCTCGGCGCCCTGGTCACGGGCTTTCTCGCCACGTCCGAGGCGAATTCCAATCTCAACACGAATCTCTCCGGCATCGTGGGGAGCACGCTCTGGATGGAGCAGCTGAAGGCCATGGGCATCACGGTGGTCATGGCAGTCGCCGGCACCGCGATCATCGCCTACGCGGTCAAGGCGACGATCGGATTGCGGCCCGACGCCGAAGACGAAGAGGACGGACTCGATCAAGTCGACCACGGGGAAGCGGGCTATCACCTCGAAGAGGAGGGGCATATCGCGGCTTCTCTGAGCCGCGTAAGCGGGATGGTCGGCGCGACCCCGCTCGCGGGAACGCGCCGTGCGGTGGCAGGCGGACACGCGAGCGAAGGAGAGCATTCGTGAAGCGAATCGAGGCGGTGATCCGCCCGTCCAAGCTGGACGAGGTCAAAGAGGCCCTGGCCGAGGTCGGGATCAAGGGCATGACCCTGTCCGAGGTCAAAGGCTTCGGCCGAACCGGTGGCCGGCGCGAGGTCTACCGGGGGTCGGCGTACGTGGTCGACTTCACCCCCAAGGTGATGATCGAAATCGTGGCCAATGACGACCTCGTGACGACGATCCTCGAAGCCATTCAAACCGTGGCGAAGACCGGCAAGATCGGCGACGGAAAGATCTTCGTTTCGGACGTGGTCGAAGTCGTCCGAATTCGCACGGGAGAGCGCGGCGAAGACGCTATCTAGGGATGCGCGCGAAGCAAGCGCTCCCGCGGACTCCAACGGCGTCTCCCGCGGGGAGCGCCCCCTCACCATGGGTTCTATAAGTTGGGCAAGACGTGATCCAGCCTGCCTTACGACGCGGTGTGCCCGCGCGCGGCGCCGATTGCTCGAATGCGCTCGGCCACAACAGGACGAATCGGGACGCGGTGACCGATGAGAAGAAGGGCGAGGCGCGCGGGCGCCATGCCTACACGCCGGCCGAGCTCCTTTCTTGGCAGCCCTGTCTGTTCGAGCCACCGCACGATGGTTCGTAGCTCGTCGATTTCGCGCGCTCGAAGGAAATCCGGCGCCGGCTCGGGAGCCGAGGGCTCTCCTGCCGGGTCATCGTGGTCCGCGTCTCGGTCCGTCCCGCCTTCGACGTCGCCGAGGAGCGCACCGATGTCCGCTTCGTCGAGTCCGCGGAGCATGCCCGGGCCGCCGATCACGGACGCCGCAAGCTCGCGCTTCTTCGCCTTGAGGAGCCCGATCTTGTCCTCGATGGTCCCTTCGGCCAAAAGGCGCACGACCGTGACCGCGCGCTCCTGACCGATCCGGTGCGCGCGATCGGTCGCCTGGTCTTCGACAGCCGGATTCCACCACGGATCGCAGTGAATCACTGTGTCCGCGGCGGTGAGGTTCAATCCGGCCCCGCCCGCCTTGAGAGAGATCAAGAAAAGGGGCGCGGCGCCATGCTGGAACCGTTCGACGATGGCCGCGCGATTCGCGCTCGAGCCGTCGAGGTATTCGTATGCGATCTTCTCGCGATCGAGGTCCTCGCGCCAGAGCATCAGCAGTTTGACGAATTGCGAGAACACGAGCGCGCGCCGTTGCTCGGAGACGAGCTCGCGCACCAGATCGAGGAATGCCGCCCGCTTCGCGCTCTCCGCGGCCGGTACCGCGGGATCGACCAGCCGCGGATCGCAGGCCATTTGCCGGAGGCGAAGAATGGCCGTCAGCACGCTCAGCTGGCTCCGTTCGAGGCCGCGCTTCTCGATGTTCTTCTTCACCGCCTGGCGCAGAGTGAGCGCAAGGGCATCGTAAAGTCGTCGTTGCCGCATGCCGAAGACACAGGCGCGGTCGACTTCCGTTTTCGGAGGCAGGTCTCGCAGCACTTCCGCCTTCGTGCGCCGGAGGATGAAAGGCCGCACGACGGCGCGAAGGTGATCGGCCGCCGGGCCGTCGGGGCGCGCCATGATCGGCCGCGCGAAGCGTTCGTCGAAGTCGGACGCCTGGCCGAGCAGCCCCGGGTTGGCGAAGGTCATCAGCGACCACAGCTCGCCCAGCCGGTTCTCCACCGGCGTCCCCGACAGGGCGAGTCGTAGCCCGGCGTCCAGGCGACGAACGGCGCGCGAGGTCGCCGATTCCTGGTTCTTGACGTTCTGGGCCTCGTCGAGCACCGCGCAGCGAAAGCGTTTCGAGACAAGGCGCTCGATGTCCCGGCGCGCGAGCCCATAACTCGTCACGACGAGGTCATGCGCGGCGATGGCTTCGAAGTCGCGTGACGCGCCGTCGAGGACCAGGACTCCGAGCTCGGGCGTGAAGCGCTGGGCCTCGCGCAGCCAGTTGCCGACGACGGACGTCGGGCACACGACGAGCGACGGCCGTGGACCTTCCTCTTCCTTCCATCGCGCGAGCAGGGCGAGGGTCATGACCGTCTTGCCGAGGCCCATGTCGTCCGCGAGAATGCCCCCAGCGCCAAGCTCGCGGACAAACTGGAGCCATGCCAATCCGTCTCGCTGGTAGGGGCGCAGCGTCGCGCGGAGCCCTGCCGGGAGCGACGGTTCGGGCGACACGGCAAGGGCGCGGAGCCGCGCGCGGAGGCGCGAGACCGGCTCGTCCATGGACCCACCGTACCGATCCACCCAGCGAGCCACGCGCCCGAGGTGGTGAGGCGCGAGACGGCCGCGACCCCCGTCGCCAATGAGGCCATCGCTGTCCTGGAGGAAGTCGGCCACGGCATCCGTGATGCGCGTGAGCGTTCCGTCGGTCAAAGCCAGCCAGCGCGCACGGGCCGCGAGGGCGGATCGGAGCGCATTCATTTCGACTGCCAACGCGCCGGCCATGAAATGCACCTGCGTGTCCAGCCAACCCGACGCGGCACCGACGTCGACCCGCACCTCCGCAGGCGGGCCGACCTTCACGCGCGCGAGCGATTCGTCGATACGGACCTCGACACGCGGGGTCTTGCTTTCGCGGACGAGCGCGATGCCCCGCTGCCAAAAACGGACCGCCGCTTCCCCGCCGGCGCGAAGCGCGCCCTCTTCGTCCTCCTCGAGCCCCGCCTGGTTGGCGAGCGCCGTCGCCGCAGCCTCCGCCGCCAGGTGGCGCCCGTCCGCCGCTGTGCCCTCCACCCTCGGCAGTCGGACGCTGCCTGCGGCGTAAACGGCCGTGAGCTCCGCGCGAACGTCGAGAGGCAATCCGGCGAGGTGGATGACGAACGATGGGGTCTCGAGGCGAGGGAGGCCGAATGCCTCCGGGGGCGGCAGCGTCACGCCGGAGGCTCGGCCGCGTCCCAAGAGCAGGCGGCCGACCCGCGCCGCCTCGCGCTCGGTCACGACGAGGGAAGGGACGAGATGGAAGCCCCAGGCGACGTCGAGGTCGACGTCCGGTGAGAGCGGGTGAAAGCTTCCGTGCGCTTCGGACCAGAGATACGGAAAAGGGCCCGTGAGAAGGACGGCGTCGGACGCGTCGCAGACCGTTCGTCCCGAGGCCGTGCACCACCGGACGACGAGCGAATCCCCGGCCCGTTCGACGCTCGGCGCGACTACGTCCTTCCCGAAGCGAAGGGGCCTCTTGAATCCGCCGGTCTTCGCGTGAAGGTCTTCGCGCAAAAAGTGGATGAGGAGCGAGGCGGAGGCTCGCGTTGCCACCAGCGCGTCGCGCTGCAACTGTCCCGGCGAAGTCAGCTCCACGAGGCGTCGGTCGCGGGGCCCGAGGCTCGCCGCGATGACGTCTTTCGGCTTCATGACACGCAGCGACGGGGGGCACCGGTACCTCAGAAGGACCGCGGGCCGCGCGTCCGGGGACGGTACGCCCGTGTAACGAACGACTTCGACGTCGACCTCGAGATCGGCCCTGGCGCCGGAAGAAGGGAGCCAGCGAGCGAGCCCCTCGTCGAGGGACCGCTCGGCGCAGATTTCCCTCCGCAGGGCGGGCAGCTCGGCAACCCGCTCGCTCGCAGGCTTGCCGGCCGCAATCGCGGCACGTAGACCCGGGTGCACCGCGAGGTCGACGAGAATTCGCAGGACGTGATCGCAAGTCGTCGGCCGGCCGCGCGTGCACGCGCACGCGATCTCCAAAGCGATCGTTCGCAGGTCCACGCGTAGCCGGACGCTCACGCCGGCCCCGTCGCCCTCGAATGTCGCGACGAGGCGCCCGGCGCCGTCGAGACGCGGCGGCTCCGCATAGGCTCGCGCATCGCGCAGCAGACGGTCGACCTGCGTCCGGCCCAGTCGCCGGTCGGCGAAAGCGAGGTCGATTCCCTCGACCCACGTTGCGTCCGACGACGACATCCGCCCGGTGGTCTTGCACCGCGCGGTGATGGGCGCAACCCCTCTTGAAGCCTTCCCGACGACAAGGATCACGGATCACCGTCGTAAGGACATGGGATGAGTACGATAAGGCCGGGGGATCACCACGTTGATCCACGACGATCACCACGACAAGGACATGGATGCACCACGGTGATCCACGACGATCACCCCGACAAGGACACGGATGCACCACGGTGATCCACGACGATCACCCCGATAAGGACATGGGTGCACCACGACAAGGACACGTCCTTACCGCGATAAGGCACCGTCCTTGTCACGGTAAGGAGATGGGATCACCACGGTGATCCATGTGCCTTCCTGCTACTCGAACGCCGCAATCCCCGTGACGTCCTGCCCGAGGATCAGCGTGTGCATGTCGTGCGTTCCTTCGTAGGTCGAGACGGTCTCGAGATTGCACATGTGCCGCATGACCGGGTAGTCGTGGAGAATGCCGTTGGCGCCGAGCACGTCTCGGCACGTGCGCGCGATGTCGAGCGCGGCGCGAACGTTGTGGCGCTTGATCATGCTCACGTGCTGCGGGCGAAGCTTCTTTTCCTCCTTGAGCCTCGCCGCTTCGAGCGCCATGAGCTGCATGCTGGTGATCTGCGTCACCATCTCGGCGAGCTTCGCTTGGACGAGCTGGTGTGCCGCAATGGGCTTCCCCGCGAACTGCACGCGCCCCTTCGCGTAGTCGACCGCGCAGTCGAAGCACGCGCTCGCCGCGCCGATGACGCCCCATGCGATGCCGAAGCGCGCCGCGGTCAGGCAGCTGAGCGGCCCTCTCATCCCGCGCACGCCGGGCAGGATGGCGTCCTTCGCAACGCGGACGTCATCGAGAAAAACCTCGCTCGTAACGCTCGCGCGCAGGCTGAGCTTGCGCTCGATGAGGCGCGCTTCGAACCCTGTTGCGTCGGTGGGGACCAGAAAGCCGCGCACCTCGCCATCGGCCCCTCCGAGCTTTCCCCAAACGAGCGCGACCTGCGCGATGTTGCCGTTGGTGACCCACCGTTTGACACCGCGCAGGACGAACGAGTCTCCGTCGTCGATGGCGACCGTGCGCATGCCGCCCGGGTTCGATCCGAATCCGGGCTCGGTGAGCGCGAAGCAGCCGACGACGCGGCCCTTGGCCATTTGCGGCAGGTAGCGGTTCTTCTGCGCGTCGCTGCCGAAGGCGTGGATGGGAAGCATCACAAGCGAAGTCTGGACGCTTGCGAACGAGCGGATGCCCGTGTCGCCGCGCTCGAGCTCTTGCATCGCAAGCCCATAAGCGACTTCGCTCGAGCCCGCGCAGTCGTACCCGTGCAGATTGCAGCCGAGCATGCCGAGATCCCCGAGCTCTCCGATCAGCGGCTCGGGGAACGTACCGCGCTCCCAGTGGTCGGCGATGCTGGGGATCACACGCGCGTCGACGAACGCGCGGGCGGCGTCGCGGACGGCGCGCTCCTCGGTGGATAGATGACGAGACAGGTCGAAGAAGTCGGGCATGACGACGGAGGCTACCGCTCCACGCGGATGGTGGGCTTGGCCCCCGTGAAATCGGCGCGCATCGTCGCCCGCTCGCCTGCGCGCAGGGTCAACGAAGCCCTCTTCGACTCGCCGGTGGCGGGAAACGCGAAGACGACCGCATGCGCCCCGGGCTCCAGGGCGACGCGCGCCGGAGCGCGGCCGCGCGAGACGCCGTCGACCGTGACATAGGTGCCGTCACCGAGGAGCACGAGGCGGGCCGGATCTGGGGGATCCGGGTTGGGGGCGGACGAGGCCAGCGTCGGGATGGAGCTCGGGGTTGGGGCCTTGGTGGGCGTGTCGGTCGGGGTCTTGCCGGGGATCGAGGCGGGGGTCGGGGCCGAGATCGAGGCGGGAGCGGAAGGCCCGCCTCGCGTCACAGGCGAAGTCGCCGCGCCGCGCCCGACCAGAAACGCAACGAGCGCGATCGCGGCGGCCGCGAATGCACTCCGCCACACCAGGCGGCGTACCGCGGGGGCCGGGTGCCTGTCGCTCGTCTGCGGCGGCGGCTGAGCGGAGGGGAGCCTTCGGGTGGAGGGTCCCGCGAGAGGCGACCCGCCCTTCGGATCCCAGGCCTGCACCTCGTCGCGCGCGGCGAAAGTCTTCGTCCCCACCTGGGTGGCGGTCGGCCGTGAGGGCGGGCGCTGAAGCAGCGGCCCGTGATCGGACGGCGGCGCCAGCGGGTGAGCGCGCGTGGTTCGGACCCGCTCGCCGAGCTGCCGCGCGACGTCGCCCAGGTCCACTCCGGAGAGGAATTTGCGAAGCGCACGGGCGAGCTCGTCGGCCTGCTGCGGGCGCTCGTTCGGATTGAGCGACATCGCGCTCGAGATGACGTCTTCGAGCGGCAAGAGTCGGATATCGGCGTCACTGGGCTTCGGATGCGGCCCGCGCATCGCTTCGTCGATGGCATCGAGCGTTCGACGGCGGAACGGCGCGTTGCCGCTCCAGAGCTCCATCAAGAGCGCGGCCACCGCAAAGACGTCCGCCGACGGCGCGAGCTCTTTGCCGCCGATCTGCTCGGGCGGCATGTGACCGGGCGATCCGAACACGCCGTGTCCACTGGGCGCCGTCGCGACGGGCGCCGAAATGCCGAAGTCGATGACTTTGACCTGGCCCTCCTCGTCGACCATCACATTGCGCGGGGTCACGTCCCGGTGCACGACGTTCATACGCCTGTGCGCGTAGTCGAGCGCGCGGCAGACTTCGACCCCGACGTACGCGCCCTCCTCGGGCGACAGTCTCCTACCTTCGCACGCGCGCAAGAGCTCCGCGAGGCTAGCCCCCGCCACGTATTCCATCGCGAGAAAATAAGTACCGAGCTCGACGCCCAGCTCGTACACGGGGACGATGTTCGGGTGCGCGAGGGCGACTGTCGTCTTGGCCTCCTCGACGAACCGTCGGACGAACTCCTCGTCGGACGCGAGCTCGTCGCGAATCTGCTTTACGACGAGCTTTTTCTCGAATCCGCCCGCACCGCGCAGCGTCGCCAGCACCACTCGCGCCATACCGCCGCGGGCCAGCTCGCGCTCCAGCACGTACTTGCCGAACACTTGGGGGTACATTCAGTCGTGAGCGTGAAACCGGCCCACACCGCACATCGTAGCAAATGGGCTCCGGTCTTTGCGCTTTGCGCGGCGGCAGCGTGCAGCAAGGACCCCCACATCACGCTGCGGGCCGTCACCCTGCACGTTCCTCGGGCATGCGCCGTCGACGGAAATGCGTATGCGCAGTTCGATGCGCTCGGCGACTTCGAGCCCACCCCCCAGACGACGGGACACCTGCTCGGCGATGTGGGGGAGCGATTGCCGGAGATCGATCTTGCCACGCACACGCTCGTCGCCGTCGCGACCGAGAACGGGCGAACGTGGACGGGCGTGGCGAGCGTTCCCATCACGGGGGACGTCGACGTGTTGCTGCTGCCGTCGCTGACGTCCTGCGCGCTGTCGACGACGATCGATCCGCGCAACAACGCCGAGCTCGCGCTCATCGCAGGGGGGCGCGTCCTTGTGGTCGGCGGCGGGGGCAATCCGTCGCCACGCACGTTCGCCGCCGACCTGACCACAGGAGCGATCGAGCCCGTCGATGTCGGGCTTCTCCGGCAGCGCATGCGCCCGAGCGTCACCCCCTTCGGCGACGGCGCCCTTGTGGCCGGAGGGGTGGCTGACGACGGCACCGTTCTCGCCACCGCGGAGGTGTACGAGCCGGCGTTGAAGGGCTTCGATCAGCAACGCCCGATCCAGATTGGCGACGCTCGAGCGGATCAGGGCGCAGTGGTTCTGGCGAGCGGCGAGACGCTGCTCGTCGGCGGCGTGGGCTTCGATGGCCAGACTCCACTGGCTTCGATGGAGGTCGTCGACCCGGTCAGCCGGACGGTTCGCACCGAGCGGGTCGCACAGCTCCAGGTCGCACGGCGCGCGTCGATCCCCGTTCGACTCGCCTCCGGGGAGATCTTGGTGGCGGGCGGCGTCGACGCCGGGGGAAACCCCGTGGGGACGCTCGAGTGGTTCTCACCCGATGCCAGCAGCGCGACGAAGCGCGCGCGCGATCTCGTCACCGGTGCGGCGGTCGCGTTGACGGCGCTCGAAGGTGGCGCAGCCCTCGCGGTCGTGGCCCCACCCCAAGGCGCTCCTGCCGCGTTCCAGAACGTCTGGGTGATCGACGCCGACGGCGCGCTCGAGTCCGGCGCGCCCGTCGAGGGCAACTTGGCCGCTCCAGTCCTCTTCGGCGGCGCGGGCGGAGCCCCCGTGCTCTGGACGGGTGATCGATGGCTCCGTTGGCAGCCGTGGAGCGGCGCCTTCGGCGCGCTCGACGTCCTCGACGACATGCCGGCGCAAATCGGATCGGCCACTTGCTCGCCCGACACGGGACTCGCGCTCTGGATCGCGCCCGACGCCGCGGCGGTGACGGGGCTCCGCTTCGACACGCGTGGACCGTACGCGCCGTTGCCGCTCCCGCTGCTGGTCAACGACACGTCGGAAACGGCACCCGACCGCCTCCCGGGCGCCGGAGTCCTCTCATTCGACGCCGCGTCCGGGCTGACGCTCGCCCCGGGCGCCAGCGCCTTCGTGACCGATCGCACGTACGCGGACGTATCCGTCGATGTCGACGCTCCGACCGGCGAGCCTTCGCTCATCGTGCTGCGCGACGAGCTCGGAATCGAGGTGGAGGTCGGGGGAGCGGCATGTCCCGGTCTCGTCGTACCGGGCGCGACGTGGGCCCGCGTGACGCGCCGCGGATCGACGGTGAGCTGGACCATTTCGGGCGGCGGCGCCGGCACGTGCGGCATCGGCGTGCGGCCGAACGCTCGCATCTCGGTCGGCGTACGCGGTCCCGCATCTGCGCCGCGCGGCATCGTCCGGAACTTGCGTATCGCGAGGCTTGGTTCGGGTTAGCGGCTCGCAAGAGAGCGCAAACATCGGTGCTATTGACGGGGCCCCGAAAACGGGAGTCCACTGCGCGCGTCATGCGTGCTTTCTTGCGCCACGAGGGGGCGAAACCTTAGGGAGAGGTGACTGATGAACGGGGCGAAAGGCTCTTGGTCCGCGATCGCGACCCTGATGGTTTCGGTCGGCTGTCTGGATGGTTGCTCGAGCTCGGGCGCAGCCAGCAGCGCAGACGCGGGCAGCGACGCGACCAACCCTCCTGGACCCACTCGCGCCCCGTCCAGCGAGGACTCGGGCAACAACCCCGTCATGGGTCCAGCCGACGTCGCGCCCCCGGACGCCATGGCCCCGGCGCAACCGTCTCCCTCTTCCTCTCCACCCGCATCCCCGGCCGGCACGGTCGACGGCGGCTCGGCCGACGCGGCACCGCCCCATGGCGTTGCTTCGGATGCAGGGGGCTCGGGCCCGAGGCCGTCGACGGCGAACTGCAGCGCGGCAGCCCCGGGTGTGACTAACTGCGGCACCGGCAGCGAGAGCTGCTGTACGAGCTTGGACGTGACAGGCGGGACATATGACCGGACATACACGAACAGCGGGGCCGCAGCGACCGGACTGGCCGATCCCGCCACGATTAGTGCGTTTCGATTGGATAAGTACCTGGTGACCGTGGGGCGGTTTCGGCAATATGTGGACTACGTCACGAGCGGTGCGGGCGCGCCACCCGCGAACGGAAGGGGCGTCCACGCGCACTTGAACGCCGGGCGGGGACTGGCCAACAGCGCCCGCGCCGGAGCCTACGAGACGGGCTGGGACGCGACGAATTGGAACGCGCAGATCCCGATCGGCACGGGGGCGGTCAGCCGATGGAACACCAATCTGGCTTGCGGGCCGGGCTACGAAACGTGGACGAACGCACCGGGGACCCACGAGAACCTGCCCATCAACTGCGTGGACTGGTACGAGGCATACGCGTTCTGTATCTGGGACGGGGGGTTTCTGCCGAGCGAGGCGGAGTGGGAGTATGCGGCGGCGGGTGGAAACCAGCAGCGGGAGTATCCGTGGGGATCGACCGCGCCCGGAATGGGAAACGAGTATGCGATCTACGGTGACGGCGAGAGCAACTGTTACTACCCGAGCGGCACGGCCGCGCCCTGCACGGGGATAGCGAACTTCGCGCCGGTGGGGACCGCGACGAAGGGAGCGGGGAACTGGGGCCAGCTCGACCTCGTCGGTGAAGTGTTCGAGTGGAATCTGGACTGGTACGCGGCGTACGGGGCGTGCACCGATTGTGCTGATTTGACCACCGCATCGAACCGGGTCATGCGAGGCGACCTCCTCAACGACGCCACCCTCCTGGTCCCCTCGAGCCGCTTCGACGTCGACCCGTCGTTCCGCGTCGTCAACCTCGGGTTCCGGTGCGCCAGGAGCCCTTTCACGGCGACGACGACGGGCGCCTCGAGCGGGACGACGACGGGAACGACCACGGGCACGTCGACCGGCACGTCGACCGGCACGTCGACCGGCACGATGATGGGCGCGGACGGTGGGACGTCGCCCGGAATGGACGCTTCGGTGGTGGTCCCCCCGGGCTGCACCGTGCCGGCGCAGGTGAGCTTCCAGACCGACGTGCAGGGTTTCCTCAACACGTCCTGCGGCCGAACGGGGGGCGCCAACGCCAGCAATGGCGGCTGCCACGTGCTCGACTCCGAGTCCACCATGGAGGAGGGCGGCATGAACCACGCGTACGACTGGTTCACAGGAACTGCCCACGCGTCGTCGTGCCCCGAGACGCCTACCCCGTTTCGCTTTCAAGTCGCGATGGCGACCATCAACCAAGCGAATCCGCCCACCTGCTCGAAGAGCCGGCAGATGCCCCCGCCGGGGACGGCCGGACACCCGCCGCTCACCGCGTGCCAGCTGGCCATCCTTCAGTCGTGGCTCGACGAGCCGTATGTCACCCAGTTTCACCGTTATGACGGCATCTCGCCGACGACGCCGTATGCGATGCCGCCCTGGAACTGATCTCGGCTCCTCGTAGCGTGAAGCGAGGGTGGCCCGGAATGTAACCTTTGGCGCGGCTCGTTCGTGAAGTGCGTATGAACGACGTCGTCATCGTGGGTGGTGGTATGGCCGGTCTTGCGGCTGCTGCGTGGTGCGGGCGAGCGGGGCTGCGTGTCGCGCTTCTCGAGCGGGCGGGGCGGCTGGGCGGGCGGGCGACGACCGATCGACAGTCGGGTCACGCCTTCAACCAGGGGGGCCACGCGCTCTACGCCGGTGGCGCCGCCGGTCGCGCCCTCACCGACCTAGAGGTTCCGTTCGCCGGAGGGCCGCCGCCTTTGTCGGCGTCACTCGCCGTCGTGCGCGGCGAGGTGCATCGCCTTCCGTCCGGGCTCCTTTCGATTCTTGGGACCGATCTCTTCGGCTTTGGCGCGAAGGTCGAAGCCGCGCGAGCGTTGACGGCGATCGCCCGCCAAGACCCCCGCGAGCTCCGCGACGCAACCTGGCGAAGCTGGGTGGATCGACTCGTCTCACGGCAAGAGGTGCGCGACGTGCTCGATGCGTTCGCACGCCTCTCGACCTACGCAAACGCGCCCGAGCGGGCGAGCGCCGGCGCCACGATCGCCCAGCTGCGCCTCTCGCTCGAGCGGGGCGTGCTCTACCTGCACGGCGGATGGCAAACAATCGTCGACGGGCTCGAGCGGGCCGCGCGCAGTGCCGGTGCCCGCATCGTGACCGGCGCCCGCGTGACGTCGATCGCGCGCGACGGGCGGTCTCTCGCGGTTTCGCTCGAAGGCACAGAGCCCGTGCGGAGCGCCGCTGTGGTCTTGTGCGCGGGCCCGATAACGGCGCGCACGCTGCTCGGCGATCGTTCGCTGGGTGGGGCGCTCGCTCTGCGCGCCGCTTGTCTGGATGTGGGCCTGTCGGAGCTTCCGCGCCCTGACCGTCTCTTCGCCCTCGGGATCGACCAACCCACGTATTTCTCCGTTCACTCGGCCACCGCGCGGCTCGCCGAAACCGGAGCGACGCTGCACTTGATGAAGTATCTCGATCCGATCGAGCCCAACGACGCCGCTGCCGACGAGCGAGAGCTCGAAGAGATGCTCGATCGCGTCCAGCCCGGCTGGCGCGAGCGGGTCACGGCGCGGCGCTTCTTGCCGTTCGTCGTCGCCGCGAACGCGCTCGTCGAGGCGACGGCGCGTCGGCCCGAGGTGGACGCGGCCGCGACCGAGGGCGTGTTCGTGGCCGGCGACTGGGTCGGCGGCGAAGGAATGCTCGCCGACGCGGCGTTGGCGAGCGCGCGGGCCGCGTCGCAAAGGGCGATCGCTCACGTGACGGCCGTTCGGGAGCGAGCTGCGCCGCGCGAAGATACGCTGGGCGTGACGTGATCGACTCCGCCTATCGCGAACACTGGCCTTACGTGTGGCGGCTTTGTTACCGCATGACGGGAAGCGCGGCCGACGCGGACGACCTGGCTCAGGAGACGTTCGTGCGAACCCTTCGGAGCCCTCCGCCCGACCCCGAAGCGTCCTGGCGACCCTGGCTCGTGAGGTGCGCCGTAAACCTGGCGCGCGACCGGCTTCGTCGAAGAAAGAGAGAACCGTATACGGGGCCCTGGCTGCCCGCTCCGATCGAGACCGGCGCGGAGGCGGCAGACCCCGACGACCCAGAGCGGCGTTACGGCATGCTCGAGAGCGTCTCGTTCGCGTTCCTCGTAGCGTGCGAAGCGCTGACTCCACGACAGCGCGCCGTGCTGCTCTTGCGCGACGTCCTCGACTACTCGGTCGACGAGACGGCGCGCGCTCTCGGCATCGGCGTTTCCAACGTGAAGACGACGCACCACCGAGCCCGAGCGGCTATGCGGCGTTACGACGCGGACCGAAAGGCGCTCACGCTCGACGTCCAGCAGAAGACGCGCGCCGCGCTCGAGCGCTTCGCGTTCGCGTTGAGCACGGGGGATCTCGCGGCGGTGGAGGCCGCCCTGGCACCGGGCGTCGTGACGACGACGGATGCGGGTGGCGACTTCCAGGCAGCGCTTCGGCACGTAGTAGGAGCCTCCCGCGTGGCGCGCTTTTACCTGGGGCTCCTCAAGAAGATCCCACCCTCGCGCGTCGTCTGGCGGTGGATGAACGGCCTCCCGGCTCTGCTGGTCGAACGCGACGACCCGCCCCGTCGAGCGGCGCCTCGGCTGGTCCTGCGATGCGAGGTCGGCGGCGACGAACGGATCACGCAAGTTCACGCCATCTTGGCGCGATCGAAGCTGACGGCGGTCTCCGCGGCTGGTTAGGCCGCAAAACTCCCCTCACGCACGAAAACCTAGGGGCTCCACGAGAACGTGTAGAGCGTTCCTGCGGACTCGAGGTTCTGGAAGAGGTTCCGGCTCGGTTGCGTGTACTCGGGGGAGCCCGGCTGGTCGCTGAAGGTGAAGGTCGCGTCCGGCAGCTTCGTCAACTGACTGAAGTCGACGTTCGTGAAGAGCTGGCGCGGGTCGATCCGCAGGAGCAGCCCGCCCGTCGGCTTTACGGTCACATCCGTCGGGATCGACACAATGCGCTGCTTGCATATCGCATTGGCGCCCGCGCCTTGCGCACCCGTCGCCTGCCGATTCGAACCAATCGTGATCGTTCCTTCGAACGGGATCGTCGCTCCGCCGTCGTCGCTGGCGGTGCCTGCCACGATCAAGATGGGCGTGGTGTCGACGACCGCGTTGATGTCGCCACCGGTCAGCCAGACCTGGCCGACCCGCGCGGGCGGAATCGTCGTGCCCTGCCCGTCGACCGGAAACGGCTGCGGCGCGGGCGATAGAAGATCGACATCGCGGCCCGCCGTGACTTGCGCGACGTACGTGCCGGGAAGGATGCAGTTCGTTCCCTGCGAGCCGGATACCGGCAAGCTCTGGTCCAAGTAGAGCGCGCCGACATGAAGCGTCGCCTTGGTCAGGACCACGTGCCACCCACGTCCCGTGGTGAACTGAAAGGGTTGCGCCGGGTCCGCGTCGACGGGGCCCGCGGCCGCCGCCGGAAAGGCGACGAGCTCGCCTCCGGTCGTGCCCACGCACCCGACCGCGAAAAGGACCATCGCCGGCAGCAGGGCGAGGCGGCCCATCACGTGCCCCCGAAGTTGATCGCGAACGTCCCGAAGATGCCGCGTGGCGCGCCGGCGGAGAACGCTCGCTCGGGTACCAAGGTGGGTTGCGACTGGCTGTGGAAGTCCGATGCGAAGTTGTACTCGCCGAGACGGTACTTCGTGTCGAGCAGGTTCGTCGCGATGATGCCGACTTCGTAGTGCGTCCACGCCAGCCGGGCCGAAGCATCGATCGTGAACAGGTCTTGGCTGTTCTGTCCGAAGGGCAACGGACGCGGGCCCACGTACGTGACTCCGCAGCTCAGGGCACCCTTCAGCGTCGACCCCCAGACGCGGAACGGAAGATCGTGAACGATCGCCGTGTCCGAGCGGACGACGACCCCCGGGATGTACGCGACGAGAAGATGGGTGTCGTCGTACGTCGCCCGAACGAACGTCACGTTGGCCGACTCGTCGAAAAACGAGCCCGTAAGGCGCAGCGCTCCGACCCACCCCACGCGGTGGGTACCTACCCCCAGCACGTTGCGGCCCGCGTTCTGGTCGAAGATGAGGTCCTTGTCGACGACCGTCTCGAAAAAAATCGATCGCGCGACCAGCGCGACGTCCTTGATTTCTCCGGCGTACGACGCGCCCCCGTCGACCGCGACGACGCTGGCGAACGGAGTCTTGACGTCTTGGGTGACGTAGCTCGGGTCGATCGATCGGATTCCCTGCCCGTAGCTCGCGGACCATACGAAGTGGGAGAATGGCCCGATGATCAGCGAGGCGCGAGGCAGCACGGCTGCACTCGACGTCGCGGTTTGCTGATTCGGCTCGCGCGGCCGACCCATGTCCTGCTGCGTGAGGCAGCTTTGATCGATGGGAGGGTTCGTGGTCGACGGGTGAGCGACGGTCTGCGCCGCGCAGTTGTCGAGCACGTCGTAGGTGAGGACCTCGGCTCGAACGCCGCCGCGCACGTTGATCCACGGAGCGGCGCGCAGGTTGGCGTCGGCGTACATGCCGATGTCGCTCAGCTGGGAGTCGAGGTTCGTCTCCGTCTTGTAAGGAACGCCCGTGCTGGCTTCGAGGCGCTGCTGAGTCCCCGCCGCGTCGTCGCCGCGCGCGTAATAGCCGAATTCGAGCTCTTGCGGCTGCCCGAACGCTTTGCCCCGGAGCCGCGCCGCCCCGCGAGCACCGACGGTGAGCTCGTGAACGTTGAGGTCCAGCATGTCGCCACGCTGGTCGTGAGCGGTCTGCAACGGCTCTTGTACGTCGAGCAAGAAGCCCGTGAAGTTCTCGAGCAAGCGCATGTCGCGCTTGATCACGAACATCTGCTGGGTCAGCAGCGTGTCGCCCACCCGCGTCTCGAGGTCCCCGGCGAGCGAATAGCGCGACGCGTCTCCGCCTTCCGGCACCTGCTCGCGCGCGAACTGGCTCAGGTCGTAGCTGTCGTAAAAGCCGATTTTGCCAGACTGGTAGTCGTCCTGCCGGACGAGTCCCGCCGAGTGAAAGTGGGTGGAATAGCCTTGAGCGAACACCCTATACGAACCGCTCGAACCGAACCGCCCTTCGTATTGTCCCATGGCCGAACCGCGTTGGGCGTCGCGGTTCTGGCCGAATCCGTCCGTCGAGTACACCTCCGCCCCTGCGAACGTGTGGGCGCTCTCTCCGCTCGGGCCCCACGTGAGAAGCGCGCGTTGCGTGTTGAAGCTTCCCGCTGTGTACTTCGCGGACAGTCCCCGGAGTGCCAAACCGAGCTCGTAATCGGCACTGCCCGCGACCGCATAGTTGCCTTGACGCGGATCGAACGGGCCCTCGACCACGCGCAATTGCTCGACCAGCTCGGGAATGACGAAGTGGGTGTCCGCGTAGCCGTTGCCGTGCAGGTTGCCGCTCTCGTTGATCGGCACGCCGCCCACCGTAAACTCGATGTCCTGCCCTTCGCGCGCGTCGAACCCGCGGAGGAACACTTGCTCGGCATGACCTTCGCCCCCTTCGTTCGTCAGGAGGATCCCGGGGGCCAGCTTGAGCAGGTCACTTGCGTTTGCGTGGGGCACCAGCGCGAGGGCTCCGACGCGCACGTTGAAATCCGAGGCGCCCACGTTCGGAGGCCCGGCGCGACCGCGCACGTTCACGACCTCGGCCTGCGCGACGGGCTCGGGGCCCGCCGCGGCAACGGGGAACGCGGGCGGTGTTGCCGCCTGCCGCTGGATGGCCGGTGTGGCCGGCATCTCCGGCTCCGCAGGTGGAGGCGGTGCGACGAACTCCGGCGGCGGCGCCGGCGGAGCGAAGTGGAATGGAACGCGGATGCGGCTCGCAACCGCCTTACCGCCCCGCATGGCAGGGACGAACGTCCACTGACGGGCCGCAACGACCGCGGCTTCGTCCAAGTCGCCGCCTCCCGACTGCACGACGTCCACCTTCGAGACGTGGCCGTCGGCATCGACCGTCACGGCGAGGACAACGTCGGAGTGCTTGCGGTCGGCCAGCGCCGAGGGCGGATACACGGCGTCGACGTGCTGTATGACGGCCGGCGGCGTGACATCGGTCGACGGCTGGGCGGCCGCATCGGGCGCCAAGGCCGGCGAAAGGGCGATGCCTAGGAAGGCGCGGAGAGCGAAGCGGCGCCGCATGAAGGACGCCGAAAGGTATAACGACGTGCGTACGACTTCAATCTAAAGCGCCTCGCGCACCAGGCGTTCCAGCTCGCCGTCGTCGGTGACCCCGGTGCGCACGGCCACGATCTTCCCCGTGCGCGACACGACGACGAGCGTCGGCAAGTCCTCGACCCCGTACGCGTGCGATGCTGCGCCCACTGTGTCGTGCACGATGGGATAGCTCAGCCCACGCGCCAGCGCGAAAGCCCGGGGGTCGCCCTGGTCAGGCCCGTCGGTGTCAACTCCCACCGCGACGAGGCCCCGGTCGCGCCATCGACGCGCGAGTTGATCGACGATGGGCGCTTCTATGCGGCACGGCTCGCACCACGTCGCCCAGAAATCCATGAGCACGGCTTGTCCTCGAAGCTCGCTCAGACGAAGCGTCCCATCGTCCTTCCCGACCGAGGCGCCGTTCGCGACGAGCGGGAGCATCCAATCCGGCGCATCGTGGCCGATTCCGGCCGGATGAAGGGGGCGCAGAAGGCGCGGGAGGAGGGCGAACCCAGCGAGCAGAACGAGCACGAGGCCCAGGGCTTTCAGGGTCGATCGTGAGGCCTGATCGCCGGTCGCGCCGGTGGATGGTCGAGACCTGCCTGGCGTCGGGTCGCCGTTCATCGTCGCGAGGGAATAGCACGCGGGGGTTGCTGCCCCAGGCGGCCGTCCGAGCTTCGCGCAGCTGCGATGGCGAGCGAGTGCGGAAACGGGAGCGCGACGACGAACGCTGCGCCTCCCAGACGAGCGCTGTGGTCCACCCTGATCGACCCGTTGTGCTCGACGACGATCTTCTTGACGATCGCGAGGCCCAACCCGGTGCCTTCCAGCTTCGTCGTGAAATAGGGGTCGAAGACTCTCTCGCGGGCCGCTTCCGGCACGCCTGGCCCATCGTCTTCGACGACGACGGCGATCGCCTCGGTCGTCCGCTCGGCGCGAACGACCACATGTCCGCGCGACGAGCCGTTGCCACGCGATCGCGCGTCGCGGATCGCCTCGACGGCGTTGCGCACCAAGTTCACGAGCACCCGCCGCAACATCTGTCGGTCGATGGCCACCGGCAGCGCCTCGGCCGGCAGCTCCCAGCGGACCTCGACGTCTTGTGCGACGATCAGCTCATCTGCGCCGCTCTCCGATGGCTCCGCGCCGAGGTGCCCGAGTTGCTCGGAACACTCGCCCAAGAAATCGCGCAGGCTCTCTTCGCGGAGCTCGGCGTGCGGCAGGCGCGCGAAGCTCGAGAAGTTTCCCACGAGCCGGCGCAGCGTCCCGACCTCCTCTTCGACGATCTCGAGCGTCGTGTCGAGCAGCGATCGGAAGCGCGCGTCCTCGCCCGGGTATTTGCGGTGACACTCTTGCACCGCGAGTTGAATCGGCGTCAGCGGGTTCTTGATCTCGTGCGCGAGGCGCTGCGCCATCTCCTGCCATGCGCCGATGCGTTGGAGGTATTCGATGCGAGCGCGCGATTGCTGCATCTCGCTCAGCATTCGGTTGAATACTCGCGCCAGCTCGGTCAGCTCGTCGGACCCGGTGACCGGAACGCGCACGTCCAGATTGCCCGCGGTGACCTGGTGAATCGCATTGGCGATCCGATTGATGCGTCGCGTGATGCCGCGCGCGAGGAGGAAACCGAGTGCGACCGTGGCCACGACCGTGATGCCGAGTAGTACGGCGAACGCTTCGTAGTAGCCCCCGTAGACATGCGTGCGCTCTCTAGCGAGCTGTGCATACGCGTCGTGTATTCCGCCCGCCCGCTCGAGGTCTCGCTCGTAGCGGCGGTCGAACGCGAACGTGGCAATGAGCGTCGCGCCCGAGCCATTGACCCCGAGCGACCGCCGCACTTCGAGCTTGCGCTCCGCGCCCTCGTCGAGCTGGTGCCCTCGGTCGTACTGGGCGAGCACCCGGCCGCCTTCGTCTTCGACGGCAAGCGAGACGAGCTGCCGCGCATAGAGTGGAAAGAGCTCCCGCAGGGTCTGCGCGCAGCCCGGCCCATCGTGCCTGAGCGCGGCTTCGCGAAGGGCGCTGCTTGCGCCCATCGCCGCGGTCTGATCCTTCATGTCGTCTTTGACGACGCGGATGTACTCCTTGTAGAGGTCGATGCCGTGCTCGAGCTCTTGCTCGACCTCCGGCCTGAGCCAAACGGACGACGCATAGTTGAAGAGCGAGTACGCGAGCATCATCGCGCTCGCGAGCGGAAGGAGGGCGGTCGTCAGGATGACGAGCGCGAGGCGACGTTCGGTATTGCCGAGCATGGCGCGTGGACGGGCCAGCGAAAGCATACGCCACGGCGGGCGGGGCAGGGTGGGAGCGCGCGGGAGAATGGCGTATGCTCCCGGCCATGAGCGGCTCGCTTCTCGATCAACTCGTTCAGATGACGGTCGTCGTCTCCGACACCGGTGACATCAACGCCATACGCAAGTTCAAGCCGCGGGACGCGACGACGAACCCGTCGCTGATCGGTGCGGCGTCGCAGATGAAGGAGTACGCGCCGCTCGTCGACGAGGCACTCGGCTGGGCCAAAAAGCAGGCGGGCGCCGGCGCGGCCAAGGACGTCGTCGTCCGCAGCGCGATCGATCGCCTGAACGTCGTGTTCGGGCTCCAGATCTTGGGGATCATCGCCGGGCGCGTGTCGACGGAGGTCGACGCGCGACTCTCGACGGACACGCAGAAGAGCATCGAGAAGGCTCGGGCTCTCATCGCCCAATACGGGGCCGCGGGCATACCGAGGGCGCGCGTCTTGATCAAGCTCGCGTCGACCTGGGAGGGGATCCGGGCGGCCGAGGTGCTCGAAAAGGAGGGGATTCATTGCAATATGACCCTTCTTTTCGGGCTCCACCAAGCGATCGCCTGCGCGGAAGCGGGCGTGACGCTCATCTCCCCGTTCGTCGGCCGAATCCTCGACTGGTACAAAAAGTCCACGGGCAAGACGGAGTACCCGCCCGCCGAAGATCCCGGCGTTCAGTCGGTGAACCGCATCTACGATTACTTCAAGCATTTCGGCTACAAGACCGAAGTCATGGGGGCGAGTTTCCGCAACGTCGGTGAGATCATCGAGCTCGCAGGATGCGATCTGCTGACGATTGCTCCGAACCTCCTCGAAGAATTGTCCAAGACCCAGGGCGCTCTCGTTCGCAAGCTGGACCCGGCGAAAGCGGCTGCGCTCAAGATCGACCGCATCCCGATCGACGAGGCCACGTTCCGCAAGATGCACGCGGCCGACCGGATGGCGACCGACAAGCTCGAAGAGGGGATCCAGGGCTTCACCAAAGCGGTCGTCGCGCTGGAGAAGCTCGTCGAAGAACGGATTTAGCCGTCCTAACCGCTCCCTACCAACAGCTCCCGCAGCTTCACGATGCTTTCGGTCTCGCCCAGGACGATGAGCGTCGTCCCCTCGCTTATGACGTAGTCCGGGTCCGGATTGTAGGCGAATGCGCGGTCGATGCCGCGAACTGCGACGACCAGCGCGCGCGTCGCGCGGCGAATGGGCGTGTCCTTGAGCATCTGGCCGACAAACGGCGATCCGGGTGGGACCACGACTTCTTCGAGGCGCAAGTTCTTGTCCTTGTCCCGCACCATCTGATCCAAGAACTCATTGACCTCGGGGCGAATCAGTTCGCTCGCCAGGCGCCGCGCTCCGATCATCGTCGGATTCACGATCGCCGACGCGCCCGCCTTGACGATCTTCGGCGCGGCGTCGTCGTCGACGACCTTGCTCACGATCCGAGCTCGCCCGTTCAGACTGCGCGCGCTAAGCGTGACGTACAGGTTGTCCTTGTCGTGGGTGAGGGCTGCCACGACGCCGCGCGCGCGCTCGACGCCCGCGGCGAGGAGCATGTGATCCAGAGTCGCGTCGCCGTGGACGTACAGCAACTTCCCTCCGCAGACCTCCGCCGAGACCTCTTGCAAGACTTGCTCGTTTCGATCGATCGCGACGAACCGAGTCTGCGTTGCGACCAGCTCCTCGATGACGTGCTTGCCCGTGCTCCCGGCACCAGCCACGACGATGTGGTGTGACAGCTTCGCAATTTCCCTTTGCATGCGCTTTCTCCGCAACGCGTGACCGATCACTCCTTCGACGAACAGCGCGGTGAGGTTCGACTGCGTGTACGCGAGCACGCCCACACCGCTGACGATGAGGCTGACCGTGAGCACACGGGCCCCCGGGACGTCGCTCATCTCGCGCAGCTCGAAGAAGCCGACCGTCGAGATCGTGATGATGGTCATGTATGCGCACTCGCCCAGTTGCCAGCGGCCGTGGCCGAGGGCGAAGTAGCCCACGCTGCCGACCGCCACGAGGCCCACGAAGACGCCCAAGGCCAGGATCAAGCGGCGGACCGAGGCGCTCACCGCGCGACCCGACGGTCTGCGTACAGGTCGGCGAGCGCACCGCCGAGCGTTGGGAACTGGAACTGGAAACCCGCTCGCTGCAGCTTGCGTGGGGCGACGCGCTGCCCAGTGAGAACCACCCGAGCGAGCCCCTCACCGAGGGCGAGCCGAATGGCGAACGCCGGCGCGCGCACGAGGGCCGGGCGCGCTAGCTCCCGCCCGAGCGATCGCGCGAAGCCGTCCATCGTGACCGGCCCCGGCGCCACGAGGTTCAGTGGGCCCGCAAGGGTCTCGTCGCCGATCGCGAAGAGAATCGCGCGAACGATGTCGCGCTGGTGAATCCAACTCATCCACTGGGTGCCGCTGCCGAGCGGACCTCCCAGAAACCAATTGAATGGCCCGGTCATCTTCGCGAGCGCGCCGCCGCCGCGGCCGAGGGCGATGCCGATGCGGGGATGGACGACCCTCACGCCCGCTCGGCGCGCCGGTTCTGCGGCCGCCTCCCATTCGACGCAAATGCTCGCCAATGGGTCGTGACCCGGCGGGGCGCTCTCGTCGAGGACTTCGTCGTCGAGTCGCATGCCGTAAATGCCCACGGCAGATGCGCTCACAAGAATGGGTGGCTTCTTCGCGGCGCGCTCGATTGCCCGGGCGATCCGCGCCGTGGTGTCGACCCGACTCGAGCGGATCCGTTCAAGGCGCGCCGCCGTCCAGCGCCCGGCGGCGATTGGTTCGCCCGCTAGGTGCACGATGGCATCGGAGCGATCGACCTCCTCTTCGATGCCGTCCCAGGTGACGTCACCGTTGTTGCCGCGCGACACGATGACGACGTCGTCGCGCCTTTCGCGGAGCGCCCGCGCGAGAGCGCCGCCGATGAACCCCGTTCCGCCGGTCAATAGTATCCGCATCGTTTCGCACGAGGCAGCGTAGCGGAGAGGGCTGGCCGCGACGCGTAGATCGCGACAGACGCCGTTTGACGAGCGCCGATCCTGCACTATTGTTGGCGCGCGCCCGAGAAAGAGGCGGCGTCCACGATGTGGAAGAAGATACGCGCGCTCCTATTCGGCGCGCCCAAAGACGTACACTCGGAAGACACGTTCCACAGCATTTCGCTGATCGCCATGCTCGCTTGGGTCGGGCTCGGCGCAGACGGGTTGTCGTCGTCCGCTTACGGCCCAGAAGCGGCGTTTCGCGAGCTCGTCAGTGAAGGCCACGACTACTCGTCCTTGGCAGTGGGGCTCGCGCTCGGAACGGCGATCACCGTCTTCATCATTTCCTACGCCTACTCGCGGATCATCGAGCACTTTCCGTCGGGCGGCGGGGGTTACGTCGTCGCGACCAAGCTCCTCGGCGAGCGGGCCGGCGTCGTCAGCGGATCGGCGCTCCTCGTCGACTACGTGCTGACGATCACCGTGTCGATCGCCTCGGGCGGCGACGCCATCTTCAGCATGATCCCGCGCGCGTGGTTCGGGCCCGCCGCGGCGCGTGTCGCCCAGGAGGACTTGGGAACGTGGGTCGATCCCGTGCAGCGGACGAAGCTCGTCGTCGAGATGGCTGCCATCGTCGTCCTTTTGATCTTGAACATTCGCGGCGTCAAAGAGTCGGTCCAGGCGATTTTGCCAGTATTCATGGTGTTCGTCGTCACCCACGCCGTGCTGCTCGCGGTCGCCATCTTCGGACACCTCGGCGACGTCGGCACAGTAGCCGCGGAGACGAACGTCAATTTCCATCACACCGTGTCGTCCCTCGGGACCCTCGGGGCTGTGCTCCTCTTCGTCCGCGCCTACTCGCTCGGCGGCGGCACGTATACGGGAATCGAAGCGGTTTCCAACGGCGTGCCGATCATGCGCGAGCCGAAGGTTCGCACCGCAAAAAATACGATGGGGCTGATGGCCACGTCGCTCGCGCTCACCGCGGGAGGCATCATCCTCGCCTATCTCCTCGTGCACGCGATGCCCGCAGACGACAAGACGATGAATGCCGTCTTGCTCGAGCGGGTGACCGCCGGATGGCACATCGGCGGATGGAACGCCGGTGCATGGTTCACCACCATCGCGCTGGCGTCGGAGGCCGGCCTCCTCCTCATTGCCGCGCAGGCGGGCTTCGTCGACGGGCCGCGCGTGATGGCGAACATGGCGATCGATTCGTGGATGCCTCACCGGTTCGCCGCGCTCTCCGAGCGCCTCAGCATGCAGAACGGGGTCGTTCTCATGGGCGCGACTTCAATCGTGGCCCTCGTTTACACGCATGGCGATGTCGAGAAGCTCGTCGTCATGTACTCGATCAACGTGTTTCTGACGTTCTCGCTATCCAATTTGGGGATGACGCGCTTCTGGCTGCAGCACAGAAAAGAGCATCCCGACTGGTATCGCCACCTGCCGATCCACGTCATCGGTCTCGCTCTGTGTCTGACCATCCTCATCGTGACGGTCTTCGAGAAATTCGCGGCGGGCGGGTGGCTCACGCTCGTCGTGACGGGGGTTTTGGTGACCGTGTGCTTCGGAATCAAGCGGCACTACCAACGGGTGGTCACGGCCATCCGCCGCCTCGACTCGGAATTGGTGGATCCGCTCCCCAATGCGCGTGAGATGCCGAAGCCGAGCGTCGCAAATGTCAACGACGCTGCGGCCCAGACCACCATCGATCCGAAGCAGCCGGTCGCCGTCTTGTTCGTCGGCGGTTACGGCGGCCTTGGACGGCACGCGCTCTTGACGCTTCTCCGGATGTTTCCGGGTCACTTCAAAGGCGTCGTGTTCTGCTCCGTGGCCGTGATCGACTCCGGCGTCTTCAAGGGGATCGACGAAGTGCACGAGCTCGAGCACCGCGTCGCCCACGCGCTCGACAAGTACGTTGAGTACGCGAAGTGGCTCGAGCTGCCGGCAGAACGTACGTTCTCGACGGGGATCGAAGTCGCCGTGGAGGCCGAGAAGGTCGCGACGGAGGTGATCCAGAAGTACCCGAAGGCGCTGTTCGTGGCGGGGCAGCTCATTTTTGAGGAAGACACGTTCGTCACGCGCCTCTTGCACAACGAGACGGCGTTCATGATTCAGCGGCGATTGCAACACGCGGGCGTGCCGATGGTCGTTCTGCCGGTACGCCTTAACCTCAAGGAAGGTCCGCGGCTCGCGGCGCCGAGCCTCACCGAAGAGCGCGCCGCGTAGAAGCCCGGTGCGTTTGGTCGATACCTTCGCGCTGGCTTCGTCGGCCGCGCTCAAAATACCTCAGTATTCCTCGCGCGGCCGCCGAACCCATCGCTTGGTCTCGACCAAAATCACCGGACTTCTCTGGTTGCGTCTAGGGACCGGGACCTGAGCTACCCTCACCTCTCGTGTTTGTGCGCCGCTCGCTGGCCGTGGCCCTAATCGCACTTACGGGGTGTCGTCCGAGCACGATTGGGGAGGCTGAGTCGAGGCACGATATCCAGTGGCTGGACGAGAACGGTACGCCTGACGCGATCGCCGCGATCGGCCGCCTGGCCGACACGGACGCGAAGGCCGTCACCGCAGTCGAGGCTCGATCGTTTTTCGATGCGCAGGCGTTCGTCGCGGCGTGGGCCGCCGTGGCGCGCGGCTCGCGCTGGGGGGCGAATACCATTCGCCTGGGGCTTGCGGATCCGAAGCGGGCCGACCTCGCCGCAGGTGCCATGAGCAAGGGCGGGGTGCTCCTCGTTCCGTTCCTGGGCGACCTCGACGCCTCGCTCGTTCGCCTGGCCGCCAGCGCACACAACCTGAACGTTTCGAGCACGCTCGCCAGCGCGGGCTCTCCCGCCCGCAAGATCATCATGCAACGGCTGGTGGACGCGTCCACGCGCGCACCGATGTGCCGCGGAATCGCGTCGAAGAACGCAGACGCGAACGCGCGGGCGGCTTTGCTCGAGGTTCCTGAGTCGGCGCGCGACGCGCCGTCGTGCGTGGACGCAGTCGTGCGGGTGGCAGCTGACGATGACGCCGCGCTCACGTGGCTGGCATCGCTCGCCGAGCCCGGGTTGCTCGGCGCGGCCGGCAGTAGCAGCACGATGCCCTGCTCGCGCCTGCACGTCGTCTGGACCAAGGCCCTTGCGTTGCGCCCTCCAGAGGAGCGCGCCGCGCTCACGGTGCCGCTCGGCTACGCCGTGAAGCGCTGCCCGGCCGAGCTGGATGGCGTGCTCGCGGACGCAGTCGTGCATCTGCCCGCGACACGCCGGATGGTCGTCGAGGCGATCGACCCTTTTGCCGCGTACGGTGGGGCGCTGCAGGCCACGTGCGCCGCGCTCCCGGCCGTAGCGGAGGGCGGGCACGACTCGGCCATCGTGCGCGAGCGAGCGTCGGACGCACTGGGCCACATGTGCGGAGTTCCCTAGCCATCGTACGGCCTCATCTCTGGGCCCTCTGCGGTTCCTTTTCTCCCGCTCTCCCGACCGATACAGCAGTTGGCTCCGGCGCCCTTTTTCGACGCAACCTTCGACAGCGGCGGCCCGATAGGGGGGCATGACCCAGCCAGTTGGCCCCTATCGTTTGCAACCTGCGGATCCGCAAGGCGACGGCGGAGCGAGCCCGACCACCCACGGGCCGCCTCCTCGCGACCTCGCTCAACGCGCATCGAGCTACTTACGCTCCAATGAGCTCTTCGAATCGCTCGGGACGACATCGCCCCCCCACTGCGCCTTCGACGACGATCACGACTTCGAGCGCTGTGGCAACGACAGGCCTGTCACCGCTCCCGTGCTCTTCCTCCAACAGGCAAGAGATGTGGAGGCCGTCGACGTCAAGGACGTGAAACAGGGCGGAGCCGGCGACTGCGCCCTTCTCGCAACGCTCGCGGCGCTCGCGAGCACCCCGGAAGGTCGAGCCGTCATTCAAAGCGCGATCAGCGAGAATCGAAGCCAGAACGGCGACGTCGTTTCCTATACGGTGACGCTGCACAAGCCCGTGCCGCATTTCCTAGGCGCCAGGACTTTCTCCGAGGTCAAAGTCACGGTGGAACCACCTTTCGTCCTCGGACACGCGGTATCGAGGGGCGGGCAAGAAGCTCCGCAGGCGGGTGACTCCCACGAAGTATGGCCGCTCGTGATCGAGCAGGCGTACGCCAAAGTGCGCGGAGGGTACAACCAGACGTGTCGTAGCGATGCTCCGTTCCGAGCAATGGAGGCTCTCACCGGCAAACCGGCCACGCAACACAGACTGGGCTGGCTCGGGTACACGGCCAAGCAGATCGCGGCCGACTGCGCCGCGAGAAAGCTCGTCGTGCTCGACACCAAGAAAACGATCGACGGCGCGTCCAAGCTCGCTCCCGGTCACGCGTACCAAGTCGCCGGGACGTACGTGGAGAACGGAGCGCTCTACTTCCAATTGCACAACCCGTGGAACGACCGCGATCCGGTCCCCATCCGCGGTGAGGATCTCGCCAAGTGGTTCGCCGCCGTCGACGTCGGGTCAGTTCGATGATCGCCGCGAAGCTCATTCCGATGGCCCGCCGCGCTCTCGTGCTCGTGGGTCTTTGCGCCGGGTGCCACTCGCCATGCGACGAAGGCTACGACCGCTTGCCCGTGGACCCGTGCCGAACGCATCAATGCGAGTACATAGAGGCGCGCGCCCCGGGAGAGGCCCCCTACCTGTTGAAGGGAGCGGCGTTCGACATTCGCGACTTTGGGCTCGCCTGTCCGATCGACGTGTCGTGGCCCCTTTCGAATGAGCGCTCCCGGCGCTTTCAGGCGATGGTCCTCCCGGAGAAGGGCGACCTGTTCCCGCTGCGCGACGGACTCGTGGAGTTGAGCTTCTGCCAGCCGCTGCGACACCAGCCGCCCGTGAGGGCGCCCTATGCGGCCGTGGTGGTCAATCCGGACACGGCGCGCTGGCCCCCCCTGGCGCCGGACGAAGTGTTCATCCCGCTGAGGGGCGATGCGACGCTGGACGAGACCACCTATGTGAGCGTGCGCAGCGATCGGCAGCCCGACGGGGGCGTGGCGTCCCCTTTCATCTCTGTATTTTTCAGCTCTGCGCAGGCCCCCTACCGCGGGCTGCGCGAGGGCGACGCGTTCCGGTGGGGCGACACCGAGGCCCGGATCGTGCGCATCGTCCGCACGTGCGACTGGTGGGATTCCTGCGGTTGGGTGGTGGTGCGCTTGTCGGCGCGAACGACCCCAACCTGACGGGCAATGCCAGGGCCTTCCTCCAAAGGCCTACCGTGACCCGGCGATGCTATCGAGAGGGCATGACCGCATCGCCGAGACAAGCGCTCCTGCGGACCGCAACGCTTCTGGTCGCCTCGGCCTGTTCGCCCGCGCAACGAGACGATGCCCGCGACGCCGGCGAGCCGCCACCCTCCCTCCCGAGCGGAGTAGAGGCCACCCTCAGCCGCATCGAATCGCGCGAAGCGGTCGCCCTTCGCGGCCCGCGCGTGGACGCGAAGAAGGGGGATTGGCTCGTGCGAGACCGGGGTCGGATTGCGGTCGTTTCGCAAGCGAAGGGCTCGATTGTCGACTTCGGCGCCGAGGGTGGAGACGACGCGCTGGTGTCGATCGAGCCGACCCTCTTCATCGGCCTCGACCAGGTGACTTCCGTGGTCGAGTCCGTCGGGCCGGCCGGCGCCGGAGGACACGCGCTCCTCATCCGCAAGCGCATGCTGAGCGACCCACCCCTGCGCCTCTGGTCGTACGTGACCCTCACGGATGGCGCCTTGCGCATCGAATCGGTGGCCACGGCACCCGGCGGCGGAGCGCTGGCGGCGACGCTCGGCGAGGTCGTCGCCTGGGGAAACGTGCCCACATGGGTCGAAGGGCACGGGTTCGTGTACGGCAAAGACTCGCTGTCCGGCGATTTCATCGCCCGCGAGGGGCTGGGGGTGGCCTACGCGTTGGCGGCGGAACGGGGTCACGTCGTCGCGCGCTTCGCCGAACCCGAGCCGGGTTTCCACGAGTGGGCACGCACCGGCGAACGGATGGAAAGCATCCCTGCGCACGGGGCGTCCACCCGGCGCGTCGTCGTCGTGACGCAGGCGCGCGGCCCGCTGGGTGAAGCCGTGCGCATACTACCTCGCTTCGCGCACGAGCTGGTCGATCACTTTACGCTGCCGCGCGGCGCCCCGGAGGGGGCCACCGTCGAAGTCGCGCATTGCGACTCCACGCCATACGCGCGGTTCGATGCCGCGGCGCCGGATCTCGCGCTGCCGAGCGGATGCTGGCGGGTGCGCTTTACCGCGAACGGTCGCGCGCCTGGGCCCTGGATCGCGCCGGAGGCGATCGGCCATGCGACCCCCGCGACCCTGTTCCCGCGGGCGGGCACCCTGCGTTGGCGCGTGCGCGAAAGGGGTCTTGGGGTCGTCCCCGCACGCATTCTCGTGCGCGGCATCGACGGCACGCCGGACCCTGACTGGGGCGAGGATCCCTCCGACGGCGCTTCGCTCAACGTCATCCATTCCGATCGCGACGGTGAACGCGCAATCCCGCCCGGGCGCTACCGTGTCGCGGTCACCCGCGGATTCGAATACACCATGGGCGAATCGGACGTGATCGTGCGCGAGGGCAAGACCGCGGTCGTCGAAGACGAAATCGAGCGCGTCGTCGATACGAGCGGATGGATCGCCGCGGACCTGCACGTGCATGCCGTACCTTCGCCAGACGCGCCGACCTTGCTATCCGACCGCGTGCGCGCCCTCGCCGCCGCGGGCGTCGAAGTCGCCGTGGCCACCGACCACAACGCGGTCACCGACTATGGTCCTGCGATTCGCGAGCTCGGGCTCGACCGCTGGCTCGCTTCGATCGTCGGCGACGAGGTCACGACACGGGGCGTGCTCTTCGGCCACTTCAACGTCTTCCCGCTCGCGGTTGGTTCGGAGCCTCTTGCATTCGACCACGTCGTACCAGCCACGATCGTCTCCTTGGCGCGCGCAGCTCCCCCGGCGGACCAGGCGAAGGTGGTGCAGCTCAACCACCCGCGAATGGGGAGCATCGGCTACTTCGAGCTCTCGCGCTTCGACCCACGCGACGTCGCGGCATGGCGCCAGCGCGCACCGCTCGTCGACCCTGGCTTCGACGCAATCGAAGTCTTCAACGGCGACGACTACGCGAAGCTGGACAACGTCGAGCGGGTCATGCGCGATTGGTTCGCTCTCCTCGACACCGGCGCGCGCATCACGGCGACCGGCAACTCGGACTCGCACAAGCTCACGTATCACGAGTGTGGGGTGCCCCGGAACCTGGTCCGCGTGGGCGACGACGACCCAACCCGACTGGACGCGCGCCGATTCGTCGATGCCCTGCGAGCCGGACGCGTCGTCGTGTCGAGCGGGCCGTTCATCACGCTGGAGATCGCGGGCCACGGAGCGGGCGAGAGCGCGCCGGCGGGGGAGCAGGAGGTCCACGTGACCGTACAAGCGCCCGCGTGGGTCGATGTGTCGCGAGTGGAGGTCGTCCGGCGCGGCAAACCTCTCCACGTCTGGGCCGGACCGTTCGCGCGGGGTGTGCGGCGGCTCGACGCGCGCTTCCGGATGACTTTCGACAAAGGCGATTGGGTCGCGGCCATCGCGCGCGGCGAGCGCCCGATGGAGTTTCTCGCGCGGCCGGGCGCCAAGCCCTTCGCTTTCACCAACCCCGTTTGGATCGAGTAGGCGTCGCCCTCAGCGACTGCACACCGCCGAGCCTGTCTCCGGTCGGTGGCTCAGTGGTAGCGCCCGTTCTCAGGCCGTGCTCGCCAGCTCGCCGACGACCCAGTCTCCGACCGCGCGCGTGCCGAGGTCCCCCCCGACGTCCCGGGTGCATCGCCTCTCCGCGATCGCCCGCGCCACGATCTGCTCGAGGCGGCGCTCTTCTGCCGGCCACCCGAGGTGGCCGAGCATCATCCCGACCGTGAGCACGCTGGCGAGGGGATTGGCCGCGTCCTTCCCCGCGAGCAGCGGCGCCGACCCGTGCACGGGTTCGAACACAGCGACCCGACCGCGCCCGTGGGGTTCGTCGCAACATCCCGCGACCATCGGATGGAAGTTGCCGCTCGCGGCCATGCCGAGCCCGCCCTGAAGCGCCGCCCCGAGGTCGGTGATGATGTCGCCGAACAGATTGCACGTCACGATGACGTCGAACTGACTCGGGTCTTGCACGAGACGAAGGCACAACGCGTCGATGTACGCGTGCTCGGATTCGATGTCGGGATACTCGGCCGCAACTTCGAAGAAGACCCGGAACCATAGCTCGTGAGCGTGCCTCATGGCGTTCGACTTATCGGCCATGTGCACGCGCCTCCGGCCGTGCGCGCGAGCATATTCGAAGCCGGCACGGATCAGGCGCTCCACCCCTTTTCGCGTGTTGACGTCTTCGCTGATCGCGACTTCGTCGCGCGTACCCCGCTTGAGCTGCCCTCCGATGCCCACGTAGATCCCTTCGGTGTTTTCGCGGAAGACGACGAGGTCCACGTCTTCCATCCCGTAGTCGCGCAGCGGCACGAGGCGCTCACCGAGCGCGCGAATCGGGCGGACGTTCGCGTAGAGATCCAACCCGAAGCGAAGGCCGAACAGGATGTCGCGCGCGTGCTCGAACGCCGGAACGCGAGGGTCGCCGAGCGCCCCGAGCAACACCGCGCTCGCCTCGTGCACGATGCGCGCGTGCACGTCAGCCGGATAGGTCGTCTTGTCTCGCAAGTAGCGGTCGGCCCCCAAGTCCAAGTGCCACAGGCGCAGCGGCAGGCCCCTTGCCTCACGGTAGTAATCGAGTACGCGGGTCGCCTGGGCGATGACCTCGGGTCCGATGCCGTCGCCGGGAATGATGGCAATGAGCTTCTCCTCCGTCACGCGTGCGCCCTCATCCCAGCGCCGAGGCGATCGCGTCGGCAACCTGCGGGGCGCCGGGAACGCGCGGCACGTCCGGATGTCGGCCGGACAGGTGCCCGTAGGGGTCGATGAGCGCGACGCGAACGCCTGCGGCCCGTGCGCCGAGCACGTCGGTCGCATACGTGTCGCCGAGGTGCAGCGCGCGCCGCGCGGCGACGCCCGTGCGGTCGAGAGCGATCCGGAAGATGGCGGGATCGGGCTTCTCGACGCCTACGACGCCGCTATCGATCACTAGATCGAAGGCCGGGAGGATCCCCTGCTCTTCAAGGATCTCCTCGAGGAAGCCCTCCGAGTTGCTGATTACGGCCACGGGCACGCCCCGCGATCGAAGCCGTCCGAGTGCTTCGACGAGACCGGCGGGCACCAGAGACCAGAAGTTGCGCCTCCGGTGATCGGGCCAGAGCGCGCCAAGAAAGCGTGGGACACGGTCGACCGGAAGGCCCGCACGGTGAAGCATCGTGCCGACGACGAGCCCCCATCCGCGACCGCCGGGCGCATGGGCATTTGACCACTCGACGTCGACTGCGTCGCCGCACTCGATCGCGACCTTTGCTTGACCTTCGGCGTGCACCAGAGACTGCGCCGAAGTCGCGAGCCCCTCACGCGCGCAGACCGCGGCGAGTCGTTCATGCTCCAAGAACACGACCGTGTTTCCCGCGTCGAGGCAGAGCAAGTCGACATCGCGAATGAGGGCGGAATCGATGTCGTACAAGTGCGCTTCTCGCAGCGTACCAGTCAAAGCAACTGCTCAACCATCACGTGCTCGAGCCCATGCGCTCGGGCGACCGGCTCGCACGTGACGTGGCCGCCGTAGGTGTTGATGCCCAGCATGAGGGCGTTGTCGCGGCGCGCTGAGTCGGCCAGGCCTCTGTCAGCGATCTTCGCCGCGTACGCGATGGTCACGTTGGTCAGCGCCCAGGTGCTCGTTTGCGGCACGGCTCCGGGCATGTTCGGTACGCAATAGTGCACCACGCCGTCTACCACGTAGGTCGGGTGGTCGTGATCCGTCGGCCGGCAGGTCTCGATGCACCCGCCTTGATCGACGGCTACATCGACGATGACGCTCCCGGGTTCCATCCGGCCAACGAGCTTCTCGGTTACGAGCTTCGGCGCTGCCGCGCCCGTGACGAGGACCGCACCGACGACGAGATCGGCGCGCGCGACGGCATCGTCGATGTTCGTCGGGTTCGAGTAGAGCGTCTCGATCGCCCCACCGAACACGTCTTCGATATATGCCATCGACTCGGCCCGAACGTCGAGCACCGTGACGTTTGCCCCCATGCCGACCGCGATCGTCGCGGCGTTGCGGCCGACCACGCCCCCGCCCAGGATGACGACGCGCCCGCGCCGCGTCCCCGGTACTCCTCCGAGGAGCACCCCCTTGCCGCCTCGTTCCCGCTCGAGGCAGGTCGCGCCGACCTGAACCGCCATGCGCCCCGCCACCTCGCTCATCGGTCGAAGGAGCGGGAGCGACCCGTCTCCGGTTTCGATGGTCTCGTAGGCCACGGCAGCGACGCCGCTCCGCACGAGCCGCTCGGTGAGCTCGCGCTCGGCTGCCAGGTGCAGGTACGTGTAAAGGATGAGGTCTTTCCGGAAGAAGGGGTATTCGCGCTCGAGCGGCTCCTTGACCTTGACGACCAGCTGGGCGCCCCACGCGTCGGCGGCGCTCGGCACGATCGTCGCACCTTGCGCGGCGTACTCGGCGTCCCGAATACCGCTTCCCTCTCCCGCGCCCGCCTCGATCAAGACCTTGTGACCGCGGGCCACGACGATCCGCACTCCCGCGGGCGTCATTCCGACGCGGTATTCGCGGGTCTTGATCTCTCGGGGCACTCCGATAATCACTGTGCGGCGCTCCTTCTCGGCCGGTCGCGCGTGCGTGGCAAGCCCGGCGACCATAGCAGAGAGGCATCGGGTCGGGAGCCGTACGGACCGACACGGCGCGCCCGCCAGAAGAGAAAGTCCCCCTCACTTGGTCGACAAGCCACCACCCCGGAGGGTCCGCCCCAAGACGCCGCAGGAAGCGCGCCGGCGGAGCGTCCTCATCGTCGACGACGACGAGGCGATCCGACAGGTCATCGCGGAGGTGCTGCGCGACGAGGGATACGACGTGGTGTGCGCCGAAAATGGAGCGCAGGCGCTGCGCGAGCTCTACAAGGAGAATCGCCCGGATGTGATGCTTCTCGATTTGATGATGCCTGTCATGAGCGGTTGGGAAGTCCTCGAGGAGCTTCAGGCGAGCGACACGCTGTCGCGGATTCCGGTCGTCGTGGTCTCCGCGATGAGCGCGCCCGGCGTGAGCGAGCATCTTTCCAAACCGATCGACCTCGACGACCTTCTGACGACCGTGGAGCGACTGACGCTCGTGTCGAGCCGATGACGATGTATGCACGGGTGCTTCGGCCGCTTCTCTTTCTTCTTCCGCCCGACGTCGCCCACGCGCTGGGTTTCGCGGCGCTCGCCCCCATCGAGCGCTTCGGCCCCGTGCGCGCGCTGGTCCGCGCGGCGGTGACGCCAGCGCGCGACGATAGGCTCGTCGTGCGAGCCATGGGGCTCGAGTTTCCGAACCCCGTCGGTCTGGCCGCTGGCTTCGACAAGAACGCTCGCCGCCCCCGCGCGCTCGCGGCCCTCGGCTTCGGGCACATCGAGATTGGCACCGTGACGGCACGCGAGCAAGCCGCGAATCCGAAGCCGAACCTGTTCCGCCTTCCCGCTGACCGCGGGCTCGTCAACCGGCTCGGATTTCCAAACGATGGGGCCGAGTGCGTGGCGGCCCGTTTGCGGGCCGCGCGAGGCTCGGTGAGCGCGCCGGTGGGGGTGTCCATCGGCAAGTCGCGAGTCGTGCCCGTGGACGACCTGAACGCGGTGATCGCCGATTATGTCGCGTCGTTCGATGCGGTGGGCGACGTCGCCGACTTCGTGGTCGTGAACGTCTCGTCGCCGAACACCGCCGGCCTCCGCGCGATGCAAGCACGAGAGCACGCGCGCGCCCTCTTGGGGAACATCGCTGTGCGCGCGGCCTCCCGTTCGCCGCCGATGCCGCTCCTCGTAAAGATCGCTCCGGATCTGGCGGACTCGGAGCTCGAGGAGCTGCTGGCCGTCATCGAAGAAACCGGGCTCGCCGGCGTCGAAGCGACGAATACCACGGTGATGCGCGAGGGCCTCGCGACCGCCCGAGGGGTCATCGATGCGGTCGGCGCCGGCGGGCTGAGCGGTCCACCCCTTCGCCGCCGAGCCCTCGAAGTGGTGCGTCGGGCGCGCGCGAGGCTCGGGCGGAAGGCCGTGGTGGTGGGCGTTGGCGGCGTCGAGCACGCGGGGCACGCCATGGCGCTCGTGCGGGCCGGGGCGGACTTCGTGCAGATGTACACGGGGTTCGTGTATCAGGGCCCGAGCACCGCCGGCCGGATCACGCGCGAGCTCGCCGCGATGGTGGAGCAAGAGGGGGCGCGCTCGATCGCGGAGCTCGTCGGGGTGGAAGCTCCGACGTCCGGATCGATACGGCGAGGGTCGAGATCGGATGGTCAAGCGTCCAGCGGAGTGTCCCGACCGAACGACTAGGCGAACGCTGGGCTGCTGAGCCTAGTTACTAATCAGCTTCATGCCGTTCGACATGAGGGGCTGAACCGGGGTGATGTCAGTGACCGGCGTATCAGCGATGTAGATGAACTTCAGCGTCTTGATCTGAGACAGCGGGGCGAGGCTCTTGACCTGGGTTTTCTTCATGCTGATGCGCTCGAGCTTTCTCAGGTTGGCGACGGGCGTGAGGTCGCCGATGGCGGTTTCGTCGAGCATCAGCTCGGTGAGGTTCACGAACGACGCGACCGACTTGAACTCTTCGTCGCCGACGAGCGTGTGAGAGATGTCGAGGCGGTCCATCCGCTTCAGCCCCTCGATCGGCCGGAGGTCTTTCACGACGCTGAACGAAATGCGGAGCGACTCGAGCGTCGTCAGCTTCTGCAATGGCGTCAGGTCGTCGTATTCGCCGGAGCCGAGGAACAAGTCTTTCATGGAAGTGAACATCGGGAAGATGCACGGGTCGATTTGGTGCACCTTCACGTTGTTGGCAAGGTTGATCGATTTAATCTGCGCCAGATCGCCCGGCGAGATACTTCCCTTCTCTTTGCCGAGCTTGCGGCGGACTTCGTGCTCGAGATCCGGCTGGTCGGTGAAGTCTACGGTTGCCGGGTGCGGCTTGCACTCCGACGCCAGCTTCTTCTTGATCGTCGGAGGGGGAGGGGGAGGCGGAGCAGGGGGCTCCGACGGGGCGGCGCTCGCGAGGGGCGCGGCGGACGCACTCGGCGCAGAGGCCGGGGCCTTGTCGTTCTTCGATTCATCGCACGCCAACGCGAACGGGACGAGGAGCAGCGCCGCAATCGTCGTCTTCATCGGGCGCCGAGCTTACCAGAGACCCGCCGCGAGCGACGCCTACGCCACCGCGGGCTCGGACGGCGACTCGTCCCCGTCGCTGGCCAGGACGGCCGTGACCTCGTTGGGCAGCAGGCCATACGCCTCGGCCGCGGCCAGCAGCCCCGCGTTCGGAGCCAGCTCGGTGAGAAACGTCCGCGCGTAGGGTGTTCCGGAGAGGCCTTGAAGGCGAGTCACGAGCCGCGGGACCCCTCGCGCGATCGCGCCGCGCGCGTCTTCGAGTCGGCCGAGATCGCTGCACGCGTCGTGCAGCGCGAGAAACACCGGCGCCTCGTTCAGCAGGCTCGGTGAGCCCTCGTCGAAGAGCGTTGCCGCTTCGGCGGCGAGGGCACACGCTTGCCCAGCTTCGCCGCACCGCCGCTCCGCCTCGGCCCAAAGGCCGAGCGCCACTGGAAGAACGTCGAGCATCTTCGTCGCGCGATAGCCCTGGGCCGCGATGCGCAAGAGAGTGCGCGCTTCGTTCTCGCCGCCGGCACAGCGCAGCATCTCCGTCCCGCGGTAGAAAAGCACGCCCAGCGTGGCCCGGTCGTGCGGGACCCAACTGCCGGCGAGCGCCGCTTCGGCCGTGGCGCGCGGCTCCGCGAGCGGCCCTTCGAGAGAAGCGTCGGCCCCGAACGTAGCCGCCCAGCAGAGGAGCACCATCTTGCCGTGGCGCTCGACACCTGGCGAGCCGATCGCCTGCGCGAGGGCGATCCCGCTCTCGATCGCGAGTCGCGCCTCGCCGCGGGCGCCGACCGTGGTGAGCGCGAACCCGACGTTGATCGTCAATGTCGCCTCGCGCGCCCTCAGCCCGGCGGCGCTCGCCGCTCGTGCCGCGCTTCGCCGCGCTTCGAGCGCCGCGCCCACTTCGCCCCGCGCTTGCCGCACGACGGCGAGCGTTTGCCAGGCATCCACGGCGGCCGCGGCGATCCCATGGCGCTGCGACAACGTGAGTAGCGCGTCTGCGACGTCTTCCGCCTTGTCGAGCTCGCCCGCATACGCGTACCGCGCAGCCAGGGCTGCCCCGCAGCGCACCTCTTCGTCCGACAAGTTGGCACCCTGGGCCGCGCGCCGCACCTCGTCGAGGCGCGCGCTGGTCTCGGCGTCGCCTCCGCACGCGTCCTCGTAGCGAACGCGCGCCCCGCGCGCCCGCACCTCGCTGGGCTCGTCGTAGACGGCGTCCTGCATCGCGCGCACCGCCGTATCGCGCTCGCCCGCCCGGGCGTCCAGCCGGTTCCAGGCCTCGTCGAGAAGCTGGGCGCGTGCGAACTGGGTCGGCTTGTCCTCCGCGTAGGCGAGCGCCTTCTCCGCGAGCGACACGGCCTCGGGCAGCGCGTGGGCAGCCAGTGCGCGACGCGCCGCTTTCTCGAGGTGGACTGCGGCCGCTACGCCCTGGCCGCCGAGATCGAGATGGCGCGCGACGATGGCATCGTCCTCCCCGACTTTCGCGAGCCACCGCCCACAGCGGGCATGGCAATCCCGCAGGGCGTCGTCGCCGAGCGACGCGTACGCGACCTCGCGCATGAGCGCGTGCTTGAAGGCGAACTCGCGCGTGCCCCCAAAGCGGGCGTGGGCTTGCTCGACGAGGACCTCCGCGGCAGCGAGCTCGCGCAGCGCATCGGACGCGGACGGGACGCCGAGCGCCTCGAGCCCCACGTCCCACCCCACTTGCCCGAAGACGGCGAGCTTCGATGCCGCGTCGCGGGCCAGCTCGTCGAGCGCATCGAGGTGCACCTGCATCGCCGCCTCGATGGTCGGCGCATCCGAACCGTCGCGGCCCACAGCGGCGACCCTCGCGAGCTCCTCGGCGAACAGGGGCAGCCCCGCCGACTGCAGCGCGATCGACTCGATCAGCGCCTCGCCCTGCTCGCCAGTCGCCTTGTCGCCCAAGAGGGCCGATGCAATCGCGCGCGCCTGCTTGCGAGAGAGCGGGCGCAGCTCGATACGTACGTGATCCCGCCCTTCGAAGCGGGCGGGGGTGTCGCGCCAGAGCGTCGGTCGTGCGGCGGCGAGCACGAACAGGGGCCGCCCGGCCGCGCGAGCGAGCAAGTGATCCAGCCACGAAAGACTCTCGACGTCCGCCCACTGCGCGTCCTCGAGCACGATCACCAGCGGGTTGTGGCGCGCCATGCCGGCCGTCATGTCGGTGAGGACCAGCCAGAGGGCGTCGCGCGAGCCGCGCGTATCGTCGAGCTCGGGAAGGACCTCGTTCGCGATGAGCCTCGCCAGTAGTTCGCGCGCCCGATCGGAGCACTGCGATTCGCTCACGGCGATGAGGACGTCGGTCGCGTCGAACGACTCCTGCAGCGGCGAACCCTTCGCCACGCCGGTCAGGCCACGCGCCACGTCACCCACGACCCCCAACGCGTGGCTCTTCGCGAAGGACTCGCAGCGCGCGAGCACGATGCGCGGTGCAACGGCGTGGCTCGCGATGCGCGAGAGCGCCTCGCGGCGCAGGCGCGTCTTGCCGATCCCGGGCGCGCCCGTCAGCGTCACCACGATGGGCGTCTTGTCGTCGACGCAGCGCTCGAACGCCGCGACGATCTGGGCAAGCTCCGCCTCGCGCCCGACGAACGGCGCCCCGCCGATGATCTCTTTTCGACCGCGCAGCGCGATACCGACCACGGCGCTGCCATCGCTCCGGAGCTGGAGCTCGTAGCGCCCGCGGGTCAGCTCGGTGGTCGTCGTGTCGACCAGAACTTGGCCGCGCGCCGAATCCCGAGCGAGAGCGGCGGCGCGATCGACCACGTCGCCGGTGGGTCGCGTGCGGTCGATGCGCGTTCGACCGGTGGCGACCCCCACAGACGCGTTGAGCTTCCCGATCCGCTGCGCCAGGTCGAGTGCGCGCGTCGCTTCGTCCCCGAGCGCTTTGCGAACGCCGAGGTGCGCCACGATCGCGTCCCCACCGAGCTCGGTCGCGTCCGCGCCACGCGATCGCAGGTGGGTGAGCAGTCGCGCGCGCGCGGGCCCCTTGGGAACGCAGGTCGCCACGATCGACGTCACGAGCCGCGTGCCACCCGTGCGGCCGGTGATGAGGCTCGCGGGGGACGCGTCTCGGGTTTGGCCCCGCGTAAGCCGGTCGCTCGACGCGCTCCCGAGCTCGTCGACCAGCTCGCGAAGCTCGCGCGCGACCTCGGCGGCCGAGGCTGGACGCTCGGTCGGCGTCGTCGCGAGTAGGCGCGCCATCAGCTCGTCGAGACGCGGGGGTACGTCGACGAACACTTCGGCGAGGCGGGGCGCGGCGGTCGTGACCAGACGCGCAAGAATGGCGATCGGGGTGGGCCCGACGTGAGGCGGTCGCCCGGTGATCATTTCGAAGAGCGTCGCCCCCAGCGCATAGAGATCGGCGCGGCCGTCGATCTTGCCGTCTCCGCGTGCCTGCTCCGGAGCCATGTACGCGGGCGTTCCCACAATCGCACCGGTGCGCGTGAGCTTCGCGTCTTCGACCGCGGCCACGCCGAAGTCGACGAGCTTGACCTCGAACGACCCCTGCTGACCCGGTGCGCTTCCGACGAGGAAGACGTTCGACGGCTTGACGTCGCGGTGCACGATGGCGGCTTCGTGCGCCGCGGCGAGCGCGTCGCAGACGTCGGCCGCGACGAGCACACTCTGCCCGAGCGACAACGGCGCTCGCTGCTGACGCTGCGCGATGTCCTCGCCTTCCAGCCATTCCATCGCGATGTACGGCTGCCCTTCGTCGAGCTGACCGAAGGCGACGACGCGCACGATCCCCGGATGGTGCAGACCCGCGAGGACCCGACCCTCGCGGCGAAAGCGCGCCTCTTCTCCGCCGTCGACTCCCGGGAGGGCGATGACCTTCAAGGCCACCGTCTGCTGGCTCATCTGGTCGTGCGCCCGGTAAACCACCCCCACGCCGCCTCGGCCTACCTCGCGCTCGATGACGAAGCGCCCGGCCAAGACCTGCGCGGCGCGGGCCGTCATGGACGCTTTCCTTGCGCGACCGCGAAGATCTCCGTACTGACCGCGCGCGTCCCCGTAGGACGAACGAGCCGCTCGGTCTCGTAGTGGCGCCGAAGCTCGGCGCGGGCCAGAGGGAGGTCGTCGCTCATGAAGATCTTCCCCACGAAGGAGCCCCCTCGAGCGCCGAGCCTAGCCGCAACCGCTAGCGCGCGCATGAAGAGCTCGAAGCTGCGCGCCTGATCGGTGGGACGGTTGCCCGTCGTCTTGGGCGCCATGTCGCTGAGGACGACGTCGTACGGTGCGAAGCGGCCCGCCATCTCGTCGTCGAGAGCGAATGCGTCGGCTTGCAGAAAGAACGCGTTCGGCGGAAGTGGCGCGGCGAGCGCATCGAGGTCCACTGCGAGGAGCCTGCCGCCGAGCCCGATGCGCGTCAGCGCGTAGAGCGACCAGCTCCCGGGCGCAGCGCCGAGATCGAGCACGCGCATGCCGCTCCGAAAGAGGCGCGCTCGCCGATCGATCTCTTCGAGCTTGAAAACGCTGCGCGCGGGGTAGCCCGCATCCTTCGCAGCGCGAGTGAAGTGGTCCGGCTTCGCGTACGGATTCTTGCGACGAGGCATTGCGCCGTGGACACAAACGTAGCGCGCGAGCGAAAGCTCGGGACAGCCCTCGCAATGGACTTTATCGCCCGGTGGGGTCCGCGTATGGTTTTTCCGCCACGTTGGCCGGTGCGGCCGACAGCGCCGTGCCGCTTGCCTCGGGGTATCTCGCCCAGGAGCCGCCCAAATGCAAACGCTGGTTGACCCGTTCGAAGCCGCGCAGACCGCTCCCAACCCAAGCGCCGCTGCACTGCCCGGGGCCCGCGACTCCGTGCCAGGCGGTCTGCTGACCGAATCGGTGGGGCCAGCCGCTCCGCGCTCAGACGTCTGGGAGCGCGTGCGCTGCTGGTGCAGCGAAGAATAGCCGGACGACTAGCGCTTGGCCGACTTCTTCTTCGTCTTCACGGCCTGCCGCACGAGCACGAACCCGTTGCGCGCGCCGGGTACGCCGCCTTCGAGTAAGAGCATGTTCTTCTCCGCGTCGACCCGCGCGACTTTGATGTTGAGGATCGACATGGTCTCGTTACCGTACTGACCGCCCATCTTGAGGTTGGGCAGCGTTCGCCCCGGCGTCATGTTCGTGCCGATCGACCCCGGGTGGCGCCGGTACTCGTGGGTGCCGTGGGTGGTGACCGCGCCCGCGAAGCCCCATCGCCGAACCACACCCGTGAACCCGCGACCGCGCGTGGTCCCGCGGGCGTCGACGAGCTGGCCGGGCTGGAAAATCTCGTCGAGCTTCAGGGTTTGCCCGATCTCCCACTTGGCGGCGAACTCCGGAGCGCACCGCAGCTCTTTCACGAACCGCTTCGGCGTCGACCCGGCCTTCTTGAAGAAGCCCATCGCGGGCTTCCTCGTGTGCTTTTCCTTGTTCTCCTCGAACCCGAGCACGAGGGCCGTGTAGCCGTGCTTCTCGGGCGTGCGCTTGGCAAGGACGACGACCGGGCCCGCTTCGAGCACGGTGACACGCGAGACGCTGCCGTCTTCGAGGAAGATCTGGGTGCAGCCGAGTTTTCGGCCGAAAATGCCGGGTTGAAGATTCATGCGGGGACGCGGAGAATACGGGCCGCAAGCGTTCCGTCAAGCTGCCATTCCGGGGTAGCGGTCATTGACACGGGCGGATCAGCGTGCTTTAAGGCCGCCCCCTTCGCAAAAGTCGCCATGCATACTTCCCCCAAGCTCGCCGAGCTCGAGTCCAAGCTCCTGCGAACGGATCTCCCGGACTTCCGCGTGGGCGACTCCGTTCGCGTCCACTATCGCATCGTGGAAGGCGACAAGGAGCGCACCCAGGTCTTTCAGGGCGTAGTGATCAAGCGCCACCGGGCGGGTGCGCGAAGCACGTTCACTGTGCGGAAAGTCAGCTTCAACGTGGGGGTCGAGCGCATTTTCCTTTCGCACTCCCCTCGCATCGAGAAGGTCGACATCGTCAGCCGCGGCGTCGTGCGCCGCGCCCGCCTCTTCTACCTCCGCGACCTTGCCGGCAAGGCCGCGCGCGTGAAGGACGAGAAGGACGTTTAGCGGGACGGGCGGGCGGTCAGAAGCCCGCTCCCGCGCTCCCTAGCAGGGCGGCGCCGAAGGGGGAAGGCGTGGTGAGCAGGCGAACGTCCGCGCCGACGAACGCCGGGCCCAGATGAATCACCGCCAACGCGCCTGGTTGGATGGCGAAACCCGTCTTGCTTCGCACGAAGGGCGCCTCGCTGGTGGACGCCGAGATGAACGCCGGGCCGGCGAACACGTAGGGCCGGAGCTCGAGCCCGTTCAGCGCATTGGGGAGCGGGTAGAGCTTGTAGCCGACCTCGCCGCCGAGGAACGTGGCATGGGCGTTCTGGCTACCGTAGGTTTCGCCCCAATAGGCCTGCACTTGGCCACCGAGGTAGACCCCGATAGGAAGCGTGTATCCAACGCGGCCAGCGATTCCGAGGCCGTACGTGTCGGAGAAGCCTGTGCCGAGCTCGCCGCTCGCTTCCCAGCCCGGGACGATTCCCAGCCGGTGCCCGGCCGAGTCGACCTCGTCTGTGCCTGCGCCACTCGGGGCGAGCGAGTCGAAGATTGCGGCGCGGCTCGTCCGAGGAGCGGCGTCGATGCTCGCCGCACAACTGAGCGCGACGAAGACGGTGGCCTTTGTAGCCTTGGATGACATGTGCATGAGCCCTCTCCGGCTGGGATTGCGACGGACCCAGGTGCAATGCCGGGGCCAGCCGAGCCCAGGCGCCAGTCGACGATGGGCCGTTGCTGGTACCCTGCTCGCCCCATGAGCCACGCCCGCGTCGTGCTTCGCTACTTTCCCCGGGACGAGGCACTGCGCGATCGGCTCCCGCACCTGGCCACGCTCGCACGGGCTGTGCGCGAACGCCCGGGGCTGGCGCGCGCATGGGGGACCCGCCCGGCGCGCTTCACGGGGCGAGCGGACGAAGACAAAGTCATCGCGCACCTGCGTACCGTGGATCTATCGTCGGTCGGACTGTGACGAGGGCCTCGGGTCACGGCAAGCAGTCGGCGCCCGCCACGGTACCGCCGGGTTCCGCCGGGGCGGTGCACGTCGAGAGCGGAGGAACGCTCGAGGACCCCGGACAGAATAAGCCAGCGTCGACGACCCCCGCGTCTGCCTTCGTGCAGGCAGCAAGGCACATCCCCGCGAGCCCTGAATTCTGCATGGTGGGGCCCGGCAGCACGAGATCGCCGCCGTCACTCGCGCTTCCCGCGAAGGTGAGAGGCGCACCGGCGACGAGCGCGTCGCAGACATACCCGTTGGCGCACGGGGCGCCGCCTACCACGCAAGCAGACGTGCAATAGAACGCGGTCGTCGGCGTCCCCGAGTATGGGCAGTTGCAGGCCCCGGTCTCCGTATCGCTGGTCGCGATGGGCGTCGCCCCATTCCCCGAGTTCGAGCACGAGGTTCCGATCGCTTTGGTGCGGGCCTTCTTCGTCTTCGTACACACGCCCTCGTCCGTCTGACACACCCATCCTGCGCCGAGCGCCGAGCAATCGCTGTCAACCTGGCAAGTGCCCTGGCAGTAGCCGTGTCCCGAAACGGCGTTGGTGTTCGGGTCGAACAAGAGAGTGAGCGGAACGCACGTGTCTTTGCCCGGGCAGCCCACCGGCGGGGAGCCGTCCGTCGCGAACGAACAGTGTGGAAGACAGAAGCCGTTTCCCGCGCCAACCTGCTGCGGCGTCGTCAGGGCCAGGCAGATGCCCGGCGAAGTGGGGTCGTTCGGGTCGGCGCTGTCGCAGAATTGCAGGGCGCCCGGATCTCCGGGGTCGCAGTTGCCCGCGCCTGCCATCGTGGGCAGCGGCACCATACAGAGCGGAGTCGGCCAGAACTGAGGTGACGCCACGCCGTTCAACATATCGAGTTTTCCGCTGTAGGAATTGCTGCAAACGTTGATGCCTGTCGTTCCGCAGTCGGCGTTCGAGCTGCACGGTTTGCCGCTCGTGCCGTCGAAGGCGGCCACCGTCAGGCCGCCTTGCCCGCTGTCCTGGGCATTGCCGTTCGCGTCGAAGTGGGCGCCCGCTTCTCGGATGGGCGGTATGACGGCGGCGGCGTCTGCGCCAACGCCGCTCGTCACGCCGGAGTCGTTTTCGCCGCCATCGGTGGTCAGCCCATCGGCGCCGCTTTCGCCGCCCTCGATGCTCAGCCCACTGGCATCGGCTCCCCCGTCCTCGGCGCCCGGCCCACCGGTGGCGCCTCCGCCACCCTCGGTGCTCAGGCCACCGGCGGCGTCTCCCCCAGCCTCCGCGCCCAGCCCACCGGTGGCGCCTCCGCCGCTCTCGGTGCTCTGGCCACCAGCGACGTCTCCGCCGCCTTCGGTGCTCAGGCTGGCCGCATCGTCTCCGCGGCCATCGTCTCCGCCGCCATCGTGGATCGCCCCGTTGCATGCGACCGCCAACAGCAGCCCTGCCGCGAAGATGTTCCTCATTGGCTTTCTCCCATGTTTCATGCAGCGTCAGATCGGCGGAAATGCGTGGCGCGAGCCACGCGGATGATCACCCGGTCGCGCGCGCACGTCGGCTGAGCACGCGTAGGCCGCTGCCGTCCTTCGTTGCGAAGGCAACCGGCGTCGTCCACGTACCCTTTTTCTCGGGCTGCGATCGGAGGTTGGTCGCCGCCGGTATCGCGACGCCGAACCCGAACACCATCGACACGGCAACGGCTCGAACCTCGGCGCGTTGCTTCTCCTCGACTTCGATGGGGTCGATGGGCGAGCCGCTCCGGAGAGTTTGCCAAAGCGCCTCCCAGTGGTCTTCGGGCGCGCGCCGCAAGAGAGGGTCATGTCCTGCCATCAGGTCTTCGGACACGCGGAGAACCGTTGCTTCGGCCGCCATCTGGACAGCCTGATGAATCGAGTTGCCCTGCGAAGCGATGTCGAAGTCGAGGCAGTGAGCGACCCACTGGTCATCGAGATCTTCCGCGGGTCGAACAATGACCCAGGCATTGAATAGGCGATTCACCAGCCCCAAGTGTCCTCGCTCTCCTTGCCTCATGAGCTAGCATCTCCAGCTCGAGCGGTCATTGAGTCCGCGCCGCATAGGCAGTTGGGCACGGCCGTGAAACCAGCGGCTTTCTGGCAGGAAAACGGCCGGAATCGCTCCGGAAGCTCGCGGCATTCCGGGACCATGGGACATCGTCGCGCGAAGGAGCTCGAGACGCGCCGGTTGGGACTCACGAATCGGTCGGACGAGCACGCCCCTCGCCTGGCACCCCACTTGAATGGACGCGCCGCAAGTCCGTGGACAAGTCGCCTTGGGCGAAGCGGGGAGGAATGGATGAGTGAACGGCCTCTGCCAGCGGCGGGCTGGACGATGGGGAAGGTGGCCACCTCCGCTCTCGGTGGACTGCTGGGCGGGTTGGCGGGCGGGGCCCTCGTCATCGCATTCACACAGGTGATCAAGGCAACGCTGGAGGTCGTCTCCAGCCACGGCACCTGGGCCCTCATCGTCGTACCCCTGCTCGGTTTGGCGCTCTCGATGCTGGTGCTCTACGGATTCGGCGTGAGCGGCGAAGCGGAGACTCCGGCACCGCAAGCGACATCGCTGCCTCAGCGCTCGCGGTGGGCGCACGCGTGGAGAGCGTTTCCGCCTGGCCTCGCCCGCTCGGATATCACCGCCGACGTCGTGAAGTTCGCAGGGGAAGAGGAGCGATTTCCGTGGCGGCTGGCACCGATTCGAATGCTGGCCATTGCCGCCACCGTCGGTCTCGGAGCACCCATGGGGTCGGAGGCGCCTGCCGCGTATCTTGGAGTCGCCATCGGAGCGGCCATCGGCGATCGCGGTCGCCGGTGGCGAGCGCTTCTGCGGCCGGCTGCTCTGGCGGGAGGCGCGGCGGGCGTGGCCGCTCTCATGGCAATCCCCCTGGTGGGCACTGTCTTCATGCTCGAGATGGGGCGAAGGCAGAACGCCCCACTCACGGCGGAGCGGGTCACCGCGACGCTGGTGGGTGGAGTCGTCGGGTGGCTCATGAACCTCTCCCTCGGCGTGGACCTGATCCGCCTGGTCGTACCCAAAGAGTCGCCGCACACGCTCACCCAAGCTGTATTGACGGCGCTGCTCATCGGGGCGCTCGCGGGCTCGATCACCTCCCTGACAGGAGCGGCGATCTATCGAGCGAAAGCGTGGGAGGCCAACCCCATGGTCCGACTCGCGCTCGGCGGCCTGGCCCTCGGCGCCGCGACGGTCACCCTCGCGGTGATCGCGGCCCCGGCGGCCGCCGTGGGCCCGGGGGGCGGGGCGATTGCCTGGGTCGAGAGCACGCATCCGGCCGTGCTCACCGTGCTCGCCGTGGCCCTGCTCCGCGCGATGGCCACCACGGCGGCCGCGGCGGCGGGGGGCTGCGGTGGCGTGTTCGTGCCGTTTCTGGCGGTCGGCGATCTGGCTGGGCGGGTGTTCGCACCGGCGCTCGCCGTGCCTGGTGATCTTGCCGGCTCGGCCGGTGCCGCCAGCGGCATCGCCGGTGGCTATCGCCTGCCGTTCACCGCGATCGCGCTGGTTCTCGGCCAGGGCGGTCCCCACCTCGCGACACTGACTTGCCTGGCGACCGTGGCGGTTGCCACTTTCGCCGGCGCGGGCACGGTGTCGGCGCTGGACTGGCTCCTCGACCTAGGCCACGCACCACCCATCGATGCGAGGGCTCACCAATTGTGACATCGTCGCGGGCAAATGGTGCGAACGGCTCTAGCGCTTCGTCGACGTGCGTCGCTCGCTCTGTCGAACGCTAGCGAAGGAGTCTCCCATGAAGCGCTCGGAAGTCATGCCCCATCGGCACCGGTTGCCGTCTCCCACCTTGCCAGGAGAGGTGCTCGAGGAGGAATGGCTCAAACCGAAGGGAATGAGTAAGACCGCGCTCGCCGAGAAGATGGGTCTTCACGTGCAGGTGGTGAACGGCATCGTTCAGGGCCGCCGGGCCGTTACGGCCAAGACGGCGCTGCTCCTGGCTAAGGCGCTCGACACGACCCCGCAGTTCTGGCTGAACCTGCAGAACGCCTGCGATCTCTGGGACGCCGAGCGCGAGCTCGCCAAGGCGAGGAGCGCGGGAGGCCAGTGGGGGCCAAGAGCGCGAGGACGGGTCGGGCGAGCCGCTCGCAAAGCGAAACGAGCGTCGCGTTGAGAAGGCAAGGCCTTACGAAGAAGATACGGCGAGACCTGCGCGCAGTATTTTTCGACGCTTCCTCGCTGAACTCTCCCCCCCAAATTGGGCCGGAATTTGCGGAGAGGGCGGGATTCGAACCCGCGGCAGGCTTTTGACCTGCGCCCGCTTAGCAAGCGGGTACCTTCGGCCACTCGGTCACCTCTCCCGGGAGCGGCGCGGGAAAGTGCCACCAAATCGCGCCCGAGACAAGCCTGGCGGGCCGCCGCGGGCCGGATGGAGCGCCATTGTCACCGATTGCGGGCGTATCTTCTGCCATCTTCTGGCCCCCCGCATGCGTCGCTCCCAGACCGCCGTCATCGCCGCGCTCCTGGTCGCCTACGGCAGCTTCTACCTCTGCCGTGCGAACGTCGACGCGGCGCTCCCCTTTCTCGCGCGGGAGGGGCACGACAAGACCAGCCTCGGCCTCCTTTCGTCCGTCGCCACCGGTACGTACGCCATCGGCAAGATCGTCCTCGGTGCGACCGGCGATGCGCTGGGCGGCCGGCGCCTCATGCTGCTCGCCGTCGCCGGGTCCGTGGTGTGCTCCGTCGCGTTCGGCGCATCGCACGTGCTCGCGTCGTTCGTCGTCCTGGCCGCGGCGAACCGGTTCTTTCAGTCGGGCGGGTGGCCGGGGCTCGTTCACACCGTGTCCCGGCGGTTCGAGCCGGCCCGCCACGGGCTCATCATGGGCGTTCTGTCGACGAGCTACGAGCTCGGCAACGTGTGCGCGCTCCTTCTCTGCGGGCTCGTGGCCCACTGGGGATGGCGTGCTCTTTTCGTGGTCAATCCGCTCCTCTTCGCGGTCATCGGGGGCGCTGCGGTTCTGTCGCTGCCGAGCGCCACCTCGGATGCGGCCCTCCCAACCGCGGGGGAAGCCGCACCCCCGGAACCGCGGGAATCGCTCGCGCGGGTGCTTCCCCACCTGCTCGCGAGCCGCGCGTTCTGGACGGCGGTCGCGCTGAGCGCGCTCCTCACGTTCATCCGGATTGGCTTTCTCACCTGGACGCCGACGTTCTTGTCGGAGATCTCGCTCGCCCACGGGGGCGGCATTCCGGGGGCCATCGTCAAGAGCGCACTCTTTCCCGCGGCCGGCGTGATCGCCGCCCCGTGCTTCGGGGTGCTCAGCGACCGCCTCGGACCGGGCCGGCGCGCGCCGCTGATGGCCGCGTCGCTCGCGGTCGTGGTCGCCATGGTCGTCGCGCTCGCGCTCGGGGTGGTGCAAGAACCCCTGGCGGCGGCGATGCTGATTGCCGCGATCGGGCTGTTCCTGCTCGGGCCGTACTCGCTGCCCGCGGGAGCGATCGCGCTCGACGTCGCGGGCAAGCGGGGCCCCGCGACGGCGGCCGGGATCATCGACGGCGCTGGATACATCGGGGCGACCGCCTCCGGATCTCTCCTCGGGTACGTCGCCGACCGCGCCGGCTGGTCGGCTGCGTTCTACGTCGTCGCCGCGGCCGCGCTCCTGGCGGCGCTGGTCTCCGGCGGATGGGCGCTCGCCTCCGCGGCCAGGGCCCCGGCCACACGATCATGAGCGCGCCGTCCCGTTCGCTCTGTCGCTCCGCTCGGCTAGCCTAAATCGCCTCCGCACGATGCTTCGCCTCTTCTACTCGAATCGCACGGAAGAGCTCCTCGCCGAGCTAGCGGCCCGGGTGGGCGCGGAGCAGGCGACCGCGGGAGCGCTCGCTCCCGTGCGGATCGTCGCGCAGAACGCGAACGTGGCCCAGTACCTGCGACTGGGCATCGCGAGAGAGTTCGGCATCGCCGCCAATCTGCAGACGATGCTCCTCACTCGGTTCGCAGCCGAAACGATCGCACAGGCGATCCCCGCGCGCGTCGCGGACGCCGGCGGCATCGAAGCGATGGCGCTGACTTTGTTGCTCGACGAATCGTTCGTCGGAGAGTCCGCTCTTGCGCCGGTGCGGGATCATCTGGTGGCGGGTCGATCGCGCGAGGCCGCGGACGTACGCCGCGTCCAGTTGGCGGCGCGCGTCGGTCGGCTCTTCGAGGAGTACACGTATTCGCGGGCGGCCATGCTGGCCGCTTGGTCGCGCGGCACCACCCTCGAAGGTCGGTACGCGGAACCGGAGCAGTGGCAGCGTCGCTTGTGGCTCGCGATGTTCGGGGAAGGCGGGCTCGCGCGCGCCCGAAGCCTGGTGCCTCTGCACGAAGCTGTCGCCGCCCTTCCGCTCGCCGGGCCGGGGCCAGCGACCACCGTGCACCTCTTTGGCTTCGCGCACTTCGCTCCGGCCTTCCACGCGCTGATCGAGCGTGTCGCGCGAGGCGGGGACGTCGTCATCTACTCGCTGAGCCCGTGCGACGGATTCTGGGAGGATTTCGACGAGCGAGACCCCGCGCCGCTCCGCCTTTGGGGCCGTCCCGGTCGCGAGCACGTGCGCGCGCTCAACGCGGCGGCCGGGTTCAACCACGACGACCGCTTCGTCGAGCCGGAAGGCGAAACGCTCCTGGCCGAGGTTCAGCGCGACGTCTTGCGTCGCGTACCCGTCGGGGTGAGGGCCGGGCAGCGCTTCGCCGCCAGGAGCGACGAGAGCGTCATCGTCCTCGAGCACGCGAGCGTCCGGCGCGAGCTCGAGGTCGTGGCGAGCGAGATTTGGGCGCTCTTGGAGCGTGACTCCACGCTTCGTTTCGACGACATCGCGGTACTGCTCCCCGACTCCGACGTCCACGCGCACGTCACCCACCTTTCGTCCGTCTTCCGGGAGGCCCACGACATCCCGCACCAGTTGGTCGACCTCTCGACGGGGGACCAAGGCGGCGTGACGGAGGCCGTGGAGCTCCTCTTGTCGCTCCCCCTTGGACGCTTCACGCGGCAAGACCTCTTGCGGCTCGCTGTGCACCCGGCGGTGGTCGCGTCGCTCGACGACGTCGATCCGGACCGCTGGCTGAAGTGGTGCGATGCGCTTGGCATCGTTCACGGCGCCGACCGGTCCGATCACGAGGGAACGTACATCGAGCGCGACATCCTCAATTGGGATCAGGGGCTCAGGCGCCTGGCGCTCGGCGCATTCATGGCCGGTGATCCCAGCGGGGAACGGCGGCCCTTCGAGCTCGCAGGCGAGGCGTACGTACCTCACGAGGTCGCCGCGTCCGAGATGCGCGACGCCGCGGCTTTCGGCTTGCTGGTCCGGTCTCTCGTGGCCGACGCGCGCTTCGTGCAGGGCGCTCGGCTGTCTCTCCGAGAGTGGTCCACTCTGCTGGGCACCCTCGTCGAGACGTACGTGGCGCCGACCAGCGACGCCGACGCCGAGAGCCTCGCCGTCTGCCTGCGGCGCCTGCACACGATGGGCGAGATCGAGTTGGGGAACCATCGGGTGCCCTACCGCATCGCGTGCGAGCTGGCGCGCGGCCGGATCGCGTCGTTGAATCGCGGGCGGGGGACGGAGGGCGTCGTCGTGTCGCGCCTCACTGCGGTGCAGCCGATCCCATTTCGCGTCGTGTTCGTCTGCGGAATGGGCGAGGGGCGCTTTCCCTCGGCGGACGCCGAAGACCCGCTCGATCTGCGGCGCGCGAACAGACTCGAGGGGGACGTCACCGCTCGGGAACGCGACAAGTACGCCTTCCTCGAGTTGCTCCTCGGCGTGCGCGAGCGTCTCTACCTCTCGTACGTCTCACGCGACCCCCTGACGGGCGACACCCTCGCGCCTTCGTCCGTCGCCGAGGAGCTCTTGCACGCACTCGGCCGCGACTACGTCTCCGACGCCTCCCGGATTCGGCGGCGTCACCCGCTGCGCCGCTGGGACCCGCGCTACTTCCCCGACCTCTTCCCCGCCGACCCTCACGAGGGCGCGGCGCTCGGCACGATGCGCCTCCGCGGGGCGCACGCCGAGGCGCGAACCCTTGCGTTGCGCCGCAGTATGGAGGGCAGCGGCGCGCGCGTCGATCGCGAGCAGGTCGAGCGCTGCGCGGAGTCCGACGACGCATGGGCCGCGCTTGCCCGGCACCTGCGCATCGGGCCGTTCGCAGCCGCCGCGCCGCCGCAGGACGGCCGCGTCGCCGTCTCGATGTACGCGCTCGTCAAGTTTCTCGAGTTCCCGCTCCAGGGATGGGCAAAGCTTCGCGTCGGCCTCGACGAGGACGAAGACGAGGACACGCTGTCGCGCGAGGACGAGCCGTTCGAGACCGAGCGTCGTGACGAGACGCTCCTGCTGCGAAGCATCCTGTTCGCTTCGGCCGCTCGGGGCTCGCTCGAGCGGGCCTACGACGAGGTGGTGCGCGATCGGGAGGTCCGTGGCAGCGGCCCTTCCGGCGTGTTCGCGCGAGGAGAGCGGTCCACGCACCTGCACACGCTCGAAACGTGGCGAGCCCAGCTGGCGGCGTTCGATGTTCCGCTCGACGCGATCGAAGTGCACCGCTTCGGTCGCGCGGGGGAGCACGCGATCGCCGACCACGTGCACCCCCCGTTGATCGTGGAGGTCGACGTCACGAACGCTTCCGGGGTCACGCGCATCGTGCGCGCCGAGATCGGCGGCCGCACGCTTCCGATGGTCGCGCGGGGGGCGTGCGCTTCCATCACGTTGAACCAACGGCTGATCGAGAAACAGGACGATTGGACCCGGGCGGATCGGCAGCGGGCGATGCTCCGGGCGTTCGTCGACCACGCCGTCCTGTCGGCGTCCGGTGTGGCCGACGAGCGGCCCCACGGATCCATGGTCGTCGTGGCAACCCCCGAAGAGGCGATCGCAGAACGGGCCGCATTCCAGCCGATGTCGCGCGGCAAAGCGACCGTCTGGCTGCGCGGGCTCTTGCGCGACCTCCTCGGCGGACCGCATGCCTATTTCTTCCCGGCGGAGGCGCTGCTCGCGTGGCAGGGCAAGGGCCGCGAGGGGGCGCTCGTGCCATGGCTCGAAAGCGCGCGCGAGCGACTGGGCGACAGCGACGGGCCGCTGGGGCTGCGATCGGCGTACGGCCCGGTGCCGCGGCCCCACGAGTATCCCGTTCCGGAAGAAGGCGCAGCGCGCGGGATGTTCGAGCGTCGCTTCGGGGCTCTCTTCGAGAAGAGCGGGGCATCGGAGTGAGCGTGCGCCGCGTTCCTCGACCAGACGTGCTCGGGCGTATCCCGCTCGACAGGAGCGCCATCATCGAAGCGTCCGCGGGAACCGGAAAAACGTTCACGTTGGAGCACCTCCTCGTCGAACTGCTCTTGACCACGGACGTGACGATCGATCGCATCCTCGTGGTGACCTTCACGGAAAAGGCGACCAACGAGCTGCGCGTGCGGCTCCGTGGCAAGCTCGAGGAGCTTCGCTCCCCTGGCGGCGAGCTCCCTGTCCCCGCCGACGCGGGCGGCGACTTCTGGCTCATCGACGATGCCAAGCGAGAGCGGCTCGACCGAGCATTGCAGGCCTTCGATGGCGCGACGATCACGACGATCCACGCTTTCTGTCAGCGCGTGCTCCGCGAAAACGCATTTGCCAGCGGTCGAATGTTCGAGGAGGAGCAAGTCGACGGGAGAGACGCCTTCGCGCGGGCGATGCGCGAAGCGCTGCGGCGCGAGATCGCGCGCGATCGGAAGTGCGCTTCATGGCTGGAGGCGGCGCTGCGCACGGGATGGTCGATCGACCGCATCGAAGAGCTCCTCTGGCGATGCGTCCTTTCACGTGGCGAGCTGCGGCCGGCTGTGCACGCAGAGGCGCTCGGCGAGGCTCTCGATGCGTTCCCGGTCGCGCTCGCCCATCGGTTGGAGGGGGTCACAGAGATGCGCGGCTGGGGAATGAACGCGACCACGGCCAAGGCGGTCGGGCGCCGCCTCCTCACGCTGGCCGACGTGGTCGAACGCGCCCTCGCCGCGTCGAGCGTCCCCGCTTACGTGATCGAGGCGACGGAGGTCGGCTTCGACTTTCTGGTCGAGAGGTTGGGCGCCGCGTCGCCTCGCCCCGGCCCCGCCGCGGATCTGCGGGCAGCGGCCTTGAAGCTCGCCGCGCTTACGCCGCCCTTCCAGGCCGGACTGGTGCAGACGATCCTTCCGCCGGTTCTCGACGAGCTTGCGCGACGCAAGCGGGAAGCCGGCCAGTACGACTTCGACGATATGCTCGCGCTGGTCGCGGAAGCGCTGCACGGACCGCGGGCGAAGGCGCTGATCGCCGCGATGCGCGATCGCTGGCGCTACGTGCTCATCGACGAATTCCAAGACACCGACGAGATGCAGTGGTCGATCTTCCGCCGCGGCTTCGTCGAGCCTGCCGATCGCACGAGCGTTCTCTATCTGGTGGGCGACGCGAAGCAGTCGATCTACCGCTTTCGGGGCGCGGACGTGCTCACCTACTTGCGCGCGCGCGACGAGATCGTCGCAAACCGCGGGCAGCGAGTTGCCCTCGAGCACAACTACCGGGCCACGCCGGCTCTCGTCGCGGCGACCAACGCCATCTTCGACCAAGCCGCCTCGCAGCCAGTCTTCACGGGGATCGTCGAGTATGCTCCGCTGACGTGCGGGCGGCCCGATCGGACGCTCGTCGACGGCGACGGGCGCCCGGTGTCGCCCATTCACGCGCTGCGCTTCGCCCAGCAGCCGGACCTGCGCGCCCTCTCGGCCCTGGGAGAGCGAATGGGCCGCGAAATCGCCGCGATCACAGACCCGGCCCGGCCCTGGAAGCTCGACGGGAGCGCGCTCGGATACAGCGACGTCTTCGTCCTCACCCGCACAGCGCGCGAGGGCCGGACGATAGGCGCCGCGCTCCGCGAGGCCGGTGTACCGGTTGCCTTTTACAAGGAAGACGGGCTTTTTCAGACCGACGAAGCCAAAGAAGTGCGCACGCTGCTCCTCGCCATCGACGACCCGAGCGACCGCGCACGCCGCCTCGGCGCGTGGCTCACGCCTTTCTTCGGTCTGCCGCTCACGGTCATCGAGCGCGTTCGCGATCTGCCGACCACGCACCCTCTGGTCGCGCAGTTCCACTCGTGGAAGTCCCTCGCGGACCGGCGCGATTTCGACCGCATGTTCGAGAGCGTGGTCCGCGACACCGGGGTCGTTCGGCGCGAGATCTTCTTCGGCGACGGCGAGCGCGAGCTGACCAACTACTTGCATATCATCGAGCTCTTGCTCGAATACGCTTGGCGCACCCGCTGCACGTTGCGGGACCTCGCGCACATGCTCTCCGGGCTGATCGACAGGACGCGTTTGCCGCTCGACATCGAGGGAGGCGTCCAGCGACTCGACAGCGAGCGGCAAGCCGTTCAGATCATGACGATTCACAAGTCCAAGGGCCTCGAGGCGGCGATCGTGTTCGTCGCCGGGGGCTTCGGGAAACCGCCGGGTGAGGAGGTGCACGTCTACCACGAGGGAGGGCGGCGACTCGCCTGGGTCGGCAAAGTGAGCGACGAGCGCGTGTCCGCGTGCGCCACGGCCGAGGAGCGCGAAGAGGACCAGCGGCTCATGTACGTCGCGCTGACCCGAGCGAAGGCCCGGCTGTATTTGCCGTGCGCAGTGAACGAGGACCGAACGAACGGTGAGCCGGCGCATGTCCAGCCGCGGGGGTTCCGCGGCGCCTACGGCGTCATCAATCGGCGTGTGGCCGAGCTGCTCGAGGCCGGCGATCCGCTCTTGTCGGTCGAAGATGTCAGCGTCGCGCGGGAACCCGCTCGACCCACGCCGCAAGCGAGCCGGCTCGGGGGGGACTGGCAACCTCCGGCGGCGCTTTTGCGCGCGGCCGACCAAGGCCCTGCGCTCGCGGATGTGCGGCGAACGCACGCGGGGGCATTCGTCACGTCGTACACACGGATGAAGGGCGATCGGGGAACCGCGCGCGCGTTCTCGGACCAGGCGACCGAAACGGTCGAAGCCCCGTCGGAGACGGACCTGCGGGGCGCACGCACGTCGGGCGTCTTCCTCCACGAAATGCTCGAGCGCGTACCGATCGCCTCGTTCACGGCCTCCAAGGGGTTCGACGCATGGCGAGCGCGTCCCGAGGTATCGGCGTTGTTCGACGAAGGTTTGGCGGCCCATCGAATCGAAAAGAAGCAGCGCGAGCACGCCGAGCGCCTCGTGTGGACCGCGTACACGACGGCCGTCCGCCTTCCGTCCGGCGAGCGCCTGGACGGGATCGCGTCCGCGCCGCGCGTCGCCCGCGAGATGGACTTCGTTTTTCCCATGCCGGAGCTTCACGAGGCGACCCCTCCGTTTCGCAGTGTCCGCGGCTATGTGCGCGGTTCGATCGATCTCGCCTTCGAAGTCGGCGGGCTGACGTACTTCGTGGATTGGAAGAGCGATTCGCTTTCTGCCTATTCGCCTGCGGCCCTCGAGGGCCGCGTCCGCGCTTCCTACGAGCAGCAGGCGCAGATCTACGCCGTTGCAATCGTGAAGCTCCTCGGCGTTCGCACGCCGCAGGAGCACGAGGCCCGCTTCGGAGGGATGCTGTACTGCTTTCTTCGCGGGTTCGACGCGGCCGGACAGGGACTCTGGTCGTCTCGCCCCGGCTGGGATCAAGTGCTCGCATGGGAGAGCGCCCTTCGCGCGCCGCGCTCCGAGCCGGCGGTGACTCCGGCATGAGCACCCTTTCGCCGGAGGGGACTGCCCGAGCGCGATTTCTGGGAGAGCGCGTGCTCTCCCGCGACGAGGCGCCCGCCGACGATCGCGGCGCCGATGACTTCGAGGCGACGTACCTCGGATGGGAGATCGCGCGCTGCGCTCCTGCGCTCGCCCCCGGCGAGCGGCGGGCGCTCGCTCTCCTGGCGACCGCGTCAATCATCGCGGTCCGCGGAGGGAGCACCCGGTTGCCGCTCGATGACGCGCGATTGGCGTCGGCCCTGGAGCCGCTCGGGGGGCTGGACGCGCTCTCGATCACGCGCTCGATCGTGGAGCGCGCCCGCGCCGCGGCGCCGGAAGATCCCGTGGTCACGGTCCTGGGGCGGGCCGGGGAGCGAAAGCCGCTCTTGGTCGAAGGAGACTGGCTCTACCTCGAGCGGATGCGCGCCCTCGAAGAACGGTTTTGCGCCCGAGTCCGCACACGCCTGACCCGCGCGGTCCCTGGACGCGAGGCCCGATCGCTCGGCCGCGCGCTCACGGCGGTCGCGGCGGGTCCCCCGGCGCTCACCGACGAGCAGAAGCGCGCCGTCCGCGAGGCACTGGGGGCGAAGCTGGCGCTCGTCACCGGAGGTCCGGGCACGGGAAAGACCACGATCGTCGTCGCCCTGCTTCGGGCGCTCGCGTGGATGGGAGAGCCAATGAACAGCGTCGCGATTGCGGCGCCGACGGGAAAGGCGGCGCAACGTCTGCGAGACGCGATCGCGGCGGGCTTGGCATTCGCGTCGAACGACATCGCCGAATCCGCGCTCCGAAACATCGCGCCGGTCCCCCAAACGCTGCACCGGCTGCTCGGCTGGTCCCCCGGCCGCGGGCGCTTCGCGCGCCACGAGAACGATCGCCTTCCCCATCGCGTGGTCGTCGTGGACGAGGCGTCGATGGTGGACCTGATGATCATGGATCGGCTGATGCGCGCGCTCGCCGACGATGCGCGGCTCGTGCTCCTCGGGGACGCGGACCAGCTCCCGTCGGTGGAGGCGGGGGCCGTCTTTCGCGATCTATGCGCCGCGCTTCCGTCTGTCCGACTGTCCGCGAATCTGCGCGTCGGACGAGACGCCGTCGGCCGGCGGATCGTCGCCGCAGCGCAATCGGTCAACCGCGGGCAGATCGACGCTTCGTTCAAAGAGTCGGTGGTGACCCGCCACGCGGTCGGCGACCTCGCATTCGAGGGAGTCGAGCACCTCGCCGCGCCGTGGTCGGACGTCGGAGAGGAGTTTCTGGAGCGGTGGTGGCGCGCGCGGATCTCCGCGCTGGACCAGTTTGCCGCCCGCGTCGCGCGGACGTACCGGTGGCAGGCCGGGGCGTTCGACTCTGCCGATCGCGAGTCCCTGCACGCGCTGCTCGATCATCACGCTCGATCGCGGTTGCTTTGCGCCACGCGACAGCGTGGCCTGACGACGAGCGCCGAGGCGATGAACGAGCGGCTCCTCGAGAACCTGCGCGCCGCGACCCCGCTGGGCAAGCGCGGTCGTCAGCCAGCGGGGCTGGTCCCGGGCACACCCGTGATGGTCGAGCGCAACGACTACGAGCGACAGCTGTTCAACGGCGACCAAGGGGTCGTCGTCCGTGTCGACTCGGGCGGGATCGACGGCCCGGAGCTCATGGCGGTGTTTCGGCAGGGCGACGCGTTCCAGGCGTTCCCCGTCGACGCGCTCGCCCCGCTCGCCGCTTCGTGGGCAATGACCGTGCACAAGGCGCAAGGCTCGGAGTTCGACGACGTCGTCATCGTCCTCCCGGACGTCGACCTGCCGCTGCTCACGCGTGAGCTCCTCTACACGGCGATGACCCGGGCGCGCAGGGCCGTGCTCATGATTGGCACCAAAGACCTGCTCGCCCGTGCCGTGTCGAGGGCGATCGAACGCCACAGCGGAATCGCGGAAAAGCTTGACGATTTCGCGCGATGACAGCCAATCCGGGGCGCTCGTGCTATACAAGCGCTCAGGGAGGCGCTCGATGGAGCAGGCGGTGAGGGCGTTCGGGGGAGTCCAGGCGCTCGAGGCGGTCCGGGGTCGGGCGGCGACGGGTGCGGTCGTGCTCACTTTGGAGGTAACCGATCCCGAAGTGCTCGCCGAGCTCCGCAGCCACTCCGAGCACGAAGACCGCGAGCGGTACGCATTGGCTGCGCTGCGGGTCGGCGTCTTGGCGCTGCGTACGGCGAGCGGCCAAGTGGATGCGACGTCGCTCCGCGAAGCGGGGCAGTCGTTTCTCGCCGAAGTGCGGCAGCTCCTCTCCGCCCGCTCCACCGAAACGACCGAGCGCGTCGCGTCGGCCCTGACTCAGTACCTGGATCCCCAGAGCGGCGTACTGCCGCAACGGCTCCAGGCGCTCGTGCGCGAAGACGGCGAGCTCGAGCGGCTGATGCGGGCGCACGTCGGCGCGGACGACTCGATGCTGGCGCGCTCGCTCGCGGCGCACCTGGGCGAGGGAAGCCCGATTTTCAAGCTCCTCTCGCCGACCGACGCCACCGGCTTGCGGGCGCAGCTCACGAAGGCGCTCGAGGAAGCGCTCGCCGATCAGCGAAAGCACATCCTGCGTGAGTTTTCGCTCGACCGGAAAGACTCCGCTCTCTCCCGTCTCTTCGCCGAGTTTTCGCTGGACGACGAAAAGTCGGCCCTCAGCCGTCTTTCGAAGATGCTCGAGGCGACCAGCGCCCAAATCGGAAAGAACTTCAGCCTGGACGACGACGGCTCCGCGCTCGCCCGGATGAAGCGCGAGCTCTTGGGCACGATCGAGCAGCTCGCGAGGGGCAACGTCGAATTTCAGTCGCAGGTGCGCGAGGCGTTGACCCGGCTCGACACCCGCAAGAAGAACGAGGCGGTCACGACGCGGCACGGCATCGCTTTCGAAGAGCAGCTCGGCGCGTTGCTGGCCGACGAGGCCCAGCGACTCGGCGACTTGCACGAGGCGATCGGCGACACGACGGGCGCGATCAAGCAGTGCAAAAAGGGGGATCACGTGGTCGAGCTCAGCGCCGATTCGGCGGCGGCCCACGCGCGGATCGTCTGGGAGGCGAAAGAAAAGCAGGGCTATTCGCTCCGTTCCGCGTTGGAAGAGATCGACGAGGCGCGACGAAACCGCCAAGCGCAGGTCGGCGTGTTCGTGTTCTCGCGCAAGGCCGTTCCCGAGGGGCTCGAAGCACTCCAACGGTACGGGGCCGACGTGGTCGTGGTCTGGGATTCGGAAGACCCTTCGAGCGACATTTGCGTGCGCGCCGCGTACAGCCTCGCGCGTGCACTCGCGGTCCGCGAGCGACGCGCGGATCGAGAGTCGGTCACGGCGATAGCCGAAATCGATCGCGCCGCCCGCGGAATCGAGCGACAAATCGGCTATTTGGCCGAAGTGCGCAAGTGGGCCGATACGGTCAAGGGCCACGGCGAGAAGATCGCGGAGCGCTCGGCACGCATGGCAGACGAGCTTCGCCGCGACGTAGAGCGGCTCGACGCGCAGATCGCCGGAATGCGCACGACCGTCCAGCCGACCCAGGAGCACCAGCCGCTCCGAACGTAACGGGTTGTGGAAAACGGTCACCCGTTTGCGATGAGCTCGTAGAGCTCGCGCTCGGCGAGAATCTTCGTCCCGTACTTCTTGGCCTGATCGAGCTTGCTCTTGCCCGTCTTGTCGCCCACGACGAGGTAGGTCGTGTCCTTCTTCACCCCGTCATGGACTTCGCCGCCGGCCGCGCGGATGTCGGCGGCCACGTCCTCTCGTTTCTTCGAGAGCACGCCGGTCACGCAGAAGCTCTTGCCGAGCAGCGGACCTTCGGCTGCGACCTCGGGCCGAGGTTGCGCGCGGCCGACGTGCAGCTCGACCAGCTTGCCCATCAGCGCGCGCTGATCGGCGTCTTGGAGGAACGCGACGACGCAGTCGACCATTTTCGGTCCGAAGCCGCGGATCGCTTCCACGTGCTCGCGCGCTTGCTCGGGCGTCCAATCGAGCATCCGCTCGAGCGTGCCGGCGATCTCCGCCAGCTGGCGCGCGGCGACCTGCCCGACTTGCGGGATGCCGAGGCCGCACAAGAGTCGATCCAGCGTGCGGTGCTTCGAGCCCTCGATCGACGCGAGAACGTTCTTCGTGCTCTTTTCACCCATTCGCTCGAGCTCGCCGAGCTGGGACGGACGCAGCCGGTACAGGTCCGCGACATCCTTAACCACGCCGCGATCGACGAGCTGGTCGACGAGGGCCGTGCCGAGGTGGTCGATGTCCATGGCGAATCGTCGCGCGAAATAGAACACCCGCTGCTTCACTTGCTCCGGGCATACCCGGTTCGGGCAGCGCGTCGCCGCCTCGATCCCGAGCTCGGGCTTGTCCGCGTCCCGGAGCTCGCGGAGGACCGGCGTCCCGCACGAGGGACAGCGGGTCGGCATGTGGAATTTCTTCTCGCCGCCGGTTCGCGTCGAAGTGTCGACACGGACGACTTGCGGGATCACCTCACCCGCTTTCTGGATGAACACGTGGTCCCCGATCCGCACGTCGAGCGACTCGATCATGTCGGCGTTGTGCAGCGACGCGCGCCCGACCGTCGTACCGGCCAGCTCCACCGGGTCGAGCACGGCGACCGGGGTGAGCGCGCCGGTGCGCCCCACTTGCACGACGATCTCGCGAACGCGCGTGCGCGCCTGCTCCGCCGCGAATTTGAAGGCAATCGCCCACTTCGGGAACTTGGACGTCATCCCCAGCATCTCTTGCTGGCGGTAGGAATCCACTTTGATCACGGCTCCGTCGATCTCGAAAGGGTAGGCTTCCCGCGCGCGCTCGATCGCGTCGATGGCGCCGCGCACTCCGTCCCAGTCGACCACGACGTGGCGGCGGTGCGTGGGCAGGCCCAGGGTCGCCAGCCAGTCGAGGCTCTCGTGCTGCGAGGCGTGCAAGCGCGACCCCTCGACGATTTGGTACGTCAGCGCGCGCAGCGGTCGGCGCGCCACTTCGCGAGGGTCCATCATCCGCGCCGCCCCCGCCGCGGCATTGCGGGGGTTGGCAAAGGGCTCCAGGCCCGCCTCTTCGCGCTCTTGGTTCAGCCTCTCCAGATCCTGGCGATAAATGACGACTTCGCCGCGCAGCGTGAGCTTGCCTTCGTGTGCGATTCGAAGGGGGAGGCTTCGGATGGTGCGGGCGTTCGCGGTGATCTCCTCGCCGGCGTCGCCGTCGCCGCGCGTGCTCGCTTGGACGAGCATCCCGCCGTCGTACACGATCTCGACGCTGGCACCGTCGAGCTTCGGCTCGACGCAGAATTGCGGGGTTTGCCCGTCGGGAAGACCGTCGAGGATTCGTCCGTGGAAGTCGCCCAGCTCTTCGTCCGAATAGGCGTTGTCGAGCGACATCATGCGCACGGCATGCTTGACGTGCACGGCGCTCGTGCGTGCCTGACCCCCGACGCGTTGCGTCGGGGAATCGGGCGTCACGAGCTCGGGGTGGCGCACCTCGAGCGCGCGGAGCTCGCGGAGAAGGCCGTCGAAATCCGCGTCGCTGACGATCGGGTCGTCGAGAACGTAGTACCGGTAGTTGTGTGCGTCGATCTCGCGCACGAGCTGGGCGTGGCGCTCCGCGGGGAACATCGGCGAACCTGCGGTCTATCACGTTCACCGACCGGGGGAAGACGGCCGCCAAGCTGGCGAGATGCGCCTCTTGCCGTTAGAAAGAGCGTCCATGCCGCCCGTGGCGCAGCCGCCGACCTCTCGCCTGGGCATGACCCTCGTCCAAATCGCGTTCGTCGTCGTCGCGTCGCTCTTCGTCTATGGCTTCGTCTCGGTCACGAAGGAAGGCGAGAACCGCCGGGTTTGCATCGCGCCTTGCTTGCTCCATCCGGACTACATGGCGGCCGAACGTCGCGCCCCGGACTTCGCGCTCAAAGACTTGCAGGGTGCCACGGTGACGCTCGAGAGCCTGCGCGGCAAAGTGGTCCTGCTCAATTTCTGGTCGAAGACATGCGGGCCTTGCCTCGAAGAGATGCCCGATCTCGCCGAGCTCACGAAGGTACTGCGCGATCGGCCCGACGTCGCCGTCATCGCGGTGTCCGTCGACGAGGGACCGGACGACGTGCGCCCCACGCTTCAAACGGTTCTGCGCGAGGAGCCGCCGTTCCGAGTGCTGTTCGACCCCGACTCGGACGTGGTCGGCGGCAAGTTTGGCACGCACCTTTACCCGGAGACCTGGCTCGTCGACAAACGCGGCGTCATCCGCGCCCGCTTCGACGGCGCACGCGAGTGGAACAGCCCGCTCATGGTGAACTTCATCGACGCGCTCGTCCAAGGCGACTATTGCGCGCTGAAGATCGACGGAGCGGACGTCGCGGGCAAAGCCGCGAAGGCATGCGAAGACATGACGGGCTCCTAAGAAGCTGCACCTGACCGCTCCCTCACGGTCGCGGTACTGAACCCGCGGCTGCGCCGTCGGGTTGACGACTTCTTACCCTTTTGGGCCCGCGGTCAGAGACCTTCGACGAGGCGCTTCACGTTCGCCGCGATGTCGGACGGCGCGTCCGAGTTGACCTGGACGAAGATGAGCGCTTTGCGCGACCCGTATCGGTTCGGTCCGGTCAGCGCGACGGCGGCGGCGAACGCGTCGACCGTCTTGTCGTAGGCGACGGCGTTCTCGAAGCGGTACACCGTGCCGTCGTGCTCGGGTAGCTCCGTCAGCTCGAACGCTACGCTCTCGGTTGCGGCGGCCCCCAGGCCGGTCGGGGGCACGTTCTGGCAGTCGGACGCCACCCCGGCAGCGTGCAGTTTTTGGCAGACGTCCAGCGCCGACGGCCGCCTGGCGCATCCGAATGCCGACAGCGCCGCGAGAACCCCCACCCCAACACCGACGTCGAACCGAATCCGCATCGTTCCTCGCTCGCAACCGAGTGGGCGATTCACCCGCCCACGGTTGTATCACCGCGCTCCGCCGGACGAAAACGCTCTCTCGAGCCGTCGCAAAATGCCGTCGGGCTCGCGCAATCCGAATTCGACGATCTGGTCGGCCCGCGCTGGCGAGTCCGCGTTCGCGTAGATCCGCAGCTGCGGCGCGTTTCCCGATGGGCGTACGTGCGCGACGTCGCCGTTGCGGAAGGAGACGCGGATCCCATCGAGCACGTTGATCCGCACGATGTCGTCGAAGCCGAACGCCGGCGTGAAGAAGCGCGAAAGCGTGCCCCTGCGCCGTCGCCACGCCTCGGCCTCCGATTCTTCGAGCGGACTGGGGGCGCCACCGCGCCGACTGCGATCGAGCACCTGGCCGGCGCTGTCGATCTCGACTTCGATCACGTCGCCAGGTGCCACGAGATGAGCCATGATGGCGGCGCTGGCGGATACGGGGACGCCGTCCATCAATCCAGCGCGCCCGTAGCGAGCAGGCAACCGGCTCCAGAGCGCGGCGAGACCGATCCGCTCTTCGGCCGCCGCGAAGAGGTTGGCCAGGATGGGCATCGTCGCGTCTCGGGTGGGGAGCGCGCCCATGGTTTGGTCGGAGAGCCCCACCGGGGTCCCGACCAGGAATCCGCCATTCGCTTCCCAGCCGACGATTCGCGCGTGGGCCTTGCCGCCGAGAAGCTCGTCGATGGCGGCGATCACGTAGGGGGAGCCGATCTTGGTCCTTCGCAGGAGGACCCCGCCCTCGTCCATTCGTCGCTGGACCGCGTCGTTGGCGTTGATGGGAACCGCCGCGGCGTCTGCGTGCAAGTACTCCGCGACCACGATTCCTAAGAGATCGCCGGGCAAGAAGCGCACGCGCCGGCCATGCGAATCGGGTTCGGGCTCGATCGCGGCCACGAGCGGCCGATCGGAGTCGCCGTCCGTAGAAACGATGGCGTCGAACCGCCCTCCCTTCGTGGCGGAGTCCGCGAGCGCTTCCAGTCGGTCGAGAAGCTCGTCGGTGACGTTCTCCGTGTCGATGGGAATGAACGTCTCGGCGCGCCCCACCCCAACGACATCGGCGCCGAGGCCGCGCAGAATGCGCGCCAGGACTTCGCGACCCACCGCGGAGTGCTCGTACACGAGAACGCGCAGGCCCGCGAGGCCGCCTTCGCGGAAGCCGTCGAGGTAGCGACGGACATAGCGTTCTTCGGCGGCACCATCGACGGGCGGCAGCTCGAACGCCCGCTTCAGCATCCCGGAGCGATCGAAGCCGGAGCTCGCGGCAGAACGCCCGTACTCCTCGGCTCGCACCCGCTGAACCTCGCGCACGATGCCCGCTTCGTCCGACTTCAGAATCTCACCGGCGCTCTTGCTCAGCTTGATGCCGTTGCGATCGAACGGGATGTGGCTCCCGCTCACCATGACCCCGGGGCGCGCGGTGGTGACCGCGTGGAGGATGAGGGCCGGCGTCGGAATCTTGCCGGCGTTCTCCACGGTGCAGCCCGCGTCGACGATGGCTTGCGCGCACGCGCGCATGATGCGGTCGGTGCTGGGCCGCAGATCGCCCGCGAGGACGACGCTGCCGTCGGCGCGAACGTCGCCGCGGCCCTGCAGGTACGCGAGGGCGCCTCGAACGTTGACGTAGACCTCGAGGTCGGTCATGTCCGTCACGAGCCCGCGGAGGCCGCTCGTGCCAAATGCGAGCGGAGTCGGCGTGTGATCGAGGAACGATGCCGTGGAGTCGCTGGAACCCATGGCGCACACTGCCTACCCGCTCTTCGCCAGCGCGAGCACGCGCTCGAACTCTTCGGGGGTGACCGGCACGACCGACAGGCGAGGCCGACGAAAGATCATCATCTTGCCGAGCACGCGATGACTCCGCAGCTCGTCGAGCGAGACCGGCCGCGCGAGCGCACGCACGGGTTCGATGTCGACGGCGCTCCAGTCATCCTCGGAGGTCGCATCGGCGTAGGCTTCTCGAGCCACGCGGGCCACGCCTACGACGGCTTTGCCTTCGTTCGAATGGTAGTAAAGAGCGAGATCGCCCTTCTTCATCGCGCGCAGATTGTTGCGCGCCTCGAAGTTTCGGATCCCGTCCCAGCTCGTGCGCCCGTCCTTGACGAGCTGCTCGAACGCGTATTTCGTGGGCTCGCTTTTGATGAGCCAGTGCTGACGCGCCATCGGTGCGACGCATCCTACCGCGAGTGCCGACGCGCTTCACCAGGCACCGTGCACGGCGAGCCCTCCCACTCGCGGGCCGAGAAGAGGCGTGATGCCGAGGTTGGCGGGGCCGACGACGATACGCGGACGGGGTGCCGACGCCACGACAACCGCCCCCACGAGAAACGTGGCCGCCCCCGCGGCGAGCACCCATTCGGCCCGGATCGCCTGGGTGCGGGCGTCTTCGCGCAGACTGGCCCCCGTCGCGTCGCACGCGTTGCCGTTGCAATGCACGTCGACCAGGCTGCGATCGTCGATCCATTGGGCCCCGAAATACACGCCCGCGGTCAGTCCAACGACCCCCGCCCCGACCAGCGTCCATCCGATCGCTCGCTGACCCGATCCGCGGTCTTCGAGGACTGCGGTCTCGGGCCCGCCGGACGGCATCGGCGACGTGACGCCCTTGCGAGGCGGCGGCACGGGAGGCGTGGCGGGCGTCGCGGGCTCGGCCGCCCGCGGGACGACCGATGCCTCGGCGATGTCGACCAAGGGCGGAACGTCGACCGTCACCACCTTGCCCTCGGAGAAGACGACCACATTCGTTTCCCAGGGCTGTTTCCGAGGCGCCGCTACGGCGACGATGTGCGTTCCCGGGTCGACCGGCACGGGTGCACCCCATTGCTCGCGTCCAACCTCCACCCCGTCGCGCAAGATCTTGACCTCGGGTATCGCCTCCGCATCGTGCGGCGCGATGACGAGCTTGGAGAGCCAGGGCTGGAGCGCCACGGCCCGGTCGTGTGCGACCCGTTCTCGGCTGGTCTGACCGAGCGCACGCGCCCCCGATTCCACCTCGCGGAACAGCGCCCAAGCGCTCGCCGTGCGCCCCAGGTGCTGCCAGCAGTCGGCCAAGTGGAACTGCGTGCCGAGCCCCGCGTCGGTGCGCTGGCTCTCTTCCAACTTCGGGCATGCATCGATGTAACGGCCCTGCGCCATCAGCTGTTTGGCCTCGTCGAAGAGCGCTTGTGCTGCCGCCGGGTCGCCGGCGCGCGCAGCCGGGGAGACGAGAAGAATCGATGCACAAAGGAGCGGGCGGAGGCTTCGAGGGGTCATCGGCTGCTCACTTGCGACCATCGAACACGTCGTCCGATGGCGCCTCCTCGTTTGGGCTCGTCAATGGCTTGGTCGAAGGCTGGGCCTCGACGGTGGGTGCGGGACTGACGACGGCGGTCGCGGCGGCGGCGAGCGCGGCGCTTCGCGCAGCTCTCTCGGGAGGACGCGGCACCGGCGCGCGAGGGGACCGCGGTGGCGGCGGGAGCGAGGACAGGGATTGGGGACCGGTCGCGGGTGAAGGCGAGCGCGGGGTTGTGGGGGGTGCGGCGAGCTGGGTCGCGGCAGGACGCCGGGCGGTGACCGCGGCGGGAGAAAGGACGGCGGGGGGCAGCGGGGCCGTCGGGGACGGCGGGACGGCGGGCGGCGGCGGGGCCTCGGCGGGCTGGATGGCCGAGGGCGGAACCGAGGCGGTTGTGGAAGCGATCGGCTGCGCCGCGGTCACCCCGAACGGCGGTGCGCGTCGAGGCTCGTCTCCGTGCACCGCCGAGTACATCCACAGGAACGCGCCGGCGCCGATTCCCCCGAGCACCATGAGCGATCCCAGGACCATTCGCGGGGAGGCGCCCGACGGCCGCCGGAAGTGCGCTTCGCTTGGCCAGGACAGCGGGCGGTCGCGCGACTCATTCGGCAGTGCCGGCAGCGGGGTGAGCTCGCTTGCGCGACCGCCGGTCTCGAGCACGCGTTCGATGCGCAAGCACGATCGTCGCGCGACGTCGGTACCGAACGGCGCAAGAGCGCGCGCAAGCTCGGCCGCGGTGGCGAATCGCGCGTTGGGGTCTTTTTCCAAGCAACGAAGGACGGCCCGCTCGAGCTCCGGCGCCACGTTCTCGCGCAACGACGAGAGGCGCGCCGGCGGCTGGGTCAACACGGTCGCGCAGAGCTCCGGCATGGTGTCGCCTCGGAATGGCGGCTGCGTCGTCAGAAGCTCATGCAGCACCGCGCCGAGGGCCCAAATGTCGGCGCGGGCATCCGCTTCGCTCGAGGCACGCAGCTGTTCGGGCGCCATATAGTGGGGCGACCCCATCACGTCGGTCGGACGCGTGAGCTTGCCGCTCGCGCCGCACATGCGCGGGTCCGTCAGCTTCGACAGGCCGAAGTCCAGCACTTTGACGCACGCGCTCCCGTCCGCGCGCTGCGTGAGGAAGAGGTTGGCCGGCTTCAGATCCCGGTGGACGATGCCGCACGCATGCGCTTCCGCGATTGCCTCGCACGCCTGCAGGATCCAGTCGATGGCGGTCGGCACCGGCAGCGGCCCCCACATCGCCAAGACTTCGTCGAGGTCATGGCCCTCGAGGTATTCGAGCACCAGATAGGGCGCGCCGCTCTCCAGGGTTCCGACGTCGAACACCCGCACGACGTGCTCGCTGCGGATTCGCGTCGCGGCGCGGCCCTCGCGCACGAAGCGCTGGACGACGTCCCGATCCCCGGCCCATTCCGGGAGGAGCATCTTGAGCGCCACGCGCTGACCTAGGCCCGCGTGCATGGCCGACAGCACCACGGCCAGGCCCCCACGCCCGCACAGCCCATCGACGACGTATTTGCCCGCGAGTGTGTCGCCAGGGCTCGGGATCGTCCAGCTGGGCTCGAGCGCGCGGTTCGTCATCGGCGCGACGGATGGCTGCGAAAGCCGGGCCATCGGGCACACCCGGTCGTGTAATAACGTGCCGCAACCATGAGACCGTCTCTCCGCGCCGTGCTCGCTTTGGCGGCTTCTGCCACGGGGTGCGCCGCCTCCGCGCCGAAGGCCTTCCCACCGCCGGCCGCAGCATCCACGGCCAGCGCGCCTCCCACGCCCCAAGCCACGGCGCTGCCCGTCGCGCCAGCAGCGGACGCGACCGCCGACGCGGCGGCCGGCATGTCCAAAACTTCGCCCGTGTCCGCCGGTACGCTCGACGTGCCGACCGCCGAGACGGGCGACGCGTCTTCGCCGGGCGCGACGACCGGATCGTCCGGCTCGATCGGGTGCAACGAACAGTCCCCCCAAGATTTCCTCGTTCGTCGCAACTTCCTCAGAGGCGGCCAGGAGGCGCTAAAGCGCGCCATCCAGTACCGCACCGACACGTACGGCTACTTCAAAGGCTTCGGGCACGCCGGCGCGGACGCGCAGGCCCCGAGCGCGTACGTCGTCGCGACGACGTTCATGAGCCTGCCGGTGAAGATGCACCGCAAAGTCGTGCCGGCGCTCCAGTGTGTCGAAGACGAGATCAAACGCGCGTGCGCCGAGCATCCGTACACCCCGCAGGCGCTCGCCGGGATCCGTTACCGGAACACGTATCGCGGTGGCGAGGTGACCAACCACATCTTCGGGATTGCGATCGACGTCGACCCGGCGCGCAACACGTGCTGCGGTTGCGTGAAGCCTTGGAGCGACGTTCCGGCGTGCACGCGGCCTTCGAAAACGGAGTACGATCGCATGGCCATGCCCGAATGTTGGGTGCACGCGTTCGAGCGCTACGGCTTCTACTGGCTCGGTCACGACGTGCTTCGCGACACGATGCACTTCGAGTTCCTCGGGGACCCCGATCGCATCGTGAAGAACGCGCGATAAGCCTGGGCTCGTCACGCGCACGCGCACGCCACTTGTTGTGCCGCGTCATCAAGCCGGCGGCGCAGCCGCCGGGTTCACGCGCACAGCATGTGCGCGATCACGAGACGTCCGCGTCCGCGTGACGTCCGCACTTTGGCGGGGCGTTGAAGAGAGAAACCGCCAGGAGCGCTAGGAGCGCCAAGGGAAGAATCCTCGAGGATCTGGCTCATCCAATCCCTGGCGCCCCTGGCGCCCCTGGCGGTTCTCTTTCTTCCGCACCGGGGTGGCGGTCCGGGCGCGGGAAGGCGGGTCCTCGCCTGGAGGAGCCGGTCCCCGCTGTGGGGAACGGGACGCATCACCGTCGGGCGGTGCCTTCTCACGGTGTGGCGGTGCCTCCTCACCATGAGGCGCCGCCTCCCCATCGTGAGGCGCCGTCGCCTCGTTCGGGGGCGTGGCCGCCTCGTCGCGGGGCGGCGGCGCCAACGTGCCAGAAAGGGCGTTCTCGCGGCGAGGAAGGGCCGGCTCGACGTGAGACTGCCCATTCTCGCGTGGTGGCGCCGCCTTCCCGTCTCGAGGCGGCGCCTCCTCACGATGAGGAGGCGGCGCCTCATGATGAGGAGCCGCCGCCACGCCTTGAGGGTGCGGCTCTACCACGAAAGGAACCAACGCCTTACGTCGTCCCGTTGTCTCCACGCCGCCGCGCCGATGGAAACCCCGGGCACGGGCACGGGCACGATCGGAAACCAGGCCCTAGGGATAAATACCGGGCGTCCGCGCGCGCTCGCCCCAGCGCGGCCGCCACCAGGGGTCGCACGCCCAGGGCGCCGAAAACGCGTCGCGCACGACGAGCTCGGCAAGCTTGCCCCGCGGCGAGAAGCCCCAGGGCGCCTCTTGCGAGACGTCGTCCGGGTCGGCATACACGCGCCACACGAAGAAACCGGCGAAGTCGGGCTCGTCCAGCAACGGCCCCACGAGCGCGCGATACGCAGCCGCCTGCGCCGCCTCGTCGACCCGGACGCCGCTCATGATGTCCGGCCACTCCCACGGGCGGACCGCGGGGTCCGGCCGAGCCGTATAGCCTGCTTCGGTGAAGAGGAGAGGCTTGCCCCAGCTCTCGGCGAGGGCGTGGATCGTCGCGCGAACCTTGCGCCCGCCTTCGAGCAGCTTGTCCGGAGCGGCCCCCGGGGTGTCGGCCAGGGGAAAAAACGCGTTGACGCCGATGACGTCGAGGTCGCCCACGATCGCAGTCTGTTCGACGTCGTCCCAGTTGGCCGAGTAGGTCAGAAGGCCGTGGTAGACGCCACGCACCTCGCGAACGATGCGCGCGAAGCTGGGCGCGTGCGTCGTCGTCACCCACGAGCGGAGCTCGACTCCCACCGAGAACATGTCTGCTTGCGTGTCCTCGGCCACTTCGGCCCAGGTTCGGATGAACCTGCCATAGCTCTCCGCCCAGCGATCCCAGCCTTCGTCCCCCTTCGGAGCGAGGTAGCCGCGCCAGTCGCCCGACTCGATCCACAGCTGGGGCACGAGTAGCGCGTGCAGCCCGTGCGCGTGCGCCATGATCACCGCGCGCCCGACGTCTCGCCGGTTGAGCGCGAACGGCGCCTCGAACGTGAGGTCCACACCAGTGCCCGAGAGGTCGGCGACGCGGCCGAAGGGGGTGATGGCGACCCACGTGGCACCGGCGGCGCGCGCCTCGGTGAGCGCGCGATCGTAGGCGGGAGATCCGTAGCCCACCCCGCGGTGGTAGCTATTTTCGATCGGACCGATCGTGACCCCGCGCACGCCGCCGAGCTCCGCGCGCTTCCACGCGTCGGCGCCAGGCGATGCGAAGGCGAGCTGGGCGGCTACCGCAAAAGCGAGCGGCGCATTGCCGCTCACGCGCCCCGCTCCAGGAGCTCGTCGGTCAGCGATGCGAGATCCGCCGCGACCTCATCGGCGCCCGCGGACCTCAATTCTGGCGCGCTGTACGAGTGCGCGACGGCGACGCATCGCAGCCCAGCACTCTTGGCGGACGTCACCCCGCCGAGCGAGTCCTCGACCACGACGGCGCCGGCGGCGTGACCCAGCGAACGCAGCTCTTCGAGCGCCAGCCGGTACGGAGCGGGATCGGGCTTCGAAGCCGCCGTGCGCTCGGCGCTGACGACAAAGGCGACTGCGCCGGTGACGCCCATCTTTTTCAGCGCGAACGCGATCTCGCTCTCCAGTGCGCCCGAGACGATCCCGACGGGGCCGCGCGCGGCCCGGCGCACCACCAGGTCCGCGGCGCCCGGGAAGACGCGGAAACCGGCCGCGAAGCGGGCCAAGAAGCGCGGGCTCTTCGCCTCGACGAGCGCGCGTATCTCTTGGTCATCGGGCGTGCGCCCGGCGGACGAAAGGACCTCGCGGAACACGCCTGCGTCGTCGAGGCTCAGGTAACGCTCGGCGTACGTCAGCGCGTCGATTCCCAGACCGCGCGACGCGAGGACGTCGTTGAATGCGGCCAGGTGCACGGGCTCGCTGTCCACCAGGACTCCGTCGAAGTCGAAGAGCGTTGCGATCACGGCTGCGCCAGGGGGCCTTTTACTTGTGCGCGTTACCGAGGTCGAGCGAGACGATGATCGCGCGGCCGAAGCGCGCTTCGATCCGCCGCGTCTCGGCAGCGTTGCCATCGCGTCGCACCACGATGGTGTGCGGGCCCGGCGGGACCTCGACGGAGATCGGCGTCGGCCCCGCCACTTGCCCCCCGTCGATTGTGACGAGCGCTCCGGCGGGGGTGGTGGTCACCGTGACCACCGAAGCGCGCGATCGCAGCGCTCGAGCCTCGCGCTCCGCCTCCGCGCGGTCCGGCGGCGACAAGTCGCGCTGCGCCAGGTACTCGTCGATCGTGTCGCACGCGCCCTCCGCGTCATCGAGCCGCTCTCGGCTCCGCGCAACGTTCCAGAGCTCGCTCGACGGACCCCCGAGGCGATACGCCGCCCGAAAATACCGGGCTGCGTCCGCGTATCGACCCTCGCGGAACCTCTGCACCCCTTCCTGGTCGAGCTGGCGCGCCGCGGCCACGTTGGGGCGCGCGTGAAGCTGGACGTCTGCCGTTTCGTCCGCGGCGGCCCGAGAGTGCCCTGCGCCGCCAGAGCACCCCGCCGCAGCGACGCAAGCCATCGCCAGCAGGAACGCGCGGGGGGGCATCTCGAAAGGAGTCACCTGCCCGTCCACGATGGGTTCGCTCATGCAGCGACGAGAACGAAGCGTGTCACCTCCGGCGGTGCCCCGACGCGTGACGGTGTCCCGACGGTGCCGAACCCCCGATTCACGTACAGCGTCGTTCCGCGGACTCGATATGCCCCGGCCACGTACTTCAAGAACAGCCGGGCGGCGCAGAAGCCGGGGTTGATCTGGCCGCCGTGGGTGTGGCCGCTGAGTTGGAGCGCAACGTGCCCCGCCCAGAGGTCGACGGTCGGAGGCTGATGCGAAAGAAGGATCCGCGGACGGTCGGGCGGAACCATCGACAGCGCGCGTTCCAGCTGCGGGCCCGATCGCCCGTACCGCGTCGACCAGCGGTCGTCGACACCCAGCAGGGCGAAGCCGCCGCCGTCGCGAGGGCGGATGACCAGGCCCTCGTCGACGAGCACGCGAACTCCCGCTGCTTGCAGCGCGTCGGTCACCTCGTCCACGTCGGCATAGTAGTCGTGGTTGCCGGGGACGACCGCGACCCCGTCGCGCGGTGCGAGATCGACGAGCTTGCGGCCCACCATCGGCGCCCAGGCCGAGTCGAAGTCGACGAGGTCGCCGGTGGCGACGATGAGATCGGGACGCGCCTTGCGCACCACCTCGAGCCCTTCGTTGATCTCGCGCTCGCCGACGTACGGGCCCGCGTGGATGTCGCTTATCTGAGCGATGACGTAGCCGTCGAGGGCGCGTGGAAGCCCGGCGATCGGGACCGGCACCTCGCGGAGCTCGAACGCGTGCCGGCCCCGCACCATCCCCCAGGCGAGCATCGACCCGGTCGCGCTGATCAGGGCGACCCCGCTCGTGGCCTCGACGAGCTGGCGGCGTGTCATCGCCCCGCCCGCCGCGACCGCCACTTCGGCGGGCTTCGCGCGCCGCGCGACGGCCCACGACGCCAAACGAACGGCCGCGATCGGGACAGCCGCAATCACGAGCGGCATCATGACAAGCTCGACGATCATTCGCGGGGCGGTCGAGGAGTAGTCATGCCCGACCAGCCAGTGAGCGAGCACCTGCACCAGCCAGAGCCCCGCGAGCGCGGCGGCAACGGCACCGCGGTGTCGGCCCAGCCACGGGAAAGAAGCCGTCGCCCATGCGTACAGAACGGCAAGGAGCGCGATCGGGCCGAAGAGGAACATCGAATGTCTGCGAGCTTCACCGTCTTTGTAGCATGCCGCTGACGACTCGCTCGACGCGCCCGTAGTCCCGTCGCACCTCGACGTCGCGGAAGCCCGCCTCTTCGAACAGGGCGACCACCGCGCCCGCCTCGCCGGCGCCTACTTCCACCGCGAGCACGCCGCCGCTCGACACCAGATGCGCCGGGGCGCCGGCGATCACGCGGCGCAATGTCGCGAGGCCGTCGTTGCCGCCATCGAGAGCGAGACGCGGCTCGAAATCGCGAACGTCCGGCTCGAGGAGCGCGATGTCGCTCGCTGGGACATACGGCGGATTGGCCGTCACGAGGTCGAATCGGCACGCAGGCGTGAGCCCGGGGTCTCGCGACTCGAGGGCGCCGAACAGGTCGCTCAGACCAAGCGCAACGTTGTAGGCGCCGAGGCGAAGCGCATTCTCGCGCGCGAGAACGAGCGCTTCCTCGCTCTTGTCGGTCCCCAGGACGAACGAGGTCGGCCGCTCGCGCGCGAGCGTGATGGCGACGCACCCGCTGCCCGTGCAGAGATCCAGGGCGCGCATGCACATCGAGAGGGGGCGCGTTCGCTCGAGCGCGACGTCGACCAGGGCTTCGGTGTCGGGGCGGGGGATGAGCACGCGTCGGTCGACGCGGAAGGGGCGGCCGTAAAACTCGCGTTCCCCGAGGATGTACGCCATCGGCTCGCGCGCGCGCCGGCGCTTGACCAGCTCGCGCAAGAGCCCCAGCTCTCGCGAGTCGAGGGGGCGCTGGGCTTCGACGATGAGCTGGATGCGCGTCGTGGCAAGGGCATGCGCGAGCAGGAGCTCGGCGTCGAGGCGGGGACTGTCGACCCCGCGCGATCGCAGGTCGTCGGTGGTCCACCGAAGCACCGCCTCGATCGTCCAGACTCGCGAATCGAGCGCGCCCGACGACACGGGCGCGACTCGTAGCGCAAAACGGCAGCGGCGGCGAGCGTCGCCGCGCTACGTCGCGGGCGCACGCACTCCTCGCTCGCCCTCTCTAGCTTCGAGGCGTTCGCTCGCTTTCTCGGCACCCTGCTAGATTCGTCGCTGCTTTGGATTCGCTCCCCCCTTCCCCGCCGGCGCACGGCGCGTACGTCTACGCTCCGGGCGACATCTACCCCGTCACACCGCGCGAGAAAGACCTGTGCGCACGGGCGAGCCGCCCCGATTGGGCGTACCTCGGCGGGCTCGTCGGGCTCGATGCGGTGACCATCTGGTTTGGCAGCTGGGACAAGGTCAAGTACACGGACAGTGTCCCTCTTCGGTGGAGCGGCCCCGCGGCAATCGGCCTGGCGTGGGGGGCGACCATCGGCGGCGCGTGGCTCGCGCTCCCGAAATGCTCGCCGACGTGGGTCGGCGAGTCGCCTCGCGAAGGCAATGTCCGTGCGATCTGGCCGCTCGCTCTCTCGCTTGGCCTGCTTGCGGGGGCGACCGCCCCGTTCATCAACGGAATCGCGGTCGGCTCCTACGACCTTCCACGGGAGTGGACCACCGAAGAGCGCGCAGGACACGTCATCGTGGCAGGGGTCGCCGGCTTCGTCGGGGCGCTCTTGCCGTACCTCCTGCCGCCGCGCACGTGGAGCGCCGCGGCCGAAATCGAGCGCATTCGATTCGGCGCCGACGGCCGCGGGGTGTACCTCGGCTACTCGAGTCGGTTCTGACGCTCCGCGGTTCAGGCTCGTTTGAGGAAGCGCGCGAGGATCTTCTTTTCCCCCCATCCCGGGAAGAACGCGACTACCGCCGCCTCTCCCACGTTGGCCTCGCTCACCACTTTTCCCTCGCCGAAGCGGTCGTGCTTCACTCGAGCGCCGCGTCTCAGCCCCGTTGCCACCACGTCTTCGGAGCGGTCGTCGAAGAAGTCGTGATCGACGAAGCGATCGCCGGGCTGCGGCGCGCTCGCCGGCGCGGCGAGTTGCGGGTGACGCCACGGCCGCCGCGCTTCGCCTGCGAAGCTATCGTCGACAGGACGTCCGGCGCTCGGGTCACGGTCGATGTAGCGACCGACCGACCCGGCGTCGAGGGCGCCGGTCGGCTGGTGCACGACCGTCGCCGCTGGTAACTCGCCCAAGAAACGGCTCGGGCGGTTCCAGCGCGTCTTACCGAAGATTTGGCGGGTCTGGGTGTGGACCATGACCAGCTGCTTGCGCGCCCGGGTGATGGCGACGTAGGCCAGGCGGCGCTCCTCTTCGAGCTCGTCGCTCTCACCGGGGTCGACGCCCTTGTACGGGAACATCTCTTCTTCCATTCCCGTCAGGAACACCCGCTCGAACTCGAGGCCCTTGGCGCTGTGGACGGTCATCAAGACCACGCGCCCTCCCTCCTCCATCCCGTCGACGTCGCTCGCGAGGGTCACCCGTTCGAGAAACCCGACGAGGCTCGGCTTCTCGCCGGCCGCCTCCGCCTCGGCCTCGTAGTCTTTCATCGAGCCGACGAGCTCGCGCAGGTTCTCGATGCGCGCGTCGGATTCGGCGTCGTCTTCCTCCTCGAGCGCCAGCACGTAACCCGTGTCCGAGAGAACCAGCTCCAAGAGCTCACCCGGAGGCAACTGCTCGCCCGCCGCCCGCAGCCGCCCCAAGAGGTCGCGAAAAGCCAGGAGCTTCTTCTTGGACGCGGCACCGAGGTTTCCGACGTCGTCGAGGTGATCGAGGGCGCCGGAGAGGGGCGCGTCGTGGGCCGTGGCCCAAGAGGCGAGGCGCTCGATCGTCGTCGCGCCAATGCCGCGCGCCGGGACATTGACGACGCGGAGCAGATCCACGTCGCTGCGCGGGTTTACGAGGATGCGCAGATACGCGAGCGCGTCTTTGATCTCCGAGCGCTCGTAGAACCGAGTGCCCCCGACGATCTGGTACGGAATGTTGGACGCGCGGAGCGCCTCTTCGAGAACCCGCGATTGGGCGTGAATGCGGTAGAAGACCGCGATGTCGCCCGCTTGGGTCCGCTCGGCGCGGGCGCGGACAATCGCGTCGACGACGAACGCGGCCTCGTCACGCTCGTCTCGCGCCGCCACGATGCGGATCGGCTCGCCGTCGGCGTTGGCGGTCCATAGCTCCTTCGGCTCGCGCTCGTTCGAGCGGGCGATGACGGCGAGCGCAGCCGCGACGATCCGCGCGGTCGACCGGTAGTTCTGCTCGAGCTTCACGATCGTCGCCCCGGGATAGTCGCGGCGAAAGCCGCGGATGTTGCGCACGTCGGCGCCGCGCCATCGATAGATGCTCTGGTCGTCGTCGCCGACGACGCAAAGGTTGGCGTGATCGCGGGCGAGCTCGCGCAAGAAACGGTACTGCGTCGCGTTCGTGTCCTGAAACTCGTCGACCAGCACGTAGTCGTATCGACGGCGGATGCGGTCCCCCTCGGGGGTGCCCTCGAGCAAGCGCGTGACGAGGAGGATCAGGTCCTCGAAGTCCACGGCATTCGCAGCGCGCAGCCGCTGCTCGTATGCGCGGAACAATCGCAGCGCGATGTCGTCGATGTACGAGTTGGCCGCCACCTCGTCCGGCCCCCGCCCCTCTTGCTTGTGCTTGTGAATGTGCGCAAGAACGGAGCGCGGCGGGAAGCGCCGGTCATCGAGGTCGAGGTCCTTGAGGACGCGCGCGATGAGCGCCTTCTGATCGTTCGCGTCGTAGATGACGAAATTCGGCTGGACGCCGACGGCAGCGCCGTGAACTCGCAAGAGCTTGGCGCACGTCGCGTGGAACGTGCCCACCCAAAGCGCTCGCGCGACCTCTGGGCCGCACAGGGACTCGAGCCGCGATCGCATTTCACCCGCGGCCTTGTTGGTGAAGGTCACGGCCAGGATCCGCCAGGGAGGAACGCGCGCGCAAGCGACCAGGTTCGCGACCCGGTACGTAATGACCCGAGTTTTTCCGCTGCCCGCCCCGGCGAACACGAGGAGCGGTCCTTGGGTGTGCGCAACCGCAGCCGCCTGAGGATCGTTCAGCTCGTCGACGGGCATCGAGCTCGCAACGTAGCCCGGATGATTCGCGAGCGCGGGGCGAAGTGTCCGGGCTCCGCGGCCGTCGGACGACGGGTCAGGGGGCAGGTTCAACGCCGGTAGTCTTCGGGACCAAACCGGACGTCGTCCAGCCCGCGCGACCGCAGCCCGGCGCGGAGGGCATCGACGACAATCCAGAGGACGTCGAAGCGCGTGGTCGGCATGTAGTACTCCTCTTCCGTCGTCTGCGGCAGAGCCTCGAGCCTTGCCTCGACGGCGTCCTTCTCGCCGGGGTCGAGCTCGAGGTGTGCGTGCCACCCCTCCACGGTCTCGAGGAGCAGCGCTTCGCGTACCATGCCGATCGGGTTGAATGCGCAGTACACCGTCGACAGGTAGATGCGCCACCCGGAGACCTCGCCGTCGGCAGACCACTCGGCGCCAAACTGCCGCCGAATGACCTCCCCGAGATAGGCCCCCGCGGCGGATTGCACCACCTCGACCGCTTCGGGGCGAACCGCCAACTCCGCGCGCGCATCGCGTACCCATTGATCGAGCAAACTGAGAGTGTCGGGAGAAAAGTCCAGCATCGTTCCGTAGCGCGCCGCGACGAAGCGAACACACGCCGCCGCGAACTCATCCACGACGCGGGGCGCACTCTCCAGCGCCTCCGGCACGTCGGGTCCCGGTTCCGCTTGCGCCTCGAGGTCGTCTGCGTCGTCTGCCGGCTCGACCGGACCGCCTTCTGCGGCACGGGCCGCCCCTGAAACGTCGTCGGTTCCTTTTGTCTGATCATGGATCATGGAGTTGGCCGTATGCTTGGAGGGGATGCGCTGCAAGGCTGCCACCGCATGCCCCCGGATTGTTCATGCGCTTGGGCATCTTTAGCGACATTCACGCGAACCTCGAGGCGCTCTCGGCCGTGCTCGAGGCGTATCGGTCCGAGGCGATCGACGTCTACTACTGCCTCGGCGATACGGTCGGCTACGGCGGTTCGCCGAACGAATGCGCTGACCTCGTTCGAGGAACGGCGAAGAAGACCATTCTCGGCAACCATGACGCAGCGGTCAGCAGCCGAATGGATTACTCCTACTATTACGAGGCGGCTCGCCACGCGCTCGACGCGCATGCGTCGGTGCTCTCGGAAGCGAACATGGCCTGGCTCAAGGCACTGCCGTACCAGGAGAAGCTGGACGACTGCGACGTCCTTCTGTGCCATGGATCGCCCGTGCGGCTCGAAGAGTTCGAGTACATCTTCGCCCCCGAACAAGCCCGGGAATGTCTGGCCATCTGGGACAAGATTGGCCACATTACGCTCATCGGTCATTCGCATCTCTGCAAGGTGTTCGCTCTCGGCCGAGGCAGCGTCGAGGAGCTCCCGCCCACCGATTTCGACCTCGAAGAAGGAAAGAAGTACATCGTCAGCGTGGGCTCGGTCGGCCAGCCGCGCGACTTCGACAACCGCGCGAGCTTCACGGTGTACGACACCGCGAAGAAGCGCTTCGAGTTCAAGCGCGTCGAGTACGACATCGAGCTCGCTGCCGACAAGGTGCTCCGCGCGAGGCTCGAGCGAAACTTCGCCCATCGGCTCTTTATCGGGGTCTAGCCCAAGCTTCGCCCAAGCTAGTTGAGAAGGGCCCGGCGCACGCCGAAGGTGTGCTCCCAGTTCTCGCGATACTCCGGCGTGGAGACCTGCGGCGGCCCCCCGTGCGGGGTGCTCGTCGGCTGCGAACCGGCCGCGGCGGGGATCGCGCACTCGACGTGGACGTTGAAGAGCGCCGGCGCGTCCGTTCGGCGCTCGAGGCGCACGACCTCCGCCCCGGCTACGAGCGGACGCCCCTCGCGCATGGGTCGGACTTCCCCGGCCTCGATTCGCCCGGGACGCGCGCGAAGAACGCGCGCGCCTTCGCCGTCGTTGGTGGGGCTGTGCATGAGCACGACGTCGAAAGCGTCGCTTTCTTTGCGCTGCGGCCCGTCCGCGGACATTGGCTACGCAAAGTGTAGCGCATTCTGCCGTCGCGCGCCGAGCCGGGGGCGCGGTCGAGCGCAGGCGCGCGTCGGCACATCGTTCGGAGCGTCAAGCGTTCGGGGAGAGCGGCCGACTCGTTCGAGCCAGGCGAGACGGCCCTTGAACCCTGAACAAGCACGCAGTATATAGGGAAGGACATGGACGACGCCAAAAACAGGACCAAGGCTATCGAGCTCGCTGTCGCGACGATCGAGAAGGAGTACGGCAAAGGCTCGATCATGCGCCTCAAGGAAGGGGCGAACATCGGCGAAGGCGTGCAGGTCGTCTCGACGGGGAGCATCGGGCTCGACATCGCGCTCGGCATCGGCGGTTACCCACGGGGCCGCATCATCGAGATTTACGGCCCTGAGTCGAGCGGCAAGACGACGCTCTCGCTGCACGCGATCGCACAGGTTCAGAAGGCCGGTGGCGTCGCGGCGTTCATCGACGCCGAGCACGCGCTCGACCCGACGTACGCTCGCAAGCTCGGTGTGAAGACCGACGAGCTGTTGGTCTCACAGCCCGACTACGGGGAGCAGGCGCTCGAAATCGCCGATATGCTCGTGCGCTCCGGTGCGGTCGAGCTCGTGGTGATCGACTCGGTCGCCGCGCTCGTGCCGAAGGCCGAAATCGAGGGGGACATGGGGGACAGCCATGTTGGCTTGCAAGCAAGGCTGATGAGCCAAGCGCTGCGAAAGCTCACCGCAACGGTCTCGCGCAGCAATTGCTTGCTCGTCTTCATCAATCAGATGCGCATGAAGATCGGGGTGATGTTCGGAAGCCCCGAGACCACGACGGGCGGCAACGCGCTCAAGTTCTACGCGAGCGTTCGCCTCGACATCCGCCGCATCGGTGCCATCAAAGAGGGAGCCGTTGCGGGAGCGAAAGACCCCGCGGTCGTCGGCAATCGAACACGCGTGAAAGTCGTAAAAAACAAGCTTGCTCCGCCGTTTCGTGAGGTGGAGTTCGACATTCTGTACGGCCAGGGAATCTCGCGCTCAGGCGATATCGTCGACCTCGCTTCCGAAGCCGGCATCATCGAAAAAAGCGGCGCATGGTTTTCGTTCGGCGGCGAACGCATCGGGCAGGGACGTGAAAACGCGAAGGCCTACCTCGAGCAGCACCCGGAGATCATGGATAAAGTCGAGGCGCTCGTCCTGGCCAAGTCCGGGATCAAACGCACCATGACCGGGGGGGCCACCATCCCGCAATCGAACGGCGCGCCGCCGTCCAGCGAAGAAAAAAAGAAGCCAGCCCAAGTCAAACCTGCGAACTAGCAGGGAGCGAGAAAGCGACGCCCCCGAATCGTCGGTCGGCACCCCCCCATGAAGCTCTACCTCATGCGACATGGCCCGGCTGAGGAGGAAGCGGACAGCGGGATGGATGGGGACCGGGCACTGACGGCTATCGGGCGCCAGCGCGTGCGGAAGGTCGCGGGGACGCTGCTGGAAGCGGGGGAGCAGCCGACCCATGTGATAACGAGCTCGCTCGTGCGCGCAGTCCAAACCGCCGAGGTCGTCGCGCTCGTCACGAACCTCGCGGATCGCGATGGGATCGTGCGAGCTCGCCGCGAGCTCGCCCCAGGCGGGGCGGCCGCACAGCTGGCCGAGCGCCTGGTTTCGGAGGGGCTCCGCCGCGTCATGCTCGTCGGTCACGAGCCCGACCTATCGGACGTGGTGTCTACGCTGTGCGGCGCGTCCTTTGGACGCCCGTTCGAAAAGGCGATGGTCGTTGGCCTTCAACTCGCGCCGCGCAGCGGTCCAGCCACGATTCGATTCGTGCTCGACCCGAAGACGCTTCATCTCGAGCATGCTCGGTAGGTCGGTAGGACGGGTTGCCCTTCGGCCGGACCGCGACCGATCGCCCGCCCAAACCGGTAGGACGGTGCCGCCCGCGTCAAGCGTTTTCGGCAGCGTCGGTTCGGGCGCCGAATGGGCACGCAAGCGCCCGCTTTGGGGGCGCTGCCCCTCTTGCCCAAGCCATTGGAATAACAGAATAAATGACTGTTCCTTGACACGTCAACCCCGGTCCTCTAACCCGCTCGGTTGGAGGCCATGGATGGGCAGTCGGAGCGTCGTGCCCCTTCTCTATGCGAGCCGGGCGGGCGCCCCACGGATGTCGCGTGGCCGGGCGGTCACGGCGCCTCGTCATCAGGTTGCTGCGGCCATCCGTATCCCTGAACGGGTGGGGGCTCAGCTCCGGCTCGTTTTTCCCTCCGCCGCACCCCGACTCTTCGTGCACGAGGGGGCCAGGCAGGCCCTCGAGCGCAAGCTCCGGGGCGCCTTCCCGGGACCGGTCATCCTTTCCATCACCGACAATCGTCACTCGATTATCACGCACCGCGTCCAACGTGGCGTTTTGCACGCCAGGGTCCATCACATGTTCCTGGATGCGCCGGCCTCCGTCGTGGATTCCCTCGTGCGCTACGTGACGCGCGGCGACCGTGACGCGAGCGCCATCCTCGGGGACTACATCGACTCCAACGGCTTCCGCCTCGCGCGTCGGAAGCGCAACGCACCGCTCGTCACAAAGGGAAAGCACCACGATCTGCTTTCGTTGCTCGACGACCTGAACCAGCGGTACTTCAACGGCGGAGTCAACGCGCTCATCACGTGGGGTAAGCGCCCTACGAACAGGGCCCCCACGCGCAAGACGATCAAGCTCGGTAGCTACAGCGCAGTCGACCGACTCATTCGCGTGCACCCTTCGCTCGACCGCACATGGGTGCCTCGGTACTTCGTCGCTTACATCGTCTACCACGAGATGCTTCACCAAGTGATCCCGGGAAGCCGCGGGCTCGGCCGCGTCAACTTGCACCCGCCTGAGTTCAAGGAGCGGGAGCCGGAATTCCACCACTACGTGCGAGCGATCGAGTGGGAGAAGCGTCACGTCGCGCGTCTTCTTCGCTCGTGACGCTCGAGACGGGATGGCTCGAAGCCCGGCGACTGTTGCTGCTCACGTGAAAGGCTCACGCCCGAGCCGCCGAGGGGCGCACCCATGCGGGTAGGCGCCTGCTGGGCGGCTTCCGCCCTGGCCGCGGCAGTCGCTTGCACCAGGGTGGCTAGCGCACCGCCTAGGGGGCTTCCACTCCCTAAAATATCGGCAGCAGCTCCGTCTGGGGTGGCCGACGCGAAGACCGGCGGGGAGCGAAACCCAGCGCGGTCGCACCTTCTCGGGACAATCGCCCGCAAGTCGATTGGACCGTTTGCCGCTCGCACCAACGAGGGCGGCATGGCCGCCTGGATCGTGCCCGCGGAAGGCGGCGGGCAAGCCGATCTGATCGTGGTGCCGTTCGGTGTCGACGGCTCGCCGCTCGGCGAGCCGCGCATCGTTGCCGCGGTGCCTCGAGAGGCCACTTCGCTGCTCGTCCGACCGGCCCCGAGTGGTCATGACGGATGGCTGCTCGTGTGGAGCGCTATCCTCGATCGAGGCGAGTCTCTGACGATGCTGCAACTCTCCTCGGATGGAACCGTGCGGCGCGGCCCCATCGAGCTCGAGCGCACCAGCGACCATTTGACGTGGACCGACCTCCTACCGACCGAGCGCGGGGCTCTTTGCTTTTGGGCGGAGGACACTGCCGCGGGCGACGCGAACCTCCTCGCCGCTCCAATTGATTCGGACGGTACGCCGCGCGGGGTGCCCGTCCGCGTAGCGCGCGGCGTCGAACGGTGGGCCTCCGTTCGCGCGGGCAGCGGCGCCGCGCTGGCGCTCGTCACGCGCGACAAGGACTCCTCGTCCGGCCTGCTCTCGTGGTTGCGTTTGGACGCCGAGGGCAACGCGCGGAGCGCTCCGGTTCCGGTGGGCAAGGGGCCCACCGTGAGTGGCGACATCGAAGCGGTCGCGTTTCACGACGGGTGGTTGCTCGCCTGGACCGATCGCACGGGAGAAGATCCCCAGGTGACCCTCGCGACGATCGACCCCACGGGACGTGTACAAGGTCCGACCCGCGCCATGAACGCGGTGGGTGGATCCTCGCTCGTCACGGTGGCCGCGGGCGTCTCGAGCATCGCCCTGGCATGGGAGTCTCCGCATGGGCGCACTCGTCCTTGGAGCCTTCTCCATCTCGCAAGGGTCTCCGACGCGCCCGGGCTGGCCGCGCAGCCCGTGACCTCGTTCGAGGTCGAGGCACGAGCACCTACGGAGCTCGTCCCCACCGACGATGGCTTCGCCCTCCTCACGACCCCCGTGCCCAAGTGCCAGGCAGCTCGCCCGAGAGCAGCGAGCTCCCCCGACTGCTCCGCCCTCCCGATGTTCCTCCGTTACGACGCGCGCCTGACCCCCGTCCAGGCCGAGCCAATCGTGGTCGGCAAGACGCGGTCTGCGGCCGCGCTCGCATGGGGCCTGGTGTGTGGGCGAGACCGATGCGTGGCGATGGCTTCCGCCGCCGAGGCGCCCACGCCCGTGTTCGCCGTCGATCTCCCCCCTCGCACGTCACCCTTCGAAGCGCCGGCCGCGGCGGTCCCGACCGCCGGCCTCCTCGCCCGGGCGACGGGCATCGTCACCATCGAGTCGGGGAAGCCGTACCTCGACGTGGCCGCGGCGCGCGTTGGCGACGCAACGCTCGTCGCGACGATGGCCAGCGCGGAGAACACTGACTCCGACCGAGGGCGCGAGCGCGGTGAGACGATCGGCGTCCGTGCGTTCGACGCAGACGGCCGGGCGGTCGACACGGCGAGCTCGCTGACGTCGCACGCGGTTGCCGTCGGCCGGGTGGCCATCGCGCCGGCACCGCAGGGCGAGGGCGGCGCCGCGGCCGCTTGGGTTGCGCGTCACGACACGGGTGCGGAAGTCCACGTCGCCCGCCTCGACGGGCACGGCCACCGAGTCAAAGAAGTGCCGATCACGGCAGCCAAGGGGGACGCGAGCAGCGTCGCGATCGCGTGGGCCGGGGATGGCTGGCTGGTCGCGTGGGTCGATTGGCGGGACGGCAACGGCGAAGTGTACGCGGCCAAGGTCGATCGCAACCTGAACCGTGTCGCTCCCGATCAGCGAATAACCCGAGCACCGGGCGACGCGGCGGACGTAACGCTCGCGGTGGGGGGGGATCTCGCGTGGCTCGCCTGGAGCGACCCTCGCGAAAGTCCCCGCGAAGGCGTTGGCGACGTGTACGTCACGCTTTTGCGCGCCCGCGACGCGAAGCGCACGGGAGACGAGGTGCGCGTACTGGCAACGGCGGCGCACTCGCGATCCCCCGAAGTGGTCGTCAGCCGCGACGGGGCGCTGCTCGCCTGGATCGAAGACGCACCGCCCGGTCTCGACGCGCCCGGGGCTGCGATGGTCGCGCAGCTTGCGCCCGGCGGTCGCGTGGTCGGCTCGCCCCGGCCTCTCGCGTTGGGGGGCGAGGGGCAACCGACCAGCATCGTTCTTGCGCCGTCACCGCGGGGAGCGCAAGCGATTGTCGCCCGCGCGAGTCACGACTGGGTAACGCTCGACGCCCTCGAAGTGTCGAGCGACGGCTCGGCGGGGCCTGCATGGCCGGTGGTGGATCTCGACGCGTCCGCCCCTTTCGACGTCGCGCTCGCGCTCGCGGGCGGGTCGCTTTTCTACGATGACACGGGAGGTAGCGCCGGGCGCCGCCGGGTGCGCAGCGTTACCATCGCCTGGTAGAGGCGAAATAGCGCCCCGAGGGAGCGCGCCGCAACTTCCCTTGCCGACCGGCCGATTGGGGAGCAAAGAGGAAGCCAGCCGCCGGGCTAGAAGGTTGTCCGGGAGAACGTCATGGGAATCGACCAGATCGGCAAGAAAGGACCGCCGCTCACGCCCCCCGCGGAAGCAATCGGCGGGAAACAACGCGCCGAGACGCGGCAGCCGTTCGAAGTGTCGACCGCCCGCCCAATGCCTTCGACGCCCCAGGTGGCGCCGCTCGAGGCGCCTCGCACCGCACTCGACCGGTGGCGTGCCGGAGAAGTCGACGTCCACGGGTACATCGACCTCAAGGTCGACGAAGCAACGACGCATCTGGCTTTGCTGCCGGCGCAAGAGCTCCAAGCGATCCGCGCCGCGCTGCGCGACCGCATGGCGAGCGACCCCACGTTGGTCGAGCTCGTCGGCACCGCGACCCATCGCGCGCCCGGTCCACCAGGGGGTGACGGGTGACATGACCGGCGGTCCGTCCCGGCCCTCACTGGCGGCGACGGCGCGACCGAGAGGCCGTCCGTCGCCGGGGCGCCACGTGTCGCGCGTCGGACGGCGCGCGTGGATCGTCGGGGCAGGGGCAGCGATCGCCTGCTCGCGAAGCGAACGCGCGGCTGGCGATGGTCTGCCGTCGGCGACGTCGCGGAACGTTCGTCTGCTGGATTGGGACATGGGCCAATGGCCCTGGGGTCGGGCGCGAGCCGCGATCGTGGTCCCCACCTGGGGAGGCTCCGAGACCCGCTTTCCGGTCGTGGTCGCACTGCACGGTCGCGGCGAGGCGCTCAAACCGCCCGCCGAGGGGATGATGGGGTGGCCACGCGACTATGCGATGGTCCACGCGATCGATCGCCTTCGCGCTCCCCCACTGCGCGAGTCCGACTACCTCGGGTTCGTCGACACGGCCCGCATGGCGCAGGCGAACACTTCGCTGGGGGCGCGCCCGTTCGGAGGTGTCATCGTCGCCTGCCCGTGGCTTCCCGACTTTCGGCCCGCAGCCACGGGCGACATCGCTGCGTACGGCCGATTCGTTCTCGACGGGCTCCTGCCGCGCGTGCGTCGCGAAACGCCCGCCCTCGGCACCGCCGAGGCGACCGGCATCGACGGAGTCTCGCTGGGCGGCATCGTTGCCCTGCGCATCGGCCTGACCTCACCCGACGCCTTCGGGGCCGTCGGCGGCATTCAGCCCGCGATCGCCGAAGGCCAAAACGGGGAATGGACCGCCCTCGCGCAGGCCGCGCGGGCGCGCCGCGCGGGAATGAAGCTGCGCCTGCTCACGAGTCACGACGACTACTTTCGCGACGCGATCATCGCCGTGTCGGAGGCCTGGAGGACCGGCGGAATCGACCATGATTTCGCCGATATACCGGGGCCGCACGACTACGTGTTCAACCGCGGGCCCGGCTCGATCGAGCTCCTGTTGTGGCACGATCGCGCACTTGCAAGGAGCTGAAGTCGGACTGCAACAATATGTCCCTGCGAAAATTCGCTGCTATGTTGGGCCATGTGAGGCGTCTCGCATGGCTCGTCCTGCCGGCAACTTTCTTCGCCTGCGCCGAGCAGATCCCCGATCACATCGAGCTTCAGCCGTCCGGAGAGAGCGTTGAGTTCGCCGCCGAGCCGCCGGGCACAGGGGCGTACCAGCTGGTGGGTCCGGTAACCGGCCAGGCTGCGGCCAACGATCCGGAAGCCGCGCAACAGGCCGCCAAGAACGACCTTCGCAACAAGGCCGCCGCGATGGGCGCGTCGCTGGTGACCATCGACCAAGATCTCGGTGAGCCCATGCCGCTTCAGGAAAAGACCAAAGTGCGGCTCGTGGGCCGCGCCTACAAGTCGGCTGATTGAACGGCCGGCAAATTGGGCGAGCGGAGCCCCGAAGGGATTGGAGCCAAGTCCACCCCGGAGGAGCGCAGCGGAGGCTGCACAGGAAGACTACCATCGCGGCAATGGCCGCGTGGCTCGTGCCCCTCGAAGTCCTCGCCCAGCGCCGGGGAGGCGACGACCCGCGGATCGTCGGCGGCAAGGCGGCGCGACTTGCGTGGCTCCTTCGGAATCGTTTCGACGTGCCAGATGCCGTGGTCCTCCCGGCGGACGCCTTCGTGCAGGCGATTCGCGACCTGCCTCCGGGATGCGAGCCGCGTTCCCTCCTGCGCGCGGCGGCCGGACGGGGAGGGGGAGCGCGCGCCGCCGAGGCCCACGCGCAGATCGAGGCCGCGCCGCTGCCGAAGGGGCTCGAGCAAGAGCTCCACGCGCTTTGGCAAGACGTCGGAGAGAGGTGCCCCTGGGGGTTTGCCGTGCGATCGAGCGCCACGTGTGAAGACGGCGCCCTCGTGTCGATGGCCGGCCTCGCCGAGAGCATTCTGGGGGTGCGCGGTGGCGATTCCCTCATCCACGCCGTGCGCAAGGTATGGGCGTCGATCGCGAGCGGGCGCGCACTCGCGTATCTCGCGGCACACGGCGTTCGCGACGTGGGAATGGCGGTGATCATCCAGCGCGTCGTTGAAGCGAGGGCCGCGGGTGTCATGTTCACGCGCGCCCCCGACGGACGAGCGCGCGGAGCGGCGGACGAGCGCATCGTCAACGTGGGTTTTGGCCTCGGGGCGCCCGTCGTCAACGGCGTCACCGCGCCGGACGTGCTCCGCATCGACGCCAGAGGACGGCTGGTGGGCTCGATCGTGGCACGCAAGCCCAAGTCGACCATCGTTGGCGAGGGCGGCGTCACTGAGGTAGACGTCGACGATCCCGATCGTCCGGCGCTCTCACGGGAGCGGATCGCGGAGCTCGCCGAGATTGCCGCGCGCCTCGAGAAGCTCGAGGCGGTCGCCTGGGACGTCGAGTTCGCGTGCGACGACGAACGCACGTGGATCGTCCAAGCGCGACCCGCAACCGGCCGAGGGTTCCCCGAGGGTGGGGACGCGGACACGGTCTGGAGCAGCGTCAACGTGGGCGAAGCACTGCCCGGCGTGGCGACGGTGTTCACGTGGTCGGTCGCCGGCGCGTTCAGCGAGGCCGGATTCCGCCGCGCGTTCGCCGCGCTGGGTTGTCGGGTCCCCAAGCACACCCGAATCGTCGGCAACGTGCACGGGCGCTTCTATCTCAACCTCACCCAGTTCATGCGCATCGCCGCGCAAGTACCTTTCCTCGATCCGCGCACCCTCGTCGAGCTGGCAGGAGGGTGGGGCGGCGACGAGCTTGCGATGCAGGTTCAGGACGTGAGCCGCCGCAGCTTCTACCTGCGGCTTCCTCTGACAGCGTCTCGACTGCTGCGCGAGCAGCTTCGACTCGACGAGCACGTGAAGGCATTCGAGGCGTTCGCCGAGAAGCAGTGGCGCGCGCAGAGCGCTCTGGACCTTGCGATCCTGCCGGACGAGGGCGTTGCTCGGCGGCTGCGCGACATCCAGGCACTGCTCGAGCGCTCGGGGACCGTCATGTTGACGTGCGCCTCAAGCGCGCTCGGCTCCCACCTGGCACTGAAGACGATGCTCGAGCGAGTTGCCCCGCTCGACGCGGAACGTCTCGCGCAATCGCTGACGAGCGGCATTCGCGACGTCGAAAGCGCGCGCCCCGCGATCGGCATCATGCACGTCGCCGGCCTCGCTCGCCGTGAACCGGAAGCGGGGGCGGCGATCGAACGCGAGGCGACGACCGGCCTCGACGCGATCCCCGAGGGCGCGACACGCCGAGCCTTGCAGAGCTTCCTCGAGCTTTACGGAGACCGCGCCGTGCGGGAAGCGGAGCTTTCGACGCCTCGCTGGAAGGAAGATCCACGCCCGGTACTTCGCATGCTGCGCGCCGCGCTACGCACCGACGCGCACCGGATGGAGGGCACAATCGCTCGGGCGAAGGCGACGGCCGACGGCGAGATGGCCCGGCTCGTGCCAAAGCTCAACATTCTCGAGCAGACGATCTTGCGTCACCTCGTGGCGCGTGCCCAGCGCTCCGCTCGTCTGCGCGAGCGGATGCGTGCGTGGGTGACGCGCGTGCTCGGAATGCTGCGCGAAGCTGCGCTCGACGCCGATCGGCGTCTCTTGCGCCGCGATGTGGAGCTCCAGGCGGACTGGCGCTCGCTCGTCGAGTCAGGCTCCGCGCTGGCGAGTGTACGCAGCGTCTTCTTTCTGACGATCGACGAGGTCGTCGCCGCGCTGCGCGAACCGCGCGTGGAGCTCGCTCCGCTCGTGCGCTCGCGCCGCGCCGAGCTCGCGCGCGATCGCGCGCGGCCCGATCCCCCCGCGACGTTCGTGGGTTCACCTCCGCCGCTGGTGCTCCCCCCCTGGGGCGGAGAAGTCATGCGCGGCTTGCCGGCGAGCGCGGGCGTGGTCGAGGGGCGGGCGCGCGTCCTACTTCGCGAGGACGAAATGGACGCCTTGCAGCCGGGAGAAATCCTGGTCGTGCACACGACGGACGTCGGATGGACGCCGCTCTTTCTGGTAGCCGCGGGGGTGGTCACGGAGCTGGGCGGACCCCTGTCGCACGCAGCGGTCGTCGCACGCGAGTTCGGTGTGCCGAGCGTCGTCAACGTGGCGGGGGCAACGCACGCCATTCGCACGGGAGACATGCTGCGCGTCGACGGCGACCGGGGGATGGTCGAGCGGCTGCGAGGGTAGCGCACGACTCTCCACGGGGCTTCGCCCGGCCGTTCAACGCGGGCCGCGGACCTCGAGCAGCTTCATGACGGCTCGCCTTTGATCGCGCATCCAGCCATCCAGCCCGAAGAGCCGCAGATGGGTGCCATAGTCGTCCACCCGGAGCCCCACCGACAAGAAACTCTTCGTCGCAACGACGCCTCCGCGACGGCGGGTACCTGTGGCTGCGTAGCTGCCGCGCAACGCGACGTCACCGCCTCCCGCGTCGAGGTCCAGAATGGCGAACTGATTCGCCCCGATCGTGAGTCGGGCCGACCCAACCAGGCGCGGCACGTCGGTGATGCGCACCAATATCTTCGGAAAGTCGCTCCCGAACAGGACCGCCAGGAGGGGTCGGGCGTCACGTGCGTCGACGCGCACGAGGCCATCGATCTGCAGGGCGGGAGACATGCGGAGCGTCGCGCGCGAGAGGGTGACGTCGCCGCACCAGGCCGAGGTAGTCGCCGACGCGCCGGTGACGGCCACGTTGCGCATTTCGAGGCGAGCGTCCGACAAGCCAAGGAGGTCGGCTTCAGGGCTGAACCCACGCAGACCCGCGTTGATGTGGAAGTCCCCCGCGATGCGCGTGTCTTCCAAGCGGACAGCGCCGTTCACCACAGCCACGTCCACCCTCCCCGAGGCGGTGCCGAGATCGTCACTGACCACCAGGTCGGCGGACGCACGCGCGGTGCCGGACTCGATTCCCACGGGGCTTCCGGGCGGGAGCAGCGCGGCAAGCACCCTGGCGTCGGGAAGTGACGCCGCGTCGACGACCAGGTGAACGGCACCACCCCTCAAGGTCGGCCGCTGAAGGTCGAACCCCGATGCGCGCGCATCGAGCACCACCCGCGCCGCGAAGAATTCGGGGCCGCTCTGGGCGTCAAATCGGCCCTCCACGCGCGTGAGCGTCGCGCGGGAGTCCGTCAGCGACATCGTACCTCTTCGAAGGTCCCATCGAGCGACGTCGGCGAAGAGACTGACGTCGCCCCCGAGGTGCAGGGCCTTGTCCCGGATGCCCATGTGGAGGGCGCGTGCGCGGACCTGCCCGTGGGCGACGTGTCTCTCGACGTCGACGCGCACCTCGGCGTCGAAGGCGCCGTCGTTGGATTCGAGCGCGAGCGCGGTCCTCTCGGGGAGAAGGGCGCCGAGCGCTGCAGGGTCGTGGACCTTCGCACCCACGAGCGAGGCCGACATCGAAATCTTGTCAAGGGGGTCGCCAATAGCAAAGTGAGGGCTCTTCGCCTCCACAGCAATGCGATCGAGAGACATCCCAGGCGCAGCGCTGTCGTCGCTGAAGCCGCGCTTGGTGATCGTCACGTGGTCCACTTCGACGCTTGCGTGGTCGAGGGCGAGGGCTCCGCTATCCCAGTGCCATTCGTGGACGCGCGCGCGCACGCCGACGTCGGCTTCCACCTGGAGCCTGCCGTAGCCGAGCCTCATTTGCTTCGACTCGATGTCGAGCGTGCCGCGCGCAAGGTGATTGGAGAGCACGAGCTTTCCCTCGAGCGAGAAGTGCGAGTGGCCGGATACGAGCCGCATGTCGGATCCCTTCGGCAGATACGCGTGCAAGAGGCCGGGGGCCACGATGTCGGCGGCCGGCATCGCGATGGCTACGTCCAGCGCCTCGAGTGGATCGGCGAGATCCACGTGATGCCCGCGTGCATCGAGGCGCAGGTCGCTGACTTGGACGAGCGGCACCTCCGGCGCGTCCTCCGACGCAATGGATCCCCCCGTGACCGCCAATGCCACGTTCGCGTCATCCAGGCGGCGCGTGTCGAAGCGATACGACGAGAATTGCGCGAGCACCGACGTCTGCCCGCGCACTCGAATCTTCGCGACGAGCAGATCGAGATCCTCGGCCCGCAGGACCGCGCTTCCCGTCGCGCGCTTCTCCGCCAACCACCCCTCCAGCCGCCCCGTGGCCCGAGCGCGGCCACCCTCGATGGCGAGCGCCGTGTTCGTTGGAATGTACACCGAAAGCGCCCGGGCGTTCGGCAGGTCGCCCCGAGCGACCTCGACGACCACGTGAAGATCCGCGAGCGGATGCGCCAGATCGAGAGCGCTGGCGTCGCCCGTCGAGTCCACTCGGGCGGCGCGGACGAAGGCGGTAGTCGAGCGAACGGCCCGTTCGCCTCGAAAGGCCGAGACGTCCGTGGCCTCGGCTCGAAAGGTGAGCCGATCCCGCTGTTTGTCCGCTTCTCGCGCAACTTCGGCCTTCAGCGTCAGCGACCCCGTCGCCCAATACCCTGCGCCGGCCAGCGCAAACGGAGCCGCTGACCCCTCCAGCCGGCTGTCCTTTTCGAGCACTCCGCTCTCGACGTGCAGAACGGCACGGCGAACCTGCGCAGCGCCTCGCGCCGTCACACCGCCCGGAAACACCGGGAGGCGACCAAGGTCGGGAAGGACCGCACGAGCGTCACATCCGAGCGAGACGCGCGAAAGGAGCTCTGTTCCACCAGCCGTGCGAGGGTCGAACCGCGCCAGAGTGACGTCGAAGACACTTCCGTCGAGCCCTTCGGCGATTGGCCCTCGGGTCGTGCGCACTGCGCCTCGCGCCACGGCGATCCGCACCGGGCCCACGTCTACGGAGCGCATCGGCTTGAGGAAGAAACGGCCCTCGATCCGTGCGCTGCCCTGGAAGCGAGCGTGGTCGATCCAGACTTCGCGTGTGTCGTCGGCGACGACATCCTCGAGATGAGCCGTCCACAAGTTGTAGTCGGCGTCGGACCACTCAGCGGCCGAAGGCTCATTCGGGGGGCGTATGGAATAGGGAGGGAGACCCTCGATGGGCGGCAGGCCGGTGACCTCGTCTTGGGACGACGGCGCGGCCGCCAGCCGCCCCCTCAGCCGGAAGGAGGCGCCCCTCCCGCGAACATGAGTGGCCTCGAAACGCATCTTGGCGAGGGCGACGAACGAGACGCGGAATTGCACCTCGTCGAGGCGCAAAATCCACTCCACGTTCCCGTCGCGGCCCCGGATCGATATCTTCCGTGCGTGGATTTTCCACGGCGCCAATGACCACGCGCGCTCGTAATGGATATCGATGATGTCCGGTTGCCCGTTGACCACCTTGGCAAAGAGCGGCGTGGAGAGAAAGACGTTGACACCGACCACATAGAGAAGGGCGAACGCGCCGCAGGCCCAGAGCGAAGCTCGCAGGAGGCGCACGCCGGGACGGCGACGTCCACGCGTACCCTTTTCGCTTGGTGTCTCCGCGTCGAACGGGCGGTCGCGTGCCATGGCCCTGTGTCTACAAGAGCGGACCTTGGACGTCAGCGTGCGTCGCGACGAGCTTGCTGGCGTCGATTCCGCGACCCCACGTGTGCCCGCACGCGCGGTACTTGCGACGCCGCGAGTTTGCGTCCCTTGCGGGCCGCGTCGGACGCTGCCGACCTCCTTCGCTGCTGCCGGTTCGGCCGCGACGCAGGGGCCGAGCGCGTCGCGCGAGGTGAGGGCACAGCGGAACGGCCCGTCCCCTCCCGTGCCGCAGAGCGCTTGCGACTGGGGCTGGGCTCCGGAGCCCGGTGTCGGTCGACCGTTGCGGCATGGGCCTCGAATCGCTTCAACACCTCGCCAAAGAGCTCTGCCTTCTCGACGGTTCGGGCATTCCCTCTTGCGGAGGTCAGCCCAGGCCGGAGGGCCTTTGCACGTGCCTTGCGCGCTTGTCGCCTCGCTAGATTGGAGAACTTGCTCTTGAGGCCGCGCGCCCGTGCGATCTTGGCTTCCAAGAGCTTCGGAGTCAGCGACCTCAGCGCTTGGGCTCTTGCCGCAGCAACCAAAGCAAGCTCCTGCTGGGTGCAGAGCTCGCGCGCCCTCTTGAAGTCGAGCGTCATGCAGCGGTGGTCAGCAGGACACGTGCCGGAGCGGCTCTCGCATTCGCCTCCCGGCGAATACAAGTCCAGCTCGCCGCCCGGGGCCCGCTGGATACCTGTTGCGGGGGCCCTACCTACCGGTCGGTGGCTGCCCAGCGCGGGTCGCCATCGAGCAACCAGTCGAGTTGCGCCTTTGTCTCCTCGGCGACCGGGCCGTTGTACCAATGGATGAACTGCCCCGCATCCGGCAGCTTCCCCAGGACGACGCGCGCGTCCCCGCCCGCGTGATCGAGCAGGCGCGCCGCCCTGCGCGCGGAGTCGACGCGAGCCTTGAGCCCGCAGGCAAACATCACACGCTTGCCGCCGCCGTGAACGAATTGCGCGGCGACCTCGGGCGACCAGCGGTCTTCGCCACCTTCGGTCAGGACGGCGCGCGGATAGCGCGCAGGATCGTGCGAGATGATCCAAACGCCCAAGATCGCGCCGAGGGAGAAGCCGGTATAGAGCATGGCGCCGCCGTCGACGTAGCCCGCGTTGTTTTCGCGCAGCGCCTGCAATCCGGCGTCGATCTCCCTGGCCAGCGCGGGACCACTTTTGTAGCGAAACGTCTTGTCCGGCATCGGGTCGCCGCGGGGGCAGAGAACCCACGCGCGATTGCCGACGATCCACCGCCAGTTGTCGCAAAGTCCTTCCGGAAAGTCCCAGAGACCGTGAGTGGCCACGACCACGGGGCGAGGCGACGTGGCGCCGAGCGGGATCGAGACGACCGCCTCTGAGAACCCGGGCACCGGCAAGGGCACGATCGGCACGGCGCCCGCGAGCGGAGGATGGGCCGCAGGCTCGATGGGAGCGGTCGCCTGAACCGTGCGGCCGGCGCTTTCGTCGGTGGGCTGGGCGGAAGTCGACGACGACGCTGGCACCTGAAACGCGTGCGACGGTGGAACGGCTGCCCTGTCACCGCACCACTTCTGGGTCGCGGCTATGGCAAGGGCCACGACTGGGGAAGTTCGCCTCAGCGCGTGCATGCTTCACCCCTTGGACCAAGGTCTTAGCCCGCCGAAACCCGGATGCCCGCCCGTCGCGACGGATCGGCCCGCTCGGGGCAAGCGCTTCACTAACGCTAACGGCAGGCGCTCCACCTGGGGGCTACCCCCCGCACGCCGGGCCGTGTATCTCGTGTTTCCCATGAGCCGCATTCACCGCTCGCTTCCGCCTGCAGGGACCTCCATCGGCATCGCGTTTTCGGGCGGGCTCGACACGCGCACCGCAGTCGCATGGATGTCGCGCCACGGCCTCGATGTCTGCGCGTACACGGCCGACCTCGCCCAGCCTGACGAGAAGAACGTCGCCGACATCCCCCCCCTCGCGATTCGACACGGCGCCAAGCTCGCGCGCCTGGTCGACTGCCGCGACCCGCTCGTGCACGAGGGCGTCGTGGCGGTGAAGTGTGGGGCGTTTCACCTTTCGACGGGCGGAAAGAAATACTTCAACACGACGCCCCTCGGCCGGGCCGTCACGACAACCGCGATCATCCGCGCGATGCGCGAAGACGGCGTGAACATCTTCTCGGACGGGAGCACGCACAAGGGAAACGACATCCAGCGCTTCTTCCGCTACGGCATGCTCGTCAACCCGACGCTCGCCATCTACAAGCCGTGGCTCGACCGCGCGTTCATCGACGCGTTTGGCGGGCGAAAAGAGATGAGCGAGTATCTCGCGTCGATCGACCTTCCCTACACGATGGCGACCGAGAAGGCCTACTCGACCGACGCAAACGTCCTAGGCGCTACCCACGAAGCCAAGGACCTGGAGCGCCTCGACCGCGACATGCGGATTGTCGAGCCGATCATGGGAGTCGCGTCTTGGCGAAGCAATGTGCAGATCGCACCCGAAGAGGTGGAGGTCGAGCTCTCGCGCGGCGCGCCGGTGGCTGTGAACGGGCAGACGTACGGGTCGATGTTCGAGACGTTTCGCGTGCTGAACGCGATCGGGGGCCGTCACGGCCTGGGGATGAGCGATCAGATCGAGAACCGCGTGATCGACGCGAAGAGCCGCGGTGTCTACGAAGCCCCTGGGATCGCGCTCCTGCACGTCGTCTACGAGCGGCTCCTGAGCGCGGTACATAACGAGAACACGACCGATCTCTATTTCACGCTCGGGCGCCGCCTCGGGCGCCTTCTTTACGAAGGGCGCTGGTTCGACCCCGAGGCGCTCATCCTCAAGGAGGGGCTCACGCGCTGGGTGGCCACGGCCGTCACCGGGAAGGTGACTCTCGAGCTGCGACGCGGCGACGACTACACCATCCTGGACACCCGCGCCGTACGAAGTGCGTACGACCCGGAGAAGCTGTCGATGGAAAAGACGGCGAGCGCGTTCACCCCCGAAGATCGCGTCGGCGCGCTCGAGATGCAGACGCTCGGCGTGGCGGACAACCGGGAGCTCTTGCTGCACATGGCGAAGACGCTCGGGCGAGGCAACGTCGGCGACGTCGACGCGTTACTTCTCGGCGAGGGCGACGCGTGAGCGGATCGGATTTGCTTCCCTTGTACCTCAATCTCGTTTGACCAGTGTCCCGACACCGCGGTCCGTGAAGAGCTCCGCGATCACCGAGTGCGGCGTGCGTCCATCGATGATGTGCACGCTCGCTACCCCGCCCTCGATCGCCCGCATGACGCTCTTGGTCTTGGCCACCATTCCGCCCGTGATCGTGCCGTTCGCGATTTTGCGCTCGAGCTCGTGCGCGCCAATCTCGCTGACGAGCTCCCCGTTTTCGAGGATGCCCGGCACGTCGGTCATGTAGATGAGCTTCTCGGCGCGGAGCGCGATTGCGATCTCCGCGGCCGCCGCGTCGGCGTTGATGTTGTAGCCCTCACCGTCCTCGCCGAGACCCATCGGCGAGACGACCGGCACGTACTTTTTTTCGAGTAGCATCTCGAGGAGCTCGTGGTTGACGTGCGTGATCTCGCCGACCATACCGAGGTCGCGCCCACCCTCGCCAGCGAGCTTGCGCGCACGAAGGAGCCCGGCGTCCTTGCCGGATACGCCCACCGCGTGCGCGCTCGACTGATTGAGCAGCGAGACGATCTCCGTGTTGATCTTGCCGGTCAACACCATCTCGACGACCTTCACGTCGTCCCGGCCCGTCACGCGCACGCCGTCGACGAACTCGCTCTTGCCGTGACCGAGCTTTTCCATCGTGTGCGTGATCTCGGGACCGCCGCCGTGCACGACGATGGGCAGCAGGCCGGCGCTCCGCAAGAGGTTGATGTCGTTCGCGAAGCTCGCCTTGAGCGAGTCTTTCACCATCGCTGCGCCGCCGTACTTCACGACGGCGCGCGTATTGGTGAAGCGGCTGATGTAGCTGAGCGCCTCGACGAGAAGGGCGCGCTTGAAGCCCGGGCTGTAGTTGGTGAGGCGGTCGTCGCGCGCGACCGTTCCGTCGGGCGAGGTGTGCGTCAGACTGGTGTAGTCGGCGTTAATCTTCACGTAGTCGTACGAGAGATCACACCCCCACGCCGTCGCCTGCGCACTTCCTTCGGCAAGGTGAACGTCGATCGCCACCTGCGGCTCGCGCATCTTCGCGCGGAGCACCGTGGGGTCGGCTCCGGTCGGCGCTCCGCCGGCGTACACGCAGGTGCCCTGGACTTGCACGGCTGCGAGCGTCGGATCGATCGGCCATTTTCGTGACCCCACGCGCGCGCCGATCGCCACGAGCACGCGGCCCCAGTTCGGATCGGCCCCGAACATCGCCGCTTTCACTAGGTTGGAGCCAGCGACGGCACGCGCGAGCTCTCGCGCCATTTCTACGTTCGGCGCACCCCCCACCTGGACCAGAAGAAGCTTGGTCGCGCCATCGCCGTCCTCGGCGACCTGGCGGGCGAGCTCGACGCAGACGGACTCGAGCGCCTCGGCGAGCGCGGCGAAATCGGGGCTCCCCTCTTCGACTTGGGGGTTGCCCGCGAGACCGTTCGCGAGAGCGAAGACCGCGTCGTTCGTGCTCATGTCGCCGTCGACGTTGATCATGTCGAAGCTCGCGTGCATCGCATTCGAGAGTGCGCTCTGGAGCGCTCGCGGGGTCACGGCCAGGTCGGTGGTCACGAACGCGAGCACCGTCGCGAGCTCCGGGGCCATCATGCCGCTTCCCTTCGCGAACGCGGCGATCGACACCTCTTTGCCGCCGACCCAAAGTGTGCGGCTGGCGAGCTTCGTTCGCGTGTCGGTGGTCATCACGGCCTCGGCCGCGAGCTCGATCGCGGCGCCTCGCGCCGCCGCGAGCTTCGGCGCCGCTGCGATTAGCTTCTGCATCGGCAGCGGCACGCCGATGATCCCCGTCGACGCGGACAGAACGCTGGACGGATCGACGCCGAGGGCGCCGGCCATCGCGGCGCACAGGTCGCGGACGTCGCGCGCCCCGTCGGGACCGACGAGCGCGTTCGCGTTGCCGCTGTTCGCGACGATCGCGTGCACCCCTGCCGCGGGCAGTCGTGCCTCGGCGTCGCGAACGGGGGCCGCGCGCGACGCGTTGACGGTGAAGCACCCCGCCGCAGCGCACGGGGCGTCGCTGAAGACGAGGGCAACGTCCTTGCGGACCGCCTTGATGCCGCAGTTGATCCCGGCGTAGCTGAAGCCTCGCGGCGTCCTCACCTCAAGCCCTCCGTCAAGGCGACACGCGCTGCAGGTGCTCGAGGCCCATCGCATCGTGCCAGCCGTTCATCGCGTTGAGGTTCTGAACGGCTTGACCCGCCGCTCCCTTGAGCAGATTGTCGATCGCGCCGATCGCGATCACCATGCCGGCATCGGCGCTCGCACCGACGTGGGCGAAGTTGGTGCCGACCACGCGCTTGAGCGAAACTTGCTCGGGCGCGACCGCGCGCACGAACTCCGTCTTCGCATACGCGTCGGCGAGGCACTCGGCGACGCGCTTGGCGCTCGCCCCGGGGAGAGGCCGCGCGTAGCAGGTCGTCATGAGCCCTCGGTTGATTGGGAGCAAATGTGCGGTGAACGTGAGCTCGACCCCCGAGGCCATCCGCAGCAGGCCGCGCTCGATTTCCGGGGTGTGCTGGTGGGTGAAGACCTTGTACGCGCGCAGGTCGTCGTGCACCTCGGCGAAGGCGTACGCGTCGCCGCTCTGCCTTCCCGCCCCGGTCACGCCGCTCTTTCCGTCGACGACAATCCCCCTCGGGTCGACGAGTCTCTCGCGGAGCAGCGGCGCGAGCGCGAGGAGCGCGGCGGTGGGATAGCAGCCGGGGTTGGCAACGACGGCGCCCGGGGCGGGAGGACCGAACAGCTCGGGAAGGCCGTAGTGAGCACGGTCGAGCCAGCCCGGGGCGGCGTGGTCGAACCCGTACCAGCGGGGATACGCCCGCATGTCGAGGCGGAATGCGCCGGACAGGTCCACGACCTGTTTGCCGCGCGTCGCAAACTCCGGGACCAGACGCATCGACACGTCGGCGGCGGTCGCCAGGAGCACCGCGTCGCACGCGTCGGCGTGATCGAGGGCCGCAGCGTTCGGAACGAACTGCGGTTGCGCGGCGGTGAGACGCGCCCGTGGTAGACCCAAGTGGACAGCTACGCTCTCGCCCGCGAGCTTGTCGCTCGTCGCGAAGGCGATCACAAGCCGTTCATGCGTGGCGACGAGCCTTGCCGCCACGCCTCCGGCGTAGCCGGAGGCGCCGATGATGGCGACACGCAGCTTGGTCATTGGGTTCGCAAGCGATCTACCGCAACTCGCGGTGCAATGCAGCGGTTTGCGGGCGCGCAGGCCCGGCCAATCACCTTTTGGCGGCGCTCGCGCTCGTCGCCGCCTGGGGCGTGCTCGAAGCGGATGCCGATGCTGCGGCTTCACCCGCCGTTGGTCCCGGCGCCTTCGACCCGAGGGCCCAAGCGAGCCCGAACGCGAGAAAGAGGGCCACACCCAGCACCGAAAGCCACGGAGGGGTTTTCGGCTCGTCGTCGGCCGGCGTTGCGGCAGCGTGCGGATGGCCCATCGTCCTGGTGGATGGTGTCTCCTTTGCTCCCGGCTATGTCAAGCTGGCAGCGAGGAACTCGGACCGGCGTTTGCACCATGCGCGCGCTATGATGACCGTCGTGACGCGCTCGCTGCTCCTTTCGGCATCGGTCGCCTTGGCCAGTTTCGCGCTGCCGTCGCCGGCGCTTGCACATCCCCAAGCGCCCGAGGCGTTGCCCCCGCTTCCGGGCTCTGTACCGGCCCCCGCCGAGAGCAAGTCGGTTGGGGGTCCGTCGGCCACTTCGCCGCAACAGCTTTACGAGCACGTGCGTCGCAGCGTCGTTGCCCTCGAACGCAACGGTGTCCCGCTGGCGATTGGAACGGTACTCGACGGTGACGGCAGGATCCTGACATCGCTGTCAGGCCTGGCCGGAGCCGACGGCGCGGACGTGCGCTACGCAGACGGGACGACCGTCCGCGCCAAGATCGGTAATGGCGACAAGACCACCGACCTCGCCTTGCTCGTTCCGCAATCGAACAAGTGGACCGAGGGGCTCGCGGCAAGCGAGTCCGACCCGGTGGGCGCGCCCCTGCGCGCGATGCTGCCGTCGCACGGCTACCCGCGCCTCGGGCCGACCGAGGCGGGCGTCAAGGGCCGCGTCGACGCCCGCGCGCGCGACGGAGCGCCGCTGCCTCCGATGCTCGATGTCGACGTGAAGGGTCCCCTGGTGGCTGGCGCCCCTCTGCTGGACGGCACCGGGAGCGTCGTCGCGGTACTGGTGCGTGCTTGTAAGGGTGCGCCTCCGACGCCGCCCGATACGATGGCGTGGGCGGCCTGGGGGGCAGCCCAAGAGGCCGCCAGGGCCGCAGCCGCGGCGTGCACACCCGTCGTCGTGGGCGCCCCGGTCTCCGCCATTCGTTCGTTTCTGTCGAAGGCGCCGCCCGTGGCAGTGCCGCCCGCCGCGTGGATCGGCATTCGCGGCGAGCACGCGCAGACAAGCACAGTGACGGGCGTGCGAGTGGTGGCCGTGGCCCCGTCCGGCCCAGCCCAAAAGGCTGGGCTCAAGGCGGACGGCGACGTGATCGTCGCCGCGGACGGGCGCCCAATCGACACGCCCGAGGCCCTGGCAGACGCCATCGCAAAGCACTCGCCAGGCGAAACGGTCAAACTGCTGGTCTTCGGCGACGATAAGTTCCGCGAAGTCGCGGTCGTCCTACGGGCCGCGCCATAACGAGCCCGATCGACGATTCAGGGCGTGCATCCGCTTGTCCACACCCGCGGGCTTTCGGGGCCAAGCTCGCGGAACGACGACTAGTCCTTGCACACCGAGCGCGTCCTTGCGACGATCGGCAGCGCGCCGCGGGCGCGAAGCGGGTAAGAGCCGCACGACCGAGAAAGGCAAGCCGTGGGAGGACCGCTCCGAATCGAGGTGGCCGGCGAGACGAACGTCGGCATGAAGCGCACGCACAACGAGGACAACTTCTCCATTATCGAGGAGAGCGGGCTCTATATGGTCGCCGACGGGATGGGTGGGCACGCGTCCGGCGAAATCGCGAGCAAGATGGCCGTCGATGCGCTGCGCGAATTCTTCGCCGCGACCGCGACCGACCCCGAGCGGACGTGGCCCTACAAGATGGACCGCGCCAAAGGCTACGAAGAGAACCGGCTGATCACGGGCATCAAGCTGGCGAACTTGCGCATCTACGAGAGTGCCCAACGTGACGCCCGGCAGCGGGGGATGGGAACGACGATCGTCGCGCTCTTCGCGGTGGAAGACGGGGTGTATCTGGCACACGTGGGCGATTCGCGCGTGTACCGGATGCGCGACGGGCGCCTCGAGCAGCTCACGGAAGACCACTCCTTGCTCAACGACTACATCAAGATGAAGCGGCTCACGCCGGAAGAAATCGCGAACTTCCCGCACAAGAACGTCATCGTCCGCGCGCTCGGGATGAAAGACACGGTGAAGGTCGACACCCGCCTCGAGCAACCACGCGCCGGCGACGTCTACTTGCTTTGCTCCGACGGCCTCTCGGGCACGGTGCACGACCCGGACATGCTCGCGATCTTGCTCGGATCGAACGACCTGCGAACGGCCGCGTCGCGGCTCATCGCCAAGGGAAACGAGAACGGCGGCCCGGACAACATCACCGTGGTCCTGGCGCGCTGGGTCGCTGGGTAACAGCGCTTCGGGCGGGCTTGCGGCAGGGTGGGGAGAAAAAGAACCGCAGAAGCGCAGAGGACGACGGGGGGGGTCGAGCGCTGTGACGGCTAGGGATGCGCGTGCGTGTAGCTCTGCGCGAGCGCGGCGAATAGCCCGGCGAAGACGACGAGAAACGCGAAGACGACGGCGAGCGCGAGTCGTGTCCGGCGGCGCCTGCCGTCCAACACGTCCATCTCGGGGCCGAGCGTGACCGTGCGCTCGATCGCGGCGACGTCGATGGTGCGGGCGGCGGATGGAATGGCGTGCGCCCGAGGTGCGGCTAAGAGCGCCGGCGCGGGGATGACAGGGGTCGGGCGCCGCTCGACGTCTTCCAAACGGCGCTGCAAGTCGCGCAACGCGCGTTCGAGCGGCGCGATCGCTTGCTCGACGGTCGTGCGCACCGTGCGGTCGAGGGGTGCCATCGCCTGTTCGACCATCGTGCGCATCGAACGCTCGAGCGGCGCCGTCGCCTGCTCCACCATCGAACGCATCGCGCGGTCCAGGGGCGCCATCGCCTGGTCCACCATGGAGCGCACGATCGGGGCGATCTCCTCGCGCGGACTCAGCGAAGGCACCGCGAGCTTTGGTGCGATCTGCGCGGCGACCAGCTCCGTGGCGGACGGAGACGACGCCGAAGCGGCCCTCGGCGCGCCGCCCGGGGAGGGGCCGATGGTCGTTACTCCCTCGTCGGAGCCATCGATGGGCGTGAACGCCGGCTTTCGGCTGACCGGCGCAGGGGCGGCGGCGACCGATTTGGCCACAGGGGCGAGCGGCGCGGTGACGGCGCGAGGTTGGGCCTTGGGCGCGCTGGGTGCAGCCAGCTTGGGGCCGCTTCGGGGGGCGCTCGGTGCGGCGGCCGGCCTCGTGGGCGCGCCCTTCGAATGCGATGTCGCCTGGGTCGCCGCGGGCTTCGCGGCCGAAAAGGTTTCCTGCGTAGGTGCCCCTTGAGCCATACAAATACGGTGCACTATTCCGTTGACACGTGCCACGAACGGGCGCGTGCTATCGCGAGATTAGGGCGGCAGCGTATCCACAGGTGGGTCAGCACCCACCGTGCCCCCCGCTGGGGAAGATCTTTCCCGGGTTGAGCAGGCCCTTCGGATCGAACACCCGTTTGATCTCTCGCTGCACGGCGATGAGCTCCTCGCTCTGCTCCAACGCCAGGTACTGCGCTTTCGAAACGCCGATGCCATGCTCGCCGCTGAGCGTCCCGCCGAGGTCCACGGTTGCTCGCATCAGCATACCGATGGCGCGATTGACTGCGGGGCGCTGCGCGTCGTCGTCCCAGAGAAAGTTGACGTGCATGTTGCCGTCGCCCGCGTGTCCGTACGTCAGATGACGAACACCTGTCGCGTCCCCGATCTCGTCGGTGCGGGAAAGGAGAGCCGCGAGCTGCGATCGGGGAACGACGACGTCCTCGCTCAGCTTGTGCCGGGCGAGCTTGCGCGTGGCACGCGACAGCGACCGACGCGCCGCCCAAAGTCGATCGCGCTGAGCCGCATCTTGTGCCACGACCACGTCGACCGATCCCGCGGACGCGCTGGCGATTTCACCGACACGAAGCAGCGCGAACTCCGAGGCCTCGCCGTCCACCTCGACGAGGAGCATCGCTCCGGCCCTCGGGTCGACCGCAACGCCACCGCCACGCACAGCGGCGAGCGTAGCCCCGTCGAGCATTTCGAGACACCTCGGCACGACGCCCGCCGCGATGATCGCGCCGACGGCCGCAGCCGCGGAAGCCACGTCGGCGAATAGGGCGAGCGCCGTCGCGATCGCCGGAGGCTTTGGCATCAGTCGCAACGTCGCTTCCGTGAAGACGGCGAGCGTTCCCTCGCTGCCGACGAGAAGCGCCGTCAAGTCGTAACCAGTTACGCCTTTGAGCGTGCGTCTGCCCACATGCAGACTGCGACCGCCGACGAGATGGGCCTCGATGCCGAGCACCCACTCGCGGGTCACCCCATATTTGAACGCGCGCGGCCCACCGGCGTTCTCGCCGAGATTGCCGCCGATCATGCAGCTCTCGAGGGAGTTCGGGTCCGGCGCATAAAAGAGCCCCTCGCGCTCCACCGCTGCATGGAGCTCACCGGTGACCACCCCCGGCTCGACGACCGCGGTCAGGTTCACGCGATCGATGTCTTTGATGCGCGCGAGCGCGTGGGTCGCCAGAACAATGCCACCCGCGACGGGCACGGCGCCGCCGGTCCGCCCCGTTCCCCCAGCGCGCGGCGTGACCGGTACCCCCGAAAGTTCCGCGATCGCGAGTGTCACGGCGACGTCTTGCGCGGACGCGGCGATCACCACTGCGTCCGGCAGTCGTCCCTCAACGTCACTTTCGTCGCTCGCATAGCTCGTGAGCGCGTCTGTCCCCGTCAGTACCTTCGAAGGTCCGAGGCGCCGCTCGAGATCGAGCTTGGCGCGGTCGACCTCTTCTCGGCTCGGAAGTCTCACCTCGGGCGCACGAATCAGCACCGGGCCAGCGTAGCGCGCGGGGGCGGGGCCGCTATGCCGCTTCCGCCGACATCACAGCCGGACGTCGACGTAGACCTTCTGTCGCAAGTCCTTCAACCACTGCTTTCGCGCCCGCTCGAGGGCTTCGAGCGTGGCCTGCTGGTCCATCTCGCCTTTCACCTGTTCGAACGGCGGGATGCGCGTCTCGCCGCCATTCATGAGGACGACGATCGCGTCATCGGGCCCGATATGCACGGGAATGGGGTCGGAGACACCGCCCGGCTTCGTCGCCCGCACGGCATCCTGAATCGGTGGCAGCAGCGTTGCGAAAGGCTGAGGTCCACGCCCGCCACAGGAATCGCGCGTCGACGCGTCGTCGCTGTACTGCGATACGAGCGCGCAGAAGTCGGCACCCCCGCGCGCCTTGCGGACGATCTCTTGCGCCAACGTCATGCGGGCTTCGACCTGCCCTTGCGTCGCCGGCGTCGGAACTCGGAGCGCCAGGGTTCGAACGTCGACGGGCTGCTTGTCTTTCAGCTCTTGCGTCCAGCGCTGGTACGCGGAATGAGCGTCTTGCTCGGTGACGCGTACGCGCGGGCGCACGCGAAGCTCGATGAGCTTTCCCTCGAGAATCTGGCGGCGAATCTCGTCGCGAAAGTCTTGGTCGGACATTCCACGGCGGTGAATTTCGCCGAGTACGTCCTGCACCGTAACCGGTCGCCCCTGCTGCGCCTGCGCCTGGGCAGCGATGTTGGCAATCCCGCGATCGATCTCTTCCGGCGAAACACTGATGTGTGCCTTGTCCGCTTGCTGCTCCTCGAGGCGATCGTCGATCATCCGTTCGAGCAGCTCCCTATACATCTCCTGCTCTTGTACCGAGACGACGTTTGCATCGCGCGTTTGCAGCCGGATCTGAATCCTCGTCGCGGCCGCCCGGTGCACGAGCTCGGTCCAGAGCAGGGGCCGCTCTCCAATCACCGCTACCACGCGCTCGACGATGATCGCCCGCGCCGGCGACGGACCGCCGAGCAGCGCGGTGGCGCCGGCGACGAACGCGAGGATGGGCTTGCGGAGTCTCACGGCGCCGGCAAACACGATGGAGCCCGCGGCCGCCTCAGCGCTTGCTGTACTGGAAGCGCTTGCGCGCCCCCGGCTGGCCGTACTTCTTGCGCTCCTTCTTCCGTGCGTCGCGCGTCAGGAAGCCCGCTCGCTTCAGAGCGCCGCGCTTCTCGGGGTCGAATGTGCAGAGCGCGCGCGAGATTCCGTGGCGCATCGCTTCCGCCTGGGCGTTTTTTCCGCCTCCGTGGCAAGTCGCCACGACGTCGAACTGGTCCTGGACCTCGATGAGCTCGAGACCCTGGCGAAGCACCATGCGCGACGTCTCGCGCTCGAAGTACTCGTCGCACGGAAGGCCGTTGACGACGATGTCACCGCTGCCGGGCTTGAGCCAGACGCGAGCGATCGCCGTCTTGCGCTTGCCGGTCGCATAGGTTCGGTTGGAAGTCGTCGCGGTCGCCATGGGGTAGCTTTCCGTCTATTTGATGGGCAGCGGCTGGGGTTTCTGCGCGGCGTGCGGGTGATCCGGCGTCGCGTACGCCCTGAGCTTCGTGAACATTTCGCGGCCGAGAACGCCCTTGGGGAGCATTCCCTTCACCGCTTTTTCGAAGGGAAACGTCGGTTTGCGGACAAGGAGGTGTCGGTAACTCTCTGCCTGAAAACCACCCGGAATGCCCGAGTGATGGTAGTAAAATTTGTTGTCGAGCTTGTTTCCCGTGAGCAGAGCCTTGTCGGCGTTTACGACGATGACGAAGTCACCGGTATCTTCGTGCGGCGTGTACTGGGGCTTGTGCTTGCCGCGCAGCACGCGCGCCACTTCGCTCGCCAAGCGCCCGAGCGGTTTTCCCGTGGCATCGACCACCCACCATGCGCGCGAGGCTTGGGCGTGAGCCTTCGTCATCACGAAACTTCGCTGAGGAGACCGATGGGGGGGCTGCGACTCGGATGACGCCATGACGAAGGGAACCTTTTCCAGCGCGGGGGGCGCGGGAAACTACGTGCCAAAGGGTGCGCTGTCAAGCTCCTGCCCTCGGGCCTCCTCGGCACCTTCTCGGCCTTGCCGCTGTCCCGAAGCCGAAGCCGCAGCCGGCCCCCGAACGGACCTTATCACCTCTGCCAAGCCGAGCCACCGTCGCCCGTCCTTCCCTCCTTTCCTCCGCCTCCTTCCCCCCCTCTCCTTTCTTTTCCTTTTCTTTTCCCTCCTTCGGCAAGCTTTCGTGTGGCGAGGCCTTGAGGCGGGGGCCCGATGGTCCCACATCTTTCGATGCGTTCCCCTGCCGGGCGCAAGCGCAACGCATGACCCGCACCCCGACCAAACCTTCCGCCCTAGCCGACGCCGAGGCAGAGCTCGGCCGAGCACGGGCCAGCTTCCGCACGGCTCTCGAGATCTGCCCCGATCTCATGGTCCTGCACCGCGAGGGCCGGGTCGTCCGCGCGAACCCGGCTGTGGCGCGCGCGCTCGGCATCCCCCCCGGGGAGAATCTCGCCGGGGCTTCGTTCGCCGACCTCTTTCATTCCGACGACCGCAAGCGTGTCGCCGCTGAGCTCCTGGCGCCTCCAACGAACGCCGTCGGACAGGGGGTCGTCAGTCTGCGCTGGTGCCGAAGGGGGGGTGGATACCGGACCACCGAGGCGGTCGCTGCGCGGATCGACTTCGAAGGGGCCGAGACGGTGCTGGTCGTCGCGCGCGACGTCACCGAACGGGCCGAATTTCAGTATCAGCTGCTCCAGCGCGACCGCATGGCAGCGCTCGGCACCCTCTCGGCGGGCGTGGCGCACGAGATCAACAACCCCCTGACGTACCTCCTCGTCAATCTCGACCATGTGCTCAGGCGCTTGCGCGCGGCCAGCGCGAGCGACGATCCAATCGCCGCGCTGGCGGGCGAAGGTGGCAACGGCGCGCTGGGGGCGCTCGTGCAGTCGCTGCAGCACGCCGTCGACGGCGCGAATCGCGTCCGTCAGATTGTTCGCGACCTCCTCACGTTCGCACAGGGCAACGTGGAGCAACGGGGGATGACCGACGTCCGCGGTATCGTTGAGAGCGCCGTGCAGATGGCGTGGCACGAGATTCGTCACCGCGCACGGCTCACCAAGCGGCTGGGCGAGGTACCTCCGGTGGACGCCAACGAAGGACGACTAGGCCAAGTATTTCTCCATCTTCTGGTCAACGCCGCGCAGGCAATTCCCGAGGGGCACGCCGACCAACACGAGATCCGGGTCATCACACGCGCCGACGAGCACGGAAACGCCGTCGTCGAAGTCAGCGACACGGGGTCTGGAATTGCGCCCGAAGACCTGCCGTGCATCTTCGATCCATTCTTCACGACCAAGGGAGAAAGCGGAACAGGCCTCGGCCTGGCGATCGCCCACGGAACCGTCCGGGGACTCGGCGGCGACATTCGCGTATCGAGCGTTCCCGGAATGGGCACGACGTTCCGCGTCGTGCTCCCGCCGGCCAAGTCGTGGCGGGGCTTGCCGACTCCGTCCAGCGCCAACGTGGGGGCGCAGCGAGCCCGTCTCCTCGTCGTCGACGACGAACGACTGGTCGGCGAAGCGATCGCACGCTCGCTCGCCGAGGAGAGTGACGTCGAAGTGGTCACGGAGGCTCGGGAGGCCCTTACACGGATCGCGGCGGGCGAGCGCTACGACGCCGTCTTGTGCGATCTGCTGATGCCGGTGATGACCGGAATGGATCTGTATGCAGAAGTGGTTCGCGCGGCGCCGAAGCTCGCCGGCCGCATCGTCTTCATGACCGGCGGAGCATTCACGCCGCGAGCGCGCGCGTTCCTCGACAGCGTAGGAAATCAGTGCCTCGAGAAGCCCCTCGACATGAGCAAGCTGCGGAGTGTTCTGGCGCGCGCGGGGAGGGACTGAGCGGCTCGGACCGCGACCAAATAGGTCGACTCCGAGCACCGCACCTCATGGGCTCTCCTTCCAAACGGCCGGCTCGCTGGCGGCGGGCCGCCCGAGGAGCAGCTCGTGCGGCCGGAAAGTCGCCTTGTAGCGCAGCGACGCGCACCCAGTCACGCGGAAGCCGAGGTACACGTAGTCGCGATCCGCGGCCCGCGCATCGGCCACGAGCGAGACGACGTTCGCCGTTCCCAGCGACAAATGCGCGTGCGAAGGATCGTAGAAAAAGAACGCCGCCGATAGGGCGTTCGGCGTCTCGTCGAACAATCCGACGCCGACCAGCCGCCCGCCGGCGTGGTCGTCGTAGAACGCCGCTTCGCGTGCACACGCATGGGGAAAGGCGAATTCCAGAGCGTAGCGATCGCGAGTCTGGGCGTTCGGCTCCCACCCACGCTTGCGCTCCCGGCCTTCGTGCCACTTCGCGTAAAGCGCGAGTCGCTCGGCGTCGACCCGCGGAGTGCCCACCACGCGCCGCAAATGCGCACAAGCGCGGGCCGCGCGCCGCTGGCTCTTGCTGGATGTGAAGCGACTGGCCACGACGCGGAGACTCACGCACTCGGCGCACGAGGCACACGCGGGGCGGAAGTACGCGGGGCCGAAGCGGCGCCAGCCATGCTCGAGAAGCGACTCCATCTCTGGCGGTGTGACGTCGAGCATGACGCGCACTTCCAGGCTCGCACGCTCCGTCGGAAGATACGCGCACGGATGGGGGCTCTCGACGACGTGCTCGAGGAGATGCATGGTCTCGTCCGCGGATCTCTCGTGCCACGGCCAAGCGAAGCGCGCTACCCTCGCTCCGAGAGCGCCCGGTGAGCACGTCGCCCTCCCGTGAAAACGTCGCCTACAGCGTCGTCGTGCCCGTTTGCAACGAAGAGGGCAACGTCGAAGCGCTGGCGGCGCGCGTGGTCGCCGCCATGGAGAAGGTGGGCGAACCGTTCGAGCTTCTCTTCGTCGACGACGGCTCGCGCGATCGCACACCCGAGCTTCTCTCGAAGCTTAGCACCGGCGATCTACGCATCCGCGTCATCCGCTTCACCCGGAACTACGGCCAAGAGGCGGCGGTCGAAGCGCTGTACCTGAACGCCCGGGGCCGCTGGATCATCCAGATGGACGGCGACCTGCAACACCCGCCCGAAGAGATCCCGGCGCTCATCGCGAAGAAAGAAGAAGGCTACGACGTCGTCTATGCCGTACGAGAGGGCCGCCGCGACGCACTCCTACGCGTGGCGGCATCGTACACAATGCAGTGGAGCATGCGCTCGCTCATGGAGATCGAGCTCCCGGAGGACGTGTCCACGTTTCGCCTGATGAGCGCCCCGATCGCGCGCCTGGTCGCCGCACTGCCCGAGCGGCGCAAATTTTTCAGCGCGCTCCTCGTTTGGAGCGGTGCGCGCATCGGAACCGTACGTGTTCGTCACGAAGCACGCCACGCCGGGGCGACGCACTACAACTTCACGAAGCTCTTGAACCACACGTTCGACTTGATCGTGGGCTTTTCGAGCAAACCCCTGCGCTACATCGGCACGCTCGGCTTCCTCTTCGCCCTCGCGGGCTTAGGGCTCGGTGGATGGGTGATCGCCCGCAAGCTCCTCTGGAACTACGGCATCATGGGATGGCCGTCGCTGTTCGCGTCGGTCGTCATCCTCGGCGGCGTTCAGTTGATTGCGACGAGCGTCATTGGCGAGTATATCGCGCGCATCTACGTGCAGGCGCAAGCGCGACCGCTCTACAACATCGCCGAGCGCCTGAACTTCGACGAGCCGCACGCGCCGGACGAGCTGCGCCGCGCTTCGGCCGCCGATCGGTCGGTGAGCGAATCGGCGACGACATCGGGAGCACCCTATTGATTCGAGTTCTGATCGTCGGCTGCGGCTTCCCGCAGCTCTCTCTCGTTCGAGCCGCGAAACGACGCGGCTACCACGTCGTCGGCGCCGACGCGAATCCGCGCGCGATCGCGACGTCGCTTTGCGACGAGTTCCACGAAGTCTCGACCAGCGACGTCGACGGCTTATGCGGCCTTGCACGCCGCACGCGCGCCGCCGGCATCACCACGACGGGAAGCGAGGTGTCGCTGAAGGCGACCGCCCTTGCGGCCGAGCGGCTCGGCCTCCCGTTTTACGCCGACTCGGAGACGGTGCGTCTTTGCCAGGACAAGGACGCGATGCGTGCAAACTACGAGGCCGCGCGGTTGAAGGTGCCCGCGTTCGCGCGATGCGCCACGCTCGACGAGGCGCGCGCCTTCGTGCGGGCGCGCGCGTTTCCGTTCGTCGTCAAGCCATCGCGTGGCTGGGGCCAGCGCGGGGTAGCGCGCGTCGACGGCGAGGCCGAGTTGGCGCGCGCGTTCGACGAGGCGCAGTCTTACTCGTCGACCGCGGGGCTGCCGTTCGTCGTCGTCGAGGAGTGGCTCGAGGGTCGCGAGTACTCGGTCAACGGGTGGATCGAGGCCGGCACGCTCGTCAGCTACTGTGTGACGGAGCGCCTCAAAGTGCCGGGAAAACGCCCACTCGGCGTCATGATCGCCGAGGTTTACCCGTCCGGGCTTTCGCGCGAAGACGAGGCGCGCGTGGTTGACGAGGCCCGGCGCGGCGCGGCAGCGCTCGGGCACGTGCGCGGCCCGTGTTACTCGCAGGTCGCACTGGCGGAGAGCGGTTGCCGGCTCTTCGAGACAGCTGCGCGCCTCGGCGGCGGCTTCGACGCGGACGTGACCAAGCTCGCCAGCGGCGTAGACCTGTACGAACGCGTGCTCGGCGTCGCGATCGGCGACGCGGGGCTCGAGGGTCAAAGCGTGGTGGCGCCTCGACACGGCGGGGCGATCGCGAAGTTTCTAGTGGCGCAACCCGGGCAGGTCCGCGCGGTGCGCGGCCTCGCGGAGGCGCGCCGCATCGAGGGCGTCGACGACGCGCAGGTGTTCGCCCCGGTGGGAGGCCACGTCCTGCCGCTGACGGACGCGGCGAAGCGAGCCGCATATGCGCTCGCCCACGGGATTTCGCGCGACGAGGCGACCGCGCGAGCCGACGCCGCGCTCGCGCGCATCCAGATCGACACGGGCGACGCACGGGCGGAGTCTATAGCGTGAGTGCGGCGGTTCCCGGTGCAAGCCACCAGCGAGGTCACCCGCGGACCGGGTCGCCCGGCATCCGGCAGCTGTTCGAAGAACGGCGCGGGCGTGACGCGCTCTACGGCGTTTCCTCTTACTGGGACGCGCGGGCGTCCGCTCGCCGAGGGATGGCGCGCTCGCTCTGGCCGTCGAACACGTTCAACGCGCTATGGGACGAGCGCCAGCGAACCGTCGTGGGGCGCGCCCTCGGCGACATCAGCGGACGCCGCGTCATCGACGTCGGTTGCGGGGTCGGGCGCATGACGCGTTTTCTCGCCGAGGATCTGGGGGCGCAGCAGGTCGTCGGCGTAGACTTCTCGGCGGCAACGGTGGAGGCCGCACGCCACGAGTCCGGTGCTCTGGTCTCGTCGGGGATCGTGCGGTTCGAGCAGGGCGACGTTCTTGCGGGACTCGATTCAATCGGCGTGGGGGCTTTCGACGACGCCGTCGTCCTCGGATGCCTGTCGATCGCGTGCCGCGAACGCACTTCTCTCGAACGCGCGATCCGAAACGTCGCGCGCCTGGTGCGCCCGGGCGGTCGCGTGCTGCTCCTCGAGCCGATTCACCGCTCGCCGCTCTTGCGTCGCGTCCTCGACCTCGGCGTCGAAGAGTGGATCGCGTGCGCGAACGGTGCTGGGCTGTCCCTCCTGGGCGCCGATCGAATGGGATTCGTGCCCGTGCGTCTGGTGATGAGCGTGCGCGACCTGCCGCGGCCGATCGTCGCTCCCGTCTTCGCAGCAGGAGAACGGCTGCTCGACGGGGCCCCGTGGCTTGCGCCGCTGTCCGACTACAAGTTGCTTCTGTTCGCGCGCGCGCACGATGGGACGCCGTGACCCCGGCCACCGGCGCTTTCCTGTTCTGCGCAGCAGCCATCGGCGGGGGGCTCAACTCCGTCGCCGGTGGAGGTAGCTTCGTCGCCTTCCCGGCACTTCTCTTCGCCGGTGTCCCCGCCATTCCGGCCAACGCCACGAACTCGGTCGCTCTCTGGCCTGGGAGCGCCGCGAGCGCGATCGCCTACCGGCGTGAGCTGCGCGAGGTTCGCAGCGAGCTCCTGCCCCTTGGGGCCGCGGCGCTGGTGGGGGGGCTCTGCGGTTCATTGCTGCTGCTTCGGACGCCCGAGCGATCGTTCGTTCTGCTCATTCCATGGCTGCTCTTGTGCGCTACCGTGTTGTTCTCGCTCGGCGGCGTCCTTCGATCGAAAGCGCGGAACGTGCAGGCGCCGCTATCGGTCGCCGTCGTGGCACAGCTGGGGATCAGCATCTATGGCGGCTATTTCGGCGGCGGAATGGGCATCATGATGCTCGCCGTGCTGTCTCTGCTCGGGATGAGCGACATCCACCGGATGAACGCCATCAAGACCGTGCTGGCCACACTGGTCAACGGGATCGCCGTCGCCGCATTTATCGTCGCCGGAGCGGTGCAGTGGGCGCCCGGCGCCGTGATGATCGTCGGGGGAGTTACCGGCGGCTATGCGGGCGCCACGATTGCGCGGCGCGTGGATGCGAAGGTCGTGCGCGCACTGGTGCTGGTGATCGCGTGGGGAATGACCGTGTACTTCTTCGTCCGGACGTACGGGTCCTCGTTCAGCCCGGTCGTGGGCGACCCTCGCTCCGCCAGTCCACCCGGGGGCAGCGCGGCCTCTTCCCCCGAAGAGCCACCCACCCAGGAGACTCCTGGCGACCTAACGGCCGGAGGCGGCACGATCATCGAGGACGGCTCCGCGAGGGCGAATGGCGCGAAGAACTTGGACGCCAAGGCCGAGCCAGACGGCACCTGGGCGGATGCGGACGCATCGAAGAACAGCGCCACGTTGGACCAACGGCCTGCCGACGTCGCGACCATCGGGAACGTTGCAGGGTCGTTGGACGGAGGCGACGATGCCGCCTTCCGCTTGTGCCCCGCGATCGTCGTCGAAGACGCTGCCGCGGCCAGCGCGTCGAGCTGCCACGCATTGCTCGACGTGGTCCCGTCGCTCCCCAATGGTGTGTACCCGCTCGACTTGGACGGAAACGGCCCATCCCCGTCGCTTCCCTATTACTGCGACATGAGCGACGGCGGGTGGACCCTCGTGGCCAACCAGGTGCCCGACGCGCCGCTTCCCGACAGCGTGTGTACGGTCAATCTGTCGGGGTTCGGCGATCTTCGCCAGAGCTACCGCCTCGGCGTGCCGGACGTCGCGTCCGTACGTCCCAGCGTTGCCTGGAAGCTGACCGACGCCACCAATTCGGTCTACTTCCGACCTGCCTGTGTCGTCGATTGGACGATCAACTACGACACCGCCAATCCGATGCCGACCGTGTGCACCACGGGGTACACCGACACGACGTTCGCCAATATCGAGAACGGCGGATGGGTGCGCGTCTCGGCCCGGGGGATTGGTATCAATGATTATGGTGCGTCTTGCAGCATTCGTATGTACGAATCGCACATGACGACCACCGGCACGATTGAGGGGACGTCGCTTCCGGCAGGGGTCGCGACCCCCTGTCTCTATGCACAGTACACCTCGCAGCGGGTGTCACTTTGGTTGCAATGAGAGCGTGCGGTAACGGGGGAGCGCTTGTCAGAGCAAACTCGCCATGTCCTTCGGCAGCGGCAACGTGACCTCGAACGGGTCGATACCGCCGCCGCCTGGGTAGGAGACACGGGCGGCGTGTAGAGCGTGCCTACCGAGGGCGCGAATGACCGGACCGCCATAGAGCTCGTCGCCGGCGAGCGGATGGCCTATGGCGGCGAAGTGGGCGCGAATCTGGTGCCTCAGCGCCTTTTCGACCGTCGCTTCCACCAGCGCCCAGGTTTCGGACCTCTTGATCACGCGATACCGCGTGCACGCGGGCCGCGGCTCGTAGCGCACGACATCGCGCGGGTGCACGCACGCCTGGATGCGCCGCTGATCTTTGGGGTGGCTCGCCAGTGGAAACTCGATCGTGCCCTCGTCCGGGAGGCCCTCCGCGGCGCAAACGAGAAGGTAGCGCTTGTCGAGGCGCCCTTCCTTCAGCGCGACCTTGAGCGTCTCGAAGGCCTGCGCCGTCCGCGCCACCACGACCGCGCCGCTCGTTTCCGTATCGAGTCGGTGGATGATCCCCGGTTCTCGAGACGAATGGCCGATGAACGTGTCCTTGTCGGGCGGCACGAGCTCCGGATAACGGCCGAGGAGCGCGTTGACCAAGGTCCCCGTCTCACCGGGCCGGATAGGCGCCGTCGGCTGATTGGCCGGCTTGTCGACGACGATGACCTGCTCGGTCTCGAGGACGACCTTGATCGGCGCGTCCGGGGTCGCCACCGCGGGGGTTTCTGCGACCTGCGCGACGTCGATGCGTATGGAGTCACCCTTGGCGACCGTGCCTCCTTTCGCCAAGCGCCTGCCGTTGACGCGCACGGCGCCGAGCTCGATCGCACGCTTCACCCGGGCGCGACTGACATCGGGCAAGAGTTCGGCGATCGCCTTGTCGAGCCGGGCCCCGTTCAGCGACTCGGGTACGACGAGCTCCCGCACGTCGTGCGCGAGCTCCCGAGCGGACTGTGCAGGGGAAGAGGCGGGAGTTGAGGGCGCATCGTTCACAGGCGCGGACCATGACTATCATGCCCACGCTCAGTGCGCCCCTCCCGCGCCGAGCGAGCAGGGCTGCGCGTTCAGGCGCGCGTGAAGGGCGGCGCCGACTCGCGGGCATGAACGCCGACCGCCACGGCGGCGAGCAGCGCGGCGATCGGCGCCACGGCGAACGACGCGACGCCCAGGGCGATCGCCAGCAGGGCCAGCAGCCCCGGCGCCGTTCCGAGTACGATCGCGACGCGCGCCCGATGGCGCGATGCATGGGGGATCGTGAGAGCCAGCGCGGCGTCGCGCACGTCGTCGCTGGCGACCACCACTGCCCACTCCCCCGGCGCCGAGCCCGCCGCCCCCATCGCGACGGCCACATCGGCAGCCCCCAGCGCGCCTTCGTCCACCGCCGGGTGACCGATGACCGCGACGACGACGCCTCCCTCTGCCAGAGCTCGAACCTCGGCGCCGCGGTCCACGGGCAGTACCTCGGGCCGGACGTGCTCGATGTCGAGTGCCCGCCCAATCGTCGCGCATGTCTCGCGTGCATCCCCGCTCAAGAGGACAGGTTCGATGTGCGCGTCCAAAAGACGCTGCACCGCCGCTCGCGCTCCCGGGCGGAGCCCGTCTTGAAGCGAAATCATCCCGAGCAGGCGATCACCGAGTGCAACCAAAAGAACGCTACGCCCTTGGGTCTCGAGCTCCGATACGCGCGCTTCGATCATGGCCACCCCGATCTTCTCTTCGAGCATGATCGCCCGTCCGCCGACGACGAGCCGCTCGCCCGAGGGGGCCACGGCCGTGATTCCGAGCCCCGGGTAACCGGTCGCATTACGCATGTGCTCGGGACGAACTCCCCGAATTCTCGCGGCACCCAAGAGCGCCGACGCGAATGTATGGTTCGTCGCCGTCTCGGCTCCCGCTGCGAGCGCCAGCACACGCTCCGATTCCATTGCGCCGACCGATTCGATCGCGACGATCTCCGGCTCACCGAGAAGCACGGTGCCGCGCGCGCTCAGAACTGCGAGGTTGGCCGCGGCAGCGCGCTCGAAGGCACGCGCGTCCTTGTAGGTGATGCCGCACGCCAGCGCCTCGAGGTGGGCGCGCGAGAAATGGAGAGCTACGAAAGAGCAAGCCGCTTTGGCAGCGAACGCGATGGCCCCGGCACACATCGTCGCGAGGACTTCGACGGGAGGTGCATTGGCGGAGAAGGAGGCGATCCCCAGGATGATCGCAGCCAGGGGCGCGCCGCGCTCGACGGTGCGCCGTACGGCCCTTGCCGTCGGCGACGCCACGTCGATCCGCGTAGCCGGAGACGAGAGGAGCTTGACCCACGCGCGATCGCGACCCGACCACGTCGTCGTCATTTTGAGCGCGTTCGAGACCACCCGAGCACCCGCGAGCACCGGGTCCCCTTCGCGCCGAACGAGCTCGAGCTTTGCGCCCAACCAAGGGATCACGCGCGCTTCGCCTGCCGTGACCGTCGCATCGACTCCGACCAGCTCACCCGGCTCCACGACGATTTGTTCGCCGGGCCGAACCTCCGATGCAGACCGATCCGTCCTGTCGTCGCCGTGCGCGATGCGGACGCGAACGTCTAGAGCGCGCTCGATGCTCTCACGGGCCGCACGCACACGCGCGCGGGCACGCGCCACGACCATTTCGACCGCGACCCCGGCCGCGCAGGACAGCGCCGCGAACACGGCCAGCGAGCCGGCGCGCGGCTCGTGGCTCGCACCGGCCCAACACGCCGCCACGACCGCACCGCCTGCGGGAACCAACACGACCAGAGGGTGCGGATCGGACGCATCACGGCCTTGCATCAAAACGCGAATCGCCAGCGCCCCCCAGGCCGCCAAGATCAAAGGAATGCGCGCCCAATCGACGACCGGACCGAGCAGTCCGATCGCGGGCACGAGCAGGCCGCAGACGATTCCGGCGACATCGAGCGCAGCTACGGCGTCGGCAGGCCGCCGCCAGCGGTGGGATTTCGAGGCCGCCTCGGGTGAAGGGAGGTTTGCGCTCGTCGGCTCGAGCGAAGGCGGACGAGGCGGAGGCTTCGACGAGCCGTCCCGCGTTGGAAATCGAACCCCGACAATGGGTCGGGGCACCGCTTGGCCGTTCGTCGCGCTGCCGTTGCGATGCACCACGTCTGGAGGCCTTGCAGTCACCACGTGCTCTTCGGGGGGTCGCCCCCGGGCAGCCAGGTACGCCTGCTTGCAGTCCGCTCGGCAGAAGTAACAAAAGCGCCCTTCTAAGATGGCGACGTGCCCCGCCCTCAACGCGTCGACGCTGCCGCCGCAGCCGGGGCATCGGGCTACGCTGGAATCGACTGAGCCCGACGCCGGCGAGCCAGGGACTTGGCCATTCGCCATTTCGGGGCGACTGTGGGCCTGCGCGCAGGGCCGATGTCAAGGACGGCGCGCCCAGCTGAAAGCACGTTCAGACACCGGCAGCGCGCTTCGTTGGGGCGCGCGAGGCCACTCCATCCGTGAGAACCGCGCGGATGGCTCGCACGCCCTCTTCCAGCTCGGCCACGGAAACGACGAGCGGCGGCGAGAAGCGAACCACCCGCTCCCCCGAAGCGGTCAGGAGGACGCCCGCTTCCTGGATGCGGGGCAGAAGCTCGCGCGCGACAAATCCCGGCTGCAGGACGAGCCCCCAGAGTAGCCCTTCTCCGCGTGCTCCCTCGCATACGTCCGGCAGGTCGCGCGCGACGTCTCGAAGCATGGCGCCGAGCGCCTCGCCCTTCGCCCGCGCGCCGGGGATGAGCTGCTCGTCGTCGAGGATGCGCAAGACCGCGAGCCCTGCCGCGGAAGCGAGCGCGTTGCCGCCGAACGTCGAGCCGTGACTTCCAGGCGGGAGGGCCCCCGACAGCTCCTCGGTCGTCAGCATCGCCCCGATGGGCACGCCGCCCCCGAGCCCCTTCGCGAGAGCAACCGCATCGGGCTTGGCGCCGCTCCCCTCGCTGCCAAGCAGACGACCGAGGCGACCGATTCCGGTCTGCACCTCGTCGATTAGCAGGAGCGCCCCGTGGGCATTCGCGATCGCCCGCAGCTTGGCCAGGAATCCGGGCGGCGCCGGAACCACGCCCCCTTCGCCCTGCAGCGGCTCGACGATGATGGCGCATACGTCGGACCCCATCGACCGTTCGACCGCGTCGGCATCGCCGTACGGCACGTGGGTCACCGGCCCGAGCGGGCCGAAGCCCTCCCTGTACTTGGGCGTCCCGGTCATCGAGAGCGCGCCGAGGGTCCGGCCATGGAACGCGTGGTTGAAGGCGATGACCCGCACTCGGTCCCTTTCCCCCCGGCGATGAAAGAAGTGGCGCGCGAGCTTCAGAAGCGCTTCATTCGCTTCGGTTCCGGAGTTGCAAAAGAACGCGCGCGCGAACCCAGTGCGACGGCACAGCTCGTCGGCGAAGCGGATATTCGGCTCGTTGTAGAAGTAGTTGGAGACGTGAATGAGCGCCGCGGCCTGTTCGGCGACCGCTCGGGCGAGCGTCGGGTGACCATGGCCGACGACGCTCACCGCAACGCCCGCGCATAGATCCAGCCAGCGGCGCCCGTCGGCGTCGAAGAGCTCGCAGCCGCGGCCGCGTACGAGGGCAAGCGGCGCGGGCTGGTAGTTGGGATAGAGGCGCTGGCGAGCGAGGGCGATGAGCTCGGAGTTCGATGCCATGAGTCTTCCAAGACGCCTAGCACGTGCGGGAGCCGGCCGGCAGCGGCACGAGCGTCGCGTCGCCGCTATCGTGAGCTCTGGGCCTGGCGCTTGTCGAGAATCTCGGCCGCCACCTCCGCGAACCCGTTTCCCATCTCGCCCGCGGCAACATAACGCGGTGACACCCGCAGGCGGCGAAGGCTCGAACGAACATTGGCGACACCGAACGTCGTTCGGAAGACGGCGAAGCACGGACCGTCGTTCGCGCTGTCGCCGATGAACGCATAGCGCGCGACCGCCCCCCCCGCGTCCGCCCCGAGCTCGCGAACGCAGAAGCGAATCGCGCCGCTCGCCTTGTCGTCGAGATCGAAGGTCGCGTGGAGATGCACGCTCGACCGCGACCAACGGGCCCCCACTTCTTCGACCTTCCGCACGATCGCTGCGACGCGCTCTTCGGGCAACCTCACGGATTCACCCACGTCCCAGGTGACATCGCTGCGCCGGGCATGGCTGTCGTCGGTCCGCTGCGCCTCGGGCACTGCATCGCGCACGATCGCGACGAGCCGAGCCAGGCGAGCGCGGCGATCGGCACGCTCTGCGTCGTCGCACGCGTCGCACTGGACCACGCGCACACCTTCCCGAACGAGGTAGACCGCACCGTTCTCCGTGACGCAGCCCGCGATGGGCCACTGCCGCACGAGCACTTCTCCCCAGCCGCTGGGCCGCCCGGTCACGGCGACCAGCTTCAGCCCCGCGTCGTGGAGCCGCCAGAGCGCGTCGTACGCCACGCTCGTGAGCAGTCCGTGCGAAAGCAGCGTGTCGTCGAGGTCGAAGAGAAGGCCGCTAAGGCGGGACGCCTCGTCGGGGTCCAGCATGGAGACGGGTTTCACGAGAACGCCTCCTATCGCACGTCGATACGCGCGACGAGTGCCTTCAAGTAGAGTCCTTCGCCGAAGGCCGCTGGAACGGGATGGTCCGCGCCCTGAAACCAGCGCTCGAGCACAGTGGGCATCAGATTGACACGCGTCGCCCCGGCGGCGAGAGCGCGGGTCAGAGAGCCGAGGTCGATCGCCGCCGAGCACGAGCAAAGAACCAGGATGCCCCCCGGCCTCGTGGCGGCGCACGCGTTCTCTGCCAATCGGGTATATGCGATGAGGGCTTGCTCCCGCGCTCCGCGCGTGGGGGCCAACCGTGGCGGATCGGCGATGACGAGGTCGAACGAACCCTTCGCGAGGGCGAGCGCGCGACGCGCGTCTTCCTTGGCGAACCGCACTCGGTCTCCGACCCCGTTTTCGGCGGCGCACTGGGCCCCGACCTGGACCGCGCGGGCGCTCTCATCGACGGCGACCACTTCGCGGGCCCCGCCCCGCGCTGCGGCGATCGCGAAGGCGCCCACGAACGCGTACGCGTCGAGAACACGGGGCGCCCCGTGAGCGAGCTGCTCTACGCGGCCCCGGAGCGATCGCTGGTCGAAGTAGAAGCCCGTCTTCTGGCCGAGGTCGAGTGGGATGCGGAATTTCAGGCCCCGCTCGAAGAACTCCAGCGAAGGGACTGGCTCGCCCCGGACCACACCCGATGATGGCTCGAATCCCTCGGTCTTCGCCGTTTGCACGTTGGTGCGGTCGACGATGGCCCTCGGCGCGAGCAGGGTCTGGAGTGCCTCATGCACGAGGGCTTCGCGGAGTTTCATTCCGATTGTTCCGAGTTGGATGGCCAGAACGTCGCCGAACCGGTCGACGATCAGTCCCGGCAAACCGTCCCCCTCGGCATGGATGAGCCGGAAGCCGTTCGTATGCTCACTCGGGAGGCCCAACGACGCGCGGAGCGCGATGGCCCGCTCGATCCGCGAGTGGAAAAACGACGCGTCCAGCCGGGTCTTTTCGTCGCGGACGAGAATGCGCACCGGGATCGCGGATCGCGGTGAATAGAACCCGCGGCCTAGGAGATTGCCGCGTGGATCGACAACGCTCACTTCGTCACCGGCAATCGCACCCCCCTCGACGCGGTCCACGGCCTGTGCGTACACCCAGGGGTGCCCCATCCAGACGGGCTGAACGTGGCCGGGTTTCAGACGGACGATCGACATCGCCGGGCAACCATAGCGTCAAGATGCGAGCGAATTGATTTCCGTGGCCGCGCGCACCAAGCTTCTGGGCTGCCGGGATCGCGACGAGGTGGGCCTTTCGCCGACCCTGTCTCGCTGGCGCTGGCCCGAATTTCTCACCAAAGAGGCCGCATCATGACCAAGTTGCTTCTTTCGTCGACCGCCCTGGCCTTGGTGCTCTCCGCCCCAACGCTCGCTGCCGCGCAATCGGCGCCGGCGGGCGACGGCTCCTGCCCGCCGGGGAGCTGGTTCTGCGCCGAAGCACCCCAGCTGCGAGCCGCGC